>Ga0180429_10001172_pt1 | contig 22417 bp, 45 predicted proteins | sample SS_ome_FD_132428 | JGI IMG/M metagenome (GOLD analysis project Ga0180429, IMG submission 132428) | Hypersaline lake sediment archaeal communities from the Salton Sea, California, USA - SS_1_S_1 metaG | ecosystem: Environmental > Aquatic > Non-marine Saline and Alkaline > Hypersaline > Sediment ...
CGAGCGGCGTTCACGCTCAGATCGATAATGCCCCTTCCGCTTGAAGGGGCCAGGTTAATGCCTTGTTGCAGATACTGCTCGGTCATTCCCGTATTTTATCAAGTTTCGGAAGCCTTGTGCAAATGGCGCCAAAAGCCGGCATTAAAAGTGGACCGCGCACGGGGACTCGAACCCCGCTCCCCTGGTTGGAAGCCAGGCGCCTCGCCATCTAGGCCTTGCACGGATGGAGCCGATACCGAGAATCGAACTCGGGTATCCACGTTGGCAACGTGGCACTCTACCATTGAGCTATATCGGCAAAAGTTTGGCGGAAGGTGGAAGAATCGAACTCCTAGCCTTTCAACTACCTCCGGTTTTCGAAACCGGTTGCTGACCATCAGCGGCACCTTCCATGGCGGAGGGTGGAGGAATTGAACCCCACGACAATGCCGTCCCCGGTTTTCAAAACCAGTTCGATCCCAGATCGGCACCCTCCATGAGCGGAGAGGAAGGGAATTGAACCCTCGGATCCCTTACGAGATCGGCCGCTTTCCAGGCGGCTGCGAAAAACCAACATTCGCGTCCTCTCCAATGTGGGAAATTGAAACCCACTTGGCGGAAGAGGAGAGGATCGAACTCTCGCCGCTTGTTACCACGGACGACGGCTTAGCAAGCCGCTGCCTTACCACTCGGCCACTCTTCCTTTATGTCGAAGCGACCTTTGGGTGTCGCTCAGTAGTACCCCGAGCAGGACTCGAACCTGCAACCAACGGCTTAGAAGGCCGCTGCTCTTCCATTAAGCTACCGGGGCAAAAAAGGCCCCCGGAGCGCAGCGCTAACCCCGGAGGATTAGCGCCTTCTCGAGGAAGAGGAGGAACTACTGAGCGATGAACCTCGTCCACCCATACCCAGCCCGCCGCAAGGCGCGGTGCGAGTAAGGACAGGGACGACGATGGTTCCGAGCGCAGTCATTTTCTAGCTCCGGAGCAAGTCATACACGTCGACTAGTCATCGTGCAACAACTTTTTTCAGCCAAATACATCCGCGTAGACGACTGTGTCAGGGCCAGGCTCACTGGCAGATGTCGTAATCGGGGAAAGCGGCGCGAAGCTCCAATTCATGTTGAATGGCCGCATCGCCTGCGGCCCTGCGTGGGCCCAAGAGACAGCCAGGAATTCCCCGTCCAAAACGGTACGATTCGCTCTTATCGTGCTCGAAATATCGAGCGGTACACCGAAGCCAGGAAAGGTAGACGCGTTGAAGACGAATGGGTCGTTGAGCAGGATGTAGCCAAATCCTGCCGGATTGCTGGCGGGCCGTATGCGATACAACCGGACGGTCACAGATTCTCCAGCTCCGGGCCCGAAAACCGACCCAACCTCGAGCCGGGCCAGCTGTGCATTGACCGGTATCTTCAGCCCCTGCATCGTCCCGGTTGTGCCTGTCGGCACCAGGCTTGGCGTTTCCCGGAAGTCATAGCTGGCGATGGTGAGCGAGGCGGCATCAGCCTCGCTGTTGATGCTTGGCGGAAGGTACTGCTCAGTCATTTAGCGCCATTTTACAGCAAGTTGACATCTCATGTACCAGTAGCTAGCCTGCGCCGGTGCCGGCCGAGGCGTATGACTACTATGAAGAGCTCGGTGTACCCGAGAGCGCGAACTACGCCGATTTGAAGAAGGCGTTTCGCGCAGCCAGCTTGAAGTGGCATCCCGACCGGAACCGGGAGAACCCGCAGGCTGAGGAGCGCTTCAAGCGGGCGAATGAGGCGTATCAGGTACTCTCAGACCCTCAGCAGAGGGCGAAGTACGATCTCGAGCGGAACATGCCGAGCATCGGCATCGACTGGGAGACGGGGCAGTTCGATCCTTCAAAGATCAACTTCACTGAGGATGCCTTCGTTTCGGCCTTCGTTAAGGTCTTTGGCGACTTCTTGGATGACAAGGCTCCGGGTGCCAGATCGAAGATAAACGACCACATCAAAGAAAAGAAGAGCAAGAAGAAAAAAAAGAAGGCGTCGAAGACTTCTCCAAAGCCTTCAGCAAGGCCATGTAAGGTCTGCGGCGGAACCGGAAAAGTTCGCCTAAAACAAGGAAAGATGAAGCTTTGGGTCATCTGCAAAGCCTGTAAAGGATCTCGAGTTCAGCAGTCGCCATAGCGAGGCAAAGGCGGTAAAATACGCAAGTCCGCCATGTCTAAGCGAAAAAAGTCAGTGCCGCGCGTGAGGCTTGATGTCGGTCCCCAGCTCCGGGTCCCCAAGCTTCAGTACACAGATCGTTGGTATGAAACGATCAAGAATATCCCCGTCCCGTATGGCGGCAAGAGCCCGCACAAAGCGACGTTGCTTGCGATCATCAGCAAGTCCGATCTCAATCGGATGGATGAGTCGACGCTCAACCAACTGACGAAAAGAGCTGATGATACGGTCAAGTTTTACTTGAACAAATACAGCAAAGAGCTCGCTCGGCAGCCGGACAAAAAAGAGCGAGCTGAAGAGCTGCTGGAGCGGGCGCGCTTTTACCTCGCTGAGGCACGAAAGCTCGAGCGATCTTGGCGGAACGGTTTTTACGCAACGGGGTTCGGCGACACGCAGCCCTGGCCGCTGCACATCTCTTGGTCAAAGCTGCACAACGGGCACTGCAAGCTCAAGGGGTACGGCTACAAGGGCAAGAACGTTTTCGATCCAAGTTGCCCGACGAAAAAAGAACACGAGGGACACGACGCTGACGTCGCGGTTCTCGAACGTCTTTTGCTTGCGGCTGCCAAGTGCATTGCGGGCTCTCGAGAGATTGCGACGCTGACCCACATTTACGAGGTCAACAAGGTCGAAGCTCGTACACATAGCGGGGGGCCGAAGACGCGGTCTGGGTCGGGTACGCCGGGGACGACTTCACCTGGGGCGAGGGCGAAGGCGACCTTGGACCCTGTCGTGCCGACCATTACGGCCAAAACGGCGACCTTCCCGACGATTACGGCGAAGGCGGCGACCTTCCCCAGGGCGGGCATCACATCTGCGACCGGTCCGTCATTGACGGCTGGCGTTGGCGAGGGCGCATCGAGCACCGCGGTGCCGCTCGACGAAGAAGAGCCGCTCGAGGACGAACTGCTCGAAGAAGAGACGGTCGACGATGCGATGGTCGAGGACGAGCTCGGAGCCGAAGAGCCTGACGAGCTCGCGGACGATTCCGAAGAGCCTGACGAGCTCGCGGACGAGTCCGAAGAGCCTGATGAGCTCGCGGACGAGTCCGAAGAGCCTGATGAGCTCGCGGACGAGTCCGGCGAGCCTTCCGGCGAGGAGCAAGAGGCGCCCGCCAAAAAAGCGGGCGCCAGCACCGGCCTGCTAATCGCGGGGGTCGCAGTGGTCGGCGGCCTTTTGCTCTTCGGAAAGAAGTAACTAATGATTTTCCCTGGAAAAGTTGTCGTCCCCGACGTGGACGATATTGGTAAGTTCCACAGTAACCCCATCGAACTTTTCTCGCCGAACCTGCGCAACGGGATGCCAACAGACATCACTGTCTCTCAGCTGCTGGAGCAGCAAATTAAGTCAGAGGAGCAGTGGTCGACGTTGCCGCAAGGGTTTGATGATGGACTCGGTGTTTATGGGGAAATCTTTGCGCAGAATCAAAAAGACTGCTTTGGCCTGCTCCTCCAAAAATCGGGACTCGTTGGTGATGGTACGATTGCTGAGGGGATCGGCGGTCTGACCTCTGGCTTTGGCCGGTACTCAGACCTTGGTGAGCAACTGCAAAAGCAGATGGGGATCGAAGGGCTTGGCCTCGGCACAGCGCGTGAGCAACTTACGCAATTTTTCCCTGCTGGCGCAGTAAGCTTGGCGACGGATCTCATCAGCAACGCGCTCAGCTCATTCAGAAACTTGAGCGGAGATCCTGGGGCCATGACCCAGCAGATTCTCAACACCGTCCTTGGCGGCGCTGCCGCAGTGCTCATGATGACGCCGAGCCCCTTCGGCGTCACGCAGATTTTGGGGATGATCGTTTCGGCCGCTAACGCGATTTCCCAGGCCTTTACGGTAAGCGATGCCCCCAAAGTGTCGCAGCGCGTCATGATCGCAAGGTCGTTTGAGCGCGATATTGTTGCTTGCAACGATATCAAGAAGGGGGCGTTCCAGGGCTCAGACGCCAACAGGGTCATCGTCTACAGGGAGGGCCTTTCACCCGATCAGATCCGAACCCTTAACGGTATTGATCACGACTTCCACAACATCTTCGATCCGCCTTGGCCCTCTTGGAAATGTGACAAAAACTGGAAAGGGTACGAGCAGGTTTCAGATCGCCAAAAGCGTAAGAATATCGGCGTGGAGTTTTCTGCGAGGCGGCCGAATTGGAACAAAAAAGGTGAGCCCTCGAATTCTGTAGGGTTTATCCCCGGCGCCCAACGGCGCACCGAGGTCTTGCAGGCGAGCTACCTCGGCGTCTACGACAACCGTGGCGACGTGCGCCGCCTGGGCTTTCATCCTGACGAGCAGATTAAGTCTCTTTCTCAGCTACGATGCGAGCCGAAAAAGGATAATCGTAAAACAGAACACTGTGTGCCATTTCGCAATCTTGGGTCAATTGACGGATGGCAGAAGCCAGATGCGAATGACACAGGAAGCTTTTATCCTGCAACAAACCAAGTCTGCGGTCAGATTTGGTCGACAATGGTTAACCGCCCAGGTCCCGCCATGTACGCCGTTGACGCCGAGGTCCTCGCCGATAAATGGAGGAGATACTTTGAGAGTTTTTGGGAATGCGCCCATCGCTGGTGGAGCGATGACAAGGCGCACGGGTGGCGCGCTACAATTCTGAAGATTTGTTCGCTTATGACCTGCGAGTGGGATGATGTGTCGTGTTCTTGGGTTATGCGAGACGCGTACACACCGGGCCGAGATAGTGACTACGTGAGCGCATTGTGGCTTCACGACCCGCGCGACAAAAATCTTAAGCTCCCGTGGAGCTCATCGGCCTACGAGCTCATCATTCGGCCCGCCTGCATCAACCTTGCGAAGCGTCAGTATGAGTTCCTGCACACGTCTGCGATTGCCTATCTGCCGGAGAACGCTGCGGCGTATAGCAATCCCAAAACAACCATGGGGAAAGCGTTCCGCGAGATGCGGCGCCACATGGCGCGCTCGAGTCTCAAGCAATACATATCGCTCGCCGATGTTACTGACCCCGACTACAGGAGAGCCTTGGGTTCTTCGGCGGGTCAAAAGGCGGGGCCTGAGACCAACAACATTTTTGGGATCGTTCACGGTCTGAGCATCCCTGAGGCGAAGCAGTCAGCGGGGGGCATCCCAAATTCGAACGGCGTGTCTGATCAAATTGCCCAGTTCACGCTGAACTCGGCGCGAAAGTACGGGACCTCGCATCCTGACGTCGTGCGCCACCTCAATCTCATTGAAGAATGCGAAGGGCGCGGGCCTGATGCCCAGGCACTCCGAACAGCCTACGAGGGCATGATGCTCTTCGACTTGATGCAAAGGTAGAAATGCTCCCGATCATCATTATCGCAGCAGGTGCGCTGGCGCTCGTCGCAAGCTCTGGCAAAAAATCTTCTGATAGCAACGAGGAGACTGGGTTACAAGGCATCCGCGCTCAGCTAGCCACGCTCGACATCCTCGAAAAAGAGGGCCCGGCGCCTCGGGGAAGCACTAAAACAAGAGGGCCGTCAGGGCCGAGCAAGTCCGCAAAGAGGCTTCTCCCGAATATCAAAAAGGTCGATTGGGGGAAGAAGATCAAGCGTGGCAAGGGTATGAGTTCAAAATTTCGGCCGAACGCTGGCCCTTGCAACCCGCCAAACGTAGCTATGCCCTATATTATCAGGCAGCTTGAGTCCATCGATGTCAGCGTGACAGCCAATCGAGTCCCGGTGCCCCGCAAGAGGGCATCGGTGCGCCGTATCGATCGCGGTGTAAAAAAAGCTGTCCAGGCGAAGATGCTTAAGCTCAACCGAACTTGATCTTCTTGATTCGGTGCCGGACAGCTTTCATGCCGGCTTCCATCTGCGGGTTGCTCTCACCGATGACGCGACATTCGTCCATGACCTTGTCGATCATCATCTGACGAACCTCATCGGTGACCCTGGTCGCGGGTTGTTGCGGATTTTGAGTGCGCGCTTGGGCCTGGCCCGCCTGAATGCCGAGGCGGTACCCGGTGTTGTGGCCCTTGGTGTAGCCTTGGTTGTACGAGGCCTGACGGGCTGTGTCGATGTCGTGTTGTGAGAACTGACCCTCGAGCGCCTTTTGTCGCTCCAAAGCGGCGCGCTCTTGCTGCCAGCGAGCTCTTTCAGCGACGTGCTGCAGGTTCGCGTCATGAAAGCCGCGCTGATAGATGCGCTCTTCGACTTCGGGAGTCAGGTAGGGATAGGGCTGATGCTGAGGCTGGTGGTAAGCCTGATTTTGCTGACGCGCGAGCGCAGCTTCTTGTTCGTGAAAGGCTTGCTCCGCGCCAACCGTGAAGGCGTTATTGACCGCCCGACGAACGAACCGAGCCTGTTTTCGAACACGTTTGTCATCTGCCTGAGCGAACCGCTGATCGATTTGCTCGTGGATGGCTTGTAACGCATCTGCATGCTGCTGCATGCGCCGGACTTTGCGGCGCTTCATCCCTCATCCTCCGCCATGTGCTTTTGAATGAAACGGATAGCCCTCGGAGTCAGGTCGATGGCGGTCTTGACTTCGCGCCACTTGATGTTGCGGCGCTCTTTGAATTCCTCGAGTCGATCTGAGGTGTTGAAGACCCGATCGCTGACCGACATCACCTCGCGGACTCGTCGTTGCCCTTCACGCTTTGCGTGAACGACGTCCATCGCAGCCTTGGAGGTGCTGTAGATGCGCCTCACCCGCCCGATGAGCTCCCAATCCAAGTCGAGGGCCATGCTCACATTCTACCATCACTCATCCGGCCGATAGTCCGGTTCGTTGGGTATCCGGGGGCCGATGCGCAATGGGGAGGCGTCTTTCGGCAACGCTTGCGCCGAAGGCTTCGGCACACCTTCGGCCAACTTGGCCAACAAAGCCTCCTTGCCGGCCTCCGGGTAGTGGACCTTCCAGCTCTCCGGGATCTGGTCTCCCATCCCCTCCTGGATCGCCAGCTGGGCTACAGCGTACCGAATCAGGTCGGAGACCGAACCCGCGCCCAAGGCCTCCCGCATCCCAGCGAAAAAGGCCCGCTCGTCGGGAGAGCAGGGCGCTCGCACCACGGCGCTGCGGTCGGCCTCTGCGCGATGCACGGGAACTGACTTGGCCACGTCAGAAAGATAGCCCAGACCGCTTGCCCTGGCCAGAAAAATCTGTACACTTGATGTACAGATTCGGAGTGTGATATGGCGGACTTTGCGCAACCCTTCCTCAGCACCAGATCTGCAACCCTCTTCATGGTTGCAGACATCGCTGTCCTCTTCTTCATCGCAAAGGAGATGTTTGCGGGAAACTTTTTCTTGATGCCGCTGGCGGTGCTTTTGATCCTCGCTGTGTTTTTCAATCTATCCGTGATTGCGAAAATACGGAAGTCGGAAAATGAGCAAGAAGACCACTCAAAAGAAAGGCGCTGTAAATGACATACGAAAGTGACGATCGCCCGCGCGAAGGGGCGGCGAATGAGTTCAACATCGCAGAGCCGAAATGGGGCGAATCAGTAAAAATCTCCGCGAACGGAAAAGAGCCCTTCACGATTACAAAGCCCCAAAATGCACTGGCAGTCGAGTGCCTAGGCGCGCTTGGTAATGGCCTTTTAGCTCTGCACTACAGGATTTGCGAATTGGAGAGCGAACTCAAGCAACTCAAGGAAAAGCATGAAGGTCCAACTGAAGCTGACGAAGGGTAAAAACTCTATGGGCAAGGTTGTGTGGCGCGCGTACAGCCCCCTCGACCAAGGCGAAGTCTATTGCTCCAAAGACATGCACGAGGACGTGGAGAAGGCGATCCACGAGGCCAAGACACGCGTACGGGAGGCGCTCGGCCACTCCGTGACAAGACCAGACCCGTCGACTCTCGAATTTGAGTTGGTGTTTTGAGCGCAAAAAGGAAAATAAAAGATCAGGCGTGGGAGCTTTTCGCCATCGCTATCGATGCCTCCGGAAGAATATCCGAAGCCCTGATTGGTCTTTGGGCGGCTCTTTGGAAGATGATGAAATTATGGGATTCAGAAAAACTCGAGACCCGCTTGCCGGGATGGTATACGACGAAAGTGAGGGGATCATGGTGGCAGTCACTCAGAAACGATGCCATACGTGCGCAAATACTGTTTGGACAACTTATCTGGACTGGCCCACCTGCTCCTCGTGTAAAAAAGGCGAAGCGCTTTTAGATGAATACGGAGAGGGTGATGCGGCAGATCGGCTCACGCTACTTTGCGAGGGTGGGGAAGCCTTGGTGTTGAAAAAGCGCTGGGAAGAAAACAGGCACCGACTTTTCGGTATGGAGGTATGAGCATGGGCAGCGATGAAGGAGATTTCGATGACGGTTTCGCACCTGGACCAACACGCACCGCAGCCTTTTCTGATGATCTTCTGATCAGAGATCCTCCGGAGGTTTCCCCCGAAGACGTTGGGATGATCCGCTTTTTTCGGAGAGGTGAGCCTTTTTTCGAGCTCAACATAAACCGCGGAACGGGAAAGTTCTTAGGCGACTGCGGCGCACCTGACATCAACAAGGCGGCGACCCTGTTCTTCAAAGCGCTGGAGATGTGCGCGAACGCTTGGTGTCCTGAAACAGGGACGCGCGTAAAGATGGAAGCATCTTGTTTCGAAGTTCACCACGGTGCCCCGAGGAAGCCCCGGCCTTTAGGCCGGGGAGGAAAGGGACCCTTTTTGGGCCTCAACATACTTCTTGATCCTTTCGAGCGGGGCACCCCCACAGGACACCGCGCAGTAGCTCGGTGACCAAAACGCTTTCCCCCACAAAGCATCCTGCACCTCCTTGAAGCCCCTCTCCCTCAATCTCCGACTGCTCACTCCCTTGAGGGAGTTGACCAAGACAGACAGCGCAACCTTCGGCGGGTACGAAATAAGCAGGTGGACATGGTCGTTCTCCCACCCTATCTCTTCTAGAACCACGTCGAAGTCCCCACACACCTTCCTGAAACTCGCCCCCAACACCTCCGCCACACGCTCCGTGATGCAACCTCTCCGGTACTTGGTCACGAAGACCAAGTGGGCGTGCAAGTCATAGACGACGTGGCGACCCCTCCTAAACTGGCTTGCATCCCGTTTCATGATGATGCAGACTAACTTCCATGCGCCTCGTTGTGCAAGTCCGGCTGCTTCCCTCGAAGCAGCAAGACGCACTCCTCCAGACCACCCTGGAGCGATGCAACGAAGCGTGCACCTGGATCTCCAAACAGGCCGTTTCCCTCGGCATCTTCCACAAGATCGCCATCCAAAAAGCCGTCTACGGCGACGTGCGCTCTCAATTCGGTCTCGGCGCCCAGGCTGCGGTCCGGTGCATCGCCAAAGTTGCGAATTCGCACAAGGTGGGTAGACGTTCCAAGCCCAGGAAGTTCAGACGTCATGGGGCACAACCCTACGATCCACGCCTTCTGACCTGGGGCGAAGCACACGTCTCCATCTGGACGCTCAACGGGCGCATCAAGGTGCCCTTCAAGTGCAACGAGCGTCATCGCGAGATGTTGGAGTCTCGTGTCGGAGAAGTCGATCTCGCCCGAACAAAGACGGGCAAGTGGCTTCTCGTTGTCCCCTGCAAAGTTGAAATGGAGCCCCGGAGGGCCACAGACGATTTTCTGGGAGTCGATCTCGGGATCGTGAATCTCGCCGCGGATTCCGATGGCGACACGTACTCGGGGGGCGACCTTGAGCAGGTAAGACGCAGGTACGCCCACCGACGCCGAAACCTCCAGAAGAAGGGCACCAAGGCTTCCAAGAGGAAGCTTCGACAGATTTCCGGCAAAGAGGCTCGTTTCAGGCGAGATGTCAACCACCGGATCAGCAAGGCAATCGTGCAGAAGGCGCAACGCACCGGACGTGGGATCGCCCTGGAAGACCTCCAGGGAATCCGCGAGCGGGTAACGGCCCGTCGCCGACAGCGAGCAAGATTGCATTCCTGGTCTTTCCACCAGCAGCGCACGTATATCGAGTACAAGGCGTTGTTGGCTGGAGTTCCCGTGGTTGCCGTTGATCCTGCGTACACGAGCCAGACCTGTCCTGAGTGTGGTCATGTTTCCAGGAAGAACAGGCCGACGAGGGAAAGGTTTTGTTGTGAGTCGTGCGGGCACGCTGGTCCTGCCGACACCATCGCGGCACGGAACATCCGTGCCAGGGCCGCAGTCAACCGGCCAAACGGTTCCCCTCGAGGGACCAAGGTATCGAGGGCACTCCATGGGAGGTCTCAGGTACAAGCTTCCGGCTTTAGCCGGGGGTAGTTGACTTCAACGACCAAAATGGAAAGATCTCTTTCCATCTAGGAGAGTCCGATGACTGAAGAGCCGGAGGATTTTGACGAGAAAGAAATCGAGGAGTTTGCCGCTGAGTACAGAAGGCAAATCGACGCTGAGAGCCGAGTGAACGTCGGCGATATCGTTGACATGGCGATGCTCGAGTCTTGGGATAGAGGCTTCAGTGCCGCGATTTCACTTTTGCGTAAACGCGGCGCGATTCTCATTGCCGATGACTTTGAAAAGCTCCGCAATGCGTATTGGCGTAGCCAGGGGGTTGAGCCATGAAAGAATTCGAGGGTATGGATGACAAGATAACCTTCACCGGCACCGCGAAAGATATTTATTGGCTTTTGAATAATAATGCGGATTACACCACAGATCCGTACGACGCCTCAGGGTGCTCTGACCAAGTGAACTTCATCGAAACCGCAAAGAACATCTTCAAGTCTATCAAAGACGAGGAAAGCACATGCAAAAAGCTCTAGGCATCGTCGAGGTCAGCCAATCGCTGATCAACCTCATCCGAAAAATGAAGCAAAGCTGCAATGGCTTGGATAAGATCTTCATCTACGAGTCGGCAGGACTCAACAAATGGAAGGGCATCAGGTCTTACGATGGCGCCGCGATGTGGGATATGTGGCCAGAGTGGATTGCGCATGCGGTCTATATGAAGGTTTTGCGCAACCTGCCTTCGGAGTATCAGCCGGTAAGCTTCTTTAGGGTTTCGCTCCGAAGCGGGTCTTCGCAAAGACACTTTTCGCTAACCATCGCGCTCGAAGAGCAAGAGTACGCCGAGATCCGTTATGGCGCGAAGATTTTAGACCCAGACGAATACAGCAACATTTGTTTCGATATACTCGTGGCCAATGTCCTTATGGAGGCCGGAGGCTCTTTTTTTCCTGGCGACGATTTCTCAGACGGGTATTGGGTTCGCCAAAAACGAGCGGCGCTCGATCGAATGCAGAGATTTTCGAAGCGGACCTACGCTGTAAAGAGCGTGAAGGTGCAAAAGATGAGAATCAATCCCGTGCACGAAAAAGATGGGAAGTGGTACTTTTGGGATGAGACTTGGAGCGACCGCATAGGGCCGTATGATTCCGAGCAAGAAGCTAATAAGAAGATCAGGGACTACGCACACTTTCTAGAAACCGGAGAAGTGCGCGGCGAGGATAACGGACTGACCGAGCGTATCGACGTCAAAGGCGGACCGCTGCCCACGTTACCTAAAGTGGAGATCTGTCCCGAATGCAAAAACACCGGCCAGGTCTTGAACTTTATGCAGTATCATCCATGTCCGAGAGGATGTAAGAAGCCATGACTGAATCCGAATTGCCAGAAGAAATCGGCGCCGCCACTGAGTGTTACGATGTTTTGCGGGACGCTGCTGTCTCGATGGAGCTTGCTCGCCGAGACGAGCATGATGCAGATTTCCAAGACCTCGTTCGCTCATCCGTCGCTGCGGTCCAAGATGAGATCGAGCGCTTCGCGCACTACATCGACCAGCGCAACGCGGCAACCTTCGAAAACGAAGAAAAAGAAAAAGGCAATTCAGTTGATATCTCCGACGATCATCTATTTGCGGTGCTCGACATCCGCATGATGCTCGAAAGAGAGAAGCGTAAATGGTACTTGCCGACAACGATGCTCGGAGACGTGACCGGAAGCACACGCCTGACCAAAAAGCGCGGCGTGTGCGTTCATGGAACCGCGGTCAAGGGGGGTTTTGGCGTTCACAAGCGCGTGCTCGAGCGCTACACAAGCCGGGACATCGACTGGTCGCGGTGGCTTCAAGAGCCTCAGGAGGGCCTTGTTGCGCCCGTTGAGCTCCACATGCTGTGGGCGCGGGCCATGGCCCTGTCGCACCGCTATCGGGGGGACCCCGCAGGCAAGTACAACAGCGGCGTCCCTTACCATGCCATTTCGGGAGCGAACTCGGTGCTGTACCTCAACTTGCCCTTCGATTGGGTGACCTGGCACGGAGATGGTAGCAACAACGATTATTTGGGCTATGCGCTGGACTTTCATTCCGGCAAGGACGTCATCGAGTCGGCCAACGGCGCCAAGTATCACCCCGACGACCTGGTCAAAGATCTCAAGTTCGTCATTTTGAAAGCCCGCGAAGAAGGGCACGATATCGAGGAGATCACTTGTCACTGCGCCTGGACGAACAAGCCCAACGATCCAGGAAAAGCCTATATCGAACAGGTGCTCATGCCTGTTGCGGCAGATACTGGCTGCTATATCAATCAAGATTTCAAAGTCGGGCGCGGCAAGTCGATTGCTGAGGTACTGGCGGCGTCAACTACCCCCGGCTAAAGCCGGAAGCTTGTACCTGAGACCTCCCATGGAGTGTCCTCGATACCTTGATCCCCCGAGGGGAACCGTTTGGCCGGTTGACTGCGGCCCTGGCACATCCGTGCCGCGTTGACTCTTCCCCTTCTTCGACTCGCGTGAATATGAAGCAGGCCCCCCTCATCAATGCTGCAACTGGCCAGGTCTCACACTGGCTTTGCGGCGAGTGTCACAGCGTCCATCGCCTCAAAGAGCAGGCTGTAAAGTGCTGCAGGCTTGCGACCTGTAAGTCTTGCAGCACACCGGTCAAGCGTACGCACACCCTTTGCTACGAGTGCATAAAAGAGCGCCGGGAGCAAAGGTATCTACAAAAATGGGAACAGGCGCAGCGCTTTGAGCTGGGCGACCAAAAAGGCGAGTACCTCTACTGCGATCAGCTATCTTCCAATGACGGCTTTTTCAAAGATGAAGATCTCGAAGAAGAGATTTTCGAGTGGCTGCAAGCGGGGCGCTCCATCAAGGATTTTCCCACACGCTTTTTCGACACGAGGCCTGAACGTGCCCGTTTCGATGCTGAAGATCTTTGCGCTTCTTTGTGTGACGATTACCCAGAAGCCTACGATAGCCTCGTAAACATCGACATGCTTCAAAGCATGCTCAACGATTGGTGCGGTATGCAGCCGGTTTTGTATTGGCTGCCGGATTACAATCGCGCCGTCGATTGCACCGAACTCATTGAAGACCTGGCAAAGGAAATCGAGCATGACCTCCGTAGATAAGAGCATCATTTCAGGCGTTCAACCTTTCGACGGCGTTTGGGTCAAGCGCCTGCGGCCCGAAGCAAAGTTGCCGGTTTTTGCAACGCCAGGGGCCGCAGGTGCCGACCTGCACGCGTGTATCGACAAGCCAGTGGCCCTGCATGGCGGCGGCCGCTACTGGATGAAGGTGCCCACCGGGATCGCTCTACAGATACCTGCGGGATTACATGGCGAAGTTCGGCCCCGGTCTGGCCTGGCGGCCAAGCATGGCGTCACCGTCCTCAACGCGCCTGGCACCATCGACAGCGACTACCGAGGCGAGGTGTCCGTGTTGCTGATCAACTTCGGCCAGGCCTTCACGATCACACCAGGGATGCGTATCGCTCAGCTGGTCATCATGGGCCACATGCACCATCCGACAGACACGTCCTACCTGTTTAGAGAGACAGATGAGCTCGAGCCGACCAACCGCGGCAGTGGTGGATTTGGGTCTACGGGGGTCTAATGGCGCTTGAAGTGTTCAGCGTAGGGCCTCACCCGTCCGGCGATACGCTACTCGTGGTCTTCAAAGAGTATCCGATGACCTATATCTGCTCTTTTCAAAAGGACGGCACACCTGAGCGCCTCGCAGATTCGCTCGAGTTGCTCGATCGCGGCTTCGAAGCTGAGCTCGCTTTTCGGGCGTGGATGGAAGAACATGCCCAGAGACATCAATGAAGTCAAAAGCATCGGTCGAAAGATGACCGTACAAGAACACGATCGCAGCATCATGATGAAGTACAAAAAATCAGTCGGCCAAAAAAAGTCGATCTGCCTTGGCCTTAGGGACATGGTGCGCGACAACCTTCTCGAAGCTTGGGAGCTCGATGGTAAAGTTTACTACGCGAAGGTGAGGAATTGAGCTATGAAACAAGTAGATCACGATCAAGCGAAACAGACCGTTGAGCGTGCGCTCAAAATGCCAGTCGCCAAGCTTCGCGGTGAGGAGCTCGCTAATCTTTGTCGTGCATACACACAGCTCGCTGAAGGCGGCCCAAAAAACGCTCCTGATGGCAGCAAGACTACCTTGCTTGAAATTCAGGTAAGAGAACTTCAGAAGATCCTGGTGAGAATATCAGAGTCATTGGACAGCATAAATCAGGGGGCTGAGAAACTGCTGAAAACCGGCAGCGACCCAGAGAAAGATTTTGCATATGGTTGCAAATATACAGCTATCCAGGTGCTAAAATCTATCAAAAGCTAGCACCGATGCCGAAACGGCCGCCAAATATAGAGGACCTAGTAAAGCTGCACCAAGAGACCTTGGAGCGCATGGAGGCCGATTATGAAAAGAGGACCGGCGAATATGTAAGAGAGGCCCTGCTGCGCGCGGTGTCAGACTGGCAGGTCAAGCAAGCCGTCAGCCTTTGCAACCGGGCCATACGAAGCGATGCTATTGATAGTCGCTCTTGTTTTAGGCGAGAATTTGCGCGAGAAATACTGGAGACTATGGAGATTCCAGATGACGGAAAAAAGCACTGATACCACACAAAAGCATCGTCAGGCCCTCGCAGACGCCGTCGCTGGCCTGACGCATCACGGGACGAGTAAATATTTTCACGTCACCCCCCAGCAATTGCTCGAGCTGGCAGCATCCGTCTCTAAGGTAGAAACGAGCACCGTTCAAAATGAACTGCTCAAGGCCAGAGTCGATGCGCAAGAGTGGCAGCAGTCAGCCGAATCTTATGAAAAGCTCTACGTTTCAGCGCTAGACAAAGTCGCTAAGTTCCAAGATCAATCGAAGCGTCTCGCCGACCAGATCGATCGACAGATGAAAGAGATCGAAAAGCTGCGCGAAGACAACACGCGCAAGGCTGCATATATCGGCGACATGCAGATCAAGGTCATCGAAATGGGCGAGCGCATCGAAAAGATTCGGGAACGGGAGAAAGAGCTTGGCCTCCCCCCGAAAGACCTTTGACTCTCCGAACCTGAGCTTCGGCAGCACGATCAGCGCCGACGACCTACATGAGGGAGATATCATCCTCGTCGCAGGCTCCACGCTCAAGGTCACGCTCCTCGAGCGCTACCCCAGCATCAAGACGCTCATGATCATGGGCATCGGTCTCGAAGATGGCTTAGAGTTAGTTCGTTTTTTATGCCAGCATACGCAAATCATGCTCGTTCAAAGTCACGCAGAGGGAAGACATGTCCGAAAGCCTCGCAGATCCATCAGCACAAATCGAAGCCCTCGAAAACGAGGTAGCGAATCTACGGCAGCAGCTCAACCGAGAGGTGGCGCAGACGGCTGAAGCGATCGGAAAAATCCGACAAGAACTCAAATCAGATCGCAAGGGAATACTGGAGCGACTGACACGGTTAGAGGCTAAGCTCAAGAAAAAGAAGAAAAAGAAGCCCGATGCAACATAATTTTCACGATCACCGCCCCCTCATCGCCTTCTTGCTCGTGTTGGCCACGTGTCTCATCATCTTCTTTGGCATTCCTTATGGAATTCGCAAGAATCAAGAACGGCAAAATTACTACAAGGCGAACCAGTGCCACCCAACCGACGAGAAAAAGACGACCATCGTCTACAGCGGCAAGACGATGATACCTGTTACGTACACGCTTTGGCGATGCGATGAAAACGGGGAGACGTTTTGGAAATGAGCTCAGACACCTACGTGGCCGACTCGAAAATACACGGCAAAGGACTTTTTGCAGCTAGGCCTTTTTTTGGCAGGCGAAGTTGTGATATCGATCGAGCACCGGCCAACGCGAGGGCTCAAGAGCCCGTATATCGCACGCGTGCAGCAGGGCCGAAGTAAAAAGCGCATCTTGATGACCAATGATGCGAAGTATGTAAATCACAGCAGACAGCCGAATGTAACCTGGAGCGACGACGACAACTTCGTCGCGATACGAAGCATCGCTAAAGGCGATGAGATTTTGTGGAACTACGGAAAGGAATGGGTATGAGTGATAAAGGTAAGGCAAACAAAAACGATCCTCGCGTCGAGGTGCTTCAGATTCCGATCTACACTCCAAAAGATCCCGGATCTAGCATGCACGCCTCCTTTCGCCAGCTTGAACTTTGCTTGGGCCTGATCGGAGCCGGCCTTGGTGCCGCGACATCTGAAGTTCAAAAGGCAACCCTTGAGATGAGTCTAGAGACGATGCTGGCTATGACGCTGCCGCCAGGCGCTAATAAATCTGAAGGCGTTTACAAAAAAGCAAAAGCGTTTATTGATGCTTCAAGCAGTATGGTGGCGTATACGGCCGAGGTTGCGACTCTGGTGAAGGAGGTCAAGAGCCTGTCAGAACAAATGCTCAAGGAGAGCGCATCTATTACAGGAGAGTGGGAAACCGAAAAAGCAGCGCTCTTAAAGCAACTGCGCGAGGATGACCCAAAGGCCTTCGACAAGGTTTTCCAAAGTGAGTAGCCCCCTCGTTTGCCCGACGCAGATTGTCAAAGGCGACCTTATCGTCGTCGACAACCTCGTATATGAGGTCAAAGGCGTCATGAGCATACCGAACCACGGATTCAATGCGCCTGCGGTCGAGATGATTCTCGTGCCGCCGGGTGATAGCTTGCCTGAAAAGCGCATCGCTTTTTACATGGGCGGCGTACTCAAGCAAACGGTTCGGCTTTATCAATCGGCAGCTGAAAGAAAATGACCAAAGATACCGCGCTCAGGCTCATCGAGCAGTACACCGCCGTTTTTAAGTCACAGGGGCTGCCTGATACGGCAAGCGAGCTTGCACAGCGATGGCCGCAAGACGGGTCAGAGAAAAAAGCGATGCGCTGGTTAGGGTTCGCTCAGGGCGTTGCGTATTGTTCGGGCATTTATACGCTCGATGAACTCAAAGAACACAGCAGGAGAGGGTATGTCGTACACAAAAATGAATCCTGAGGCAAAGAAGCGATGGATCAAGGCGTTGACGTCAGGCAAGTATAAGCAAGGCAAAGATTATTTGTGCAAGTTTGATAGCCGCGGCGAGCTTCGATATTGCTGTCTCGGCGTTCTTTGTGAAGAGGAAGTCGAAGGCGATTGGGTGCTGCAGGACCGGGAAATTGGTGAAGCATGCTGGCGACTCGAGGTGCGGCGGGGTAAGGGGGTAGACTCAAACGCGGCGATGCCACCCATCGAGGCTGAAAGGCAAGTGGGGCTCAGCGAATCCGCATCCAGTCATCTCGCCAGCATGAACGATCTTGGTGTGAAATTTAAGACCATTGCGAAATGGATCGAGAATAATCTGTGACTGACGCAACATCAAGCATCCACGAGCGCCTGGCTCAGGCCGAGCTCGCTCTCGCCGACCTCAAGGCGTGGGCCGACTTTTACAAGCCGCGCCTCGACAGCCAAGAAAAGTACAAGGCCCTCGAGCGCCGACTTGGCGGCGAGGGACCTGCATGCAAGGAGATCGCTCGCAAGCTGCGGATCTTCGCAGACCACCTCGACAAAATCGCGGACGATCCGAGCGTATGGCCCAAGGTCTACGGGTGTAATATCGAAGAGGGGGACCTTCTTTCCAACTCCTTTATCGAGAGAGTATCTGTGGTGCTTTCAGATCCGTGGCCGGGATGATTTTTGCCAAAAACTTTCGTTGGGCTGGCGGTATGAAGTCGCTGCCAGATGAGCACCGCCGCGTATATCGCTACTGCGAGTATCCGGGCAGTGGCAAGGCGGGGACGTGGGAACAGGTTGAAGGACCGCGCCTGCTGCGTATGGTAGACGCCGACAGTCTCGAGCTCGACCCGGACGACCCTGCAACGCTTGGGGCCTTACTCGGCCTTGTCCGCGAAGTCTGGGGTGACCCCAACGCCTTCGTAGACCCACGGGGCGGTTGGTGCTGCTGCGTGAGCAGCAAAGGACCGCTGCATGGCCACGACTTAGAGTTCGAGGGAGAGACGGAGTACGAGGCGTTGCTCGAAGCGCTGGAGGCGGCATGATTTATCACGACTGGAAAATCGAAGAACTCCCCCCGCTCCCCGAGCCATGGTATTGGGAGCGGGGGGACATCGACGGCGACCCCGCTGCCGTCCGCCGAGAGGGCGGCTGGTACTGCTACGTTCATGAGGGAGAGGCCTGTCGCTATACAGACAAACTCACGGTCAGCTCCCGCTCAGATCCTGCATACGATGGTAATGTGAGCTCTAGATCGGCAGCCGAAGGCTGTATCCCATTTTCAGTGTTTGAGGCCGTGTACAAAGCGGTCAGGATTTTTTATTGCAAAGATAGCCCGATGAAAAATTTCCCCCAAGGCAGTGAGGATTGACGTGAGCGACAGACAGTTCACCTTCGCGTTGCTGTTCGCGATGGCCGCGTTCTTCGCTGTCGGCATCGCTTTTATCGTGCATCAGTCGAACCGGGGTGACGTGTGCGATACGGCCTGCGACCCGTACAAGTATCGTATTATGTCAGACGGGTGCTACTGTCGAACTGCGACGGGGTGGGAGAGGCATCAAGAAGATGAGTAGCGACAAGATCCAAAAACTCCTCGCCATCGCCCGCGACCAAGCCGGCACTCCCGAGGGTGACAACGCGGCGCTCGCTGCCGGAAAGCTCATGGCGCGCACCGAGGGCTTCGACCCCGAGGTTTTCGCCAAGGTGCCCACCGTCCACTTCGATACCCCCTGGCAGCGGCGGCTTATGGCCGAGTTTTCCACGCTGCTCCACTTAGCCCGCTATGCGGTCCCAGACCTTGATCGGGTCGAGAAACTGGAGCGTCAGACGGGGACGGACAGCGCCGCCATGGTGGTCGGGGGCCTCCTTGCCATCGCTCACTTAGCGTGGCCATCCGAGGCCCTTGGAGGTATCGTGGCGGGCGCCATGGCCGTGCTCGTCCTTCTTGGCGTGGGGAGAGTCAAGCTGCTGCTGTGCAAAACACCGCTTGTGTTCAATCAACTCGCCCGCAGCGTCGAGGCCTGCGACCGACTGCTCAAGGAGAAGTTCCCATGAGGATCAAGTTAGCCGAACGGGTTAGAGACATGCTCAAGGAGTACGCATGATGCTTGTTTGGCTTGGCTTAGCGGCGGCCGTCGTCACCTATGCTTCGCTCTTTTATGTAGTCTTTCGTACGCTGCATGATGAGAAAACTAAGCGCATCGTCGGACAAAGGCTGTTAGAAGCTGAGAAGAAGAAGACGAAAAAACTGCAAAAAGAGTTAAGCAAATTTCAGACTGAAGATCCATTTCGGAGCATCGCGCCGCTTGAGACCCAAGGCCCGGACTTAGGATCTCGCCAGACGCCTAAGCTTATTGGTGGTCCAATAACTGACCCTATGCTAATCGGGCTTGGCGCCATGGCGATACTGCTAACTCAGTCTAGAAAAACAAACATCCAAGGCATAAAAGCCAAGAGAAAAGAAGTGAAAAGAAAGACAAAACAGATCAAGGCGGCTGCGGCCGTTCGCAATGGCGCTAAGAAGTGATAGAATGAAGCGTGGCACCCAAAAAACCCGATGCCCTCTTGCGAGCCGAGCAATTTTTGCGCGCGGCCGAGGAAGAGGTCACGGTGTTGGCGGGTCGCTCTTTCGACGTTCGTCTGGTCAAGATCTTGCAGCTCATTGTGCTGCCGAATCTTCTGGCGGCGCGGGCGGCTATTCGGGTGGCGAGGCATATCGATCAGTTTCCAAACCGAGCAGATGTGCTCAAGGGCGAGGAGGGCAGTGGTGGAAAAGACGACGACAAAAAACTATGATCGCCTGTGGACCATGGTCGTGGGCCACCCGCCCGCTTCTTCGTTTGAGCGGAAGTTATTTGCTGAAGGCCTGCTCTTGTCGGGTTATTTGCCCGAACAGACGATTGAGAGCTGGATCTCGAGAAAAATCAGGGACCAAAAATCCCGTTGAAGATCGTGAGGGACGATGTCGTACGCCATTTTAGGGCTTATTGCCCTTTTTTTGCTCTCTGCGGGCTATAACTACATTCAGCACAGCGAAAACGTCAAAGGGTTCGCCGAAAAAGTCCAAATTCGCCCCGATGGCGAGGGCGAGGACGTCAAGAAGAGCTTTTGGGAGTTGGCCCAAAAGTGCGAGAAGGCTGAACTGATTGGCTGCTCGGAGTGGTGATGGACCCAAAAGTTTCGCCTGGAGATATGGTTCGTATCAAGGCCGAGATCCGCAGCGCGAGTGAGCCAGGGCATATTTTTTGCGCTGGCTCAGAGGCTAGAGTGGTCTTGGCGCTGGGCGAAAACGCCATGCTCGCCGAGTTTCGGGTCTACGATCCTCGGCTCGAGGGTGATGCATGGTACGAGACGGTAGAGCTCCATGTAAATGAAGTGGAGAGAGTGTCGAGCGCTGCACCATAAACCCTGGGATGGATAACCAGGTTCTTATCGAAGAAAAAGAGGTACTTGAGGCTATCTACACCGCCAAGAGCGCTCAGCGCGAGAGGGTTGTAGAGCGGCTGAAGGAAGCCGGAGTCGAAATCTGATATCGTGCTAAAATCAGGCTCTCATGAGCCTCAGGCGCGAAGATCTCGCGATTGCCGCGGCAGTTGCGTTCGGCTTTTTCTTCATTTTCCCAGCTTTTCGAAAAAAGTCGGGGGAAGCCGAGGCTGACAGCCCCTACCGACTCGTGAAGTTTTCACCCGACTGCGAGTCGTTTACGGTCCGAGACCGAACCTCTGATGAGATCATCGCAGACCTGCTCGAGCCGATCGATGCTGACCCGACTTTGGCGGTACGCACGGCTATCGCCTCCGAGGCGAACAAGATCTACGGGACCCTTCGCAAAGAAGGCAAGGATTTCATCGAGCTCACGCAGTCGGTCATCAACGAAATGGTAGCGAGCGATTGCCGTTTCCGTATCATTGGCGAAAAGCCCTTGACCTTGGCGCAAGGGCTTTTGTTCATTTTGATTTCCGCACCCCTTTTGAGCGCGATGAAGCGAGATGGTCTCGCGGACATCTACGCGATCAACAAGGTGCTCGAAGATTACGCTGGCGCTTTCGCGCCTGTCGACCAAGAAGACTTCACTGTCAAGCAAGGCTTTTTGGAAGATAACGTCCGCGGTCTCTATCAGATCTGGAAGAAGCTTTGATCATGGCGAAGAAAAAGACTGCTCAACCCAACCGCAATCGGGGTGCCATTCAGGCAAATCCTGGGACCTCATACAAAGAGCTGATGCAGATGCTCAACGTGCTTGGTTTTATCAAAATCCGGCAAAAGGGCTCACATCAGATCTTCATGTCGCCGACCGGGAGAAAGGTCTCGATTCCGGCCAAAAAAAAGAAGTCCGAAATCATGTCGCCGCACTACGAAAAGCAGATTGGTGCAGCGATGATGAACCCCATGGACCCGATGGTTGGGGTGGCATTTATTCTGGATGCCATGATGTCCACCGGAGGTAGTTGCGCAAACTATTTGGTGAAGGAACATATCAAGATCTATAAAGATCTGGAGAGAGATGGGCTTGTAAAAATCACGCTCATCGATGGGCCTAGCATCATCAAATATGAGGATGGCCCTTTGGAAGTATACACCATATGCGCCGACATCACGCCTAAAGGGCGCAGGCTCCATAAGAAGCTTCGTGAACGCGGAGCGCTTGACGATCCGATGATGGAGCAGGTCTTCGACCTCTTGGAGAAGTCCGATAAGAAGAAGGTCAAAAATCCCAGCATGAGTCTTCGCCAAGACATGGCTGAGGCTGAGAGGGAGGCTCGTGATAGGAATCCGAGCAAAAAGCGAAAATCCAAAGCCCCCACGGCCGCCGAGCTGAAAAGCGAATGCCGCCGACTCTGGGAGCACTACTGCGAGCGGCCGAACAAAACGCGGCTCAAGGACGTGCTCAAACACTGTGAGAAGATGGCGGAGTCGTCCGCCAAATCCGTCAAAGAAGAACGCGCCCGCTGCATGCGGAGCGCTCGACGCGAGATGAAAAAGCTTGGGATGAAGTAAATGCCACGCCGTACCCAGATCCCCAACCCCCTCCGACCGCGCCTCAGCTTCGTCAAGCAGACGTACGAGGAGCGGCCCGAAGTTTATCGTCGCGTCACGGACATCGTCAAA
>Ga0180429_10001173_pt1 | contig 22392 bp, 5 predicted proteins | sample SS_ome_FD_132428 | JGI IMG/M metagenome (GOLD analysis project Ga0180429, IMG submission 132428) | Hypersaline lake sediment archaeal communities from the Salton Sea, California, USA - SS_1_S_1 metaG | ecosystem: Environmental > Aquatic > Non-marine Saline and Alkaline > Hypersaline > Sediment ...
GCGAGCGTCACCGGCGTCGAATCGTCGGTCTCGACCTTGACCAGGCGCCCCCATGCATCGTAGGTGTGCTTGCGATGGCCGACGACCTTGCCGTCCTTGACGATCGGGACTTTTGTCATATTCCCGGCCGCATCGTGGGCGATATCGCCGCTGCTGGAGTTGACCTCCGTTATCTCGTTAGCCAGCCCGCCGTCGCCGGCGTCATCGTCATCGTGTGCGAGGCTGAGCGTGTTACCGTCGACCGTGATGGCCGTATGGTTCCCGGTCTCCCCGTACGTCCATGTCTGCTCGAGGTTGTCCGAGATGCTCCGCTGTGGGGACAAAATCGAACTGATTTGGAGAAAGATGCTTGAAAAGTCGAAGTGTAGAGGTACTATAACATGGAATAGTCGAAATGGAGAGATTGAAGTGATACGACGAATGGTTGACATTCAAAGAATCGTTACACTCGGGGAAATATTCCCTGTGGTCGGTGTCGTGGGACCGAGGCAGTGCGGTAAGACGACACTGGTCAAGCAGTTAGGGGCTGAACACTATTTCGATATGGAAAATCCCGTCGATCTCCGGGCTTTTGAGAATCCCCAAAGCGTGTTGGAAAACCTCGCCGGTACAGTAGTGATCGACGAGATTCAACTCAAGCCGAAGTTGTTTGAGTTACTTCGATATCTCGTCGATTCCCGGCCTGAGCGCCGCTACATTGTGCTGGGCAGCGCCTCGCGGGAATTGGTCGCCCACAGCAGCGAATCATTGGCCGGCAGGATCGGATATCACTACCTCGGCGGGTTTCGGATAACTGATGTCGGGGGGGACAATCTCTTTCGATTGTGGCTGCAAGGGGCGATGCCCCGCGCGTACCTGCTGGACGACGTCGTCCGGAGTCAGCTTTGGACAAGCAATTACATCACCACGCTGCTGGAGAAAGACCTCCCTGCCCTGGGGATCAGCGTGCCCTCGGAGACGATCCGACGGTTCTGGACGATGCTGGCTCACTATCACGGACAAGTGGTCAACTACTCTAAACTGGGCGGTATGTTCGGAATTTCCGACAACACGGCCCGGCGGTATATCGATATCCTCAACGGCACGTTTATGACGCGATGCCTCCAACCGTGGTTTGCCAATACGAAGAAACGGATCGTCAAGAAGCCGAAACTCTACATCCGTGATTCGGGCCTGTATCACAGCCTTTGCTCAATCACATCCCACTCGAATCTGCTTGGCAGTGAGATTCTCGGGGCCTCATGGGAGGGTTTCGCGCTGGAGCAGGTTTCAGGGATGCTGCAATTACCCTACGATCAGATGTACTTCTGGGCGACTCATGCCGGAGCGGAAGTGGATTTGTTCTGGCGGCAGCATGGACGGAACTGGGCGATGGAGTTCAAGTTCGCCGATGCGCCGAAGTGTACGCGCTCTATGCGCATCGCATTGGAGGAACTTGATCTGGCTCACCTTTGGGTGGTGTATCCCGGGCGGAAGTCGTATCCCATAACTGAAAAGATTACGGCAGTGGGCCTGCAACAGGCTCCTGACACGTGGGAGTATGCGGGATTGTAGGAAGGATCGAGCCTGTCGCCTCAGGCAATTGGCAGGCAATCACCGCCCCACCCCCACATACTCATAAAGATTCATCCCGCCGGCATACCCAATCGGATCGCGTGAGATGAATCTGCCTGGTGTCGGGCTGTAGTAGCGGGCGCGGTAGAAGTACATCTGGTTAGTCGCGTCGGACGTCTCGGGATCGAACCGCCGGCCGGTAAAGATGAACTGGCATTTCGGATTGTAGATGCGCTCCGGAGTAGAGTTGAATACTTGCGTGTTCCCGTAGGCGTCGCAGTCGTAGAGGCCTGGCAATTGGCTGAACGACAAGGATGAAACCTTACCCCAAAACCGATTGGATACGCTGCGCATAACCTATTCTATCCACAGAGAACCGAGCTTGTCCATATGTTGTTCGTGTTCCGCCATCGCCGCAATCGGCCAGTACAAAAATCACAAAACATCGACAATTCTCACCTCGCAAGACCAAGACCGCAATTCTCTCGGCAATTTAGTAAGGTGTTCCGCGACATCGCGACATCACAATGGCTAAAGCCAAGTGCTATTGTGGCAAGCCCCGTGAGCGGGGCTAAAAAACACCAGGGAAAAGCGGGTGTGCTGCCCGTAACCAGGGCTCAAAGTCCTGACCTGGTCCGGCCTTACTGCTTCGCGAAGGTACTTCGTTAAGAAGTACGAGGCGGCCGGGCGAAAAGCCCCGTAAACGGGGCTCAACGGCAGAAACCGAACTACCTTTTGAGCAACCAAACTGCGATGTGGGTAAGGGTCAGGGCGCAAGTGCGTGGTATCGTGTGGGCCCCGCTACTTTGAGCGCTGAGAGTTTCTTGTAGTCCAGTTTAGCCATTTTATGCAGCCTCACATAGCGCATAGAGAAGGGTTTTCGATATCTCGTTCAACTTCCAGCTCTGACGGGAGTTGAATTCAAAGCGATCCGCCACAAAGCCTGGTTCAGGCCTATTCGAACTTAGCCGGGGCGTTCGTACGTGTTGAGCGGGCGGAGATGGAGCGACGTTCGTAGACGCGGTTTCCAGACGCCTTATTCAAAGCGGCTGGAAGTTGCGTCTACGATTACGGCTCGGACCATGCCAAAACATTGCTGTTTTCGCGGCAAAACATTGGATTCTTGTTCCCGCTAAAGACGTACGGGCCTTGCGGCCCAGGCTAAGATATTGACGGGCCTGCGGGCCTGAAACAACCACCGCTTCCCCGCGACGTTATGCGAGGCCGCGTAAAACGGGTTAACTGGACCGTGTTGGAAATTAGATATTGAGTTGTACCGTTTTATTTTTTCAGCGCCGGCGTGGCGGCAGGTTCTTTCGCGGGGACCTGGATCAGCGGCGTGGGGAGCTTTTCGCTGGTGAGGTACAGAGACCGCCCGTCGTGTCCGTAGCAGATCGACTCGCCCTGCCTGCGCCTCGGCATGCGCAAGATTCGCGGCGCCCGCGAGAACCCGGCAGCCCAGGTTTCCTTCCGGTTGCGAACGTACTCGTAGGCGTGACCGTAGGTCAATATTACCGCTCGCAGACCATCGGTTGAGATGTCCATCGCGGTGGTGGTGGGGATGGTGAGCGTTGCTATCGCCTTTGCGATCAGAGGCTTTTTGGGCGAGCGGTTCGGGAGTCTCATCGCGTAGACCTTGCATTTCAGGCCGAATTGCTTCGAGACCAGGAAGATCGTTCGCGTTGTCGAGTCGACGGCCACCGACTCGCAGTTGCGCGGACCGTCGGCGTAACCGAACGGGACGGTCATCGCGCACCTGGCTTTGAGTTTTGCGCCGCGCCGGGCGGTATTCAGCAGAGGTTCGGCCACGACGTAGAGTCTGCAGTCCAGGCGCGTTTGGCCGTTGTCACCGAAATCGCCCAGCATGAGGAAGTGCCTGCGGTTGATCGTAAACGAGCAGATATCCTCCCAGTCCCGCGCGCCGGCTCCGATCAGGGTGACGCATCCCAGGTCGGCGCCGGCGTAGTTGATAGCGAAGAACTGAGGCCGATCGCCCGAATCGTTGTGCGTCCATAGAACGCCCTTGTTCCTGCGCCCGGCGGTCAGTCCGCTGGATTCGTCGATTTCCTTGTTGACCAGCTTCGCCAGTTCCCTGGCGGGCAGGTACTCGATCCGCTCGATGGGCGCGGGTTTGGAACTGGGCGAGCCGCCGCTTTCGGCCGCTTGGGCCTGGGGGGACCTGTTGTGGTAAATCAACGATCCGGCGAGGATCGCGGCGCCTGCAAGCATCCATAAGGTCTGCGAACGAAGCATATTTATGACTCCTTATTGTGAAGCGCCCGCGCCGGTCGCGAGCCTGCCGACAATTCTACTCCGCCGCCAGGCGCGATCAAACAGTTTTCGACGGGCGGGTCATCAGGCCGAGCGGCGGCGGCGCCGACGGCGGCGATTCTTTGACGGGGCGGAGGCCTTCGCACCGCTATTCGATCGGTGCGGTTTGGCGCCGTGTTCCCGCTGTTTGCGGCGGGGCGGGCGGGCTTCGCCGGTTTCCAACTCGCGGCGCCGGCGCGCCTGTCCGGCCTGCCGGCGGGCCTTCTTCTTGCCCGGACTCATCGCCGGGGCGCCGTTCTCCATACCCCGTGAGGCCTCGTCGGAATGGAACGAGTGTTTGGCGTCCACAGGGACGGGGCGCTTGAGGATCTTCTCGATCTGGCGGAGATAATCGCGCTCGTCGCCGGCGCAGAATGATATCGCCTTGCCCTCCCGACCCGCGCGGGCGGTGCGACCGATGCGGTGGACGTAGCTCTCCGGTTCGTTGGGCAGGTCGAAATTGATCACGTGGCTCACATCGTCGACGTCGATGCCTCTGGCGGCGATATCGGTGGCCACCAGAACGCGGAACTTACCGCTCTTAAAAGCCGCCAGCGCTCGCGTGCGGGCGTTCTGACTTTTGTTTCCGTGGATTGCCCCGGCCGCAATATTCTTCCGCACCAGATCCCTGCAAATGCGGTCGGCGCCGTGCTTGGTCCGCGAAAATACCAGCGCCCGACCGATCGCCGCATCCTGCAGAAGCGTTTCGAGCAGCTTGCGCTTGTCGCCCTTGTCCACGTACATGAGCTTCTGATCGATGCGATCGACCGTTGGCGATTCAGGCGCCACGCGGACCTGTACCGGATGGGTGAGCATGCGGTCTGCCAGTTTCGTAACCGCCGGAGGCATGGTGGCGGAGAAGAACAGGCTCTGTCTCCGCTCGGGCAGCGCGTCGATAACGCGCCGCACATCGTGGATAAAACCCATGTCGAGCATGCGGTCGGCCTCGTCGAGGATGAAATACTCCACGCTCTTGAGGTTGATGAGCTTCTGGCCCATCAGGTCGAGCAGGCGACCGGGGGTGGCCACCAGAATATCGGGACGGCGCCTGAGCGCCTTCTCCTGGGCGCCCTGACCGACACCGCCGAAGATGACCGTGCTCGTCAGCGGTAAGCCCCGGCCGTACGTCTGAAAGCTCTCGTGGATCTGCGCCGCCAGCTCGCGGGTGGGTGTCATGACCAGAGCGCGGATGCGGCGTTTGCGGGCGCCTGACTTGTGCATTTTCTGAAGCACGGGCAGGGCGAACGCCGCGGTCTTCCCCGTTCCCGTCTGGGCACAGCCGAGCAGGTCGCGCCCCTCGAGAAGTTGGGGGATGCAGCGCGCCTGGATGGGCGTGGGGGTTTCGTATCCCTCTTTGGATACCGCGCGGGCGATGGGTGCGATCAGGTCAAGATCGGTAAACTTCTGTACTTCATACATAAACAACATTTCCTTAAAACAACTGATTAACCACCTCCATAGGGGTGGCGCTGAAACGCATCGGTGAATGGAGACGGAATACAAAGAGAACTCAGGCTCGTTCATCCGGCGGCGCCATCACGAGGCGCCAACACGTTGACTGGAGCCCGATCCCGGGGGAAGCCAGTGGGATATTCGTCGCAGCAAAACTCCGGGGAGGGAGTCAGGACCCGGCATCGCAACGAAACAGCAATATATCAGAAAGATTCATGTTTACAAGGAAAAAGCAAATCGATTTTCCGGCGGGGGCAATTTCGCTCGGGTGTCACATATGGTTCACATTCTACAGAAGTCCCATTGCCTCCGACGGGCAATTTTGGGCGCATGAGACGTCCGCACAAAGCAGCTATCTATCTTGTATATAAACACTTACGACACGAAGGCGACCGAAGGTTCGACGTGGTCTTACCGGCGCCGATCCGGGCGCCTCGCCAAGACTGTGAACCTGCCGCCCAAGGCGCTAAACGTAAACGCCCACTCTGTGTATTGATATAAACAGTTGTCTATAAAGGAGTTAGATCAATACGGCCTGCGCCGCAGCTTTCTTGAAAAAGCATTTGACGCCTCGTTATATGTCACGGGCAGCTAAAGCTTTTGGCCATCAGCTTTTAGCGATCAGCTTTTAGCTATCAGCTATCAGCTTTCGGGTGGCGGGTTGGCATTTCACAGGTTGGAGAAGTCCGCGGTCTCCAGCAAATCGACAATCAGACCGTCGATCAGTCCATCATTTTCCGGACCATCGCTCAGCGGGCGGAGGTCATACTGTCCGGTCGCCTGGCGGTAGGGCCTGGCCCATGATGCACCGCCCGATATCGGGATAGCATCGGAGATGTAGTCTGTAAGCGGTGGGGTAAGCAGGTCGGTGGAAGGTGCGGTGACTATCGCAATCTCCGGGTTCACTGAAGTGACCCGGCCGGTAACGGCGAGACCATCCAACCCCGCCTCACCGCCGGCGGCCGGGGCTGACAGGGGCGCTCCGGGCGACGCGGGCGGGAAGGTCGGTATCGACACCGAATTACCGCTGGCGCTGCGCATAATCGCAAAGTCGCCCAGATCGACCTGCCCGTCAGCATTGAAATCAGCGGCCAGAGTACCGATCCCACCGCGCAGCCCGAACTGACCGGTCAGCATCGCGCAGTCACCGCCGCCAACCTGGCCGTCACCATCGCAGTCGCCGACGGCGTTGCCGAAGTAGAACACATCATCGGCCGGAAGGCCCGTGTTGGCCGTGGCGAGCACGGTAACCTTGAGCCATTGGTTCTGGATGGAGTTGTCGGCCCAGATAATCGTCGCGCGGTCAGATTCGCCAACCCCTTCACCAGGACGGATGGTAACGCTCGTTGGCGCCGGTGCATCGGCCCATCCGCTCAGTTCCGTCGTGTTGCCTGCCTTGAAGAGGAAATCGCTGGACGAGAGACTCACCGCATCCGCCAAACCTGCGATGTCCAGCATCACCCCATTCAGGCCCCGGCTGTAGCTGGTGTAGTTCGCAGACGTCGCCGTCTCGTCCGACAGCAGAGCCGACTTCGTCGGATCTATTGCCGCATCGTCGAAGAAGTTGGCGGAAGCTCCGCCCTCATCGAAGGCGGAGTCGTTGTAGAAGATATGCCTGCCTTCCACGCTTGCCCCGCCTTGGCCGGACAGTGTGATTTCTACCAGCGGTGCGTTCGGTGTGGAGGATTCCATCGTCAGCGTGCCGGAAGCATCACCGCCGGCGATTGGCGTGAACGTCACATCCACCGTCGCTTGCTCTCCGGATTGCAGCGTCTGCCAATTCCCGCCGGCACCGGAGTCGATCAAGTAGACAGCCGGCATAACTGGAGGATCCGCGATTACGAGTTCGGCCAGCCCGTCATTTCGGAGAATGAAGCTGCGAGTCTGTGTCTCGCCCAGCAGAACCGGGCCAAACGCCAACTCGGTTAGCGGCTCGCCTTGCTCATCGGCTACCGCCAAGTATGCCGAAGCGGTTGCGGTGATATCTTGACTGACCGTCACGTGTCGTTCGGCTTCCGTCCCGCCAACATCCACCGTTGCCGTCACCGTATCGATCACCCCCGGCGTCAGACCGTCCTGCCCAAGAAGGGCTACCATGTACATACCGCTGCTCAAGTCGCCAAAGCTATAGATCCCATCGGCATTCGTTGTTGAGGTCCGCTCGCCTTCATCATGTACACCGTTTTCGTTGGCGTCCAGATACAAGTATACATCTGCCAGCCCGACGCCGCCATCGACAACATATCCGGAAAGCGAACCGGTCACGACCGACACCGTCCCCTGCGCGTGGGAGCTATTCGTTGGCGCCCCTTCACCCTCTACGCGGAACCAGACGGGGAGGTACTTCGCCGTAGAGATGACACCGATGTTCGCCAGATACGAGTCCGTTACTTCCGGTTTGAAGCGGATATCAAACGTAATATGGTCATCCGGATCAAGACTGAGGTCTGTGGGCTGGCTATCAATGAAGAACGCCGGATTGAACTGATCGCTGATCCAGATCGGATTCTCCCGAAGCGTCAGTGTTTCCGTGGGATGATTGTTCGTGATCGTAAACGTGTGCGTCACGCCTTCTGAACCGGTGCGGACCTCGCCAAAGTCTGTCCCATTCACCGTGTCCGTAGATGTCGACTCATCCTGAATCCTCGGCCCATCTTTATCGCCGTAGTTGAGTCGTATAGCTCCTTGGAGATTCGGCGACCACCCGTCAGGGATGACCATGGCCGTCGCAGAATCACCATGGGCGTAGCCCCCGAAGATACTCCAGTTCAGACCATCTGCCTTCCATCTGACCTTTCGTGGCCCCCATCTGAACGGATCGTCCCAGTTAGGCAGATGGCCTACATGGATACTCTCCTTCGGTATAACCAGATAGCATAGACGCGGGTCAAGCGTAGCGTACTCCTGCCTGCTGAGCAGTACTTGGCTACGGTCTAGAGCCTCTATCCCATCGAGGAGGCTGGATTGAGCATTCAACCGCAGGTCGTCATTGATCCATCGAAGATCGTCGAGCCGATCGTGATGGTGTTCGATCGCGTACTCCGAGTACGTCGGGCCGCCGGTGGTATACCAGGCCCTCTGGAAATCCATGTATACAAAGGCAGAGAACTCGTCATCGTCAGGTCCGAGAGCAGAGATGAACTCGCGGGCCTCACCGTCCTCATTGAGCGTACCGTCCGGTCCTATCGGCAGAATCGTCACGGGATCGTATTGTTCGATCCATGCGGGAATCAGGCTGGCCATCTCAAGATACGTCTTGAGCATAAGCACGCGCTTGGCAACCGTTCCAGCCGCGCTACCCAGAATGGCTGCGACGCTCCCCTCCAACAGTTCGTCCATGCCCATCCCTACAAACACATCGGCCACATCGCCCCAGAAATCGTCCTCCTCGCCGTATCCCTCTCCGGACACGGGCATCGAGATAACCCAAGCCCCGTTCGTCTCGTACCTCGTCTCCAGCCGCGCCGGCCCGCGAAACTCGGCGTTGGCGTCACATTGAATATGTTCACTCTCAACGCCGATTATGTCTGTCGACCATGCGTAGAAGTCCACCACGCTACCATCGGCCCATGCCTCGCCATCGATTACGAACGTCCATGTCACCTCACAGCCGTCAGCAGTCGGGTTAGCTGCGAACCCCAGTGGCAACCCGACATACGCTCCCTCCCCGTCCAACCTCTCAACGCCGCCTGATAGAACCGAGGCACGTATCGTCTGTGGATTGTCATCCTCTCCGCCGTTCCCGCTAATCCGGAGATAGACCTTATCGAGATTGTGGTCCGGATCGTCATAGAGAACCGTGATTTCATGCCGGCTACCGTGGGCCACGAGATCCATCGTCTGGGCCGGATTGTCCTGAAAAATCGCATCCCATGGGTCCTTGGCTTTCAGAAACACAGGATCGCTGGGAGCGATATTGTCTTCTACGCTATATTCATAAGCCCCAATGTCCACAGTCCCGACGAATCTTGCGTATCCGCGCTGGTCGGTGATCAGCCCCGCGGCGATGGCTGCGGCGTTGTCGCCTGCATCCACGGCCGGGGCCCCGGCAGCAATGCTGTGCGTGAGCGTCGGCCCGCCGTTATCAGCCAATGGCCCCAGCCAACTCAGATCACTCACGCCTACAATATTGCCGTTAACGTCGTCGGTTAGCCCTCCGCTCGTCGCCGCGTCGCCGATCAGGTTATGCGAACTGTTCGGATTGACTGCCCCTCTCACATCATCGGTAAAGCTGCCAGCTACAATTGTGTTCGTCAGCGTAAGGTCGCCGTTATTACGTATCCCACCGCCAAACATCCAAGCGGAGTTGTATAACAGGGTCGTGTTTGTCAACCTAAGGATTCCATCCCAATTGTATATTCCACCGCCTTCAGTAGCCGAGTTCCCCGAGACCGTCGTGTTCGTTAGCGCAAGGTCGCCATTATAGTTGTATATCCCGCCGCCGAAAAAGGCAGAATTTCCTGAAACTGTCGTATTCGTCAGTGTAAGGTCGCCATTGTAGTTGTATATTCCGCCGCCGTCGTTGCCAGCCGAGTTGCCCGAGATTGTCGTGTTCGTCAGCGTTACAGCGCCGCCAGAGTTGTGTATCCCTCCGCCAACGTGCTCAGACGAGTTGTCCGAGACCATTGAGTTCGTCAGGGTAAGGGTGCCGTGGTTGCATATTCCACCACCCGTAGAGTATTCCCCCACACTATAAGCTAAGTTAGCCGACACCATTGTGTTCGTCAGCGTAATGGTGCTGCCGTTAGATATTCCACCACCTAAATCAATCGCATGACCGCCCGTAATCATCAAACCGCTCAGCGAACACTCAGTATCTGCACCGGAGACGCTCAGTACTCGGCTCTTGTTGTCTCCATTTATCGCCAGTTGATCTGCCCCCGGACCCTGAATGGTGAGATCGTCGGTTATATCAATCTGCGTTCCACTAAGCGTTATCGTTCCGCCTGTTAGAGATGTGTGGAATGTTATGATGTCCACATCGGTTGCACTGCCGGCTGGCGCATCGCCCACTATGGCGTTTGTGTTGGCCGCCTCAATGGCCTCCCGCAACGTAACCACACCATCGGCGGGTGTTGTGTCAGCGTCCAACAGCGAATTCACGACATAACTCGTTCCACTAGGTACAGTGGACCTCTGGGCGACGCGGAACCCGAGGTTAGTGGCCTCGTTCGCCGGGGTGCCGTAGTCGCGGAGCGACGCACACAGGAAGCCGCCGCCGCCCAAGAATGACGAGGCCCGTATGCCCCGATACGACCCAATGATCGCCTCGTTCCATTCCAAGACATTTCCGCCTTGGTCGAACGTCCCGTACGGGCTGTCGGAAGGCTTGGCGTCATACGCCCCGCACTCCGTGGTGTAGTACGTTGGGTCCACGTACCCGCTGCCATAGTAGTTCGCCGAACCGTTGGTCAGGTCAGTGCCCGCCGGGGCTTCCAACTTCGGGGTCATGTTGCTGCCTGTGGGATAATCGTAGTACACACCGCTGCCGCCATCGTAGTACGCGGCCTTGTACCACTCGTCCTCACTGGTTACCGCCCACTTCCAGTCAGCGTTGCGCGTCACGGTATTACTGGCGATCCCGCCGGCGGTAAGGGTGTACGCGCCGTTCTCGGTGTCACCGGCCCCCTGGCCGTTGTGCAGCCAATTGGCAAAGCGGCAGGCATCCCAGAAATTCACATAGTTAACCGGTCGGTTGGCCCGGTTCGCACGAGGCGTGTACACCCACGGATCGCCACCCGTCCCCGAACCGCTGCGCGAGATCCCGCCGATGTCGTTCCATCCTCCGCCCATCTCCGTGTTGTACAGCCCGTGCGGATCGCCCTCAGTCGCTACTGCATTGAGGAATTCGCAGTACTCGGCGTTCGACACCTCGTACTTGCCGATGTTGTACTCGTAGCTCACGCTACCGTACCCGTTCCCGTGCGTGTCGCTGGTATTGCCCGGATTGCCCACGGGGACTGTCTCGATGTTCACAGTCGTCCCACTAAGCAGCAGCCTCGGTTCGAGCGCCTCGAGGATCGGTTTGTCGCCGTGACCGCTGATTAGAGTACTCATATCCGTCCACCTCACTCGCAAGACTTATGCACCCAAACCGGGAAGGGGAAATGCCGCTACGCACCCTTCCCCAAGAGATTTTTCAAAATAACAATATACCACATATCCCGGTATTTCAAAGGAGATTCTGGAAAACCTGGCAACTGGCGACGGCGGATGGCAAGCGGCAAGCGGCGTCGCGATTTCGTCACGAATAGGCCGACGTACCGTCGGCCGCTTAACAGGATTAGAACGGCGAACGGCGTGGCAACTGGCCCTTTGACTACGCTCAGGATCTAACGACAACTGGTGAAGGTTTGACGGCGGACGGTTAAAATCCGGCGGCCGTTTATATATCAATCGCCAACGCCGCTTCGGTAAGAATATCCGCCAGGAGCCCGTCGCCCGCGGCATCACCGCCCGGATCGTCGCTTGTCGGGCGGAGGTCATACTGTCCGGTCGCCCGACGGTAGGGCGTTGTCATCGGCGCACCGCTTGATATCGCAGCGGCAGGGGAGAGATACTCGCCCGGTGATGGCAATTCAGCAAGCAGATCGACGGCCGGTGCGGATGCTGCGGTGGCGATTGAGTCATCATCCACATCCTCGTTGTTATCCAGCAGTGGATTGACTACCGGAACCACTGACACCCCGGTCGGTTCAGCCGGTGCAGCCGCCATTGCCGTCACCGGCGCCGTCGCCGGCAGGGCGTTTCCGAAGTTGCTTCTCAGAATCGCGAAGTCCGCCAGGCCGATTCGCCCGTCGCCGTCGAAATCGCCGGTGAGCCCTCTGCCCCTTTGCCCGAACCGGGCCGTCAGGATCTCGCAGTCGCCGCCGTCCACCACGCCGCTCCCGTCGGCGTCTCCGGGCAGTACGGGAGGCAAGGCCAGCGTGTTGCCCTCGTAGGCCTGCAGGATCGACAGGTCTTCGAGATCCACTACTGCATCGCCGTTGAAGTCCGCGGCCAGACCCTCGCCTCTCATACCGAACTGTTCGGTCAGCATTTCGTAGTCGCCCTGGCCGACCGCCCTGTCCCCGTCGGCTTCGCCTACGACGTTGCCGAAGTAGAACACGTCGTCGGCTTCAAGTCCGACATTCCCGCCTGCCGGCACGGTAACCTCGATCCACTTATTTGCGATCGCCCCGTCCGTCCAGACAAGCGTCACGCGATCCGATCCGCCAACGCCCTGGCCCGGTCGGACCGAGACGCTTGGCGCCGGTCCTTGCGACCACGCGTCGACCCCTCCGGTCTCGTTGACGCGGATGTCGAAATCACCGGCCGCCGGCGTCGCAGCCAGGTCGTTGATGTCCACCATGATCCCGTTGATCCCGCGGTTATAGGCGGAGTAGTTGGCCGGTGTGACCACACCTCCCGGGAGCAGGACCGACTTGTCATCCGCGATCGCCGCATCGTCTTCCGGGCCGGCGGCCGGATCTTCGCCGTCCCACGCGGAGTTGTTGTAGAACACGTGTCGCCCGGCGACGGTCGGTGACGCAATAGTCGTTACCGCCTGTGAGACGTCCGCGAGCGGTTGGAAATTACCGGCAAGGTCTCCGGCGCAGGCCTGGAACGCGTAGGTGTGCCCGATCTGACCGTGAAAGGCGACTTCGGTCGACTCGGTATCAGCGAGGTAAAGTTCGTAAGGTTCGCCGTCGGCGGAGACATAGATCGACACGCCGGCGAGTCCGGACCCGCCCGGGGCATCTTGCGCCGACCATGACAGCAGGAAGTCCGGTTCCGAATGCGGCGACAGGGCGTCGATCTGCGCCGCGGGCGCGTCGGCGTCGATCGTGTTGAAGATGGGCGGCGTGTCGATGGGCAGGTTGCTGTCGAAGACGATCGTGGCCTCTGCATCTATCACCGTTGCGGTGACGACGTCGTCGTACGGGCTGACGGTGTAATGCACGAATCCCTGGCCCAGCCCGTCGATTTCCGGAGGCAGCAGACCGACCGTCGGGTCGGCCGGCGCCGCGCCGGTTTCCGGGTCGATCGTCGCCAGCGACCAGAACGCCTTACCGCTCAGCACGTCCACGCCGGCGAAGACGTCCACGTAGAATCCGTGGGAATCCAGCAGGTCTAGGCGTTGCTGGAGGATCGGGCTGTCGGCGGGACCTTCGAAGACCATGCCCGACCATCCGAACTCGCCCACGCGGAAGGTGCGCCAGTCGAGGTCGTCGTCGAGCTGCTGTTCGATTACGATAGTCTGCGCCGGCGCCGTGGCGTCGGGGGCGTTTTCGAAGCGGATGGTATACCCCAGCGGTTCGCACGCGCCGGTCCAGTTCTCATCGCCATGACCCTCGGGGCCGAGGATGTCGTTGGGGTCCCGCGAGCGGATGACATCGGTCCTTCCGACGTTGAGGATATCCTGCGGTCGATATCGCCAGTTGAAGTAAGTGGTGAATACGTACTGGCTTCCGAAGTTTACCGCCGCCAGGAGCGGGCAGGTGCTCCACTGCGCCCACGGGGGCAATTGCACGAACGCGGTTCCAATCTGCACGCCTGTGAACGCGGCGCCAATGACACCGAGAGCGCCGGGCACGGTTGCCAGACCGGCCCAGGCGCCGGGCGCTATAGTACCGGCGGTGACCAGTGCGGAAGTGTTAAAGAGGCTGTATCCCAGGCTCATGTTTCCGCACCAGAAATTGATGCTGGGCATGGCGTCTTCGCCGAACACCTCGGCGCCGCTTGTACTTATTCCTATTTCAATCCACGCCACCGGGTCATCCATATTGGTCAGGAACTGCAGAGCGCTGTTGACGTCGCTTCCGGAAAGCGGTCGAACCTGCGGCCGGTGCCCCATGGCGACGCCCCATCCGTGGGCGTTCGGCAGGGATGAATTCTGCGAGCTGCTGTTGGGGTTGTATCCCATGGCGGCGCCCCAACTGGTTGGTGATCCCTTCATACCGTCGGGGTCTATGGCGCCCACCGGATCGTTTTTGCAGTATGCGTACATTCCGTCGACGTCGTTGATCGGGTCGACGGTGATGAATCGCCCCTCCTCGGCGAGATAGTATCGGTTGCGCATGTACATCAGGCCAGTGTCGTCGTGCATCACGCCCCAGGCGCCGGAATACTCGAAATCGTTGTCGACGGTCTCGATCGCGACGATCGATTCTCCGAACGGCGCGTAGGCGTATTCGTTGACCACGGCGGCAAAGGCGTCTGTGACGATCGCCGTGTTGCCCTGTGCGTCGTGATGGTGGAAGTTTGCCTGTCCGCCCGGAAGGACGGCCGATTCGAGCGCCAGTCCGTGTACGTAATTCGCCACCAGCGCGCCCTGTCCGTCGTATTCGCCGATGACCGAGCCGGTACCCAGCGGGTCCAACAGGTACTCGGTTCGACCCTGGGGCGAGTTGACGGCCGTGCGGTTACCGAAAGCGTCGTACTCGTAACTCCACGTTCCTCCGGGTCCGGTGAACGAGGTAAGGTGGTTGAAGCTGTCGAACGTCAGGGTCCACGTCTCGCCTCCGCTTCGGGCGATCAGGTTTCCGTCGGCGTCGTAGTTGTAAGTTACGTCTCCGGCGGAGAGCACCTGCTCGAATTCGTTGACGTGATACGGTGTTTCGAGTCCGTCGTTGACGATCAGCCGCCGGTTACCGTCGGCGTCGTAGGCATAGGTTTGATGCACGTCGCTGATGCCCGGTTCGGTCGAGTCGAATTCCGCGGACTCCAGTCGCCCCGAGGCGTCGTAGTCGTACGTCCACTGGCCTTGCAGCGTGGTCATGCCGATGCGCCGACCCAGTTCGTCGCGCTGGTGTTCGTAGCGGCTTAGTGTTGCGCCGGCGGCGTCGTAGTGGGTTAGAATTCCGACCTGGCCGGTGTCGTCGTACTCCCATATGCTGTAAGAACCGTTAGCGCGATCCTGTCGATGGATGCGGTTGGCGTCGTCGTATGCGTACGATACGATCAGGTCGCCCTGGTTGTCCCTCAGGGCCGACAGAAGTCCGCGCGCGTTGTACTCGTAGTTGACGACGAACCCGCCGTCGGCGGTCATTCGGGTTCTCCTGCCGTTTGCGTCGTAAGTGTAGTCGATCGTCCTTCCGTTGGCGTCGGTGACGCTGGTAATGCGATTGTCTGCGTTGTATGTATGGTCGACGGTTCCAGCCGCGTCGGTCACCGTCAGGAGATTTCCCGCGGCGTCGTAGGTGTAGTCGGTTTGTCCTTCAGGGGTTATCCGGTTGAGGATTCGGCTGGTGATGGAATCCAGAATCAGTTGCGCCGATTGTCCTCTCCGGTTGGTCCAACCGGCGAGTCGTCCGAGCTCGTCGTAGTGTTTGTGTCGCGTTGCGCCGTTTGCCCAGATGATTTCGGCGGGTCGGCCTTCGGCGTCATACGTGAACTCGACGACATTGCCCGCCTCGTCGATGTAGCTTTCGGGCGTGTTGTCAGCGTTGAGCGGGTTTCCTGTCGAGGCGCCCGACGGGTCCACGGAGCCCACCAGTCGCCCGGTGCGGTCGTACTGGAGTTTTCCGGCCGATCCAAGCGGTCCCAGAAGCTCGGTCAAACCGCCGTGGGCGTTATACCGAAGATCGAGCGATTCGCCCGCGGAGTCAATGAGTTTGCCCATGAAACCGCTATCGTTATACCACTCGACGGTCGAACTGCCGTCGGCGAAAGTCGTGGTGACCCCGCCGGCGGAATCGTAGCTGTAGGTTTTGGCCGTCGCGCCGTCGGAATACCGGGTCCGAACGATCCGACCGCAGGTGTCGTACTCGTTAAACATCGTCACGCCGTCTTTTGCGGTGTGCGACTCGACGGCGTGTTTGAGGTAAGGTTCGGGGCCATCGAAGTACGTCCAGCTCTCGGACAGGCCGTCGGGCGTTTGTCGTTGAATCAGGTGGTGATTGTTGTCGTACGTCATGCTGGCGGTCCGCCCGTCGGGATCGATTATCTGCGAGACCAGTCCATCGGCATCGTACACGAATTCCGTCCTTCGCCCCAGCGGGTCGGTGAAGCCCAACAGCAGCCCATCGTCCCAGTGCCATTGGGTCGTGTCGCCGCCGGGATTGACGACGCGGTCCACTCGCCCGTCCGGTCGGAACACGGTAATCGTTCCGTCCGGGTCGCGGAGCTGCAGGACGCCGTCGATGCAGGCCACTTCGTCGCTCTGGCCCGCCCCGGCGTCATAGTAGACCTCCGAGGCTGAACTTCCTTGTCGCCTGTAGTACACTCTCTCGCTCTGACCGACCTTGACGACGGCCTGTGCGTCGTCGCACCACGCGGTCATTCCAAACACGTCGCTCTGCCCGTACCCGAACGTGCTCGTGTAAAACCGCTGGGCGATCTGCCCGAACTGCCCGGCCTGGAGGAGTTCGAACTGAAGCAGATCGTTGACGCTTCCGGTCCGCCTGCCCATCAGGCTCAGGCGCGTCGCGTTTTCTGCCAACACCTCGGCGTACTGACCCATCGTCTCGCCGACCTGCCCGCGGAAGTTGGCGAAGATCAGGTCCCACGCCTCGTCGGGCATGGACTCGTCTCGCAGGTCCTGCTCCATCGCCGCCCAGTCAACGGCCGTGCCAGCGTCAAAGGGGCTGAGCGAAACCGTGATCTCCCCGCCGGAACCGACTGTCGGTAAAACGGGAATCGAAATTACGCTGCCGGACCCCGGGGCGAGCACGCCGCCCGGTCCGGCGGCGCTGACGCCCATAACGCTCAGTGATGTCAACCGTTGCCCGTCAGGCATCCGGAACTCACCGTTGTCGATCGCAAGCATAAACATCGGCGCCGAAAGATCGGTCTGCCCGGCGTTGCGGTAGCGCACATGCACCATCATGCCCTGGTCCGCGCGGATGACTGATGGCTGGTCCAGTGTTGCTTCCAGGCGCCCGACGGCGCCGTCGGTTACCGTGAAGACCTGCGTTCGCGTAGTCTGTCCGTGCTCGCCGTCGGCCAGGATGTCGTACACGCCGGCGGTCATTCCCGTCAGGTCGAACGTCGCCCACAGTTCGCCGTCGCTGACGGCGTGGAGCTCGGCGGCATGGCGGGTGGTCTGCTGCCCGACGAGGCTCACCTGGTCCATGCCCTCCAGCAGCGCGCCTTGCAGCGAGACCGTCACGCGCCCGCGATTGCTTCCGCTGGTGACGCCGACGTGGGTGATCTCCATCGCCAGTTCATCGGCCTGGAGCGTGTAGCTCGTCTCTTCGCCTCCGTCGCTAACGCAGCGCGCGAGGATGTAGTAGTCGCCCGAGTAGTTCGCCTCAAGCAGGATTTCCTGGTCGTGCCAGAACGGCGTGGAGTACGTCGCGTCGAACTCGCTTTGCGTGGGCGGTTGTCCGTATCGGGCGTAGAGTTCGTGGAACGCGCCTTCGTCGCCTCCGTCCAACGTCAGGCGATATACCTTGCCCCCCTCGCCTTGCAGTCGCCAGTAGTGCGACTCGCCGGTCGAGATGGTCTCGGTGACGCTCTGATCGCCAAGATACGGCGCCTCCACGGTCATCGCCGTGACGGATGCGGAGATGTTGTTAGCGCGGTTTTCCTCCGCGAGTCGGGCGTAGACGTCGCTGCGCACGATTACGTGGTAGTCGCCGGCCAACGCGCCAGGCAGGACCGAAGCGACCTGACCGGAGTATTCCTCGCCGTCGGGAAGCGGGCCCTGGGCATGGTAATGTCCGACAAACAGGTCGTCGCTGCTCCACGCGGTGTCGCCGCTGAGGTAGACCGCGTCGTACCAGTCGCCCTGTGCGGCGAAGCTGCCTTCGTTTCGCACCGTGTAGTCTATCGTGACTCTCTGACCGGACCTGGCGGAGGCGGGTATGGCGACCTGCCCGGCCACCAGGTCTATCGGGTCGCCCAGGCTTACCGTCAGCGGTTGGGGAGCGAAGGCGGCGTTGTTGAAAAGATCGCCCCGCTCGTAGAGGCGTTCGGTGACGTCGGTAGCGGCGAAAACGTAAAACGGGCCGGCAAGGTCCGCCGGAACGGTCGTCGTCACGTCGCCGGCGTAGTCCCCTCCGCCGGCCAGTCCGCCGACGTGTAGTGTAGAGACGAGCAGGACGTCCTGGTCCTTGTCGAAGAACTGGTCTCGCGACAGGTACACAGCGTCGTACCAGGAACCGCTGCCGGTATCCGCGCCGTTATTCACCACGCGCCATTGAACGTTGATTTCGTGCCCGCCTATGGCGGATGTGGGCGCGGTGACATCCCGCACCGCCAGGTCCGGCACGTCACCGAGCGAAATACTCACCGCAGCCGCCGAGGCGACGGTGTTGTTGAGTGTCTGCAAGTTCTCCTCCACGTTCCCACTGTAGTCCACGACCACTATCACGTGGTAGTCCCCGTCCAGGTCGATCGGTAGATTGCAGTCGATGCTGACGTCGTAACTGTCGCCGAAACCGAGGCGCCCGTAATGGCAGATGTTTGTCAGCAGAATCGACTCGGCGTCAATCTGCCCGCCGGTCGACAGGAAGACCGCGTCGGACCATACGCGATCGCTGGTGATTCCCTGGCCGACGTTCTCGACGTGGTACTGGACGGCGAGCGTTTGCCCGGACACCGCCGTCGCCGGCGTTTGCAGACCGCCGGCCTCGAGGTCTGCCGGTGAGCGGTTGACCTGGATTCCGATCCCGCCGGAGAGATTGCCCGCATCCGCCGGGCCTTCGTAGACGTAATTCTGGTAGTCGGTCTCCACGTACAACCAGTACTGCCCGACGGCGTCCTGGGGCAGCGTAACAGTTTCCCACATCTCGTAGGACTGTTGAGGATCCAACGCGCCGCCGTGATGGAACGTGCGCAGCGGGATGTCCGGACTAAGGTCGGAAGTCAGGCTGAGATAGACCGCGTCGGTCCATGCCGCCGTCGGTGTAACGCCGGTCCCCTGGTTCTGCACGGTCCACCCGATCGCGAGAGTGTCCCCCGCCTCGCACCCGGCGCCGACGCTTGTGGTTACGCCGGTGACAACAAGATCGGGCAAGAGGGAGGCGACGGTCATCGCCCCGGCGCTTCGCCCGACGTTGTCATCGTTATTCAACTCGAAAATATTGTCGTTCGCGTCGGCTACGACAAACACGTAGTAGTCGCCTTCGACGTCCACGGGAAGCGTGACCGCGGCGTCAAAGGTCTCGGCGCCTCCGTCCCGCCAGAGGCCCATGCGCAGCTCCATCCCAAGGAGAATGTCGTTGCCTGGGTCGAACTGATCGTCTGCCGACAGGTACAGCGCGTCGAACCGGTAAGAACTGCTGCTGTGCAGAGAACCGTCATTTGCCAGGACATATGTGATATCCAGGGGCAATCCCGCCCGCGCGCCGGCGGAGAACTGAACGTCTGTTACCGACAGTTCCGGCGGAGGGGTCAGGTGCATCTGCAGCGCCGTTGATCCGGTGTTGTTGCCCTCGGCGGAGTGCTCGAAAACCTGCTCGCGGGCGTCGGTCAGGACCAGCAGATAGTACGGTCCGCTGACGCCCGTCGGAAGATACACGCTCGTTGAGGCTTCGTATTCGGACCCGGCGGCAAGGGCGCCGCTGTGAGATGTATATCCCAGGTAGGCGTCGTCGCCGGACAGCGTTTCATCCACCGAGAGGTAGATACGATCGCTCCAGGCGTCCTGGCGAGTGGCGCCCTGCCCGCAGTTCCGGACACGCCAAGTCAGATCCAGGGCGTTATCGGAGAAACCCTGCACCGGCGCGATGACCTGCGGAACCTGCAAGTCCGCCCAGGGCGACAGCACCACGCTGAACTGCTCGCCCGGCGAAACGTTGTCATCCCTGTTCGAATCTTCTCTAACCGCGAAGCGGTAATCGGTGATAACGACGATGTAGCGATCGCCTTCGATACCGTCGGGAATCGTCGCCGTCAGATTGCCCGTGTAGGATTGGCCCGCACCCAGCGGATACGGATTGCCCACGCACCCCAACCGCAAGTCAACGTCCTTGTCCAACTGCGGGTCCGTGCATAACCAGATTTCGTCCGTCCACATCGTCGCAGTCGTCGCCCCGCTTCCGCTGTTGAGCACCGTCCAGGAAATGCTCGTCTCGACCCCGGAGAACACCTCGGCGGGCGCCTGTACGTCCGAGACCTGCAGGTTCGGGCAGGGATATTCCTGCACGTCTATCGTTCCGGCCGCCGCGACCGTGTTGTTGGCGATCCGCCCGCACTCGTAGACGGCCTGGTTGATGTTGCTGCGCACGATCAACCGGTAGACGCCCATCAGGTGTTCGGGAATGACGATATGCTCGGCGCGGGAAATCGACTCTCCCGGCGCAAGCGTCCCGGAATAATTGATGGAGGCGACGTGGACTTCGCCCCCGGTTCCTTCGAGATACAGGTTGTCGGTCCAGGCGCCGCCGGCTGGGGCGTCCCCTTGGTTGGCGACCACCCAGGTCGCCAGGATCTCGTCGCCGGCGTACGCCTGCGAGGAACACGCCGCATCAGACAGCGCCAGGTCGGGAATCGACAGGGTAATGGTTGTCGAGTATTCCTGCGCCATGGCGTTTCCGACGACGTCTTCGATCGCCGGTCCGATCGCCAGGCTGTAATCTCCGGATACGGTCTGTTCGGCAAACCGCAACTCGCAGGTGTCGCCCGAGAGACGCACGACTTGAGAAATGGCGACGGCCTGTCCGGACGGGTCCTCGAACGTTACGTCTTCGACGGTAAAGGAGCCTTCGGTAATATCCTCGTTGAATGTCACAACCAGCTTGCTGAAGGGGGGGAGGGTCTCGCCGGAGGGAGCAACCGACACGATTTGAGGCGGCGTGCGATCGATCGTGAACTCGAACTGATGCGCATTGGCGAGCGCATTACCGTGAAGATCGGTAATTCCGGTCCCGACAATCGCCTGGTAAGTCCCGTCGGTCGAAAGGACCGGAAGGTGAATCTCGTAGCGCCACATTCCCGCCGGTGCGACGGAAATTTCGCCAGGAGGAATCTGCCCACCGCCCGGAAGGATAACGGTCACGTCATCGCCGCTGAAGGTCGATTCATCGATCGCCTCGCTGAACTGGACGGTCAGGATCTCCACATCCGTGTTGAATCGACCCTCAGGCCCTGCCGACAGAACGATCGGCGGTCTGCTGTTTTCCGGTACCTGCTCGATATGCACCGTGCCCGCCTGCCCCGGAGACGAGCCCGTCGCCCCGCCGACCGCGGTGACCGAACCCGGATCGAGCGTCATGGTATTGGAGTAGTAAACCGCCACGCGCCCCCCGCCCCCGGCGCCCGTGAGAGTGCCGTTTCCGACTCCGCCGTCGGCAGATATCGCCCCCGAACCCGACAGCACCCCAACGTCCAGGTAAGCGGCGCCTCCGCTTCCGCCCCCGCCCCGGCGGTAGTTGGTGTAGGTACCCGGGGCGCCGTCAGCGCGAATCACGCCGTCAACCGCAACCGCTCCGGACGAAATGTGGACGATACCGCCGCCCGAACCGCCGCTGTCTCTGGCCCCCGAGCCACCGGAACCAGGTTCATCGGGGAACGTCGCATCCCCGTAAATCGCATTGGCCTGTCCGGCGTCGTCTGCGCCCAGTCCGCCATAGCTGCCGCCGGACTCGCCCGTCGCGGCGCCGATAGTCGTATTGCCCAACGTGTAGTTGCCCGTATACCCTCGCCCGCTAACGTCGATGGAAGACGTCGCGTCGATCAGCAGCGCCCCGGTCACCGCCAGGTCCAGGCGGTACTCGTTGCCCGTCGTCGTGTAGCGGTGCGACAGTAGAGCCCCGTCGATGATCTCCACATCGCCGGTATTAATCGGCATGTTGTGATGTGGAACGGCGTAGGCGCCGGAAACCACCAGGCGATCGACTTCAACACCGCTGTCGCCCGCGATGCCGATCGGCGTGAATACGACGTCTCCACCGCCGGCGATGCGAAGCTCTCCAACGCCGTCCGTCTCGACGTACACCGTGCCGGCCGCTGCCTGCCCGTCCTTGCCCGTGGCGCCTCCGCTGCTCGTGACACCGCCCAGGTCGAACCCGTCCAGCACGTCAAAGTACACCGCCACGCGCCCGCCCCCCCCGGCGCCGGTGAAAGTAGTGTACCCAATTCCGCCATCGGCCGATATCACGCCCACGCCCGACAGGGCGCCAACGTCCAGGCACACACCCCCGCCACTAC
>Ga0180429_10001175_pt1 | contig 22387 bp, 25 predicted proteins | sample SS_ome_FD_132428 | JGI IMG/M metagenome (GOLD analysis project Ga0180429, IMG submission 132428) | Hypersaline lake sediment archaeal communities from the Salton Sea, California, USA - SS_1_S_1 metaG | ecosystem: Environmental > Aquatic > Non-marine Saline and Alkaline > Hypersaline > Sediment ...
GAGTCCCTTCACCCGCACTTTAAAAACAACATATCATGCGGTCGTGGCGGAATGGCAGACGCGCTAGGTTGAGGGCCTAGTGGGTGAATAACCCGTGGAGGTTCAAGTCCTCTCGGCCGCATCCCAATAATACCAAGGGTTTAACCACCTTTGGTATTATTTTTTTGTGCGGAAAATACGGCTATGGGAGAAGACTTGCTCACCAAAACTCACCAGTTACTTAAAGTAAGTCATCCAAACGGTCGGCAGTTTCCTTCTGTTTATTAGGAAAAAGGTGTCCGTAAGTATTCATTGTAAAAGAAACGGAACTATGTCCTAATCGTTCTTTAATTACTAAATAATCTTCTCCTTGATGGATAAGCAAGGCTACATGTGAATGTCTTAAATCATGGAAACGGATAGGCTCAACCTTTCCTCTTTGACAAATCTGTTTTATTTTCCTACTGAAAATATCTTTAGTAGGCGGCCTGTCTTTGTATTGGAACATATAAGTTTCTTCTGATTGATGAATTCCTAATTCATCAAAGATTTCCTTCTGATGTCGTCTCCATTCATCAAGCAATGTTATAAGTTTTGAATTGATACTTATACGGCGAACGGAGTTTTTAGTTTTGGGGGGTGTAATTATATATTCTTTATTTATATAAGTTAAAGCTTTGTATACATTGATTTCTCTTCTAAACTTGTCTAAATCTTTCCATTGAAGCGCTAAAATTTCTCCTAAGCGCATTCCCGTCAGATAATCGGTAGTATAGAACACTTTAAAAATAAATTCGTCTTTTTCTATGAGACTAATAAATTCTTTGAACTGATCGGGAGTCCAAAATTTCATCTGTTTTTTGACAACACTTAAATTTTTTACCTTTGCACATGGATTTTTGATTAAAACATCCTCAACGATACCTATATCAAAAATTTTGCTGAGAATAATCATTGTGTTGTTAATTGTTTTGTTTTCAAGTCCTTTATCAATTAGTGACTTTTGAAAGTCTTGAATTTCATTATGAGTAACTTTTTTGACAATACAATTTTCAAAATGAGGTAAGATATGTTTTTCTATTGTATATTTTTCAATATTATAATAATTAGGTTTATGGTGAAGCTTACATTGCTCCAAATAAATACTTACTAGTGTAGAGAAACTGACTTCCTTATGGCTTATTAGCAAACCATCACTGTGTGCTTTTTTTATTGCGTGATACATTTCTTCAGCATGCTTTTTCGTTTTTAAGGTCATTGTTTTTCTTTTGCGTTTTCCTGTTACTGGATCAAAACCAAGACTAACGTCGATTCTATATCTCCCATCTTTAGTTTTCCTTATAGACATTATTTTGCTCCTTAGAATTGTGCTATTAGTTTATTATCGAAAACGTTGAAACCTCTTGAAGAAGAAAATTTCAGTTGCTCAATTTTATGTTTGATTACAAAAGTAGGGACTTTAAAATAAGTTGCAATGTCGTTTAACGTATATTCATTGAAATTGATATTTGCATCTTGAATCATTTTATCAGTCACCAAAAGTTCAGAAGCGAATATGTTGGCCTGATGTTCTAACTTTTCTTCCAAGATGAGTGAACAATTTGATAATTTAAAAGAATTCAATTTCTTGTGGAGGAAAAAGTGCCCAAGTTCATGGGCAATAACAAAATTTCTGTAACTGGCATTTTCATTGATGTGAATAATGTACTCATCTTCCTCTTCACAGTATTGAAGGAAGCCATTTACGTTGCCTAAGTTACTTTCTAAATGAAAAATTCTTAAATTGTTACAAATGATACTTACATTGTTTGTTTTATTTTTTTTAATAATTTCTTGTGCTTTGTGTTTTATACTTTTGGAAGTGTAAATGTTCATCACTCTTTCAATGTTTATTATTTGTCTTTGCGCTTCATTTCGTTAACAAACCGGACTCCATTCTTTAATGCTTTTTTTATTAATTCAGCTGTTTCTTCGTCAATATCACCATTTTTCATAAAGAGAAGTGTTTCTTCGTCTTTAAGTTCCTCAATTGCTTCGTTAAATGCTTTTTCTAGATTAGAGTTTTTCTTTTGAGGAGGTTGAGGTCTATCTAATAAGAAATCAATAGATACATCAAAATAATTTGCAATCTTACTTAATGTTTCACTTGTAGGTAGGATTTCGTCTTTCTCAAACCTTGTTATGGAACTTTGACTTAAAAATAATTTTTCAGCTAATTCTTTTTGGGTTAATCCTCTTTGTTTTCTCAAAGTTTTTAATTTATGACCAAAACTCATTTTTAAGACCTCATTTTTATTTTTATATTACAACTAGTCATATTTTTTTAAAAGAAAATATGCGTATTTTGCATTTTTTGTGTTGACATTATGCGTATAGTCATTTACTATATAAGTAGTTAATGATTATACGCATTTTTAAGGGGGTGATAATTTGAATGAGTTTCTGACTGCAAAGGATATTCAAAATATTTTAGGTGTAAAGCAAGCAAAGGCATATGAAATAATTCGATCACTTAATAAAGAAATGGAGAATGACGGCTATATGGTCATTCAAGGTAAAGTTAATCGTGCAAAATTTGAAGAACGTTATTGTTATAAAAGCAGAAGACAGGAACAGGATGATCATTATGAATCTAAGCCAAACTCATTCATTTATGCGTAAAGCAATTCCTTTGGCCAAACAAATGGAAGGTGATTGGATAGCGCGAATGAAGATTGCTCTTAATTCGGTCATCATAGATCATTATTTAAACCTTCCTTTAACAAATGAAAATGTTAATGAACTACTGCGGAAAGGCGTTTCGTATCGCAGGATATGTAAACATTATGGTATTGGAAGAAAAGACATTGAAAAGCTGCGGCAATCGTCCATAGTGTGACGCTATATACCACTATAGGGAGCCGTTATAAACTCTTTGAAAGGGGGGATGCGATGAAAATAAGGGTGAATGCAACAATCATCACTGATGTTGAAGCTTTAAAGGCTGATAGGGATTTGAAGCACTTTAAAGATTATGCCACTTGTGAAACATTTGTTGTTGATGCTGATAATTATTTGAAGGCTAATGAAGAAATATCTGAGCTGTTAAAAGGCTGGAATTGGTGGTGTATCTGGTCTACTCGTCCATTGAGTAAGAAGGATAACCAAGTGTTTACTTTGTATAACGATGATCTGTATAACTTATGTCGCTAGGAGTGTTTGTTCCTTGAAAACTACATATAAACAAAGAAAGCGCCTTGACGAATAATCATCAAGAACGCCGGAAAATAAAAACTAGACACTTTTATTATACGGTAATTTTGTTGAAATGTCATGCGTGAGTATTTGAGTGATGAACAGCAATCACTTTAAATGCTGTAGCAGGCTAGAATAAGCGTGCGGAATAGCTGTAGTCAGCTTGATGGCTATAACTAGCCTACTAGGTTGCCATGAGGGCGTAAAGCCGTTAGCAACTGATAAGCGCCATGATGGATGCAGAACCGGAGCGAATTCAAAATATAAAATCGAAATTTAATGTTCTTTTGAAAATAAATAATAAAAAATGAAATGGGGATATGAAAAATGAACTTAAACTTTATTGTGCCGGATATCAATATGACTTTTGGAGAAATGAAATTCATGGGACTTAATAAAGAAAGATATGTTTATGATCGTGAAAACAATAAGCGTACTGACGTACTGGAATCTAGGGTTTATAACATTGCTAGTGCTGTGCAAGGTGGTCAAATTGAGGTAACTATTCCTGAGTATGCTGGGGCAAAAGAAATCCCTCCTTTTGCAGATATTGAGTTGAAAAACCCAAAAATTAGCGCTATGGCAACTAGTCAAAGGGATTCAACCTTTGCCAATGTGATGTGGAAACTTGAAGCTGATGATATTGTTGTAAAAGGAGGTTCTTCTGTGAAACCTGCGGCGGCAACTAGTGGCAATGATAAAAAGTAAAATGCTCTCTGAAAGCCATATGTTGGGTGATGTGCATGAATGATTTCTTACAGAAAAGGATCTGGAAGTATAGAGGAAAACGAATTCGTCCGTATATGAGGAATAACTTAATAATAGCAGGCGCAATAATATTTGTGCCTGTTTTTTTGTTATCTATGTTTCTCTTTTGGAAAGATCAACTTCTTCACTTTGATATATTTCAAGTGATTCATAACTTTGAATGGAACGTACCTTTGATCGTTAAAAGTTTAGTCTGCTCATTGGCTATTGGTATTGGAAGTGTTTATGTTGCCTATTTAACTTTAAATGGACTTTTTAAAAGGTTAAAGCACAGGCAAATGCTTGCAAGAATGATTTTCTCTAACAAGTTTTATGAAAAAGATAATGTGAAGGTTAAAAAGCTATTCTCAAATGATACAGGGACAAAGGAAAAAATCACGTATTTTCCTAGGATGTATTACCAAGTTAAAAACAATCACATTTATATCCGTATTGCTATGGATATGAGCCGTTTTCAGAATCGCTTCCTAGAGTTAGGAAAGGATTTGGAGAACGGTTTATTTTGTGACATGGTTGATAAAGAAATGGAAGAAGGTTTTATCTGCTTCAAGCTTCTTTACGATGTCAAAAAGAACCGTATTTCAATTGATGAAGCTGTTGCAAAAGATGGTGTTATGCAATTAATGAAGCATGTTTCATGGCAATTTGATAAGTTGCCGCACATGCTTATAGCTGGTGGTACTGGTGGCGGTAAAACTTATTATATATTAACCGTTATCAAAGCATGTACTGGCTATGGTGCAGAAATTAAAATATTAGATCCGAAACATGCAGATTTAGCAGACTTGGAAGAAGTGTTCCCAGGTAACGTTTATTCGAAGAAAATTGGCATCCTTAAGTGTTTAAGAGAATCAGTTGAAGGCATGATGAAGAGAATGGATGAGATGAAAAATATGCCGAATTATAAGACAGGTGAAAACTATGCTTATTACGGATTAAAACCTGTTTTCATTTTCTTTGATGAATATGTGGCTTTTATGGATTTACTTGACATGAAAGAGAGAAATCAAGCGCTGTCCCATATGAAACAATTAGTCATGCTTGGGAGGCAAGCTGGCTATTTTCTTGTTATGGCGGCACAACGTCCAGATGCAAAATATTTGGTTGATGGTATTCGTGATCAGTTCAATTTTCGTGTTACTGTAGGCAGAATGTCCGAGACAGGTTACGGAATGATGTTTGGGGACAGTGATAAAGCCTTTGGTAATAAAAAGGTGACTGGCCGAGGATATGCAGACATGGGAACGGGTACTGTATTTGAATTTTACAGTCCTCTTGTGCCACGTGGGTATGACTTTTTAGAAGAAATACGAAGGGCGAAGGAGGAAGCGCAGGGAGCGCAGGCGACGGCAGTCGCCAGCGGCAGCGTAAGCGAGCAAGCGACCGAACTGACGCCCGAGGAAGGAATGAGCGTAGCGAATGACTGAACTAAACCAACCCCCCCACGCTAACAGGGGGGTAGTAATCGTAAAAGAAAAAAATGAAACCGTTGAAAGTCCTTTGATATCAATGGTTGACTATATTCGAGTCTCTTTTAAAACTCATGATGTTGACCGAATTATTGAAGAGGTTCTTCACCTTAGCAAAGACTTTATGACTGAGAAACAATCTGGTTTCTATGGCTACGTTGGCACTTACGAACTGGACTATATCAAAGTGTTTTATTCTGCCCCAGATGATAACAGAGGTGTTTTGATAGAAATGTCCGGTCAAGGTTGCCGTCAATTTGAATCCTTCTTGGAATGCCGGAAGAAATCATGGTACGACTTCTTTCAAGATTGCATGGCACAAGGCGGTTCATTTACTCGCTTTGATTTGGCGATTGATGATAAAAAGACGTACTTTTCTATACCGGAATTATTAAAGAAAGCCCAAAAGGGCGAATGTATTTCACGTTTTAGAAAATCCGATTTCAACGGCTCCTTTGATCTATCTGATGGCATTACAGGCGGAACGACAATATATTTCGGTTCTAAAAAGTCAGAAGCGTACCTTTGCTTTTACGAAAAAAACTATGAACAAGCAGAAAAGTATAACATTCCGTTAGAAGAACTAGGCGATTGGAATCGTTATGAATTGCGGCTTAAAAATGAACGTGCACAAGTGGCTATAGATGCTTTATTGAAAACAAAGGATTTAACCTTAATCGCTATGCAGATTATTAATAATTATGTAAGGTTCGTTGATGCTGATGAAAACATCACTAGAGAGCATTGGAAAACGAGCCTTTTTTGGTCTGAATTTATAGGTGATGTTGGGAGACTTCCTTTGTACGTCAAACCACAAAAAGACTTCTATCAGAAATCAAGAAACTGGCTTCGTAACTCTTGTGCTCCCACTATGAAAATGGTGCTTGAAGCCGATGAACATTTAGGGAAAACCGATCTGTCAGATATGATTGCAGAAGCTGAACTGGCAGACAAACACAAAAAAATGCTAGATGTGTTTCTTGCTGATGTTGCTGACATGGTTGTTTAAAAACAAACTGCTAAACCTTTATAAAAACAAGTGATGCGATTAAACGTATGTGTCAACGGTACCGGAACGAAGTGAGGATAAGGAGTTGACATATTCAGCGCCACCCAAACCCTCTAGGCATTGAACAAACAACCGTTTGTTCCTGCCTACCGGCGAGGGAGTCCCCCGATGATTCGGGGGAATAGGGGGATAGATTAACAGCAATCCAACGGGCTTCCGTTGGTGGGTTTGGGTGAAACCCAAGATATTAAATAAGAAAGGTGTGCTGTCATGGTAGTGCATCATCTTAAGATATATCCAGAGTACTATGATGCTGTATTAAAAGACGTAAAGAAATTTGAAATTCGAAAAAACGACAGGTTCTATATGGTCGGAGATACGCTGGTACTTCATGAATGGATGAATTTACTGGGCGGAAATTAGAAGCACAAATTATATATATTACTGATTACAAACAGCGTCCCGGTTATGTGGTTCTAGGCATTGAAAGAACTAAAGGGGGGATTGTTCATGTTTAATATTAACCTTTTGAATCAGGCCCGACTAGAGAGTGATTTGGAGTCTCTTGGCTGTTTAGATATTGCTGAGGAATTGGTTGAAAAAATGATGGAGGATGTCTTTTACAGCGATGTAGCCCAAAGGGTCATAGTCCAAACTCTTGCGGTTATAGATAATGTGAATGCCAAACTTCAAGCCACATTCAACATACTGGAGGATGAAGACCCTGAGACAGATGAAAGAATTGTGGAATTTGAAGGAATTAGCTACTACCAATAAGGGGTGAAAATGTGCGGTGTCTGCTGTAGATAAACGATTCAGAAGCTTGGGTTTTAATGTTGGTATCCCATCTTTAGTTTTTGTGAGAAGTTTAAGCAGAGATTGCATGCTGGTTGTCGAAGGTGAACGAATAAAAGGGTTTGCAGAGTATCGTTACACATTCTACAAGACAAGGTATTTGCCGGACGGTCGAATGACTAGCTTAAAGGTTTATATGGAGAATCAAAGCATAAAAAGGGTGTTACATCGTGTAGCATCCTTTTTATCTTTCTTGGAAAGAACGAAACAAATTGAACAGAAGGAGTGTGAAAAAGTTGCTCAATAAAGAAATTGGCTCTGATAAGAAGGAAGAATCCTTTTTTCGGTCTGCTTTTCAAAAACTGAAACGAATTGAAAGACCGGAAAAAGACAGACAGAAAGTTCCTCGTGACAGGTCAAAGCTGATAGCTGTCACATTATGGTCTTGTGTAGGGGGCTTGCTGTTTATCTGTCTGCTTGCTGTGCTCCTATCAATTAATACCCGATCTCAACTTAATGACATCAAAGATGAAGCCAATAAGCCGACTAATGAGGATAAACAAAAAATATCGGTGACTGCTGCTGAAAACTTTCTGTCAGGGTTCATCAATGAATATGTGAATGTGAAGAACGATCAAGAATCTATTGAAAAACGTATGCAGAGCCTTGAAAGCTACATGGTGAAACAGGAAGATAACCATTTTGAGGATGAAGATCGCTTTAATGTAGATGGCTTAAAAGGTGATCGAGAGTTAAAGGGTTACAGCTTATATAACGTGAAAGAAGGTGATAAAAACAGCCTTTTTCAATATAAGGTCACATATGAAAATCTATACCCTGTAGAAAAGGAAGTTGAAAAAGAAGTCAAAGACGGAAAGAAGAAAAAGAAGGTGAAAGAAAAGGTTAAAACAAATGAGAAATCTGAAAAACAAATGTTGCTGAATATTCCAGTCACAAATAAAGATGATTCCTTTGCGGTGTCTGCTGTCCCTTACTTTACACAGATTTATGATCTGAAAGGCGATATTGCTTTTAAGGGCAAAGAAGACACTAGAGACGAATATGCAGGCGAGAAAAAAGAATCTATCGAATCATTTCTTCAAAATTTCTTTGAGAAATACGCTTCTGAAAAGAAAGAAGAAATGGTTTATATGATGAAAAAGCCGGAAGCATTGGAAGGAAACTTGTTATTTGGGGAAGTGCAGTCAGTGAAAATCTTCGAGACGAAAAAAGGTTTCGAGGTTTTTTGTGCTGTTCGATTTAAGGAAAAAGAAAATGACATTCCGGTAAATGAAAAATTCAGTCTAGAGATTACGGAAAACAGCGGTCAGTTTTATGTAAATAAACTCAAACATCAATAGGAGGTTTAAATATGGATTTCATGAATTTCTTTATTCTTGGCGCAGACCTTCCAACACTTGGAGGGGTAAAAGGTTGGGCATCAGATGTTGTTGTCCAATTCATTACAATCGTGGTCATGTTCATAGCCGCAAAGCATCTTACTAAATTAAAAATGGGCGGCATTATTTTTGTCTGCTGTATTGGCAGTGCGGTGACTTGGATTATTAAACACTGGTCAGAATTCTCCGGCTGGATCAACGCACTAATGGAAAAATTGTAAGGGGGCATTTGGATGAGTCGTCTGGTGTTCAACTATCGGAAGGCAATGAGAGAGCCGAAAAAGATTCAGCAATTAACCGACAACTATTCATTACCTTTTGCAGTTGAATTAATACCGGCTATTAACTACTTCATTTTTGTTGGTCTCTGTTTTGGATTTTGGTACGGCGTGAGGATGATTTTTCCTCACGCTTTTGATAACAGTTTCGTCATCGTAATTTTCGGGATACCGATTTTTTTAACAATGCTTGTTACGAAAATAAAGCCGGAAGGCAAAAACATCTATTTATACTTCATTGATTTTGCAAAGTATTACTTCTTCATCAAGCTTCCACAAAAGAAGTTTTGCAATGACCGAAAGGTTGATTTAAGTAATGAAAAACAAATTGAGTTTCGAAAACTTGTGAAGGTGGTGGATTATTCGAATGAGACTGAAAACGCCTATGAAGGCAATACACAAGAATTTGCTGTTGACAAGAACGGGCGACGTTTGGGCGTACTACCGAATAAAGAGCAATTCGATTCCTATGCAAAATAGAGAAAAAGTTGAATCGTATAAAAAGAAGTGGCAGCATCTTTTCGAAGAGATTACATCTTATGAGGATTTTCATTTGATGATGTATCCAAGTGAGTACGAATTAGAAAAACGATTTAAGGATTTGGAAACAGATATTGCGGCTGATGCAATGGACGTGGCTCGTTACTACAATGAAGAAACGGTAAGGCTGTTAGAACAGCGATTAGGAAGGCTGACAAAGTATGATTTCATTTTAGGTGTAAAACTAAAAAGCAGTCTTGTCAATATTAGTGTCGAACTAAAAGATAATATTTTATCTCTATTCAATACGGCAACTGATACTGTTGTAAAAATGCTCGGGTGGGAACAAAATGTTTCCACCTCTTTTTTTGAAAAATATGAGGAAGTCGAAGAAACACTAGCGAATATCATGGCTTCTGTTCGCGGAGAACGGCTTTCAGAAACAGAAATGACATACATTAACCGTTATCACTTTGTACGTGGGTTAAAGCACCAAACGAATGAAGAAAGTGAGATAAAGGATGTTCGCTCTATTACAAACACGATCATAGACCCCACTGACCCATCAGTTTTACATCTGCATAGTGACCAAGATGAAGGCTATACGGCTTTTGTGGTGATTGACGAATTTCTCCACAACATGTCTGAAAGTGATTTGTTTTATGAAGCGCAGTCTCTTCCCTTCCCTGTCGAAGTCCAAATGAAGATTCAAACGGAATCAAAATCAATCACAAAACCTGCCCTCAACCTCAAAAAACAGCAACTGAAAGAAGAACAAAAAGAACAACAAAGTACAGGTGATCGAAGCGATGTTTCCACTGTCACAAGTGCAACGATGGTGAGACATTTACAAGATGAGATTAAGAAAGAAGAAGTGCATTTGATGAACTGGCTGTCTGTGATTGTCGTTCATGGGAAAACAAAAAAAGAATGTGTAGGTAAAGCAACAATTGTTAAAAGACACTTAAAAGGTGCTGGTATAACATGTCGGCTTCCAGTGGCTGATCAACTTAATCTTTTTTATAAAATGCTTCCTGGTGAGAAGTTAGACATAACCGATAAGAACTGGATTCAAAAAACAACACAAGACGGCGTGGCAGAAGGTCTTTTCGCTGTAAACTCTGATATTGGTTCAAAAATCGGTTTTTTCCTTGGTTGGGTTGATCGTTTCCAAGAGCACACCGATTTAGAAAGCGCCATTATGTCCAGCCGTGATTTTGTCTTATTCCATCCTTTCTTAGCGAATCAGCAGTTAAAGGGTTCAAAGACACGTTCTCCCCACTGTCTGATCACAGGAGATACAGGAAACGGCAAGTCGTATTTGGCGAAATTGATCTTTAACTATATCAGCATGTTAAACATCAAATCTCTGTATATAGACCCTAAAAAGGAAATGAGAAAGTGGATTCAAAGAGTCTTGAATGATGAGTACATTCGAGAGAATTTTCCCTTATATATTGCACATTTAGAGAAATACAACTATATCACGCTAGATCATGAAAATACGCACAACTGGGGAGCGCTTGACCCTATCTCCTTCCTCCCTCCTATGAAAGCAAAAGAGCTAGTTCAAGTCATTTTTGAACAAGTATATGACTTTAAAGGGAAAGACGATGTGAACACAGCTTTCCTTCGTGCTACATCAGAAGTAATTGAGACGAAACAGAAAGGTGAACAGGTCGGCTCACTTGATATTATTCGGAAGATGCAGAACCATCCCGAAGAAGCTGTACAAAAGGCTGGTGACTATTTAAATGAGGTCGTGTCAGATTCCATTTTAAAACTTTGTATTCATGATGGTTCAAACCCTGCATTGTCACTTGAAAAACGAATCACCATTTTAGAAGTTGAAAATATGGATTTGCCGGATTATTCTGAGCGAATTGAAAACTATACCATATCGCAATTAAAGTCTAGTGCCGTCATGTTTGCACTCGGTAAATTTTGCGAGTTGTTCGGAATGAATCCAGATGAACAAACTGTTGAATTTATAGATGAAGCTTGGATATTTACCACGTCACAACAAGGAAAAAAAGTCGAACGGCAAATGAGGCGTATTGGTCGCTCTTATAATAACGCTGAGTATTTTATCTCGCAGTCTACAAAAGACGCTTTGAATGATGAGGATAAAGGAAACTTCGGTGTTGCTTTCGCTTTTGATGAACCAAACGAGCGTGAAGAAGTATTGAAATGGATGAACATGGAGGTCACAGCAGAAAACAAAAAGATGATGGAATCCATGTTTCAAGGTCAATGTCTATTTAAAGATTATTATGGCCGTACATCTAAAATTTCAATTGAATGTCTATTCGAAGAATGGCAAGGTGCTCTGAAAACAGTTGAGAAAAAAGCTGTCGCATATGCGGAAGAAAAATATTTGTAAAAGGGGTTGAAGCGTACATGGAAATAGCTTTCTTAAACTCTCTTGTGGTCACGAGTCCAGGATTTTATAAAGCTGAAAAAATTACACTGGACGAAGTAAAACAATGGCTGAATCATTATGACGGTCGATACAAAAGCTTTATCGGGCATAAATCAACGGCACAGTTTCTGCAAAAATTATTAGGCATCAAGATTGAACAAAACCGAAAGACTTTCAGACATATGAAATATCAAAAAGCAATTTGTTTTTCCCTATATGAACGATATCCCGAAAACGTGCTGCTAACGCAAAGAGACTTAGAGAAAGCCAAATACCAATTTTATTTATTAACTCGGTTAGATTAGGAGGTGGTTGTGATGAAGAAAAAAAGAATTCTAATTGTGTCGGCTATCGTGTTGCTGTTCTTAACTGTCGCTTCAGCTGTAACAGTATTTTCGGCTGATGGTGATACCACAACGCAACCAAAAGTCGAAAAAGCTGGCGGTGTAGAATTGAAGGTCAAAAGATTTCCTATTTCGCGTTATCAAGCAAATAATGAAGCATCTGACGATTTAATCAAGGGGGCGTTTGTTGGGCTGACAAACGTCACTTTTTCTTTTGCGGGGAATATTGTCCGTGTGGTTGATGCGGGAATGGATATTTTGTATAACTTACAACCGATTGACGAGTTCGCAAACTCCATTACAAACGTTTCTAAATCAGTTTATAAAACTCTGAAAAAGAATTTCGGTGAAGCCTTATTCATCTTCACGTGTGGCTATGTTGTCTATCTGTTCTGTGTTAGAGGTAGCGCAAAAGAAGCAATGCGACGGAGTATTCTATTTATTTGTGTCATGGTGATCGGCGGGCTTTGGATGTCAAACGCCGGTTATTACATGAAAGCGTTGAATGCCTTGTCTGTAGAAGCACAAGGAAAGCTTTTAACTGCGGGAAATGGATTGGTTGGCATTGTTCAAGATGAAGGCAATTTTGCAGACAGTTCTGGGATTGAAAAAGGAAAGGAAATGGAAGGCACAGTTGCCGTTATGCGTAACCTTTACTTTGACATGGCTTTAATGAAACCTTTTCTAATCGTGAATTTTGGAGAAACAAGTGAAGCAAAAATTAATGAAAAAGGCGATTCGAAAAGTAAATTATCGAGAGTAGATAAATTGCTTTCTTACAAATTATCAAAGGAAGGAGAAAAAGAAAAATTAGACTATATAGAAAGTGTAGAAATAAAGAAATATGAAAATGAGTCTATGACTGCTGGAAGTGCTTTTACTCAACTTGGAGAATCTTTTATCGCTGTGATCTCTTCTATTGTCATTGGGATACCATTTTTAGCATTAGCGTTCTTTAATTTCTTGCTTCAAATTATCGCATTAGTGATTGTATTCTTTGTGCCATTTGCTTTCATCTTAGCGTATGTTCCCCAATTAGCTTATTCGGGATTTGTTACGCTTGGACGCTTGGGGAGTGTTTATCTACTTAAAGCGATGTTAGGTGTCGTTGTCCTATTTGTATATGTCATTTGTTTTATGGTTGATACGTTAATTCCTCCGAATGGTTTTGGAAAGTATCTCTTGAATGTTACAGTACTTTCTTTAATTCTTTGGATTGGTTTTGTGAAAAGAGATGCCATTATTAAGTTTGTGACTGCTGGAAAAGTCGTTTCAGTTGATAACAATATGTTAGAAAACATGAGACAAAATGTTGTTCAACCAGCTTGGGAAAATGCGAAGAAAATAGGAAGTACATTGGGTAACGGAGGAGGCGTATTTACTGACTTTGCTAAGAATTTTAGGGGGAGAAAAGATGGTTCAAATACTGATGGCGTAACTGGTGCAACTGGTACTCCAAGTGGCGACGGTAATTCGCCCAGTGGGGCTGCTATGGGATATGATAATACTCATGCCATTTCAAGAACTCCGCAAAAAGAGACGGCTAACGGAATTGCTAGTCATAACAGCCGAAACTTAAAACGAAATCCTCAAACTCTATCGAAAGAACAAGAAAAGCAAAAACAAAAAGACGCCTTTGCGAATGCAAAAGAAAATAAACACCAGTCCCATTTAGACAGATTGAGAAAAGATGGAATAAACTCTCCTATGCTGAAAGATGCTTTGAATGCAGGAAATGAGGATCTACCCAAACGAGCACCTATCTTGCAGGATAAAAAAGATGAATCAGCACGAACAGATCAAAAAGAATATGTTGAACAACTTCTTAAACAGACCAGTCAGCAACATTCTGACGAAGCATCATTACTGCATGAAGAAGAATCTACTTCTAATCGTGCCCCTGTCTTACAAGAGAATGAAAAAGATACAGAACGTACTGATCAGAAAGCGTATGTTTATGAAGAACAAAATCAGAATCCTGAAACTGATCAGCAACAAGATTTTGAAGTCCAGAAAGATGATTCTGTTTCAAAGAGTGAGCCTGTAGCACAAGAGAAAACAGCAGACATCAAACGATCTGACCAAAAAGTCATGACGAATCAACCTGAACCACAGCTCGGTTTTGAAAGTCCTCAATCTACAAAAGTAGAAAATCAACATATTGCCAATAATGAACGAATAATCAGACCATCTGAACCCGCAAAAGTTCATTCAGATGGTATTCGTGCTGAGAAAAAACAGATGGATGCACCTGCTGAAAGTAAGACTGTATTAAGAGAGAAACAGCCTTCATCACAAACCATTAAGCGAACTGAACAAAACGTTAATACATTTGAACAAGTTTCGTTAAATGAAATTGCAAGACGCTCTACATCAAAAGTAGAAGATCGACTGAGAAGGGATGAAAGAACAAGATGATAAGTAAAAAGGTAGTTCTTCCTTTGGTGTTCTCGGCTCCTTTTATCTTCTTTTTTGTTTTATGTATCGCAGTGATTATGACGATTTCAAGAGAAAATTCAGTCGGGGACGATTTTATAGGCGGTGGGGATGGCGAATATGAAACGGTTGGCATTGCACCGGAGGTCGAACGATTTAGGGCTGTATTTGAGAAGTACGCCCGTCAGGAAGGCGTTTTTGATCAAGTGAATATTATTATGGCGCTCACCATGCAGGAAAGTGGTGGGCGTTCTTTAGATATCATGCAAAGTTCCGAAAGTATCGGCTTACCTCCCAACTCCATAACTGACCCAGAACGTTCGATTGAAGTCGGTATTAAACATTTTAAGAAGGTTTTTAAACAGGCTGGCGGTGATGTTCGTTTAACCTTACAGGCATACAACTTTGGTTCTGGATTTATAGACTATGTGAAAAAAAATGGTGGGAAATACACAAAGAAATTGGCACTTGATTTCAGCCGATTGCAAGCTTTTAAAATGGGCTGGAAAAGCTATGGTGACCCAAGTTATGTTGACCATGTCATGAGGTATGTGAAAGGCTCTGATAAAAATGTGAAGCCTGTGAATGGTTCTATGGATTTCTATGAAACGGTCATGAAAGAAGCTTTGAAATATGAAGGGCAACCGTATGCCTGGGGAGGTTCAAACCCGAAAACTGGATTTGATTGTTCGGGCCTTGTTCAGTGGTCTTTTGCGAAAGCTGGAATCACTCTTCCTAGAACAGCACAAGAACAACATGGGGCAACAAAGAAAATAAGTGAAAAAGAAGCGACTGCGGGTGACTTAGTGTTCTTTGGCGGCACATACGAAGGAAAAGCCATTACTCATGTTGGTATCTATGTAGGCAATGGCAGAATGTTTAATTCGAATGACAGTGGAATCGAATATTCTGATCTGAAATCAGGTTACTGGAGAGATCACCTTGTATCTTTTGGACGCATTAAATAACTAGGAGTGAAAACATGAAAACACATATTGCATGGGCTTCAGCTTGTTTGTTATTGATATTGTTGACCGGATTTTTTACGAATGGACAGCAAACGTATAAGATTGAAAAGTTGAAGGATAAAAATGAAGTTCTGACAGAAAAAATCAAGGAATTGAACCATATAGAATCCACAAGTAGCGCTTCGGAAAATAAGGCATTTTTTGAAGCATTTTTTAATTACTCGGACATAGATAAGCGATATGAAACAGTTAAGAAGCACACAACTGGAAAAGGGTTTGACTATGCATTCCCTTCTCGCTCAGATCAAAAGCACACAGTCAGTGTGCAAAGTGATTTACTTTCATTAGAGAGTTATTCAAAGCCGTTAGATGAATCTCATGAGTTGTTTTTAAACATTGTCGAAATCGCCACAACCGCAAATTCAGTTACTACAAATCAAGTGTTGATTGTTCAAACGACTATGAAAAAAGAAAAAGATGGTTGGTTAGTTGATAATGTGCAGGTCAAGGGAAATGGATAAAAGGAAAGGGTTTTAAGTCTTTCCTTTTTATCTATTATGTATGTCAGCAAATTTTCTGTGCCCTTCAACTTCTGTTTTCTAGATTATGTTTAATTTAACCAAGCACTTTTTAAAAGCTGTGAGCCAGATGTAATTTCATCAAAGTTGAGATGAGCGAAACCTAACTTTATGATTGGTTTATCAGGAATAGTGTTAACAAAATAAATAGAAGTCGGATATACTTTCACTCCGTACTGCAAAGCCCGCTGAATTAATTTCTCTTCTGAACAATGCAGATGAACTCTCACTAATATATATAATCCAGACTGCTCGCCGATGATTGTCACATGATCCCCAAACTGCTGCTTTATATTTGAAATTAAGTGTTGCATTTTGCGTCTATATACAATGCGCATACGTTTAATATGGCGAGTCCATTCACCAGCCCTCATAAATTCAGACATGGTTAGCTGATTAAGCAAAGAAGCAGTGTTTTCGAAATGAAGAAACCGTTTTTTATACTTATGCAAAATGGGTTGAGGTAAAACCATATAACTTATACGGATGCCGGGAAGAAAGGATTTTGAGAAATTCCCTAAATAGATCACTCGTTCTGATTGAATGGATGCAAGGGCGGGAAACGGCTGTTGCGTATAACGGAACTCACTGTCATAATCATCTTCAATAATATATCCCTCTCTATTATTCGCCCAATTGATCAGTTTTTGGCGATGCTGAATGGTCATGCTTACACCGTAAGGGCTATGATGGGAAGGAGTCACATAGATTAATTTCTCTTCCAGTGTATTTAATTGAGAAAAGTCAGCTCCACTTTCATAAACAGGAAGCGTCTCTAAATGAATTCCATGAAATTGAAAAGCTTCCCTGGCACCTTCATACCCTGGATTTTCAACTATAATTCCGTGAAATTCCTCTTTTAGAATGTGGCAAAGATATATTAGCATTTGTTGCGTACCACTGCCGATAATAATAGAATTAGCATCTGTTCTCACACCACGTGATTCCAAGAGATAAGTGGCAATTTGCTCACGGAGGTTCATTTCTCCGAATGGTTCACTGTACAGATAGCTTTTCTCTAATGACAAAACCTGATTGTATAATTTTCTCCATGTTTTCAGTGGGAAATGCTTTTGATCCACGGCTCCGGCACGAAAATCAATCAGTATTGGTTTTGACGTTTCTGTTTTATTAGCTCGAACATCATCATTTTCTTGTCTTAAAAGGGGTTCTACTTCATTTGCAAAATATCCTTTACGTGATTCTCCGCGAATGTATCCCTCTGCTAAAAGAAGATCGTAGGCCATTAGCGTTGTATTGCGGCTTACCTGTAGGGAATTTGCCAGTTCTCGAATGGATGGCAGCTGCTCATTTACTTTTATATTTCCTTGCTCAATTAATGCCTTAAATTGCTCGTAAATTTGTTTGTATTTCGGAGTGTCGCTTTTGAAAGCGAAAATCATGCTTTTCATTCGTTTTTCTCCTCTGGCATGTATATTTATCTAAAACTGTACCTTTTAAAATGTCAGTTGTTATTTTATCCTAAAAGTACTTTGTCAATCCATTGAAAATAAAGACAATGATTAGTTAATGAAGAATATTTACTGGGGGAAATTTTAAAATGAAAAATCTAAATGTTGCTATTCCTACACCTTTTAATGAGGATGAAAGCCTATTCTTAGAAGGATTTGACCCTATTGTGGAACATTTAAAAAACAAGGGTATCAATTCATTACTAATATGCGGTACTACTGGTGAACAACATTCACTAAGTATAGATGAACGTATTCGGATCATTGAGTATTTCGATCAGCGAAAATTCGAAGGTCTTGAACTTATGTTCGGTGTTTCGGCCACAAGAACAAGTGATGCCATAAAACTTATTAGAAAAATTGAGAAAACCGATATTGATTCTATATTAATTGGTTTTCCACCTTATATAAGACCAACACAACAACAAGCTATGTATTACGTTGATGAACTTCTTAGTCATACATCTAAAGAAGTTGTGCTTTATAATAACCCTACCCGGACTGGTTTTAATTTAAGTGAGCAAGCACTTAAGGATTTAATAAGCCGCCACCCCAATATAAGGGGGCTTAAAGAAGGGGGCGAGGTTAATCGTCATGAACAAACAGACTTCCCAAATAACTTTATTATGTTTGCAGCTGGAGATGTGAACTTCCCAGAAATGATCAAAAATGGATGTAATGGTCTGTCAAGCTTGGTTGGAAATGTTTATCCTAATGAAATCAAAGTTACTTTCAATAACTTAATAGAAAATAAACCTGTGAATCTAAAAAGATTAAACGAACTTATAAATGAAGTCATTAACAATCACACTCTTATTAATATAAAAACTCACTATAAGAATATTGGTATAAATATAGGTAATTGCCGGTCACCAATTGTAAAAATATAAGATATATACGTCGGTAAATTGGATAAAAAGTGGAAGAATTAAAAAGGTTTGTTTATACTAAAAAATGAAAAAGGAGGGAATGATTATTTTGAAAAACCTTTTTATTTTTTTTAGCTTAATAATGATGATTGGTTTAACTGCATGTGGCGGAAACAAATATGATGATGCGATTGATAAAGTTATTGGTTTGGAGAAAAAGAAAGATAAAGAGTATGGTTTTGATACAGACGGAATGGAAAGAGAAAATGCAATAGTTCGAGTTTTTGATGGTGGGAAATATATTCAGCTCGGCTTTTATACAGATAATCCAAATAGAGAGATAGCCCCTTACTCATATTATCAAAAGATCGGCGATTCTTATAAGGAACTTGACCATATGCCGGGTAATGGAGAAAATGATAGGCTGGGATTGTCAAAGAAGATACCGGATTATGAAGAAGCAAAAGGTGAAGAAACTAAGTTAGAGGAGTAAACCATGTGTTTGCTCCTCTTTTTTTCTGTTTATAAAAGGATTGCTACGATGTATGCGTCAAGTCGCAAAAGTATTGGTATAACCGCAAAAAAACCGCAAAGGAGTAGATATAACGTACCTTTTTGCAATTCATCTTTGTAAAATAAAGGTCGTTCTGACATAATACAATTAATGTAAATATTCGTACAATTTATGTAAGGATGGGGGAATTTTCTTGCGGGGTGTTTTCTTAGATAAAGATAAAATTCCGTACGACATAGTCACAAAAAAGTTAAATGATTGGTATACATTAATAAAAGATGATCAAGTTGAGCAGGCAGAGATTATAAAAACAGAAGTAGAGAAAGAATTGCTAAACATGGAAGAAAATCAAGATGCCTTGTTATATTATCAGTTATTAGATTTTAGGCACGAGATAATGCTGAGTTATATGAAATCTAAGGAAATAGAAGATCTCAATAATGCTTATGAGACTATAAAAGAAATTGAGAAACAAGGGCAATTAACTGGCATGTTGGAATATTATTTTTACTTTTTTAAGGGGATGTATGAGTTTAGGCGAAAAGAATTAACTTCGGCGATAAGTGCTTATCGAATAGCTGAATCAAAGTTGTCGGAAGTTGAGGATGAAATAGAAAAAGCAGAGTTTTTTTTCAAAGTGTCCTATGTATATTATTATATGAAACAAACATATTTCTCCATGAATTATGCAAATCGTGCTCTCAAAATATTTAGAGAGTATGAAGAGTATGCGGTCCAAACTGTGCGTTGTCAATTTATCGTAGCAGGTAACCTAATCGATTCTTTAGAATATGAAAGAGCCTTAGAACAATTTCTGAATTCTTTGAAAGTTGCTAAGGAAAGTAACATAGAGCATTTAATTGCAATGTCACACATGAATATTGGGATTTGTTATGATGAATTGAAAGAATATAAAAAGGCTTCACAACATTTAATTTTAGCGTTGGAAATTTTCGAAAAATCAAAACATAGTTTCCTTACAAAGACTTTATTCACTCTAACCTATGTAGAAGCAAAACAACAAAATTATGATGTTGCTTTGATATACTTTAGGAAAGGGCGATTTATTGCCGATAAAAGTGATGATAAGGAATACTCAGCGAAATTTAAAATATTAGAGGGATTATTTTTTTCTGATGGTGAGACTCAATTAATAAAGAATGCATTTTCATATCTGGCTTCGAGAAAAATGTTTGCTGATGTTGAAAATTTTTCGATTGAAGTCGCTGATTATTTTCATAAACAAGGAAATTTAATGCTCTCTAATGAATATTATCGTATGAGTATTGAAGCAAGACGAAAAATTAAAAAAGGGGAGATTATTGATGAAAATCAGCCGGATTCTATTGGCAGCAGTGATTTTAAGTAGTGTATTTTCAATAACTTATTTGCAAAGTGATCATAGTACAGAAATCAAAGTGGCTGCAGATAGGGTAGGGGCATAAGGGTACTGAAAAGGCTTAATCTTTATTAAAAGGTTAAGCTTTTTTGGGCTATAAATGTAATCAATCAAAGGAGTCAATCAAAGGAGTCAATCAATAGACATGGAACAGGTTAATAATTTGTCACAATTTAAAGAGATGGTACAAAAACATTCAACTGGAGAAACATATTATAGAGGTCAACTATCTCATTATACTGATATCAATTCAAGTATTTCGAGAGATAAGGGATATGTATTAAATGAAGATAAAATTTTTAATGAGTCAGTTTTGATAATGCCAAACGAATTCGAACACATTCATGAACCTATTGATTATTTGGCTAAAATGCAACATTATAATATTCCAACTCGTTTAATTGATATGACTGTAAACCCACTTATAGCTTTATTTTTTGCAGTGGAGAATGTTGATGATGAAAATGATGGTATCGTTTATATTTTTAATAAAAATGGTGAAATGAAAGATTGTAAACATGTACGCCTACTTTCATTGTTAGCTAAAATTGATGATTATACCTTCTCTGTTATACAAAAAAAATATGAAGAACATTATGGCGAAATCATTACCATTCCTGAAATAATTCAATATTCAACAAAACCAGCGTTTATAAAATATAGTCAAAATGAAGATAAAACAAATATTCGAATCACAAATCAAAAAGGTACATTCGCTATTTGTTGTAACGAAATGTCTCCTAATGGCACGCTAGGACAAAATATTATGCCTTTAGTAAGTGACATTAAAGTTAAAATCCGAATCCCATATGAATATAAAAAAGTAGTTAAACAAGAGTTAGATAATAAAGGGATAAATAAAGCTTTTATATACCCTGAATTACCGTCAGTAGGGGATTATGTAAGAGAAAAATACAAATACAGAAACTATGCTAAGGAAAATATTTATACAATTGTTAATACTATGGATATATCCACGGGTGCTGCAAAACGGCTTTCACTGATGGTAGTGTTGGAAAAGCCTCAGGACATAGAGCAAATTAAAGATATTTGTAAAACTATATTCAATGGTTATCAACAGTCACAAGATGTTATTTGGATATACATAGCGAAAAATGGTGAAGATTACAAAAATGCAAATTGGATAATGAGAGCTCAGTGGATCAGACCTACATTAAATGAGTTGTTTAAACCTCATCCGATTGGTAACTCAAAAGATGGGGAATACTGCTGGGATTATTCAGAGGATTATTCTGTTATATCGAATTTTTACAAAACACTCTCTTAAGTCATCGTTGAATTTTGGTGCCCAATTAGTGCCAAGAATTCATGAAAAATGATGAAAATAGGTGTAAATAAAATAAACAGATGCTTTGGTTAAAAGCTTTTGTAACCCGTGATACGTTTTCACTAGGTTGAGGGACTCGATTTAGATGAAGATACCAAAACATATTGGTATCTTTTTTTGTTGTTGGAATTACTATCTCCTTTAGGAGTTCATGACATGGCACTAAAAGCAAGTTGTAACCTTGTTGTAGTAGCGATGGAGGAAAATATTAAAAATAGAAAACCTCTATCTGGTTACACAAGCTTTTAGCGGGTTTCATAATTAATCAAAAAAAATTGATTTTATTTGCTTGCATTTATTTGAAAATCATGAGTATAATAAATACATCAAAAAAAGTTGATTAAAGAAGGCGATATGAATGGATGAGACGAAATCAGAACTACTTCGGAAATATGAACAAAAATTTAAGGCTCTTGCTGATCAGAAACGATTAGAGATCATGTATGAACTTTGTCAAAGGGGAAAAACCTGTGTTTGTGATCTGACTGAGATTTTTGAGGTGACACAATCTAAACTTTCTTATCATCTTAAAATTTTATTAGATGCCAACTTAATAACGAAAGAGACAAAGGGAACATGGAGCTATTATGATTTAAATGATGAGGAAGTAAATAGTTTATTATCA
>Ga0180429_10001176_pt1 | contig 22357 bp, 18 predicted proteins | sample SS_ome_FD_132428 | JGI IMG/M metagenome (GOLD analysis project Ga0180429, IMG submission 132428) | Hypersaline lake sediment archaeal communities from the Salton Sea, California, USA - SS_1_S_1 metaG | ecosystem: Environmental > Aquatic > Non-marine Saline and Alkaline > Hypersaline > Sediment ...
ATCTCGAACGGAAGATTCAAGACAAGTTCAGGGCCCTTCCGGAAACCGTCAAGACCGAACGGGAAATCAAGGAACTGAGTGAGAAGATCGACGCCGTCACGCGTCAGATCCGACAGAGCAGCGAGTTCGTGAAGCTCACCGAGGAGATCAAAACCTGCGAGCAGCAGCGTGGAGCGGTGGACAGTGAAATACGCGAAAGCCCCAAGCTCAAGGCGATCTCGGCGAAGACCGAGGCGGCCAATGAAGAGAAACGAAGAGTCGAAGAGAGAATAGAGCAGCTTGCGGAACTCACGAAGATCATGGAACTGTTTGAGAAGGAAGAAGACAACCAAAAGAAAAGAGAGCTTCGGGACAAATACAACCGCTTGTTCGGGGTCCGAAAGTCGTCCGACCCCGAGTGGCAGAAAGCGGAAGTCGCGATCCGACAGCTTGGCAACTTGTATAACGAAACGCTGAGAAACGAAACGGAAGTTCACGCCGGCCGGATCAAGCTGGAGAGCCGGCTTCAGCGGCTCAGGGAGAACCTCAGTGCCCTTGACGCCAAACTGATGGAATCCCATCCGGAATACTCGAAGTTGCAGGCGTCTCGCTCGGCGAAACAGGGAGTCCTGGGGGCAAGGAGAAAGCAGATCGAGCAGCGGGTCCGGTCCAGTGCCGACTACAAGAACGCGGAGGCGGCGCGCGTGGCCGCGAGGAAGGCCATTGATGACGAGAGGAAACGGATTGTGGAGGCAAAGAGCGCGGAGGTTGCGAAGCTGGATGCCCGTATTCAAAAGCTGCACGAGGAATCGCAGGTCCTTCGCAACAACGCCCTAAAAGGCGCCCGTCTTCTCGGCGGAAATCCTTATCCGGGAAGGAATGCTGCCAAACTAAAGGACTTGCAGCAGAGCCTGAAATATCACACGACCGCGGACTGGGACTACAGGATTCGGGACGACGGGAATCGGGGGGAGAGTGACGTCCCGCCGAAGTTGAAGAAGTGGCTGCTTCGCGTTCGAGGATACTGAGGGATTCCCGATCCACACGATACCGAAAGCCAAGTGCGAGACTACGTTGTTTACCTTCGTGAGCACGTCGGGTTACAACTGGCCGCCGTTCGCTAAGGGGCGGCCCAACGGGTATTGGCCGCGGTGGCAGACCCACGTATACTGGTACCTTCCGGTTGCCGGATTACTTCTGTTCAAGGTGCGTTGGGAATGGAACGTCTACGCTCGTCGCTCCGAGGGACGCCGTCACTTCAACGAAGGTGAAAGGACCGATCGATGAACGCGTCAACGAAAACTGGTGTCGAGCGAGTGGCCTTTGTCTCCACCCGCATTGCCGGAACGGACGGCGTCTCCCTGGAGATCGCCAAATGGGCCGAAGTGATCGAGAGGATGGGAATCGAGTGTTACTACATTGCGGGTGAATCGGATCGGCCCGACGACCGTACTTACCTCATCGAAGAGGCCCACTTCAACCATCCGGACATTCTGGACATCTCGCGGCGGTCCTTCGAAGGGGAGCGTCGCACGCCCGAGCTTACCAACGACATTACGAAGATGAGCCTGATGATTCGCGACAAGCTCCGCCGGGCGATCGACGAACTGGACGCGGATGCGCTGATCGTGGAAAACGCGTTGACCATCCCCATGAACCTTCCGCTCGGCATGGCCCTGGTTGCCGAGATCCAGGAACAGGAGCTTCCCTGCATGGCGCACCACCACGACTTCCACTGGGAGCGTGAACGGTTCCTTGTCAACGCCGTGAAGGACATTGTCCGCTACGCTTTTCCACCGGCACTGCCGCAGATCCAACACGTGGTGATCAACAGCCTGGCGGGTGAGGAATTCAGCCGGCGGACGGGCTTGTCCTGCCGGATCATCCCCAACGTAATGGACTACGCCAATCCGCCCGACCCCCCGGATGAATACTCGCGGCAGTTTCGCAAGGAGATCGGCCTTGGCGACGACGACCTCTTGATCCTTCAACCGACGCGCGTCGTCGAGCGAAAGGGTATCGAGTTCGCAATCGAGTTGGCAAGGCGATTGGCCGGCGATCGCGCCAAGTTGGTCATCACGCACGCCTCCGGTGACGAAGGAGACGCCTACGCCGAGCGGATCCGCGAGTTCGCCGAACTGCTCGACGTCGACGTCATCTTTGCCAACAAGTGGATCTCCGACCAGCGAGGCACGGCCGATGACGGGCGGAAACTGTTCACCATCCACGACACCTATCCGCAGGCCGATCTTGTTGCCTATCCTTCCACCTATGAAGGTTTCGGCAACGCGTTTCTCGAGGCCGTGTACCACAAGTGTCCCATCGTCTGCAATCGATACGCGATCTATCGAACCGACATCGAGCCGGTGGGTATGCGGCCGATCCTGTTTGACGGATTCCCCACGGATGATACGGTTGACGAGATCCACAAGGTCTTAGGCGACGCCGAATACCGCCGGGAGATGGTGGAGTTGAACTACGAGATCGCCAACGAATTCTTCAGCTACGAAGTGCTCGAAGAGGAGTTGCGGCTGATCACCCAGCGGCCCCACAACATCTACCGCTTGCTCGGTCGCCGCAAGCCCGTACACTGATAGCCGAAGGGGAAGCAGAGATGCCCGGCTATTCATCTTTCTTGCCTCCGGCGTCGGTGTCTGCAAGCATATCGGCGCGAGGGTTTGCCAGCAGTCTCTCGTGCCCTCGTCTGAGTGCCTGAAGGATCGTCCGATAGTCGGGATCGCTGCCGTCGGCAAACGGCGGGGGCAATTCTTGCCGGGGCCGGCATAACCCCAGGCCGCCGGCTTCCTTCGGCAACGGGGCGGTAAGCATCTGACTCCATTGGGGATGGGTCAGGTTTATGCGATGGTCGGGCCCGATCTGACCGGTATAGGATATCCGGCCGTGGCCAAGCTGGAATTGGCTCAGCGCCGTGTCGGTCCAAAGCCTGCTGCTGACCCGGATCTTACCGTTGCCGCCGGGGTTGTAATTGTACGTTTGCGGAGCGATGTACCGCTGATGGCAAGGCATGCAGCGGCGGTTGAACACCGGCAGAAACTCCTTCTGGAACCACCCATTCGGATCCCCAACGTACCAGCGATCACGGCCGCCGACGACCCGGCGGTCGGTCACTTCATAGGTGCCATAGTAAGGAACATTGGCGTCGATCCAGGTGTATATCCGGCGGCGAGCCTCCGGCGGCAGCACGCGCCCGCCGTGGTCCGTCTCGATGTACTTGCGGACGCGGCTGACCATGGCCCCCCGGGTATTCGGTGCGCTTTCGGCATGGTCGGTCCCGGCCACGGGAATGTAATGGACCAGCCCCCGATCCAGCAGTTGATCGTAGGCCATACTGAAGAAATGGGTCTTGTCGCCGGAGAGATCCACGGCCCCGTCGGGTGTCGCCCCCGCATGACACTCGACGCAGTACTCGTCCAGCACGGGCTGCACCACGCGGTTGAAGTCGAGGATCCCTTTGTCCGTCCACGGCGGGTACTCCGGCACCGAGGCCGCCCGCCGCAGGGCCAGCAGTACCTGGCGCTCCGAGAGCGACGGGGCCGAGTCACGCGGCTCGTGACAGCCGATGCAGCTTACCGTTTCACCCGGCATAAGCTGTGTGGTAGATCCCATTCGCCGAATGGCACGGCCTTCGGAGTCGAGAACGTTCAATGAGACGTCGCGATTGGCCGGTGCCACGAAATGCGCCGAACCGTCGGCTTCCACCGGCACGGTGCCAATGATCCGCCGCACGTACATCGTGCCGCGACTGATGGCCGTCCAGTGGCCAAATAGGGCCAGGCCCCCGATCGTACCGACGCGAGGAACCTGCTCCAAGATCTGAATCGTTTTCACTTCTCCGCGACGGACCGGCGGCGAAAGCCCCTGATACACGTCCTGCAGCACGAACGTGCCCGTAAGGGAATCGTCCGGGTCGCGGTTCCTCTGGATCGGGTCGCGGTGGACGAATCCCGGATTCTTGCTGCTGGAGCCGAGTACCGGCGGACGCCGCCGGGGGTGAAGCGGCAATGGATTCCAGCACCCCAGGTTGCCCTGCGCCTCGCAAAGGCATTGCCGGTTGCCGCGGTCGTCGAGCAGATAGAGACGGTTTTTCCGGCCGCCGTCGCCACCAAAAGAAACCAGAAACAGCCGCTCGTGCAACGGAAACGGGTCCTGATAACCCCAGGGTAAAGTGGTGTCGCCGACTGAAGGCATTTCCGTGGTGATCCAGCGGAAACCTTCACCACGAGGTGCCTCGAACCCCAGTCGATTCCAGATCAGCCCGATCATGCCAGCATGGTACTGGTGATGGGGGCCGAATACGCACACGACCTCCGGGCGGCCGGGAATCGCTCGGGCTTCCCAGAAACCGTTCGGGTCTTCGATCGTGTTGCCGAAGAAGAGTTGAAACCGCGTACCGTCCGGATTCATGGTCCAGGGGGTTTGCCGGGCAAAGACGTTCTTGTCGACGCCATAGTCCCAACGAGTGAACAACACCCGGCCGTCATTCATTATTTGTGGTGAATGGTCGCTGAGCGTGTTGCCGGAGACGCGTCGCACATTGTCCCCGTCACGGTCGCACACGTAGAGCACGCCCGAGGTGCCCTGCTGGCAGACCACGACGTTTCCCGCCCGGGTGGAGACGAACATGATCTCGCCGCTGGGCAACAGCAGCGGGCTGATGTCGTCGCTGTTGCCGTGGGTGATCTGCCTCAGGCCTTTTCCGTCAGTGCCGATCTCGTAGATGTGCCAGCCGCCCTCGACGCCCTGGCGACGAGCGGAGAAGAAGATGGTCTTCCCGTCGTACGAGGCGTTCATGTCGAAGATAGCCCCGGCCGGATCGTCGTAGATCACTCGCGGCGGCTGCCGCGGCTGCTGCGGATCCAACACGCAGATGCCGGCCGGGCTGGCACCGCGCGCGTTGTACGGCGAGATCGCGTTGACCTCAAATGGCGGACACCGGACAAACGCAATCAGCGGCAAGCTGCCCAGTTGCGCTTGCCAGCCGGCGTCAATTGCCCCGGCGGCCACCAGAACCAACTGTTCACAGTCGTGATTACCTTCTTCCCACGCGAGAACCGCCCGCTCGGCCACCGGCTTCAAGGCGTCCAGCCGCGCGAGATAGGCGGCGCCGGCGGCGGACGAGGGGACATCCGAATCCAGCACTTCTGCCATTCTCAGCCTGGCCGGGTCGTACATCGGCAGCGGGGCGATCTCCAGCTTGAAATTGCGCACTTTCTCCAACGCGTCGCCGAATCGGCAGACCCTAAAATAGAGCTTCTGAAGCTTCGTCACGTTCGAATCATCCTCGGCTTTCGGCAGCAAGTCCGCGGCTGCTCCCGGTAGTGACAGCCGCCGCAGGATGGCCGCTGCATATCCCTCGCGTTGACTCGCCGGCGGAGCCTTCAGATCAATGCCGTCTACCGTCAGGCAATGTTGCTCATATCGCTGCGCAAGCGGCTCGCCCTCGGCTCGTTTGGCACCATCCGCAACGAAGCAAGGCTCGTTGCCCGGATACAAACGATGCGGACGCCAATGTGCCCCGCCCGGGCGAATCGGGTTCGAGGGAGTCAACGGCGGCATGGCAAAGGCAAAACCATGTGCCCCGTGCATGCAGGTGATCTTCACCAGCAGCCGATTTTCACCCGGCTGAAGCCGAAGCGTCGTCATCAGAGCGGCCGCAAAGCGCGATGAGCCGCTACGGGCCGGATTGTGTGCCGCGGTAACCGGTTCGCCGTTGAGCCACGCCCGCACGTTGTCTAGAGCGAAGACGTGCATCGGCATGCTGATGGCCCGCTTGGCCGTAATGGTCCGATACAGGTAACACGTCTCATTCTTCATCGGCGGGGGACCGACCGGAAGCGGATTCACGTAAGCGTCGGTCCACTCGGGGTGTTTTCTCCACCCGCGTCGGATTTCGCCCTTGCCCGAATAGGATTTCACCGGCCAGGTTCGATTCAGGTCGATCGCCTCCTTGCCGACGGCAAGCACTTGTTTTTCCGGCGGAAAGACCGTGGCGAATGAACTAAGGTGCAGTCCTTCAGCCGTGTCCTTCAGTGGCCCGGCGCAATACCACGCGCCCAGTTCTACGCCCCTCGCGGCGTCTTCACGCCCGACGCTTGCCTGCCCTCTTTGGCGAACTATCCGGGAGAGTCGCATCAGGTTCTCCCAGGTGTCGCTTCCGGCAGCTTCGCCCAGCAGCGACCGCGAATCAAATCGCTGCGGTCCCTTGTCCATCACAACGCGAATCTGGTCGGGCAAGAGGGCCTGATCGTAGATGACCACGTCGTCGATATGGCCGCGAAATGCGCCGGCTTCGGCCCAATCGGACATGCCGATCCGCACCACCTGTCCGTGGTCCTCTCCCGCACGCCAAGAGGTCTCCGTCGTCACGTCGGAGCCGTCCACCAGGACCTGCTTCGTGCCGCAGAGGGCATCGTAGACGACGGCCAAGTGGTGCCAGCGTCCGTCGTTGACCGGCGAACTGGTCGTCGAGAGCCACTCCTGGCTACAACCTACAAACCCGAACTCGCGGTCGCCGTGGCCTTCTTTCACGAAGAGAATCTTCTCGTTGTTGTCCAGCCGGCCGTCGGCGTTATCCTTGCCGAGCAGGGCCATTTTCGAGGCCCGCGTCTTGATCCAGACGGCAATTGTGAAGCTGCGTCCGGCACCGAGAGCGATCACCGGTTGGTCGATGCGGACCCAGTCGCCGTCGCCGTCCAGTGCCAGGGCCGAGGCCCGCGTGACCTGCCCGTCGCTGACGTTTTTCTGGAGACAGGCGTTACCGACGAGCTTCCCGTTCAAGACCGGCCCGCCGGAACCGGAGTTTGGTGCAACACCATCGTTGCCTCCCTCGTCGAACGCCCAATGGCCCACCACGTCCGCTCGAAGAGTGGCTACCGACCACAAAATGACGAACGTGACACCCGCCGGCAAGTAACGTCTTGACGAATTCGCATCCATGGCACGACCTTCGTTGGCGAACCAAACAAGCCCCCTGTAGCGGCCCAGCGACTTTAGGTAGCTCTTCAGCGTGGTATATATTACCCACGTTAGGCGAGGAGCCTCGTTGCAGGACTACATGATCACCACCCATGATATCGTAAGCCAAGCGTGCCGGTCGCGTCAATCGTTCCCGACAGGTTCTGCCTCTCACGGGACTGCTATCCGGCCCCCGATTCAGACTGGAGAAGTTACGCTGACTTTTCCGATAAAGCTGCCTGTGCGGGCCTCTCGCTGGTGAGTGTCTATTCATGCGCCCCTTCGATCGGTGCGTGACGCAGGGGGTTCTTCCTTTGTAAAGGGCTGGCCGGAACGATGTTACGCTATTTGGTCATTCTGGTTTCCGCAACGTCGGCCGGTTGTTCGCTGCTGCCCGACATTGCCCATCAGCCGTCGATACACAACCCGTTCCCGCAGCTTTCGAAGGTGGCCATTGCCCCGTTTTTCAACCTCAGCACCGAGCCGACGGTTGACGGAAAGAGGATGGCGTTGGCGTACTACGCTGAATTGCAGTCGGTGCCGGGGTTCGAGGTAGTGCCGATAAACGTGGTAGAGCAGGCAATCAGGGATAACGGCGTCGAGCTAAGCACTCCGACCGAGGCACGGCGTCTTGCCCAATTGCTCGACGTTGATGCGGTCGTGATCGGTGCGGTGACCGACTACACCCCGTACTACCCTCCGCAACTTGGACTTCAAATAGAGTGGTACGCGGCCAACCCATGTTTCCACCCCATACCGCCCGGCTATGGGCTTCCTTGGGGAACGCCGGGCGAACAGCACATCCCGGGTCCGTTGGTATTCGAGGCCGAACTGGCCCTGGCAAAGGCCCAATTGGCCACACAGACGCCGCCGTATGATAGGGTGCCGACCAGTCCTGCGCCGAAATCACCGGCCGAGAGCGAGCCTCGGGAACTTCCACCGGCAGACGCCGCAGAAGACTTCGGCGCGAAAGGTGGTGTAGAACACCTTCAATACGAAGGGCCGTCGGCCGTGTTGGAGTCGGAGTGCCCTCCGGAAGATGTGATGGGCGGAATGCCGCCGGAGTGGCCCGACCCACGAGGGCTGATTCCGCCGCCTCCATCGGTTCAGCCGCCGAGTTGTTGTCCGAGCGATATGCCCGTGATGCGGCATACAGAGATCTTCAGCGGCACCGACATGGAATTGACCGAAGCGCTTTCGAGCTACTATTTTTTCAAGGATGACGCCCGAATGGAGGGTTGGCAGACCTATCTTCAGCGGAGCGAAGATTTCATCCGTTTTTGCTGTCACATGCATATTTCAGCGATGCTCAGTGCTCGGGGCGGAGCCGGCCAAACGCGAGTGGTGTGGCGGTGGCCATCCATCCGATAACAACTATGGAAGATAGAAGCTCAACGTCGCTGCCAGTTGCGGTGTGGCAGCGTGCCGGACGTGTTTGGCGCCGTTGGAGGAGAACACCGGCTGTGAGTCAGGATATCAACGTGTTGGCCCTGGTTAAGGGGTTGGAGCGTTACGTATTCTTGTACGATGACGCTAGCCGCGCCGAGACATTGCGGATGCTGGGGCGGTATGCCTCTAATCCGGATCTGAGCTTCACCTGGTACGATGCGGCGGTGCTCAGTCAGAAGATCCGTCAGGAGAGCCAGAAATTCTCTCCGTCGACGCGTTTCGACATGCCGCTGCCGACCGACATGGATGAGTTCTGCTGAGCCCGATGCGTACCGCCATCGACCGCTTTCTGAAGTATCTACAAGTCGAGCGCAACGCTTCCCAGCACACGGCGAAGAGCTATCGCGAGGACCTCACCGCGTTGGCCGAGTACTTGGGGGAGGCTCGCGGCGGGGAGTCTGACAACGGGGAGTCTGGCAACGGGCAGTCTGGCAACGGGGAGTCTGGCAACGGGGAGCCGCCCCAACCCGATGAAATAACTACGCTCGATTTGCGTGGTTACGTAGCTGCCTTGCACGAGTCGGGCTACGCCAAGGCGACCATTGCCCGACGCTTGGCGTCGCTGCGGAGTTTCTTTCGTTTCGGCCAGCGAGAAGGTTGGGCGAAGACCAACCCGGCCAAGCCGTTGCGAAACCCTCGCAAGGGGCGTTCATTGCCGCACTTCCTTTCGGGCGAGGATATCGGGCGCTTGCTGCAGGCACCCCCGGCCGGCGATCCGGCGGGTCTGCGCGACCGAGCGATACTCGAGACGATCTACTCGGCGGGGCTGCGCGTGAGCGAAGTGGTAGGGCTCAGCGACGGCGACCTCGACTTCGCCGCCGGCGTGGTGCGTGTCCGCGGCAAGGGACGGCGAGAACGTCTTTCGCCAATTGGCTCCTACGCCATGCGCGCCCTGCGGCGGTGGCTGCGGGTGCGAAAGCTACATCCGGGCGAGCCGTCCGGTGCGGCGGCGCCGGTGTTTCCAAACAAGTTCGGCCGCCGGATCACCACGCGGAGCGTTGCCAGAATGCTCGACAAGTATCTACGATCAAGCGGACTCGACAATCGTACGACGCCACACTCGCTCAGGCACAGCTTTGCCACGCATCTGCTGGATCATGGTGCGGACATCCGCGCCGTGCAGGAACTGTTGGGCCACAAGAGCCTGGTGACGACGCAGATCTACACACACGTCAGCACGGCCGCGCTCCGCAAGGCGTACGAGAAGGCGCATCCCAGAGCCCTGTAGCCGACTGCCCGACGTGGCGCTAGACCAGTCCCTTGCGTACCGCCCAAACGGCAGCTTGCGTACGGTCGCTGACGGCGATCTTGCGCAAGATGTTCTGCACGTGTTCCTTGACGGTCTCGACGCTAATCTCCAGCGAACGGCCGATCTCTTTGTTGCTGAGTCCCAAAGCGACGTGACGCAACACCTGAGTTTCGCGTTGGGTCAATGGCACGTCGTCGTCGTCGATGACCTGTCGAACCTTCATTGCGCCGGCGATTCGGCCCAATTCTCCGCTTCGGCTGGGTGATTCACCTTCACCGGCCGCGGTGATCGTTGCAATGATGTCCTCACGCGTGGAGCCCTTCAATACATAGTCGCTGGCTCCCAACGCCACGGCCCGAGCGATGTAGGTCGGATTGTCGTACGTCGACAACATGACGACGCGACTTTCCGGCACCGCGGCGCGAAGCTTGTCGAGCGTGGCGAGTCCGTCACCGTCGGGCATGCGGATGTCCAAAAGGACAACATCGGGCTTGAATTCCTCAGCCAGCTTGATGGCCTCTTGTCCGCTGGCTGCTTCTGCGACAATCTCGATGTCGGTCCCGGCCAGAAGGCTGGCCAGTCCGGTGCGAATGACCTGGTGGTCATCGCAAATCAAAAGTCTGATACTCATCGGGGTCTCCAAAAAGGGGTGCTATTCGACACCAATCCAACAGGAACAAGTATCCCCTTCGATTGAGCGTTCTGCCCCCCCTTGCTCACGACAGAGCGACAATCGATTGGATCAAGTGCAGCAGGTACATTTGTATTCTGGAATCTTAGTCCACCGGCGGGCAGGATGTAACTCCCCGATGGAGTGAATTCACCCCCCCGTTTCAGTGGCATACACGGGCAGAATTGGCACAAATCGAGGGGTAAACGGCACTTATGGGCGTAACGGGGACCCAAGAATATCGCAAAAAAATCGGATTTTTCCCAGAATTGTGGATGGAATACCTTCCGAGGTGCAAGCATGGAGCGAACGAAGGGGGGAAATGGGGATCACTGCCGGCCGTTACGCACGGGTGCAAAGCACCCACACCGCTTCTTCAGCAGACTCTTACCCCTTGCCGCTCGCGTCTTCTACGGTAACCGACGGAACGACCCAGATCTTCAACTCTGCATCTACATCGTGTCCGACGTGGACTCTGATCGTGTAGAGCCCCAATTCCTTCAACGGGCCGGTCAGTTTTACCTGGTCTTGCGCGATGGTGATGTTGTTGCGTTTCAATGCACTGACGATCTCCGGTGCACCAACGGAGCCGTAGAGATGGCCTTCGTCATTGGCGTTGGCTTCGATGGTAATGCTTTGGCGTCCCATCTCATCGGCCATGGCTCTCAGGTCGGCCAGCCGTGCGCGCTCGATCTCGGCCAATTGGCCCTTGTGTTTTTCGACCATTCGCTTGTGGTGGTCGGTGGCGATAGTGGCCAGACCTTGAGGCAGCAGATAGTTGCTGGCGTAGCCGGGGCGTACCTCAACCACGTTGCCCTGCCGGCCGAGGTTCTCCACCGACTGGATCAACAACAATTGGATTCCGCCATTGGGACCCTTGGGCAACCTCTTGCTGCGATGGGGAACGTATCGTTTCTTCTTCTTTTCTTTTGTCTTTGTCATCAGACTCTCGCGTTTTGGTGTCTGGTACGTGCGCCGTGCCGTCTAGAACGGGATATCGCCGCCGCCGCCCTCGCCAGACGGTGCGGGGCCGTAGTCCTGCTCGGGCGCCGGTTGGCTGTATTGGTCGTCTTGTTGTCTCTGAGGGGCCGGCTGGCCGCCACCGCCGCCACCGCCCTTGCTGCCGAGCAGTTGCATCCGCTCGCCGACTACCTTCAGCTTTGATCGTTTCTGGCCGTCCTGGGTTTCCCAGGACTCGAATTTCAGCCGGCCTTCGATCAGGACGGGCGAGCCTTTGCTGAGATACTCGCTGGCTACTTCGGCCGTGCGTCCCCAAAGAGTAATATCGACGAACGTGGCCTCGTCGACCCATTGATCGTTGCGTTTTACGCGGTCGTTTACGGCCAACCCGATATCGGTCACGGCGGTACCGCTGGGAATGTAGCGGAGTTCCACGTCGCGAGTCAGATTTCCGAGCAAGACCACACGATTGTAGCTGGCCATGGTTAGTGACTCCTTGTTGATTTCGAGTTCGCGTTACTGCCGTGGGGCTGTCCTACTCGCCGGCGCCTTCGGTGCCCGATGGTTCGAACTCCGATTGATCGACGGCGGCGATGGCCTCATCCTTATCCTTGACTACGCCTTCCTCGTCGCCCTTCCCAACGGCTTCCGCCTTGGCGGTGTCGGTCGCGTCGGCCGATTTCCCCTGGGCATGGGCAACTACTGTGTCGACGATCCGCGGATCGACCTTCAAGAACAATACGCGAAGGATACTGTCGCTGAGCCGACACTGCCGTTCGATTCCGGCCAGTTCGGCGGCTTCGAGCCGGAAGTAGGTCAACCAGTAGGTTCCCTTGCGGTGCCCCTTGATGGAATATGCCAAGCGGCGTTCCTCCCAAAGCCGGCTGACGAGGATCGTACCGCCGACCTTCTCGATCACCTCATCGATTTGTCCCGAAACGGCCACGGGATCTCGCCCGTAACGGTTCGAGTCCAAGATGAACATGCCCTCGTATACGTTTTCTGCCAAGACAATGCTCCTGTTAGTTGTATTGATTCATGCAGGCGTCGATGCCCTCGCGAGCCCAGACGACCACTGCGTCGGCCGCTTGGCGGACGGCCAGTTCGAATTCCGCAGTTTCCTGTTTCGTAAACCTGCTAAGTACGTAGTCGGCCCAATCCCAACCTTCTGGGGGCGAGCCGATGCCGACACGAAGTCGGGCAAAGCCATCGGTCCCCAGGTGGCGAATAACGTCCTCCAGGCCTTTTTGGCCGCCGGACGAGCCCCTGCCGCGGAAGCGAATTTTGGCCACCGGCAAGTTCAAGTCGTCGCACACGATCAGGATGTCTTCCTCTGCTATCTTGTAAAAACTCTTTGCCTCTTGAACGCTTATTCCGCTACGGTTCATGTACGTCAAAGGGCTTAGCAGCAGGGCCTTGTTGCCGCCGATATTGGCTTCCACCACTTCCCCATGGAATTTCGATTTCACTCCGCCGGTGCCGAAAAGGCCGGCCAACTCGGCCAGCACGGCAAACCCGACATTGTGCCGCGTATCCCGATATCGCCTGCCCGGATTTCCCAACCCAACCACGAGTTTCATCACTGCCGTTCCCGTAAGCCAGGGTTACCCCGCAGTTGGGTGGTGGTTGTTCAACTCTCCTCCGCCGGTCCTTCCTCCTTCGCACCGATCACTTCCGGCTCGCCCGGTACGCCCTCGGCCTCGAACTCGTCGGGCAGTTCGGTCGGCAGCACGCACTGCACGACCACGGCATCCGCGTTTTCGGCGACGGTGGCGTCTTCGGGCAGTACGAGGTCGCCGACGGTTATCGAACCATCGAGATTCAAGCTATTGACGTTGACCCGGATCTTCTCTGGAATGGCTATTGCCAGGCATTTCATGTTGACTTCGTGGATCAAATGCTCGACAACACCGCCCTCTCTGACGCCGGGAGCCTCGCCACGGAGTTCGACGGCAATTCTGACTTCGACCGTCTCGTCGGCCGCTACCCGAGTGAAATCGACGTGCAGCACGTGTGTACTCCACGTATCCCACTGCAATTCGCGAACAAACGCCGATTCGTTCACTGCACCAGTGAGGCTGACCAGCCGGCTGCCGCGACGTACCGCGGCCTCGAGCGGTTCGGCCGAGACGCTCAGGCAAATGTTATCCAACCCGTGGCCGTACAGCACGGCAGGCACGCCGCCAGCCTTCCGCAGGCGACGATTCTTGTGTTTTCCCGTGTCCTCGCGAAGCTCGACGTTCAATTCATCCGCCATGGTCGTCCTCAATCGATTTATTTCGTTGTGCCGCGCGTGGCCAGGGCTCGGTCGCGCCGTGCTCCAAATGGCCCTAAGCGATTCAGCATTATACACTTACGTCGACTCAACTGCCGACAGGCGCGCGCCGCACCGCAACTTGCCCTCACGACACTGAGTGGAATCTAGTATTGTGACCGAATTTCCATGAGTTTCAACCCCAGGAGTCGGAAATTTGCCGAAACGAACCGAATTAAACGGGACAGGTCTAATTTCCCGTGTCACTCACCGTCGGACGGGCTTCTACGATAATTAGAGCTGCCCCATCTAATTCGGTCCGCCGCGACTACCAATCCACTGGGGGCCATCATATAATTATGTGGTTGTCGGGAAGTGACAACTGGTGTTATTGCACTCCGCGCGAACTCACTGATTCAGCCATGCCCGAACCTCCCGACTGGCGGTCCCTCTACCCGTTCAAGTCGCACGAAATCGTCCTCGACGGCCATCGCTACCACTACCTCGATGAGGGAACCGGGCCGGTACTGCTGATGGTACACGGCAACCCTACTTGGTCGTTCTATTGGCGAGAGTTGATCCAGGCCCTCGACGGGCAGTGCCGCGTGATCGTTCCAGACCATATCGGCTGCGGGCTGTCGGACAAACCGAGCGCTGCGGAGTACTCGTATCGTCTGAGCCAGCGTGTCAGCGACCTGGGACAATTGATCGAGCAACTCGACCTGCGTGAGATCACTCTGCTTGCCCACGACTGGGGAGGGGCAATCGGCATGGGAGCCGCCGTGGCTGCTCCTGGGCGGTTTTCGCGATTTGTGCTCTTCAATACGGCGGCGTTTCGCTTTGGGAGCTGTCCGCTGAGGATACGCATCTGCCGAACGCCCCTGTTGGGCCGCCTCGCCGTGCAGGGACTCAACCTGTTTTCGCTGGCGGCGTTGCAGATGGCGGTACGCGACCATCGGCGGATAACCCCCCAAGTGCGGGGAGGGTTGCTGGCGCCGTACGACTGCTGGCACCATCGTACGGCCGTTCATCAGTTCGTGCTCGACATCCCGCTTCACCCGGGGCACCCGAGCTACCCGACGCTGGCAGAGATCGAGGCCGGGTTGCAGCAGTTCCGCCGGCATCCGGTCTGCCTGATCTGGGGAATGCGAGATTGGTGTTTCGCGCCGGGGTTCCTCGAACGGTTCATAGAGTTCTTCCCCGACGCCTATGTACACCGACTCGACAACGCCGGTCACTATGTGATCGAAGACGCCCACGAACTGATAGTACCGCTGGTGAAACAGTTTCTCGAGAAAAACCCTTTGTCCCCCGGCCCATAAACACGGTTCGTAAACAGGCGGTCTTTCCCATGGAGAGTTTCTGCGTGAGGATCTCCAGCGACGAGTTGGTGTTCAGTGCTGGTCATTTCATCACACTCGACGGTGGTGTATGTGAGCGGCTGCACGGGCACGACTATCGTCTGGCGGCGGAGGTGCACGGGCCGCTGAACGAGCAGCACTACGTGGTCGATTTCGTTGCCATGCGGGATTCACTTCGTGCGATCGTCGGCGAGTTGGACCACCGCGTGCTGTTGCCGACCGGACATCCGTCGATTCGGGTCAACTCCGGCGAGGAGGAAGTCGAGGTTCGTTTTGCAGAGCGTCGCTGGGTCTTTCCGCGATCCGAGTGCCTGTTGCTGCCGATTGCCAGCACGACGAGCGAGCTTCTGGCCCAATACATCGGCAAGCGATTGCTCGGCGATCTGGCTTCGATCGACAACTCGCAGCCCGAGTCGGTTCGGATCGAACTGCATGAAGGCGGAGGTTATGCGGCGGTTTGTGAACTGAGTGTCCGCTGAGATATTCCATAATTGCCCGTAGGGTGGGTGCAAGTCCCCACCTTACCTTTCCAGCAGATGCCGGGATTTTCTCAAGTTGGCCTCGGTAATCTGCCGATACTGGGCCAGCAAGTCTCCCCTCCGCACGTGGCCGTATGACTGCTGCCGCCCCCCTTCTCACGCAGAGCGACTTCCATGGTGATTCCGGAAATTCGCAAGGCCGCGATCTTGCTGATGAGTCTTCCCGGGGAACATGCCTCGCAGCTTGTCTCCAAGCTCGACCCCAAGCAGATCGAGGCGGTTTCGATCGAGATTGCCAAGATCAGCGGCGTTGGCGGCGACGAGCAGGAGTCGGTAATTCGTGACTTCGCAACTGCGAATCCCAACGCACTGATGGGCAGCGCCGGTGGCCTGGAAGTGGCCAAGCGACTGGTCGAGCAGGCCCTGGGTAAGAGTGCCGGAGTCACGCTCGACAACGTGCGGCAATCGATCGAGGCCTTGCCGTTCGGCTTCCTGCAGAAGGTCGACAGCCAGAACCTCCTGACGTTCATCATCGACGAGCATCCACAGACAATAGCACTGATCCTTTCGCACGTTCCTCCGGCCCAGGCCGCCGACATCATCAGCGGCCTGCCGGCCGATCGCCAGTTGGCCGTCATCCGCCGCGTCGCCAACATGGGCCAAACCAGCCCGGAAATCATCCAAGAGGTTGAAAAAGGACTCGAACACCGCATGGCCAGCGTGATGAGCCAGCAGTTCGAGAATGCCGGCGGTGTCTCCAGCGTGGCGGGGATGCTCAACGTAATCGATCGGGCAACGGAGCGGAGCCTGCTGGAGAATCTCTCGCAGGAAGACCCCGACCTGGTCGAGGAAATCCGCCGCTTGATGTTCGTCTTCGAGGACATTGCCAAGCTGGCCGACCGCGATATCCAGTCGTTGCTGAAGAACGTCGAAAGCTCGCAATGGGCCATGGCCCTGAAAGGTGCCAGCGAGGAGTTGAAGGACAAGATCCTCAGCAACATGTCGAAACGCGCCTCGGACCTGCTGCGCGAAGAAATGGAGTATCTCGGCCCAGTACGCCTCTCCAGCGTCGAACAGATGCAGCAGCAGATCGTCGACGTCGTTCGCCGGCTGGAAGACACCGGCGAAATCACTACCCACTCCGACGAAGAAGAAGAGCAGTTCATCCAGTAACTGCCTGCCGTGCGTTGATTTTCGACTCACGACTCAATGCGGCCTGCCATTTCAGACGCGGCCAAATCCCGGCGAAGTCGGCTACCTCCCAGGAAGTCTGGCCAGACACGCCGCCGGCGGTCGCTTGACACGCCGACGCGATCTGCGGGATAATTGATAGTGGCGCTCCCGAAGCCTGGCCGCCAGAAGAGGGGTGTTATAAGGCCTTCGGAATAGTCGCATTAGCAATTGGCTACCGGTAACAACTTCTAGGCAGAGTTCCAAACCAGACCTGAAGGAGACGTTTTCGTGAGAAGAACGGACCAGAGAACGAAGTCGTCGGCGTTTGCGATCCTGGCACTGCTACTCGCAACGTCGTTCGGTGTCGGACGCGCGTTGTCAGAAGAACAAGACGCCAAGAAGGCCGACAACGAACCGTCGGCCGAAGCTACCCCGGCATCGCAGACAATTGTCGATCCTCAGAAGGCCGTGCCGGAGCCGATCACTCCCACGCACAAACAGGTAAGAATCATCTCGCTGCCGAGCGACGAAGAGCCATCGGCGATGCACACCTTCTGCCTCGACGGCGGTGGCAGAATTCTGGCCGCCTGCGGCGGAACGCGTACATCGTTCGTCCGCACCGCCGAAAAGACCGAGATCAAGACTATCGAAGAACCGGCCGAGATCCGCGTAATCAGTCCGGAGGGCAAGCTGCTTAAAACGCTGGGTCTTGATTTCGGCCCGTCGGCGATCAACGTCGACGACAAGGGAACGATCTACGTCGCCGGCAACGGCCGCGTGGCCAAGCTCAGCGCCGAAGGCAAGACGCTCGCCGTGGCCGACGCCCCGCAGGTCGCCAAGCTCGGTCCGCTGCCTCCGTTGCCCGAACCAAAGGAAGAAAGCGAAGAGAGCGAAGAGGAGGAGAAAGCCCGGGAAGCAAAGATCGCCGAGGCAAACGCCAAGTATCAGCAGGCGATCAAGGTCTACCAGGAAGCCCGCTCCGCGATGACCGCCGCCAAGGACGCCGAGGCCAAGAAGGCCGCCGAGGCCGACTATCAAAAGGCCCTGGCCGAGTTGGGCACCCTCAGCAGAGAGTTGTACGCCATGCGGCAGACCCCCGAGATGATCGCCATGCAAGCGCGGTATTCGGCGATGCGCAAGCGAGCGGTCACCGGCATTGCCGCCTCCGGCGACGACGTCTTCGTGGCCGTGCCCATGGTCAGCAGCTACGGCTATGCCGTGTGGCGAATGGACGCCGACCTGGGCAACCCAGTGAAAATCATCGACGGCCTGCGCGGTTGCTGCGGGCAGATGGACATTCAGGCCCAAGGCGGCGTGCTCTACGTGGCCGAGAACTCGCGCAGCCGGGTGGTCGGCTATGATCGCGACGGCCGGAAGGTCGTGGCCTTTGGCCGGCGCGACCGCAAGAGTGTCGAAGGCTTCGGAAGCTGCTGCAACCCGATGAATATCCGTTTCGGTCCCGAGGGCGAGATCTATACATCGGAGGCCAGCTTGGGGCGAATCAAACGTTTCAGCACAGAAGGCGAGTTCCTCGGACTCGTTGGCACCGCGGAAATCATACCCGGCTGCAAACACGTGGCCATCGACGTCAGCAAAGACGGCAAGCAAGTCTACATGCTGGACATCACGCGTTCGCAGGTCGTCGTGTTGGCACCTCAGCAGAAACAGCAACCATGACACTGACAAGGGCCCTTGTTTCATTCCTTTTTGTCCTGACGATCATCATCTCGCCCTACGGCCGAACCCTGGCATCGGTGGCCGGTGAGCCGATCAGGATCGTGGTGATGGATCCGTTGGCCAGACCGTTGTCCTGTGACTGTGTGAAGGGGTACGCCCAACGCGACTACGACCGGCTGGGCCGCTTCCTCGGCGACCGCCTTTCCCGGCCGGTTAAGGTCGTTTACGGCGAGGACCTCGGCGGGACCGTGCGCCGCGAGACGGGCGGCAAGGTCGATCTGGTTATCGGTAAGCAATCGTTGGTCAAGTTCGACGCGGCCGAATGCAATTTGACGGTCCGGCCGCTGGCGATGCTCACCGGCCAGGACGGCAAAACGACGGTCGACGGCCTGTTCGTCGTGCCCGCGAACGATACGGCCCAGGCCATTACCGACTTGCACGGCTACCGAATCCTCTTCGGCGAGGCTGCGTCGGCCGAGAAGCACGCCGCCGCCGTCGCCGCGTTGCGTGCCGCCGGGGTGGCCGTACCCGAGCAACTGGAGACCCGCGGCGGCTGTAGCGAAGCGGCGATCGACGCGATCGAGAGCGAAACCAGGCCCGGCACGGCCGCGGTCGTCTCCAGCTACGCCATGGCCCTGCTGGAAGGTTGCGGTACGATCGAGAAGGGCGAACTGCGCGTGATCGGCCGCACCGAGCCGGTGCCGTTCGTTACCGTGTTCGCAACCGATTCGGTCGACGCGGATCTACAAGTGAAGATCTTCGACGCGCTCCGCGCCGTCGGCAAGGATCCGGCGTTGCTTGTGGCGATCGAATCGAAGGACGGCTTCGTCGAAATCGATCCCGGCCCCAACGGTTCCGCCAAAACCCACAAGCCGACCGCCAATTGGCTCCAATGGCGAGGCCCCCGGCGCGACGGAGTCGTCGACCGATTGCCCGAAAAACTCACCGACCGCACTCGGATCGTTTGGTCCCAGCCGTTGACCGGCTCCGGCCTGGCGGGCATAGTGGCCGACGAGCAACACCTGCTCGTTGGCGACCGCGATCCGATGGATCAGATGGACGTCTTCCGTTGCCTGCGGACAGACACCGGCGAGCAGCTTTGGCAGATAAGCTATCCGGCCCAGGGCGATCTGGACTACGGCAACTCGTCCCGGTCGGCGCCGGTGGTGCGCGACGGTCGGGTGTTTGTGCTCGGCGCGTTCGGCGATCTGCACTGTCTGAACCTGGCCGACGGCGAGGTTGTTTGGCGAAAGAACCTGATCGCGCATTTCGGTGCCAAGCTGCCGATCTGGGGCTATTGCGGCTCGCTACTGGTGGTCGACGACAAGTTGATCGTCAACCCGGGCGCGAAGGACGCCTCGCTGGTGGCCCTCGATCCGGCCGACGGGAAGGTCGTATGGCAGACGCCGGGCCTGCCGGCGGCCTATTCGTCGTTCATCGTCGGCACTTTCGGCGGCGTGCGGCAGATCGTCGGCTACGACGCGATCTCGATCGGCGGCTGGGACATCGACACCGGGCACCGGCGCTGGCAGTTGATTCCGCCCGAGGACAGCGACTTCAACGTGCCCACGCCGATCAACGTCGACGGCCGGTTGCTGGTTACGACCGAGAACAACGGCACTCGGCTTTACGGTTTCGACGAACAAGGCAATATCAAACCGGCGCCGCTTGCGACGAACGAAGACCTGGCCCACGACACGTCCACGCCGGTGGTCGTCGACGGCAAGGTGTTCGGCTGCTTCGGCGAGTTGTATTGTCTCGACGTGAACTCGGGGCTCGACACCCTGTGGATCGGCGAGGACGAGGCCTTCGAGGACTTTGTCTCGATCATCGCCAGCCGCGACCGGCTGTTGTTAACCAGCGTCGAAGGCGAACTGCTGCTGTTGGGCACTGACGGCCGGAAGTACGAATTGATCTCCCGCCGCCGGCTCTTCGGCGACGACGAGGAAGTCTTCTCTCACCCCGCCCTGGTCGGCCGCCGGCTCTACGTCCGCGGCACGCTATCGATCTGCTGCGTGGAACTCGAGCCGTAGGGTGGGTGCTTTGCACCCACGCGTTTGTGCGTCGCGCCCACGTTTCGGGTGCCCGTAAGGCCAAAATACTCATCCGACCTTTTTTGCGAGGATTTGACCTGTTTCGGGCTCGGAGCCAGTCCCCCTTTTTCACTCCCGTTTACAGTTTGAGTAGTGAAGTCGATGGCCGCCAGCACATCCCAGTGAGACTTGATCAAGGTCTTCCACGTAGACTGTCGCTTGCGGTCCGGCGCCGGTTCAATGCCGTGCCGCTTGAGGACGGCCCCTTCGGGCGTGACGGCCATCTCCCCCAGCACTCGCAGCATCTTGGCCTGCACCTCCATCGGCAACTCGCCCAACTCATCCAGGAAGAGCGTGCCGCCGGAGGCCTCGACAAAAGCTCCCTTGCGCTCGGTCACGGCACCGGTGAATGCGCCCTTGGTATGCCCGAACAGTACGGAGTTGGCCAGACCCACGTTTCCGGCGAATCTAGCACAATTGATGGTAACCAACGGCTCGCTGGCCCGACGGCTGCGCTCGTGGATCAGGTTGGCAATCAACTCCTTGCCAGCACCCGATTCTCAGCGTGGCGTCTGCGCACGGAGAACCAGCACGCACAGTGCCGTCGCCAGGAGGATCAACCCGAGTACGCCTGCCGGCAGGAGGAACAACCAGATCGTGCCCGCCACCGCTGCTGGCCACGGCCAATAGAGATAAGCTAACGCGGCCGCGTTGGGGCGCCGGACGGCTTGAATGACGAGCACGGCCAGCCCGAGGCAAAGGCTGGCCCAGACAATGGCGGCGAGCAATCGGCTTACATCTTCGTGGCGGACACGAAGGACAAGACGGGGGTCGCCTTGAAGCTTACGAAAATGGTGCGCCGTCCCCACCAGGGGCAACTCGAAATCGAGCGACAACTGGCCAGTCACAACCGTGTCTGGCGGAGCATCCGGCGCAGCTTGCCCAGCTTGTGGCACGCCTTCCAGCCGTTTGCCAACCGCGAGTGATGAAGCAACAGCGTCCGGCTCCTCCTCCCCTTCCGGTGGCAAGGGTGGCGATTGGGTGCCGACGGGCGGTTTCCCAGTCCGCTCTTCCTGCGGCATCGCTTGGAGCTTCGCCAGTTGTTCGTCAGCTTGCTTGCGCAGATCTCCTCGCCGGTGTTCCGGTAGACGTTGGGTGTCGTCCCGAGGCTTCTCTCCCGTGTCTTTCGCTGTGGTTTCGTCGTCGCCGGGCATCTCCGGTTCAGGCAGCTCGATATCGCCGCCCGTCCCTGGGCCTTTCGGTTGCGGCTGTATGAAATAGTAACTCGCGTCGTCGCCGACTCGCTTGCCATCGGGCTTCAGTTCTTTCAACCGACTGAGTTCTGCTTCAAGCTGTTGAGCTTGCTCTTGGACGTCCGCGGCGATTCCGGCTTCGACCTGAGCAGACTGCTGAGCGTAGTCTTCCAGTGCTGAACCGACTTGTTTCAGGTTGTATCGCGCTTTCTCTCGTGCGCCCGATTTGCCTTTGCGGCTGGCCACGTGCATCATTTGTCGTAGCTCGTCCAGAAAAGACAGCTTGCGTTCCTCCTGCTGGTAGGCTGCGATGACTTCGTCCAGATTGCTTTCGCCCTCGATCAGACTGGCCATATACTCGCGCGGCAGAAACACTGTCCAGAGGGTGCGCGATACAGGGATGTCGCTGAGGATCTCGGCAGCCGGCGGCCGGACCCGTGTCCAGCGTCGCAGCGGCTGCCCCAGGTGGCCTGAGTAGATCACGACGACCTTGGACGAGAAATCACCAGCCGAGGTCTTCTGCAGCGGCAGCAACGTGATCGGCTGTCCCTGGCGACGGATCTTCGCTGCTCTAACGGGCTGACCGGAGACCCGGACGGACCACACCTGGCTGTCAGGAGGGAGCCTTACCTCGAGAAACTGCAAGGTGAGGTTCCGGATGTTGTAGCGGATCTTCCAAGCCAGATTTGACGTAAGTTGTTTTGTTCCAACGGGTTCCGCTTTTTCTGTGCCAGAAATGTAGCCACTAATACTTTCTGGCATGTGCGGTTATTGCTCTTGTGTGCCCGGAGATGACTCGCTATAATGTGGACACTATGTTCGTCGACTCCTGCACATACGCCGCC
>Ga0180429_10001177_pt1 | contig 22336 bp, 12 predicted proteins | sample SS_ome_FD_132428 | JGI IMG/M metagenome (GOLD analysis project Ga0180429, IMG submission 132428) | Hypersaline lake sediment archaeal communities from the Salton Sea, California, USA - SS_1_S_1 metaG | ecosystem: Environmental > Aquatic > Non-marine Saline and Alkaline > Hypersaline > Sediment ...
AGGGCGTCGACAAGGACGGCCGCCCCGCCCACTACGTGGTGCACATCGTGCCCGTCAAGCTCCCCAACGGCGAGATCCCCTACGTGATCGAGATGAGCACCGACGTGACCGACACGCGGCGCCTTCAGCGCGAGTACCACATTCTCTTCGAACGGGTCCCTTGCTACGTGGCCGTTCTCAACCGCGATCTGCGCATCGTGCGCGCCAACGAACGCCTTCGCGAAACCTTCGGCAAGACAACGGGCGAGCACTGCTTCGAGGTGATGAAGAAGCGCGGCTCCAAGTGCGAGAGCTGTCCGGCGCTCCAGACCTTCGAAGACGGCAAGATGCACACGTCGGAGCACGTGGGGATCTCCAAGTCGGGAAAGCACACCCACTACATCGTCACCACGAGCCCCCTCTCGAAGAAGGGGAGCGAGGTGAGCCACGTCATCGAGGTTGCCCTCGACATCTCCGAAACGCGCCGCCTCGAGAGCGAGCTCGAGAAGCAGAACGCCTTCCGCGAGGTGCTCATCCGCAACTCGGTCGACGCCATCGTCGGCGTCGATACGCAGAGCAAGGTCTTTCTCTTCAATCCCGCCGCCGAGAAGATGACCGGCTACAGCGCCGAGGAGATGACGGGCAAGCTCCTTCCGGCGGGGCTCTTCGCGGGCGAGTTTGCCGAGATCATCGACGGCGACCGCGAACGATACCTGCTGCACGACGCCACGCTCACCGACCGGGACGGCGACGAACTCCCCGTCCAGTTCAACGGCGTCGCCCTGCGGCAGAACGGCGACCGGATCGGCGCGGCGGCCTTCGTGCAGGATCTGCGCAAGATCCGCCAGCTCGAGAAGGAAAAGATCGACGCCGAGCGCCTCGCCGCCGTCGGCCAGACCGTGGCCGGCCTCGCCCACGGCATCAAGAATATTCTCACCGGCCTCGAGGGGGGGATGTACGTCTTCCGCGGCGGCCTCGAGAAGAACGACCAGACGCGCATCGACCGCGGCTGGGAGATGCTCGAGCGCAACATCGACAGGATCACCCTTCTGGCGCGGAGTCTGCTCAGTTTTTCCAAGGGCGATCCGCCCGTGGTGAGCACCATCGATCCCGTCGCCCTCGCCCGCGAGGTGGTCGATCTCTTCGACGACGCGGCGCGCAAGGCCAATGTGGTGCTCGAGCTCGATGTGCCTGATACGATCGAGGCGGCGCCCATGGACAGGGAAGGGATGCACTCCTGTCTCGCCAACCTCGTGTCGAACGCCATCGACGCCTGCCAGATGGGAGACAAGCCGGACTGCAAGGTCACGGTGCGCTGCAGCGAGACGGCGGGCGGCGGCGGCGAGGGGGGCACACTCCTCTTCGAGGTGGCCGACGAGGGCTGCGGCATGAATTACGAGATCAAGAAAAAGGTCTTCACAAATTTTTTCACGACCAAGGGAGCCGTGGGCACCGGGATCGGCCTGCTCCTCACGCGCAAGATCGTGCAAGAGCACGGCGGGACGATCACCTTCGAGTCCGCCCCTGAGAAGGGAACCCTTTTCAGGCTTCTCTTCCGGCGCGACAGGCTTCCCGTTCCGAGTGATAAATAAATCCGAAAGGAGTACACAATGGCCAGGCCGGAAGAGAAAACCATACTGGTTGTCGACGACGAACCCGATGTCCTCATCTTTTTGCAGTCGGCCCTCGAGGACGCGGGATTCAGCGTGCTCACCGCGTCCGACGGCAACGAGGCGATCGAGGTGCTGCAGGCGAACACCATCGATTTCATCAGCCTCGACCTCGTCATGCCGAACAAGAGCGGCGCCCGCTGCCTCTACGAGATCCGCAAGAACAAGGAGTGGTCGCGGATCCCCGTTGTCATCGTCACCGGCCACGCGCGCGACGAGCTGGGGCGGAACGACTTCGAGGAGATCTTCAGCGGCAAGACGATCTCGGGCCCCCAGGTCTACCTCGAGAAGCCGGTCAAGGCGGCCGATTTCGTCAACATGGTCAAGCGCCAGCTCGATATCGAGGTCGTCGACGAGCCCGCCGCCGAAGGGAGCCGTCCCGAGGCGCTCAAGGAGGATCTCAAGGGGATGCTCGAAGGCGCCGACGCCGAGATGCTCAAAAAGATCAAGGAGATGCTCGAGAAGAAGGACGGTTGACGCCCGCGCACTGGAGGTGAATCATGGAACAGATCTCGCTCGATCTCTTCAACCGTCTCTTCGAGGAGGTCCCCTGCTACTGCGCGGTGCTCGATCCCGATCTCAAGATCATCGCCGTGAACCGTGAATGCCGTGAAACCTTCACCACTCCCTTCTCGCGGCGCTGCTACCAGGTCTTCAAGGGCCGCAAGGAGACCTGCCCCGTATGTCCGGCGCTGCTCACCCTCGAACGCAACGAGGTGCACGAAACGCACGAGGTGCTCACCGACCGGTCGGGGCGCGATGTGAACGTCGTCTGCCGCACCGTGCCCTTCGACGTTCAAGATGGCAAGGCGTCGGGCGTGCTCCACATGTCGGTCCGCGGCGGCGAGGGGGAGGAGCTCCAGAAGGCGATGACCACCTTCGACAGCCAGGTGGGCGCCGTCTCTCACGGGATCAAGGGGCTTCTCACGGCGATGGCGGGCGGCTTCTACCTCTGGGACTCGGGCATGAAGGATCTGCGCGGCGACCGTCTGAAGATGGGGGTGGAGATCGTGCGCCGCAACTTTCACCGTCTCCAGCGCCTCGCCCACGGCGTGTTCTACTACGTGCGCGACCGGCGGCTGCGTATGGAGCCCCTCGACGGCGCGGAGATCCTCAGAAAGGTGGCCGCCGATCTCGAAGAGGACGCCCGTTTCGCGGGAGCCAAGATCCGGGTGGCCGCGGGGATCCCCGCCGCCGCCCCTGTCGAGGCCGACGAGAGGGCGCTCACCTCGGCGCTCGTCAATCTCGCCGTGAGTTCTCTCGACGACTGCCGCACCGACAAGCGCGACATCGTCCACGAGGTCGTCCTGTCGCTGACCGAGACCGAGGGCCAACTGCTCTTCGAGGTTTCGGACAACGGGATCGGCATGGACCAGGACACGCTGGACAAGGTCTTCAGCCTCTTCTTCAGCCCCAAGGGGATCGAGGCCGCCGGCCTGGGGCTCTACATCACCAACAAGCTCGCCCGTGCCCACAAGGGAGAGGTCTCCATCGAGTCTGAAAAGGAAAAGGGAACCCGCTACACGCTACGCATACCGTCCCGCCAGTAGCGGGGCGGGAACCGGATCTCACTCGAGCGAACAGGCCGGGCGCACGCCGAGGTCGGGCAGGCGGAGTGTTGTTTCGCCCTTGGCGCGTGCCGCCGAGCGGCAGCGTTCGGTCGTGTCGTACCAGCCGCCGCCGCGGTAGACGCGGACCTTTCGTCCCCACGATTCCCACGCCGATCCGTCGGGAGGGGCGCGGTCGTAGCTCTCGTGAAACTTGTCGTGGCACCACTCGGCCACATTGCCGTGCACATCGTGTAAGCCGAAAGGATTGGGCCTGAACGATCCCACCGGCGCGTGGCCCGCGTAGCCATCGTCGAGACTCTCCTCGAAGACCACGCCCATCAGCTCCTCGACCGTTTTCAAGGTCCTGTCGGAGACATTGGCCGCCCCGGCCAACGTCTCGATCTCGTCGCCCGTCGACCAGACCGTGGTCGTGCCGGCGCGGGCGGCGTACTCCCACTCAGCCTCGGTCGGCAGGCGGAGGCCGAGGCGGGCGAGGAGACCGGCGCATTCGAGCCAGCTCACCGTTTCAACGGGGTGGAGGAGGTTGTGCTGCTTTCCGGAAAAATAGCAGGCCGGGCCGAGGTGGCCGTAGCGGGAGCCGGTGACCTCGCGGGTCTGGCCCTGGGTCATCTCGTATTTCGAAATCAGAAAGGGTTTGATCTCCACCGTGTGGATCGGCTGCTCGTGTGATTTGGCCTGGGGATCCCGGAGAGGGGCGGCGGGGAGATCGTTCGGCGAGGGCCGCACGGCGCCCATCTCGAATCGTCCGCCCGGAATGAGAACGAAGACGAGACCGGTCGCCTCGGTCAGCACAAGGCGGCCGTCGGCGCCGCGTTCGGGGATCGCGCCCGTCTGCACGTGGGCGAATTCCCAGAGGCCCGAATCGGGATCGCGGCCGATGGGGACGAAACCGAGCCTGGCGTCGATGGTGAGACCCTCGTAGCGGGGAGACTCGTTCCGGTCGGCAATCGATTCGATCGCCCTGCGCCAGTCGTCGCGGCGGCTGGCGATGGTTTCGGCCTCGACCCTCGAGGCGAAGGCGAGCCGTTTCTCGATGTGGACGATTTTCCTTTCGTAAAATTCCTCCAGGCCCCAAACGAGGTCGGCAAGGGTGTCGTGCCACCACTGTATGCGGGGATCGTCGAAATCCCAGACGCGGCGCTGCATGACCTTTGCATTCAGTTCGGCGATCCGTTTCTCCGTCTTTTCGAAGGGCACGGCCTGAATGGGATCGAGATCATCCCGTCTGAGACCGCGAATCGCGAGCTCTCCGGCGAGCTCGTCGCGGAGACGGAGGAGATTCTGAAGGTCGTTCCACTGCGGGTGGCTGCGCCGCAGCGCGGTGTCGCGTTTCTTGGCGTCGAGATCGTAGGGGAGTGCCTCGAGACGCAGGCTTTCGAGAACCTCGCGATGTCCGTCGAGCCGGTCCCGGAGTTCCCTCGCTTCGTGGAGCCACTCCTCGAAAGCGGGGATCTTTGCCGGGTGCGCGGGCCAGAGCTGTTTGGTCTTTTTATCGAGGTCGTTGAACCGCTTGAGATCCTGGAGCCGGAGAACCTTTTCGAGACGCTCCTCGGCGAGCCGCTTCAGCCTGTCCGATTCTTTGCGCTCTTTTTTGATAATCTCGACTTTGGATTCGACCTCTTTGCGTTTTTCTTTTTCCATCGTCGCCAAAATCCAGGGAAAGACGACGGTGATGACGACGAGCGCCAGTGCGGCCACGGCGAGCGAGACGCTCGTCACCGGATAGCGCCTGACCTTCTTCCACGTTTTGGTCACCATCCCGGCCGGTTTGGCCTCGATCATCTCGCCGTTGAGAAGATGTTCGAGGTCGTCGGCCAAGGCGCCCATCGTCGCGTAACGGCGCGCGGGCTCTTTTTCCATGGCGGCGAGGATCACCGTTTCGGCGTCGCGCGAGATCTGGGCGTTGAGACGCCGCGGCGGCACGGGGCTTTTGTGCAGAATCTGGCGAAAAACCTGTTCCGTCGTCTCTCCGCCGAAGGGCACCTCGCCGGTGAGCGTCTCGTAGAGCACGACGCCGAGAGAGTAGATGTCGGTGCGGGCGTCGATCTCCTGGGGGCGCGCGTTGACCTGTTCGGGAGAGGCATAGTGGGGTGTGCCGCGGAATTCGCCGGTGAGCGTCATCGTCGACAGGCCGAGGTGGCGCGCCACTCCGAAGTCCATGAGAATCGCTTCGCCTCCGTCGGAGATCCTGATGTTCGAGGGCTTGATGTCGCGGTGGATGATCCCCGCCTTGTGGGCATGATCGAGGGCGCGCGCAATGTCCCTGATCCAGACGAGCGCCCGCGACGTGGGGATCGTTTTTCCGCTCCCGTCGGCGGCGGCGAGCTCCCGGTCGAGATCGTTGCCGGAAACGAGTTCCATGGCGAAGTAGCGCACGCCCCTGTCCTCGCCGCTTTCGAAGACGGTGACGATGTGCCGGTGGCTGAGCCGCGACATCGCATCGATCTCGCGCCAGAAGCGCTTGACCACCTCGAAGGACCCTGTCCGCTCGGGATGGATCACCTTGAGCGCCACTTTCCGGCCGAGCGATTCCTGTTCGGCGAGGTAGACCATGCCCATGCCGCCGCCGCCGAGACGGGTGATCAGCTTGAAATCGCCGAGCTTCTCGAAGGGCAGGTCGGGATCGACCTCGAGCGGTTCGCCGTCGGCCTCGCCGCGCTCCGTTGACGGAACGATCGACTCCCAGGCCGGCCGGCCGAAGAATGCGTCCGCTTTCTCGCGCGCCGCAATCAGCTCCTCCACCTTTGCCTGCAGCTCTCGATCACCGCCGCAGGCCTTCGCGAGGAACGCGGCGCGCTCCTCGGAGGCGACGCCGATGGCGGCGGTGTAGATCTCGTTGATTTTTTCCAGGTCCTCGGGAGCCATGAGTTACCTTTTTTCGAGAACGACACGGACCGTGACAGGTTTGGCCGGCAGAAGATCGACGGTGAACTCGCGGGATCTGTAATTCTTGGACTCCACGCGAAGGGAGAGCGGGCCCACGGGCAGCCCCTCGTAGCGACACACTCCGTCCCTGATCGGGGAATTTCGAGAGATCTGTTCTCCGCCGTCGGCAGGAAAAATCATGAATGATGAGAGGGGATCACCGCGCCCGTCGACTACCTGGAGATCGAGAATACCCACGGGATCGAGGAAGATATTCCCCACGTCGAGACGCTCTTCCGAGGCGAGTTCGAAGGCCTCCGAGGCGTAGGGTTTGTAACCGTCAGCCTCGATGGCGAGCAAGTACCTCCCGCTTGCCACGCCGGTCAACTCGAACCGGCTCGTCGCTTTTCCGTTCTGGGCGCTCGAGGAGACGAAATAGTGATCGGGCCTGGAGAGCCAGGCGGTCCACTTGGAACCGCCCTCGTCGATGGGCATTCGGGTCAGGCTGCTGCAAATGGTTCCTTTCACGGCGCCCGATGGGATGACAAGATCGTGGGTCAAGACGCCGCGCTGATCGCCCGAGATGTGCAGATCGGGAAAATAGAAGCACCGTTCACTTACCCTGAAGTCCCCCCGGATCGTCCAGCGTCCCGGCTCGAATCGACTCGACCTGTAGAATCCATCGCTCTTCGCCACAGTCTTTCTTCTGCCGGCGCCGCTCATGAGTTCGAAGGACAACTCGATGCCGGCCGCCGGTTTTCCGTCGGGATAGGTCACCTTGCCCTGAACGGTGAGATCGCCCGAACGGCCGGTCAGCTCGCTTCTGTCGATCACCATGTGGGTGGTGCGCGACGCCTCGATGGTGAAAGGGCGGACCAGCGCCCCGAGCCCGGACTTTTCCATGCGGATCTCGAAGTCGCCCGGCGGGAGGGGCATTCTGTGCTCCCGTGCCTCCACGTGGGGCACATCGTGCGACCAGCGGTTCGTGCTGGTGATCTTCGCAGTGAGATTCTTGACTTCGGCGTCGCCGAAACCGTTCAAAACCAGGTGAAAGGTGCCCATGAAAGAGACCTCGAAGCGTACCCCCGAGATGATCTCCCCCCTGTCGAGATCGAGAGTTTCAAACTTTTCCGAAAGACAGTCGCCGCCCGCCGCCCGAAGGTAATAACGGTCGGGAGGGAGCGCCCTCAGATAGAAACTGCCCTCCACTTCGTTGACGTCGATGAGATACTGTTTTTGGTTCTTTTGACTCCAGGCTTTGACCGAGACGCCAACGCTGTCCTGTGAAGGAGGAAAACCGGACGCCTTGTCGACCACGATACCGCAGATTGCGCCGCCCAGTTCGGCGAGACGGATCTCTCGTTCGTGGACGCCTGGAGTTTCGAATTTCTCGACGCCCTTCTCGAAACCGCCGGCCTGACGGGGAAATCCCAGATTCAGGGAGTACGATCCGGGAACGAGTTTTCTGATCTCGAACACCCCCTGCTCGCTGCAAATCGCCCTGCCCTTCGCCGCCGACGGGAGGTCGGGATCGAGAGCCTCGGTGAGCATCACGCTCACACTCGCCCCGGCGAGCGGTTCGCCGTCATGGTCGAGCACCACTCCCTTGTACGTGACGTGGGCCGGAGAAGGCCCGAAGTTGATCTCCACATTCCGGTCCGCCAGAACAGCCGTCTTGGTCTCGGCGGTGAAGCGGACGCGGTCCCCGGTGCCATCGGTCTGCTGCGCGGCTTCGATATCGACCTTGCCCGGCTCGGCCTGACCGGTCCGGTAGCGTCCATCGGCCCCCGTGCGGCAGGTGATCGTCCAAGGAACGCTTTTTCCCGAAAGAGAGATCGACACTCCCGGCAGGGGTTGGCCGCCGTCGTCCCTGACCCGGCCGTGAACGATCACGCCCTCTTTGAGTCGAATCTCGATCTCCTTGCCATGTTTGGGGATCGTGTAGGCAAATCCCTGTGCGAATTCAGGATGGACTGCGGCGATCGCCGTGGGCAGTACGGCCCAGTCGGAGGGCAGTCCAGAAAGTTGAAATCGTCCCTGCCTGTCGGTTTTCGAATGGGGCGTGAGCTCTCCCAGACCTCTTTGAATCAAGGCGAGTTTCGTGTATCCGCCGAATCCGACCAGAGCGTTCGCTACCGCCTCACCCGTGGCGTCTTCGACGACACGGCCCGTCACTCGGGCGCCGGTGCCGAGCTCGATCAGTACATCACAGAGACCGTTGAAGGGGACATCGACAGGCATCTGGGTGGCGCAATGGCGCGAGGAAGAGACCATGCAGTAGGCGGGACCACTCCGGTCGAGGGCGAAGGAAAAACGTCCGCTCTTGTGGTGCACGGTCTCTTCGACGAGATCGGTCTGCTTGTGACGCCTCTCGAGTTTAAAGACCTTGACGTGAAACGCCGTGACCGGCTCGCGTGTTTTCTTGTCGATGACGCGGCCCGAAAATGGAATTCCCTTCCCCTTCTTGTTCGTTTTTTGGTGTCCCTCCGATTCGATTTCGATCTTGTCCGACGAGCTCGCGGGGGCATCGGGATCGGTGGCCGCAAGATCGTTGATCGAAAAGGTCTTGTCAGTCCCGGGGGGCGCGATCTCGTGCAAGTTTTCCTTCTCGCCCACCTCCGGCCAGAGCAAGGCGAAGCCCACGGCAAGAACGAAAAGAGCGGCGACGACACAAAATGTGACGACAGTGCGGTTGTGATCCCAGCTCATGGCGAAGCGGTTTCCCTGTTAGAGGCTCTTTGCAGATCTATTCGCGTCGCGGATTGGATACCAGGGAAACAGTATACGCCACCGAAAGATCTACCGCAATGGAGTTGCGGCGCAATGGAGTTGCGGCGCAATGGAGTTGCGGCGCAATGGAGTTGCGGCGCAATGGAGTTGCCCTCAGCGCCGCGCCGATTCCACAGGAAATTCGAGGGTGAAGCACGCCCCGCCGTGGGGGCTGTCGCCGACGGCGACGCTGCCATTGTGCCAGGCCATGATACGCGCCACGATGGCGAGGCCGAGGCCGGTGCCGCCCAGGCTTCCCGTGCGGCTCTCGTCGACGCGGAAGAAAGGCTCGAAGATCTTCTCCCGCGCCTCGGCCGGGATGCCCGCGCCGTCGTCGTGGACGGAGATCGAATAGGAGCTCTCTTTTTCGGTGCACGTGATCCGGACCGCGCTCTTTGCGTGGCGCACCGCGTTGGTCACGAGATTGACCAGGGCGCGCTTGACGTAGCGCGGCTCGCCGTAGATCAGGCCCCGGCCGCACTCGGTCTCGATGGAGAGCTCGGGCCGCAGGTCGGAGACGATGGCGGCGGCGTCGTGGAGGATCGAAGACAGATCGACGAGATCCTTCTCCCGTTCGACTGTGTTCTCGTCGAGGCGGAGGTAGACGAGGAGCTCCTCCACCAGTTCGTTTAGTTCGACGAGAGAACGGTCGACCCTCTCGAGATGTTCGTTCTTGGTTTCCGTCGACTCGGCGGTGCGGGCGTCGTCGAGGGCGAAGAAGATCCGCGCCAGCGGCGTGCGCAGGTCGTGGGACACGGCGCGCAGCAGATCTTGCTGTCCGGCCACGAGCTGCTCGATGCGGCCCGCCATCCGGTTGAAGCTCTGCTCGAGTTCGTCGACCGAGCCGGTGCGGCCCACCTGGACGCGGCTCTGGAGATCGCCCTCGCCGAAGCTCTTGGTCACCGCCGCAAGAGCCAGGATACGGCGCTCGATCGGCCGGATGAGAAAATAGACCGCCACGCCGACGAGGAGCAGAATCGCCAGCGGCGGGATGAGGATCAGCAGCATGCCCTCGGAGATGTCGAAGTCGGGGCCCGGCCTGCGCCGGCTCGAAAAGGATCCGATCACCGCCACCTCGCCCTGGCCGACGTCGGCGCACACCTTGCGGATGCCGTCCGCCTCGCGGAGGATCACGATCCCTCCGCTCGCGAGCCTCTCGCTCTGGTCGTCGTCGATGTCGAGTCTCTCCCGGGTTGCCAGTTCGAGGGTCAGGCTGAAGCGCGAGCGGCGCGATTCGTCCCGTCCGCGCGGAGGGCTCTTCCGGTTGGGATCACGCTCCTCCGGGCCAGCCGCGGCCGGCTCGTCGCTCTTGGCGGACTTCTTCTTCAGGGGATCGCGCGGCGGCTCGTTCTTATCCCGTTCACCACGGTCGGGTCCACCCCGGCGGTGATAGAAGGGCGAGAGACGGTAGGGAGAGCTGAGTTCCTCAAAAACCTCGGCGCGCTTCGTCGCATCGTCGCCCGCCTCGGAGAATTTCTGCTGGACCAACTCGACGGTCGCCGCCATCGAATCGGCGAGCCTCTGATCGAGGGCGAGCTCGAAGTTCCGCTCCGCCGTGAAGTAGAAGGTCACCGCCGCCGCGGCGAGCACGAGGGTGATGGCGATGTAGAAGAGGAAGAATTGCCGTTTCATGTCTCCTCGCCCACAAAGAGGTAACCCACGCCGCGGACCGTTTTCAGAAAGCGCGGATCGGCCGGGTCGTCGCCCAGCTTCTGGCGGATCCGGGAGACGTAGACATCGATCGAACGGTCGAGGCCGTCGTACTCGGTGTTGTAGAGGGCGAGGTGGATGTCGTTGCGGCTCACCACCGTGCCGGCATGGTCGGTGAGGTACCAGAGGAGGTCGAACTCGACCGTGGTGAGCTCGACCTCCTCGTCGCCGAGGTGGGCTTCGCGCCGGCCCGAGTTGATCTTGATCTTGCCCACGGTGATCGTGCGCGGGGCGGTCTGAACCGCCTCGGGGTTGACCCGCCGCAAGAGGGCCCTGATTCTGGCGAGCAGGACCTGGGGCCTCACCGGCTTGATCACGAAATCGTCGGCGCCGAGCTCGAGGCCGAGGATCTGGTCGATGTCCTCGTCGCGCGCCGTGAGGATCAGGATCGGGCCCTTGTAACCGGGCCGCACCTCGCGGCAGACGCCGAAGCCGTCGAGGTCGGGCAGCATGATGTCGAGCACGACGAGATCGGGCTGGCCGGACAGGATGGAGCCGCACGCCGCGCGGCCGTTGGCCTCGTGGCGGACGCGGAAGCCCTCCCTCTCGAGCCGCTCCGAGATGAGCTGGGCGAGCTCGAGATCGTCTTCGACGAGGAAGATTGTTTTTTGTGTGCTGTCCCGGTTTTGCATGATTCCAATCTCTCGGTCTCTATTCGACCGACCCATAGACTACCCTGAATCAAAAGAGGCCGCGTTGAATTTTACATTCTTTTACACTCGTTAACACAAAACCAACAGGCACTTTTGACGGGAGAGGAGGTTTGAAAGAGTTACATACTTTTACACGTTGCAACGGCTTTTAAACAGACAGAGCCGACGCCGGCGACGATACTCTTTTCAGGCAGGAAGCCATCTGCCTCAGGCGGAAAGCAGTCTGCCGCGTTCGAGTTTCCAGCAAACGAGGACTTTTCAAATGCATTCACACAACGCGCGCGGGGCCACCAAGGCGATCTTCGGCATCACGGCCATCTTTTTTGTTCTCGCAACGATCGGCGTCGTGTCGGTCGTGCTCTTCGATCCCTTTTCCGAAAGCGACGAGACGATCGACGATCTCGGCCGCAAGGGGGATGGGCCGGACGGCGGCGACATGATCTCGTCGATCGACGGCGCGCCGGCCGAGAGCCGTGTCGGTGTCCTGCCCGACGGCCGGGGCGAGACGGTGACCGTTTCGGGATTCGTCACACTCGACGGGGCGACCCTCGCCGGCGTGACGGTGCAGGCCTTCAACGACGAGTCGGACGCGCTGCCCGTGACCCTCAGAAACCGCATCGAGACGTCGCCCATGTACTACAGCGCCATCGGCGTGCAGATCCGCGAACGCCTGAAGAAAGCGGGGATCGACCGCCTTCCGGCGCGGACCGAGTCCTTTCCCGTGGCAGAATGCCGCTCGGGGCGCGACGGCGCCTTCAGCCTCACCTTCCCGGCAGGGAAGAGGGTCACCTTCGGACTCGATCACGATTTTTACTATTTCCCCTCCTCCCAGGCGGGGCCGTACCGGTGGACGCGCGACGCCGATGAGCCCGAGCTCGAACGTTTCGACGGGCGGCTCGAGGCCGAGGTGGGCGCCCTCGTCAAGGGCACCATCTCGGACAGCGACGGATATCCGCTCGAGGACGTCTTCGTGTCACTGTCGTCAGATTCGGAGAACCTCGATTTCGGATTCGGGCGCTTCGGGGGACGGGACCGTGACCGCGCCAGGCCGAAGGAGACGACGAGCGACGACAAGGGCGCTTTCAGGCTGCGCGGCGTGGCGCCCGGCGACGGGGTCGCTCTCAGCGCATCGAGCGAAGGGTGGGCCGCAGCCGAATCGAAGAGCTTCGACCCGCTGGCGGGCCAGGTACACACGATCAATCTCAGGCTCGCCGAGGGCGCGTCGATCAAGGCCGTTGTGCGCGGCCCGGACGGCGCCCCCCTGCGGGGAGCCGAGGTCTTCGTCGAGACAAAAAACGGCCAGGGCGGCGGCAACGACGAGCGGGGCCGCGGCGGGCGCAACCGGGGAGGCGGATTCGGCCGCGGAATGGGCGACATGTTCGGGATCATGGACAGAGCCATCGTGAGCGCGGCCAAGACCGGCGCCGACGGCACGATCGTCTTCGACGCTCTCGCGCCGGGGAAGTACACGGTCAGGGCGTCGCGCACCGGACTGCTCGAGGCCGAGACGCGCCGTCCGCTCACCGTGGGCGACGCGGTGGGCGTGCACGAAGTGGAACTCTCTCTCACCGAGGGGATCGTCATTGCCGGCCGGGTGATCGACGACGCGAACGGTCCTGTGGTGGGAGCGCTCGTCGAGGCGGTGCCCCACGTGGAGAGCCGCGGGGGGCGGCCCGATTTCGGCAGCATGCGGCGCATGATGACCACGCCGGAGAGCGCCGAGAAAAAGGCCGAAACAGGCGCCAACGGATTTTTCCGCATCACCGGACTCAGCGCCGACGAGCTCTACGATCTCGAGGCCGGCGCCGTCGGTTTCACCGAGGGCGCGGAGAGCGCCGTCGAATCGGGCACCCAGGATGTGACCATCGTCGTCGACCGGACGGGGACGATCGCGGGCCGCGTGATCAGCAGCGCCAAATCGGCGCCGGTCTCACACTTCACCGTGGGAATCGTTCCCGTGCGCGACGAAGAGGACGGGAGGGGGTTCGGCCGCGGCGGCGACAGGGGAGGCGATCGTGGCGGCCGCAACGACCGCGGCCGCGGGGGGCGCGGCGCGCCCCAGGGCTCCGGCCGGGACGAGCGCGGCGGGGACGATACGGATCCCATGCGCATCATGCGCGACGCGATGCAGGAAACGATGCGCGACTCTTTCAGACGCGGTCCGCGCCTCACCGAGCGCGAGGACGAGATCCGCGACCAGGGCGGGCGATTCAAGCTGGAGAACATCATTCCCGGGACTTACAGACTCTGCGTTTCGGCCGATCGGTTCGCGCCGGCCGTGACCGAAACGATCGTCGTGGAAAAGGCCGAGACCACCGGCGGGCTCGTCGTCTCCCTCGATAGGGGCGGATCGATCAGCGGCACCGTGACGAGCGCCGCGGGACCCGTTCACGAGGCGTTCGTCAGGCTCTTCGGAGAGGAAGAGGACGCGGGCGTCGAGTTCACCCTCGCCCTCGAAACGGTGGAGAGGGATGAATCGGATCGGAACGGTGTTTTTCGCATCGACAATCTTCCGGCGGGGACATTTGTTCTCGAGGCGTCCCATCGCAACCATCCCGACGGCGAGACCGGCCAGATCGATCTCGCGCGGGGGCAGGCGGTGAGCGGCATCGAGATCGTCTTGCCCCCCGCGGCGTCGATCACCGGGGTCGCCTACGATGCGCAGGGCTACCCGCTCGCCGACGAGACCGTCCTGTGCAGCGTGGGCGGCGACTTTCGCGGCATGAATCGCTCGACCACCGACGACGAGGGCCGCTTCGAGTTCAAGGGGCTCGGCGCAGGCGACTACACGGTCAGGCTGTTCTCGCGATCGAATTTCGGCGGCAGAGGCAGAGGAAGAGAATCAAACAGAGACGAGGGCTCCGAGGCGGTCGACGTTTCCCTCGAGCCCGGGGGCGTCCAGCAGGTCGTTCTCCGGAAGAATCCCCTCGAGGGGGCCACGGTGCACGGGATCATCACCAACAGTGGAGTGCCGGTCACGGGCGGTTTTCTGACGATCTCCGCCGGAGGGCGGGGTGAGAGACGAAGCGCCGCGATCAACAGTGACGGGACCTACAGCGTTGAAGGCGTGTCGCCAGGGCTGCAGCAGTTTTCGATCCGCTTCACGGCGGAGGACACCTTTGAAAGCACCACCATGCAGTTCGAGATACCCGACATGGCCCAGGTGCTGCTCGACGTGGCGCTGCCCGGCGGGCGTATCAGCGGAAAAGTGTTTGATGCGTCGACGGGCGCGCTGCTCGAAGGAGCCCGCGTCTCTCTTATTCCCGAGGGGGAAGATCCCGGTGGCGGCGGGGGCCGCGGCCGCGGCGGCCGGATGGGATCGAGAAAATCGGACACCACCGACAAGGACGGTGTCTATTCCTTTCAATTCCTGGCGGCCGGCACGTACCGCATCGAGGCGACCGCTCCGCGGCCCGAGGCGGGCAGCGGCTTCACGGGGTACTTTCCGGCCGAGATTTCCGATCTCGCACTCGACCAGGATCGGTCCCTCGACAACGTGGAGATCGGTCTCGCCACGGGAGGCGGCATCCACCTGATCGTGACGAACACCAACAACGACGCCGTGCGCGGCGCGACGATCACCGCCAACAGGGCCGGGGCCGATTCGCCCGGCGGCGGGCGCGGCGGCAACCGGAGCCGCACCGACGACAACGGCGAGGCGTGGCTCACCGGGATCGAGGCGGGCACCTACGACCTGACGATCGAGGCCCGGGGCATGGGGCAGGAAGCGGTCGAAGGCATCCGCGTGAGCGCCGGCCGCTTCGAGCAGATACCGCTCACCCTCGACATCGGGTACAACGTGTCGGTCAGGCTCAAGGATACCAACGATCAGAACGTGACCGGCGCCGATATCACCCTGATCAACGCGAAGGGCAAGAGGCTCTCCCTTCCCCGGGGGCGCGGCGGCCGCGGCAACACGTACCAGCTCGGCGTGCTCTCGCCGGGCAACTATACGATCGAGGCGAGCTGGGGCGACGCGTCGGGCCGAGCGTCCTTCAAGGTCGAATCGGCCGGAACGCTGACTCTCGTCGTGAGCTGATCGCGCTTGACAGGTCAGTGGCGGACAGGGAAGCTGAGGGCATCGAAAAGATGTTCGAGCCGTCCCCTCCGAGAATCGAGGTTCGCCATGACTCCAGTTCCTTCCCGCCGTGATTTCATGAAAACGATCGCCCTCGGCGCCACCGCCGCCGCCCTGCCCGGATGCGCCGCTCTTTCGGGACGCACTCCGCGCAAGGGGCCTCCCAACATCGTTGTCATCTTTACCGACGATCAGGGCTGGGCCGACACGGGTCGCTTCGGCGCAAAAGGATTCGAGACGCCCCATCTCGACCGCATGGCCGACGAGGGGATGCGTTTCACCAGCGCCTACGTGGCCCAGCCCGTGTGCGGCGCATCGCGCGCCGCGCTGCTCACCGGCTGCTACCCGAACAGGATCGGCCTGCTCGGCGCGCCCGGGCCGAACGCCAAGCACGGGATCCACGACAAGGAACTGACCATCGCCGAGATGCTCAAGGAGAAGGGGTACGCCACCGGCATCTTCGGCAAGTGGCACCTCGGGCACCGCCCGCCCTTTCTGCCCATGCGGCACGGGTTCGACGAGTACTTCGGCCTGCCCTATTCGAACGATATGTGGCCCTTTCATCCCGAAAACCCCGACGGCTATCCCGACCTGCCTCTCATGGAGGGGGAGGAGATCATCGCCCACAATCCCGACATGAACAAGCTCACCACGTGGTACACGGAGCGCGCCGTGCGGTTCATCGACACCCATCACGAGGAGCCCTTCTTCCTCTACCTGCCGCACAGCATGCCCCACGTGCCGCTCGGCGTGTCGGACAAGTTCAAGGGCAAGTCGGCCCAGGGGATGTACGGCGACGTGATCATGGAGATCGACTGGTCGGTGGGGCAGGTGCTCGCCGCCCTCGAGCGCCACGGTCTCGACGAAAATACCTTCGTCTTTTTCGCCACCGACAACGGACCCTGGCTCAGCTACGGCGACCATGCCGGATCGGCCGGCCCTCTGCGCGAGGGGAAGGGGACCACGTGGGACGGCGGAGACCGCGTGCCGTGCATCGTGCGCTGGCCGGGCCAGATCCCGGCCGGCACCGAGTGCGCCGAGCCGGTGATGACCATCGATCTCCTGCCGACTCTGGCGGGGATAGTGGGCGGGCGTCTGCCCGATCACACCATCGACGGCGAGGACATCTGGCCGCTCATGGCGGGGGAGCGGGGCGCCCAGTCGCCCCACGACGCGCTCTACTTCTACAACGGCAACGGGCTGCAGGCGATCCGCAGCGGGCGGTGGAAGCTTCACCTGCCGCACAAGTACCGTACTCTCGCGGGGCGGACCGGCGGCACGGGCGGGATTCCGGTCAAGTACGAACAGGCGAAGACCGAGCTCGCCCTCTTCGATCTGGAGAACGACATCGGGGAGTCGATCGACCTCTCCGCCGAGCACCCCGAAGTGGTGCAGCGTCTCAAAGCGATGGCCGAGGCCTTCGACAAGGACATCAAGGCCAATCGCCGCGAGCACGGCAAGATCCCGGACTAAAGGATTCGTCCAGAGACTCGAGCACGCCGCTGGCCGTCCGCCGATCGGGCTGCGCCATAGACTACTCGCCGTTCATGACTCGGTGCCGCTCTTGAGCTCGAGTCGGAGAAAGGCGCGCGCCATGCGCCATTCCCGTTGAACGGTGCGGGTCGTCACTCCCAAAACGTGGGCCACCTCTTTTTCGTTGAGGCCTCCGAGGAAACGCATCTCGACGATCCGTCCCTGCCGGGGGAAGAGCTCGGACAGCTTGGTCAGCGCTTCGTCGAGTGCGAGGAGGTCGAGCTGCATCGTCAGGTTGGGAGGGGTGAGCAGGCCCGACAGGGTGATGCGCTCCTGGCCGCCGCCCCGCTTGGACGCCTTCTTCGTGCGGGCATGGTCGGTGAGGATCCGGCGCATGACCTGGGCGGCGATGGCGAAGAAGTGGGCGCGGCTTTCCCAGCTCGCTCCCGCCGATCCGGCGAGCCGGACGAAGGCCTCGTGAACCAGGGCCGTGGGCTGAAGGGTGTGCTCGGCCCGTTCGTTTCTGAAATAACTTCCCGCCAGCGCACGCATTTCCGAGTAGACCTCGGGCAACAGAGCGGCCATGGCGAGATCGTCGCCCTCCTCGACGCGGGCGAGAATCTCGGTGATTTCTTTGGAGGACTTTTTTTCCATTTCGCGGGTGAATCCCTCAGAGGACAATCTCTCTTTCAACTGATCTCACACGAACAGCGCTCCAAGGTCAACTCTCAATCTAGGGCGTCACCGGACCGTGCGTGTCGTTGCCGGCTGCGTTTTGGTTGGTGATGCCGACGATCCCGTCGAGATCGCCACGCTCGGTGAAAATAAAAGTGACGCGACTCGTGAGCGGAGCGCCGCCGTCGACGAAGGGAACGGTCACGCTGAACTCGCTTTCCCCCGGCGGGAGAGAGCGGTCGCTCGTGAAATGATAGACGCGCCCATCGAAGGACTGATAGAAGCCCCACCATTCGGGGGCGGTAAAGACCGGATTCCCTTCGCCGTCCTTTGCATGGGGAGCGAGTTTCCGACCCTTCGGCGCTTCGATATGGATACCCCGAACGGTGGCCCCCTTGGGATCGACTCTGAAGACGAAGGTGTCCGTACCCTTTTCGGGGTCACACAACTCGTCAACGCCGTGGGTGATGGCCGGTGTCGCCCCATCGGGGCGAGCGGGGACTTCAAAGAGACCGCTCTCGGGAATCTCGATGTCCTTCTCGAAGTCTCCCGGGCGGACGATGACGACCTCGCCGCAGTCGACGTCGAGGTATCCGTATTCGATGAGTGTGACCTTGATCCTGTACCGGCTCGGCGCGATCTTGTGGATCTCGAACGATCCGTCGTCGTCGCAGATCGCGAATCCTGCCGAACCGACCCATTCGAGCGATCCCTCGCTTTCAACCTCGGTCGGCTCCAGCTTGATCCTCACCTTCGTCGACTGGAGGAGGCTCTCGTGGATGACACGGCCGCGCCAGGTCGCGTGATGGGGCATCGGGCCAAAATCGACGACCACATCGTCACCCTTGATCTCGGCCGCGGCCCGTTGGCGCGTGAAGGGAATCTTCGGTCGATGCCGATACTGCCGCGCGCCCGGGACGTAGGCCGAGAGGCTCGTTTTTCCCGGCTTGAGAAGGGGTGTCCTGTAGCGGCCATCGGCGCCGGAGATCACATAGTTCTGAAGAGACCGACCCGAGTCGCCTTCGCTCGTCGAGTCGTAGAATTCGATGACCACCCCGGCACATGGCTCGCCCCGGTCATCGAGAATCAGACCGCTGATACGATGGCCCTTCTTGGCGAGAGCGATATCGGGGATCCTGCTGCCATGAGTGTCCTCGACTTCATTCGTCGCATAGTCGGGATGAACGGCGACGAACGGGTAATCATAGTCCCATTCATCGTCCTCATCGATGCCGCTGAGCGTGTATTCGCCGTTGTCGTCGGTGACTGCATGCACGACATAGCTCGGGCATCCCGCGATAATCCTCTCGATATGAATGCTGTACTTGAAAACGATCGCACCGCTCACCGGACCGCCGGTCTCGGCATCGACGACGCGCCCCGTGGCCGTTCGCAGGGAATCGAGCTCCACGCGAACCTCGACCTCTTCGTTGCCCTCGATCAACGGCGCCTTGTTGCCGTGGATGTCCTCGTGGCGCGACGAGTGGACGCAGAAGTGGTACTGCCCATCCTGTTCGAGGGGAATGAAGAATCGCCCGTCCTCGTCGCGATACTCGCGGTAGAAAATGTGTTCCTGTTCGCGCGATGTGCCGACCCGCAAGAAGAGCTCGATTCCAAAGGCGGTGACGGGTTTCCCCGTTTTCTTGTCCACGATCTGCCCTGCGAGCGACGGGCCGGTGCGACCGTCTTGCTCTTCGCAAAACGCGGAAGCTGCCTGAGAGAGAACGGCGATGAGCAATAATCCCGATAAGAGTCCCAACCGAGGCGCCCGCTGATCCATTGCGATCTCCTTTTTCCGCAAGCCGGCCGTGCGTCTCCTGACTGAAGCGATACCGTTATCAAAGAGTGTACACGGCAAAAAGCGCGGGGCAACCGGATCGCCGGGACGATCGCGGCTGCCAGGTACAGATCATGGCCATCTATGATGCAGAACTGAATTCTTGATCAGTCGTGGACGGCTAAAAGGTCGCGCCCTTCGATCGCTTCGACCGGATCGATGGTGATCCGGTTGCGCCCGCCGTCCTTCGACATGTAGAGGAGGCTGTCGGCGCGATTGATCGCCTCGTCGATCGTTTCCTCCCGGCTGACGCTGAGGCCGATGCTGATCGTGAGGGAGATGGTCTCGCCGTTGAAGGGGATCCGCGTCGCCGCCACCGCTTTCCTGAGCCGCTCGAAAACGCGGATCGCCTGGGCGCGGTCCATCCCGGGCACGAAGCAGCAAAACTCCTCGCCGCCGAAGCGGGTGAGCACCGCCTCGTCGGGAAGGCTGTCGGCGAGGATCGACGCGGTCCGCACGAGGGCCAGATCGCCGCCGGCGTGGCCGAAGGTGTCGTTGATGTTTTTGAAGAAGTCGATGTCCATCATCGCCACGGCGAAGTCGACCTCCTCGCGGATCACCGTCTCGTAGAGAGGGGGCGCCTTCTTGAAAAAGTAGAGCCGGTTGTGCAGCCCGGTGAGCTTGTCGGTGTACGCGGCGCGCTTGATCTCCTTGATGTGCTCCTGCGTTTCGATGCACCGGTAGAGGCGGCAGTAAAACTCTTCTTTTTGAAAGGGTTTGCTCAGGTAGTCGTTGGCGCCGTTTTTGAGAAACCTGGCGGAGACGTCGGTGCCGAGCGCCGAGATCCCGATGACGGCCAGATCGTCCTGGGCGCGCTCGGCGCGGATGCGTTTGGTCATCTCGATGCCGTCCATCTTCGGCATCTCGCAGTCGGTGATGACCAGGGTCGTGTCGGGGTTCTGCTCGAGGATTTCGAAGCCCTCGGCGCCGTCGCCCGCTTCGATCACCTGAAAGAGGTGGATGTGGAGAAGCTCCCTGATCATGGTGCGCACTGTGCGGGAGTCGTCGACGACGAGCACCTTCATGCCCGGATTCCGTTCGAGTCGATTGAGCGAACGGTTGATGCCCGCCAGGCCGTGAATGCCCTTGACATGATAGTCGACGATGTCCTTCGTGAGGATCTTGGCGCGCGTCTCTTCACAGAAGGTGGCGGTGAGCACGATGGTGGGAAGTCCGTACTGCACCGTGAGGTCGACGATCTCGCCGATTTCGCCGAGGGTGCCGATTTCGCCGAGGGGCGCGTCGGGAAGGTCGAGGTCGGTGATGGCGGCTGAAAATTCACAGGCCCGGTCCTCGAGGATCGCCGCAGCCTCGGCGTAGGAGAAGGCGGGTTGCACCCTGTGGCCCACGACGGACACGATGCTCCTGCTGATGATCTTGGAGATGAGGGGCGCGTCTTCGATGAGAAGCACCTTTTTCGGCAGATCGTCGCCGTCGGGGCTCTTTCGCGGCCTCCTGCGCGCGGCGAGTCGTCTCTGAGATCTTGTCCCGTCCTCTGTGTGGTTCAACCGCCTACAGCCCCTGCCCAGATTCAAATTGAGTCGGTGGTGCGTAACATGCCCTTTCCGAATGAATTAGGGCTGTGCGTTCTTTGCCGCGATGCACCATTCTTAACACTATCGAATGTAGGCGATCTTCTACTTTAGCTGTGCGTCGAAATAGTACCTCGAAATCACCGCATCGTTGAATGCCCGGGGGGCGCGACGGAGAATCAAAGCGTCATGGTGATCCCGATGGGCGGGGCTGGGGGCTTCGCGTGGGCCCGACGAAATTCAGTCTTCCCCTGTCGTCGATCTCGATCCGGTCGATGTTGACGCGCCGCTCCTGGTTTTCGGGTTGAGCGGGATCTGCGTGGGTGTGGTAGACGGCAAAAAGCTCCCGTCCGTCGGGCGAGAGGACGATCGAGTTGTGGCCCGCGCCCGAGTAGCCGCACTCGAGATCGGTTCCGGCGATCGGATTGTGCCGACTCTTGATCCACGGTCCGAGTGGGTGGACGGCTGTGGCATATCCAATGCCGTAACCTGGCCGGAAGGTATGGTTGGCCGAGTAGGTCATGTAGTAGCGCCCCCCGTGGGCGAATACGAAAGGCCCCTCGTTGCAGCGGTTGGTGGCGAAGTTGATCTTCTCCCATTCCTGCTCGGCCTGCATGAGAAGCACGGGCTCATTGGCCAATCCCGAAAGATCGCGCCGGAGCCGGGCGCCGTAAATCATGCCGAAGGAGTACCCCTTCTCCATGCCGTTTCGGCTGAAGAAGAGGTAGGGCTGTCCGTCAGGATCGACAAAGATGTGGGAGTCGATGGCCGAGTATCCTTCATCGAACCAGGGCGCGTGAAGGTCTTCGTAGGGCCCCTCGGGACGATCGCTCACGGCGAGCGCCGTGAGGAGCCGGCCCGACTTCTTGTCCCTGCCGCTGTAAGTCATGAAAAAACGATTTTCGAAGTGCACCACCTCGGGCGCCCAGAATGGTGCGGTCGCCCATGATTCAGCGGTGCTCCGGTAGGCGAAACCTGACGCGGTCCAGTCGACGAGGTCGGTCGACGTGAAGCAGCGGAATCCCACGGCGGGGTCGGTCGTTCCGAAGAGATAGTAATTTCCTTCGTGCTCGAGCGCGAAGGGATCGCCCATGTTCGAGTTGCCGCCCACAGGATTGGTGTAGGTGCGAATGCGGTTCGGGTGGGAGTCGTCTCCCCAATCGTGCCTGTTGATTCCGCAGCTGCCGATGAGCGCGGCCAACGACACGACGAGAGTCAATTTGCAGAGGAAGCACTGTGCCAACATTCCTCCCTTTCTCCCGTGGGTCGGTTTGTTCGGCCGCCGTCGATATCGTTGAATTAGTATAACACGACGGGGCGTACGATCTCGCTGTCAGCGGGGCGGGGATCGTTTCTTTGCGCCCGTCTCCTGCTCGTTCCGCGTTTGTTCCGTCTCACAGACGAGTTACATAAATTGAGGACCCTCAAGATTATCCGCTTGGCGGACGATGAAATTTCCGGGTAGACATCGTTATTAGGTGCAAATCATTTCGGATTTCGACCTTTGCTGCAAAGAAGCGAATC
>Ga0180429_10001180_pt1 | contig 22304 bp, 19 predicted proteins | sample SS_ome_FD_132428 | JGI IMG/M metagenome (GOLD analysis project Ga0180429, IMG submission 132428) | Hypersaline lake sediment archaeal communities from the Salton Sea, California, USA - SS_1_S_1 metaG | ecosystem: Environmental > Aquatic > Non-marine Saline and Alkaline > Hypersaline > Sediment ...
GTCGCTCCGGAGTTTACTTCCTTGATTCCCAGACGATTCAAAACCTGTTCTACCTGATCCTTATATTCCTTTTTCATGCGATTTGTATTTCATGTTTAAGACAAACAAATTTAGCAATGCATTGATTCATAAAAGATATTTAAGAACATGAACACGGCAGATTCATGACAGGCTTGGCAATTATCCTGAAAAGCATTAACTTCGCTCCGCTTTTATAGCCCAGGAGGGCCTGCTGTTAAGAAAACTTCTGGTGGAAGTTTTTAAGCAGGAGCCTGAATGCAGGGGTGGCAGGCCAATTCCGCCACCCAGGTTAAATAAGATGGTTACCATTTGGTAACCGGGTTCTTGAAAAAGTGTAACACAGAATGCCCAGGTGGCGGAATTGGTAGACGCGCTGGTCTCAAACACCAGTGATAGCAATATCGTGCCGGTTCGATCCCGGCCCTGGGCACAATCCTCAAACGATGTCAGAGCAAAGCACAAGCACCGTAGAGAAGCAGCTGGCCATTGATAAGCGCTATTTAAAAATGGCCAGGATCTGGGCATCAAATTCCTATTGCATCCGTAGACAGGTGGGAGCATTGCTGGTTAAAGACAAAATGATTATTTCCGACGGATACAACGGAACCCCTTCAGGCTTTGAAAATGAGTGTGAAGATGATCATGACACCACTAAATCCTATGTGCTGCACGCCGAAGCCAATGCCATCACAAAGGTGGCCAAGTCCAATAACAGCAGCGACGGATCCACACTTTACATCACCACCTCGCCCTGCATGGAGTGTTCGAAGCTGATCATCCAGTCGGGAATCATCAGGGTGGTATACCAGGAAAAATACAGGATTACCGATGGCCTGGATCTGCTTGAAAGAGCTAAAATAGAGCTGGTCCATTTGCCGGAAATTGAAGATTAATGCTGATTACTTGAAAGGGAAGGGAGCATGAAGAACAGGAGAGACAGGTTAATTATTTTAATGCCATTGCTGATCAGCGTGGCTCTGGTAATCGGCATTCTGCTGGGCAACTGGATTACCAATGTACGTATCAGGGGCATTGTTTCCGATGAAATCAGCAATCAACGATTTTCCATCCGGCCCGGAAATGGTTCTGGATCAGGCTTTTCCCTGACTCCAAAAGGTCATAAAATCACATCGGCCATGCAGTATATCCTCAATGATTATGTGGATACTGTGGACCTAAGCAACCTGAATGAATCGGTTATGCCCGCGCTGGTCGACAATCTGGACCCGCATTCAATCTACATACCTGCCAGTGATTTTCAGCGCTTTTCGGAACCCCTGATGGGAAACTTCAGCGGGATCGGCGTCTCCTTCAATATGACAGATGATTCTGTTGCCATAATCAACACCATCCCGAACGGTCCGTCCGAAATGGTTGGAATCATGGCTGGAGACCGCATCATCATGGTTGACGATTCGGTGGTGGCCGGAGTCAATATGCCCAGCGATGACATAGTCAAAATGCTTAAAGGCCCAAAAAATACCCTGGTGAAGGTCACCGTATACAGAAGGGGAGAAAAGGCACCCATCGATTTTGAAATTACCCGCGACGATATCCCGATCTACAGTGTGGATGTGGCCTATAAGATAAATGACAACACGGGATATATTAAGATCAGCCAGTTTGCGCAGACCACCTACCACGAATTTATGCAGGCCATCGAAAGGCTCAAAACCCAGGGGGTAGAAAAGTATATCATCGATCTCCGCAGAAACGGGGGCGGCATCATGGAGGCAGCTACAATGATCGCTGATCAGTTCCTTGAAGAGGGACAATTAATTGTGTATACCGAAGGGCGCACAAGGCCCCGTGAAAATGATTATGCCAGTGCCAGGGGCATGCTAAAAAATGATAAAGTGGTGGTTCTGATGGATGAAACCAGTGCTTCTGCGAGTGAGATTCTCGCTGGGGCCCTCCAGGACAACGATCGCGGGCTGGTGATCGGCCGCAGATCCTTTGGAAAAGGGCTGGTGCAGGAAGAAATGCGTTTCCCGGACGGTTCGGCTCTTCGCCTGACCGTAGCCCGGTACTATACTCCAACAGGCAGGAGCATTCAACGTCCTTACGAAAATGGCAAGGAGGACTACTATCACGATTTCTCCGATCGATGGATGCGTGGTGAATTTGAACACGAGGACAGCATTAAATTTGATGATTCCCAGAAATTCCTGACCCCCGGGGGCAAGACTGTTTATGGAGGCGGAGGAATTATGCCGGATGTATTTGTCCCGGTCGATACCACAGGATCTTCAGAATACTATAACAAGGTCCGGGCTCTTGGTCTTATGTACCGCTTTGCCTTCTACTACACAGACCTGCACAGGTCGTCCCTGGATCAGTTTACCAAGGCCCGGGATATTGAAGCCTACCTGGACGATCAGGATCTGATGCCTCAGTTTATTACTTATGCCAAAGAGAAAGGTGTTCAGCCCGACTATGATGACATCAGGACTTCTGAACTGATCCTTCATAAGACCATCAAAGCGTATGTGGCCCGGAATATTATTGACAATGACGGATTCTATCCCATAATTGCAGATATTGACAACACCCTGAAGGTGGCCATTGACACCATAGTCACCCTTTGATTTTCCCCCCATATTAAACCTATACTTGTTTGCATGGTCAAAAAGGCAAATGCATTTGCTATTTGTCTTATTTAAATTGAAAAACATGAAAACAAGAGTTATAAAATCAGTTGGAATACTCTTTATGAGTATGTTAATGGTTACCGCAATCCAGGCCCAGGCAAACCGTCAGGGTGGAAAGGGACAGGGACCACGTGCAGGTGATGCCATGGCTTATGGCATGCGCTTCAAGCTGGATCTTACAGAAGAGCAGCAAAGCCAAATTACCGCACTTCGCACCGAACACTACAAAGCCGTCACGCCGCTCAGGAATAAAATGGCAGAACTGAAGGCCAGGGAACGTACCCTGCTTTCCGAGGAGAACGTCGATCTGAAGGCCGTGAACAAGACCATCGATAAGCAGACCGAGCTGGCCAGTTCCATTCGGAAACTTCAGGTAAAACAGCAGGTCGCCATCAAAGGACTGCTGAGCGATGAGCAGTTTATGAAGATGCAACAGCGCAGGCAGTTTGCGCGCAGGGATGGCTTCTATGGCAGGGATGGCTTCTATGGCAAGGATGGCTTTCGTGGTAAAGATGGCCAGAGAAACGGTCAGAGAGGTGACTGGCCGGGAAGAGGCTACAAGGGAATTTAAATGTAAGGGTTGGTGAATACAACCAAAGGGTGACCTGCCTGAATTGATCCTCCCTGATCAAGGATGGCAGGTCTTTTTTTTACAGATAACAGACTCGTAACTTACAGCGTTTCCAGGAAAGACACAAAGGCATTCACAAGCTCTTCAGGCTGTTCCAGAAAACCCATGTGCCCGCTTTCTTCCAGTCGCAGGATGCGGGCATGTGGGGCCATGGATGTCAGCCTGTCAAATACCTCCACCGGGATGTAGTTATCCTTCACCCCTCCGATCAAAAATACGGGGAGCCCCTGATCCTGCAGAACCCTGGTCCGGTCGGGCCTTTCCTTCATCCCATTCAAGAGGGCTATGGTGCCATCATCGGGACTCGCCAGTGCAATTTCCTTAGCCAGTTCCACCTGGCTGGCCATGGTTTCCAGATTGTCCATGGCAAAAGCCTTGGGAATATTGACCAGAACAATCTGTCTTTTTTTACCACAGAGAATCAGGCTGATTTCCCGGTCGCGGTTTTCCCGCTTTTCTTCCGTATCGGCAAAGGGAGTGGAATGAACCAGGGCATATCCCTTAAGCCTTTCAGGAAACAAATCGGCAAAAGCCATGCTTACATAGCCACCCATGGAATGCCCGGCAAGGAATACCCTGGGTATACCCTCCTCTTCAAGTATGGCCAGCACAGCCCCTGCAAGCTCGTCCATCCCATGCACCTTTCCCCAGCTCCCTGAAGCGCCATGTCCGGGAAGATCGGGAACTATGAAGCGGTACTCCCCCGGGAAGCTGTCCATAAAACTTTTCCAGATAGCTCCACTCTCCAGGTAGCCGTGCAATAATACGATGCAAGGGCCCTTTCCGATATCAGAATAGATCAGATCTGCATCTCTGTATGTAATGCGCTTTTCCATGACTCTTTATTGGCTTCTATTCATCAGTTCCTCAATCTCATCCACCTCGATGGGAATATCTTCCATCAGGTCCACCGGACCCTCGTCGGTGATTAAAATATCATTTTCAAGACGTATGCCCAGCATCTCTTTCGGAATGTATATGGCAGGTTCACAGGTAAGCACCATGCCCGGTTCAAATGGCTTCAGCCGATCGAAGGGATCATGTACATCCAATCCCATGGAATGGGAAGTTCCGTGCATAAAATATTTTTTCCAGAGAGGCTCGCTTCCTGCATTTTCCTCAGCCTCCTCCCGGGTATAAAGTTCAAGCCCGATATGCTCCTCCTCCCAGAATTCGCCCACGGCCTGGTGAAAATCTGCCATTACCGTACCCGGCACCATCAGTTCTTTTGCCTTTCTGAACACTCTGAGTGTCGCATCATAAAGCAATCTTTGCCGCCTGGAGAAACGTCCGTTGACAGGGATCGTTCTGGAACAGTCGGCCGCGTAGTGGTTGACCTCGGCTCCAAAATCCATCAGCAAGAGTTCACCATCCCTGCAAAGCCCTTTGTTTTTCACGTAGTGCAGGACCAGCGCATTCTTGCCACTTGCCACAATGGGTTCAAAAGCATGTCCCTCTGCCCCCCTGCCTATAAACTCTCCGATTAGTTCCGCCTCCACCTGGTACTCGAAAATTCCAGGTTCGACCCTTTGCAGGACCCTCAGAAAAGCCGAACGGGTGATGGAGACAGCTCTTCTGATCTCCTCAATCTCCTCAGGCTGTTTGATCATTCTCAGGTTTTGGAGCAAAGGAGCCAGGGAAGTCTTATGCTGATAAGGAATGGACCCGGTCTCATGATCAGTGTATAGCATGGTAGCCTCGGGAATCAGGAGCTGCAGGAAGGCATCCTGCTCCTCCAGCCATTCAACCCTGCTCACTCCTGACATAGCCCGGACCTCTTCCTGACCAGGTGCCTCCCCGGTCCACAGCTCGGATTTCAGCGTGGGTCTTTTGATGAACAGTACCTCCCTTAATCCCGGATCAGGGTGGGTGGGTGTGAAAACAAAAACAGTCTCTTCCAGATTGATTCCTGTCAGGTAAAAAAAATCTGAATGCTGTCTGAAGGGATAAAACTGATCCCCGTTTCTTTGCTTTCTCTGGCCCGATCTGATAAGCGCTACAGCGCCCGGCGACATCATAGAAGCCAGTCTGGACCTGTTACGTATGAATAGTGTAGCCGGAACGGGTTTTAATCTCATGACAAATTCAGGGCTATATTTTTGGAAGGCTCTTTACCTGTTGTAGGAAATATTTTACAGCCTTTTAAGAGAATCAGAAAATCTTATATTTGTTAACTACCCTTTGCAATTTAAGTAACTTATTTTAATTGTAATCATATGTCCGGAATATTCACCTCTTCCATTGGAAAGAAATTATTGATGTCACTGGCTGGAATTTTCCTCATTATTTTTCTGCTCGTGCATATGGGGATCAACCTGCTTGTGGTCATCTTCGAAGACCCCATGGTCTACAACAAGGCAGCTCACATTATGACCTCAAACATCCTGATTAAAATCTTCGAAATCATCTTGTTTGGAGGCTTCCTGCTGCACATTATTTATGCCCTGATCCTCCAGATCCAGAACTGGATTGCCAGGCCCAGCAGGTACAACAAAACGAACTATTCAAATACTTCGTTCTTTTCTAAATTCATGATTCACACGGCCATAATCACCCTGATCTTCCTGGTGATCCATTTCATGGACTTCTATATAAAAGCCAAGTTTGGTCATGCGGCCGAAATCATGGTGGATGGGGTAGCCTACCACGATTTTGCTTCGGAAATTGTAGATAAATTTAAGATGCTTCCTTTTGTAATCTTCTACATCGCAGCCTTTGTTTTCCTTGGATTCCACCTGGTTCATGGCTTCCAGTCGGCCTTCAAGACCCTGGGAATGGATAACAGGAGATATACTCCGGTGATCCAGGTTTTGTCGATTATCTACTGTATCGTAGTGGTGGCCGGCTATTCGATAATTCCAGTGCTTATCTACTTCTCATAACAATAACAGATACCCAATATGGTAAAGCTACAATCCAGGATACCCGAAGGACCCCTGGCTGAAAAATGGTCAAACTACAAATCCAACCAGAACCTGGTCAACCCGGCCAACAAGCGAAAACTGGATGTGATTGTGATCGGGACCGGTCTTGCCGGTGCGGCAGCAGCAGCCTCCATGGCTGAAATGGGATTTAAAGTAAAATCCTTCTGCTATCAGGACAGCTCCCGGAGGGCGCATAGCATCGCGGCTCAGGGAGGCATCAATGCGGCAAAGAATTATCAGAATGATGGCGATAGCATCTACCGTTTGTTTTTTGATACCATCAAAGGGGGTGATTATCGTTCACGGGAAGCGAATGTATACCGCCTTGCCGAGGTAAGTAATGATATCATTGACCAGTGTGTGGCCCAGGGTGTTCCCTTCGCCCGCGAATATGGCGGAACCCTTGATAACCGTTCTTTTGGAGGAGCCCTGGTATCCAGGACCTTCTATGCCCGTGGTCAGACAGGACAGCAGCTGCTCCTGGGTGCTTACCAGGCCCTCAGCCGGCAGGTGAAAAAGGGAAATGTGGAAATGTATCCCCGGATGGAGATGTTTAACCTGGTGATGGTCGACGGAAAGGCACGAGGTATTATCGCCCGTGATGTCATAACAGGCAAACTTGAGCGCTTCAGTGCTCACGCAGTGGTCCTGGCATCGGGAGGATACGGAAATGTCTTTTTCCTCTCCACCATGGCCATGGGGGCCAATGCAAGTGCTGCATGGCAGTGTTATAAGAAGGGGGCCTTATTTGGAAATCCCTGCTTCGTTCAGATTCACCCCACCTGTATCCCGGTGCACGGTGAATACCAGAGTAAACTGACCCTGATGAGTGAAAGCCTGCGGAACGATGGCCGCATCTGGGTTCCAAAAAAGCTTGAGGATGCCAAACGCCTGCAAAGTGGTGAAATAGGTGGCGTGGATATTCCTGAAGAAGACCGCGATTACTACCTGGAAAGACGCTATCCGGCTTTCGGAAACCTGGTTCCCAGGGATGTGGCCTCTCGTGCAGCCAAAGAGCGTTGCGACGCCGGTCATGGTGTAAACTCAACGGGACTGGCCGTGTTCCTCGATTTTAAGGATGCCATCAATCGTCTTGGCAAGGATGTAATCGAAGCCAAATACGGGAACCTGTTCCAGATGTATGAAAAGATCACCGACGATGATCCCTACAAGGTTCCCATGATGATCTACCCTGCCATCCATTACTCCATGGGCGGAATCTGGGTGGATTATGAATTGCAGACGACTGTACCCGGACTATTTGCCACAGGCGAATCCAATTTCTCCGATCATGGTGCCAACAGACTGGGGGCCTCGGCCCTGATGCAGGGACTTGCAGATGGTTATTTTGTATTGCCCTACACCATTCAGAATTACCTGGCCGATGAAATCAATACGCCCCGGTTCAAAACCGATATACCGGAGTTTGATCAGGCAGAAAAAGAGGTGCAGGATCAACTGCAAAAGCTGATGGAGGTTAAAGGGACCATGAGTGTGGATACCCTGCATAAGAAACTTGGAAAGATCATGTGGGAGCATGTGGGCATGGCCCGGAACAAAGAAGGCCTGAAGACCGCCATTGAGGAGATAAAGAAGCTGAAGGAAGAGTTCTGGTTTAACCTGAATATCCCGGGAGAGCTGAACGACATGAATCCGGAACTGCAGAAAGCCAGCCGTCTGGCCGACTTCATTGAGCTTGGAGCGCTGATGGCCAGGGATGCCCTGCTCAGGGAAGAGTCCTGTGGCGGGCACTTCAGGGAAGAGTACCAGACAGGAGAAGGTGAAGCCCTGCGTAATGACAAGGATTTTACCTATGTGGCTGCCTGGGAGTACAAGGGCGAAGACAAGGAACCGGCTCTACACAAGGAAGCACTCAACTTTGAATACATAGAAGTCAAACAAAGGAATTATAAATAAGAGACATTAGCCATGAATCTGAAACTGAAAATCTGGCGCCAGAAGGATCCCAATACCAGGGGCAAATTTGTTAACTACCGGCTCAAAAATATATCCGCCGACAGCTCCTTCCTGGAGATGCTTGATGTCCTGAACGAAGAGTTGATCAACAGGGGCGAGGAACCGGTTATTTATGACCACGACTGCCGGGAGGGGATCTGCGGAGCCTGCGGATTATATATCAACGGACGGCCACATGGTCCCGATTCACTGATCACCGTTTGCCAGCTGCATATGCGGAAATTTAAGGATGGAGATACCATTGTGATTGAACCCTGGAGGGCCAGGGCCTTTCCGGTTATAAGGGACCTGATGGTGGACCGCAGTTCTTTTGACAAGCTGATCCAGGAGGGAGGCTATGTCTCAGTCAATACAGGAAGTGCCCCGGATGCCAATAACATTCCTGTGAAAAAGAAAGATGCTGATCTTTCCATGGATGCTGCAGCATGTATAGGTTGCGGAGCATGTGTGGCTGCCTGCAAAAATGCCTCAGCCATGCTCTTTGTGGGGGCCAAGGTATCGCACCTCGCGCTGCTGCCTCAGGGCAAGCTGGAATCCCGTGACAGGGTCTGGGACATGGTGACTAAAATGGATGAACTTGGCTTTGGGAACTGCACAAATACGGGTGCCTGTGAAGCAGAATGCCCCAAAGGGATCAAGCTCACCAATATTGCCAGGCTGAACAGGGAATATTACAAGGCAGTCCTCTAAAGCCTCTCCCCCTCCCTATCCAAACACTGAATATTACTGTGGCATTAATACTTTAGTGCTTAAGTGGCTGTATCAAAAAGGAATCCCTCTTCAGTTTTCTAAGAGATGCTTTATCGTAACGTGCTTATTTACTGCGTAAAAAATGCCAGGTTACTTCATAAGCATCCCTTAGAATTAGTTGATAAGGGCCTTTTGATACAGCCTCTATAGGCACTACAAGCGCAAATGCCACAGTTCAATTTATACCTTCATGGTTGCTTCGACATCTTCCACGGTTTTGGGAATGGGTGTTCCCAGGACCCTGCTGCCCGTATCGGTTATCAGCACATCGTCCTCGATCCTGACTCCGCCAAAGCTCCGGTATTTTTCAAGCTGATCGTAGTTTATGAACTGCTCGTGTTTTTTCTCCCCTTTCCACTGGTCGATCAGGGCCGGGATAAAATAGCAACCTGGCTCATTGGTAATCACAAAGCCGGGCTCCAGTTCGCGCCCCAGTCGCAGATAGGCCAGACCAAACTGATCGGCTCGTTTCAGCGCTTCGTTGTAGCCCACATGGTTTTCTCCCAGGCCTTCCATATCGTGGACATCCAGACCAAGCATATGGCCCAGTCCGTGTGGGAAAAACAAGGCATGGGCTCCGGCAACAACGGCCTCATCCAGATCTCCCTTCATAAGACCCAGCTCTTTAAGTCCGCCCGCGATAATCTTTGCTGCCATCAGGTGCACCTCCCTGTAGGTCCGACCGGGAGCCGAAGCCTTAATGGTTTCCGTGTTTGCCTTTAGCACAATGTTGTAAATGTCTTTCTGCATGGTTGAAAATTTCCCTCCCACCGGATAGGTTCGTGTAATATCACTGGCGTAACACATGGCCGTCTCCGCACCTGCATCACAGACCACCATCCGTCCTTCAGCAAGCTCATTTCCGTGATAGTGGTTATGCAGGGTCTGTCCATCCATGCTTAAGATGACCGGGAAAGAAACAGGTCCCCCGTGCGAAAGCGCGATCCCTTCAATGGCGCCGGCAAGCTCTCGTTCATAATTGCCGGGATAAGCCATCTTCATGGCCGTGGTGTGCATGATCCCTGCCACCTCCACCGCTTTCTCGATCTCGCTGATTTCATACTGATCTTTAATGGAGCGGAGCTTTACCACTGCCGCGATCAGGTCCTGAGAAACAAATTTTGTTAGCTCTTCGCAGCCTACTCCCATCATTTGCCCCAGTTTGATATCGTGATCGCCCCGGTAAGTGGGAAGCATATGGATCTTTTTGCCCGACTTTACAGCCTTCTGAAGCACTGCAGCCAGATCGTTTAAAGAAGCAGTCTTCTCCACTGCCACCTCTGCCGCCAGATCCCGAACGGAGGGCTGTTCTCCCATCCAGATAATATCATCGATGGCAAAGTCATTCCCGCATAAGGTATCCTCTCCGGTATCTGTATCACAAATGCCATAAAAACCTGGCTTGTTGATCCCGAAAAAATAAAGAAAGCTGCTATCCTGTCTGAAGTGGTAGGTATTTGCTCTGTAATTCATGGAACTCTCCTCATTCCCAGGGATCAGGATCAGTCCATCACCTATGATCTCCCGCAGCATTTTTCTCCGCTGCCAGTATACTTCTTTTGCAAACATCTTATTTCCTGTTTTAATTTAAAAAAGCAATAGAAGATTAAAAGTAGTTCCAATTTTCCATAAACAGCATGATTTGAACCCGAAGTTTTATTTTCCCTGCCTTGAAAATCCGTAAAAAGAACAAAAAAACACCTGTCATATTACGCCAATATGAAAGTTTTGTAACCTTTTCATAACCAAGTCGTAAAAAAATGCGAATAGTCTTGGAAAGCTCGCCGGATTCCATATATTCGCAGTAAGAAAGCCATTTATCAACCTATTGTCAACAATTTTACTAACATGCCCTATCGCCGCTTACCCAATACAGACTCTACACGGATGAAGTCGCTTAAGTTGGCCTATGCAAAAGGTAAAGACCTACCGCCATTTAAGCTGGCCTTCAGTGCAAACTCCTTCCGGAAGATGCAGGCAGTGCTCCCCCAGTTCGAAAATGCCATCAGCGAGCACAGAAATTCACTGAATCTTCAGGCAGAAAAAAATAAAGAGTACCAGAAGCGTCTGAAAAAAGTAAAGCTTTATATTTCTCACTTTATCCAGGTGGTGAATCTGGCCATTGCCAGAGGCGACCTGGCTCCTGAAACAAGGAATTATTTCGCCATGGGAGAAGAGGAAAAGAAGGTACCCTCTCTGGCTTCCGAAGAGGATGTCATCTGGTGGGGAGAACAATTGATCAAGGGAGAACAGAGCAGGCGAAACAAAGGGAAGAATCCTGTTACCAATCCCACCATTGCCATAGTAAAGGTTCATTTCGACAAGTTCAAAGAATATCACAACTACCAGAAAAGTCTGAAAGACCGCAGTCAGCGTGCCCAGGACATCCTGAATGAGAGGCGCTCACAGGTCGATGCCGTGATTCAACAAATCTGGAACGAAGTTGAGCATACCTATAGCGATCTTCCCGAAGAAATGCGCAGGGAAAAAGCTACTGAATATGGCCTGATCTATGTATTCCGTAAGAATGAGCTGAGCAGTGCTACTCTGTTTCAGTCTCCCCGGGTAGAGGAGCTTGGGAATTAAATCTTTCCACCTGGTAGTACCAGAGCAATGCGAATAGCAGAAACAGTGTCAGGCTGATTACTGCCGCCAGGGGAATCAGCGAACTTGTGCCAATCTCTTCAAGCCTGTCATCTGCACTTCCCCTGGAATTAAAATAGTAATAAACCACACCCATGACATTATTTACAAAGTGGGCCAGGATGGGATACCAGATCGACCTGCCGTAGTACATCATATACCCCAGTATCACTCCAAGAACAAAGCGCGGCAGGAAGGAAAAGAACTGGAAGTGAAAGGCACTGAAAAACACGGCGGTGATCAGGATGGCCAGATGGATATTCTTGACCATTTTCCCGATGAGACTCTGTAACAGACCCCTGAATATCAATTCTTCACCCACAGCAGCGATCACACCAATCATCAACAAATTCACCAGTAGCCCCTTGAAGCTGCTGGTAGCCGTAAAAGCAACCATCATCTCTTCCGCCGCATTCTCAAGGGTTCGAAGCAACTCATCCAGTACCCGGATCGGGATTTCCATCCGCATATTAATCTCGGCCATGTAGTTGATAAAGGGGATCACCGAAATCATCATCAACACAACCAGTAACATGGGAGTCATGCCGGTGGGATTCCGGAATCTGTACAAGGAAAACAGATCTCCTTCAAAGAGATATGAAAAGAGGAGAGCGGGCACGATAAAGGTTCCCACGGAGCCCAAAATCTGAATGAGTTTGGACGCTGCGACGTATTTGGGGTCATCGTAAGTACCAAGACCCAGAATATCGGTCACGCTAAAACCATAAATCCAGGCCGCCAGAAAAGCTCCCAGGAACTGGAACACCAATCCAAGGATAAAAATCATCACCACGGAGAAAAGAAACTTCTCAGCAGGTCTCAATCCGGCAAGCAATGCTCTCTTCGGCATGTTTTTTTTGTAATTTTGCGGCGAATTAAAGGCACAAAGAAAGCAAATTGCATGTTCAGTTCCTATAATAATTATACACCATGCACATAGGAGACCTTGACCTGGGAGACAGACCCCTTTTTCTTGCACCCATGGAGGACATCACCGATCCTTCTTTCAGATATCTCTGCAAGAAATTCGAGGCCGACGTGATGTATACGGAGTTTATTTCCTCGGACGGACTCATCAGGGATGGCGCAAAGAGCTTGAAAAAACTGGATATATTTGACTACGAGCGTCCCATGGGGATACAGCTTTATGGCCATATTGTGGAATCGATGGTGGAGGCCACGCACCGGGCCGTGGCAGCCAAACCGGAAATCATTGATATCAATTACGGATGTCCGGTCCGCAAAATAGCCAACAGGGGAGCCGGGGCCGGCATGCTGGCAAACATACCCCTGATGATGGAAATGACCAAAGCCATCGTGGAGGCCTCTCCCATTCCCGTCACAGTAAAAACCAGGCTGGGCTGGGACAATGAAAGTAAGATCATTGTGGAGGTTGCCGAACAGCTGCAGGACCTGGGCATCCGTGCCCTGACCATCCATGGACGTACCCGTGCACAGATGTACAAGGGGACGGCCGACTGGACCCTGATCGGTGAGGTGAAAAACAATCCCAGAATGCACATTCCCATCATCGGCAACGGAGACATCACCAATCCGGCAGAGGCCAGGGAGGCCTTTGATCGTTATGGGGTCGATGGCATCATGATCGGGCGGGCTGCTGTGGGGAAACCCTGGTTATTCAAACACATAAAACATCATCTGACCACCGGGGAGCTGCTCCCTGAGCCCACGGTGTCGGAAAAAGTGGATATGGCCAGAATGCAATTCGAAAAATCCCTGGAATTTAAGGAGGGGGCCGTTGGGATTTATGAGATGCGCAGGCACTTCTCCAACTATTTCAAAGGACTCCCCCACTTTAAAGAGATGCGTCTGAAATTACTTACTTCCCTGGATGTGGATGAGATTTTTGGTCTGCTGGAACAGATCAGGGAGAAATACGGAAGCGACAGGCCGGAGATAAGCGGTGGGTTCTGGGATCGCTAAATCTGGTGAATTTTCATTGGGCCGGCGGATTACTGATGGGCCGGCAGCTTACTCCTGCTCACCGCGCCTGGGATAGTCCAGGTTGTAGTGCAAACCCCTGCTTTCTTTACGGGCCTGGGCCATTTTAATGACCAGGTAACCCACATTGATCAGGTTGCGAAGCTCACAAATCCGCTGAGAGACATTGGATTTTTTATATAATTCCTCGGTTTCCCGGTAAATAATCTCCAGCCTGACGGTGGCCCGTTCCAGCCGAAGATCTGAACGCACGATTCCCACGTAATTGCTCATGATCTGTTTGACCTCTTTCAGGTTTTGCGTGATCAACACCATTTCTTCGGGATGGGTGGTGCCACTGTCGTCCCAGGCAGGTATGTGATCGGCAAACTGGTATTCTGCAAGATGTTTGGCCGCATGCTTCGTGGCCCGGTCGGCATATACGATGGCCTCTATGAGGGAGTTTGAAGCAAGCCGGTTTGCTCCATGCAGACCTGTGGAGCTTACCTCCCCTACTGCATACAGCCTTTTGATCCAGGTCTGTCCATCCATATCCACTTTCACCCCTCCACACATGTAATGTGCTGCCGGCACCACCGGGATCATTTCCTTTGTAATATCAATACCCAGTGACAGGCACTTCTCCGTAATGTTTGGAAAGTGTTCTTTCAACTCCCTTCCGCTCAGGTGGGTGGTATCGAGGTAAACAAAATCATGACCATGGACCTTCATTTCATTATCTATGGCCCTGGCCACCACATCCCTGGGGGCCAGGCTCCCCCTGGAATCATATTTATTCATGAATTTCTCCCCCAGCTGATTTCGAAGAATTCCGCCGTAGCCGCGCATGGCCTCTGTAATGAGAAAGGAAGGTGATTCACCCGGATTATAAAGGGAGGTGGGGTGGAACTGTACAAATTCCATATTTTCAATAATGCCCTTGGCCCGGTAGACCATGGCCACGCCATCGCCGGTGGCAACCGTGGGGTTGGTGGTGGTGGAATACAGGTTACCGGCTCCCCCGGAGGCAAGCAGGGTGGTCTTTGATAGGATCCGGAGCACCTTTGAGCTTTCCAGGTTCAAAACATAAGCGCCATAGCACTCAATTTCGGTCATATGACGCTTCACCAGTTCCCCCGTGTGGTGCTGGGTGATCAGGTCCACCGCGAAATGATTCTCAAGTATGTTGATCTTCGGGTGCTTCCGCACCTGCACGGAAAGGGCCCGCTGAATCTCCTGCCCCGTATTGTCCTTGTGGTGCAAAATCCTGTGTTCTGAATGTCCGCCTTCCCTGGCCAGATCATACTTCCCACTGCTCTGCTTATCAAACTTGGTCCCCCAGGAGATCAGCTCGCGGATCTGTTGCGGCCCTTCCTTGACAACCATTTTGACAACCTCCTCGTTGCAAAGATGATCCCCGGCCACCAGGGTGTCTTCCACGTGTTTCGAATCACTGTCGGGCTCATAGGTAACAGCAGCAATCCCGCCCTGGGCATACCGTGTATTGGTCTCTTCCATCTCCGCTTTGGAAATCAGGCAGACCGTGCCATGTTCTGCTGCCTTCAGGGCAAAACTCAATCCCCCCAGACCGGAGCCAATTACCAGAAAATCATACTTAAGCTCCATATTGCGTGCCCTCTTAATTTAGAAACAAATATAGGAAATAACCCTTTTTGATGTACTTTTGTGATTCTGTGAATCAAAAATAAAAGCATCAATGGCCCAGGAGGATCTTTTTAAGAAGTTAGTAGCCCACTGCAAGGAGTATGGATATGTGTTTCCATCAAGTGAAATTTATGACGGTCTGGCGGCTGTTTATGATTATGGACAGTATGGCGTAGAGCTGAAGAACAACATTAAAAAATACTGGTGGGATTCTCTGGTCCTCCTGCACGAAAACGTGGTGGGCCTCGATTCTGCAATCTTTATGCACCCCACCATCTGGAAGGCATCGGGACATGTGGATGCCTTTAACGATCCCCTGATCGACAACAAAGATTCCAAGAAAAGGTATCGTGCCGATGTGCTGATCGAGGACCAGATGGCCAAATACGAGGGCAAGATCAAGAAAGAGGTCGAGAAGGCCAGAAAAAGATTTGGGGACAGCTTTGATGAGGCTCAGTTTACCAGCACCAATCCCAGGGTACTGGCCAACAAGGAAAAACTGGATAAGTTGCACAAGCGCTTTGTGCAAGCCTTAAATGATTCCAACCTGGAGGAGCTCAGGCAGATTATTGTGGACGAGGAGATTGTCTGTCCCCTGTCGGGATCCAAAAACTGGACCGATGTAAGGCAGTTCAACCTGATGTTCTCAACCGAAATGGGATCCACATCGGAGAGTGCCAATAAGATCTTCCTTCGTCCCGAAACCGCCCAGGGAATCTTTGTAAACTACCTGAACGTCCAGAAATCGGGCAGGATGAAGATCCCTTTCGGAATTGCACAGATCGGCAAAGCCTTCCGGAATGAGATTGTTGCCAGACAGTTTATTTTCCGCATGCGCGAATTTGAGCAGATGGAGATGCAATTCTTCGTCCCCCCGGGCTCAGAACTGGAATGGTTCAATACCTGGAAGGAAACCCGTATGAAATGGCATCGTGCCCTGGGATTCGGAGATGAAAAATACCGCTTCCACGATCATGACAAGCTGGCTCATTACGCCAATGCTGCTACCGACATAGAATTCGAATTCCCCTTTGGTTTTAAAGAGGTGGAGGGGATTCATTCCCGCACCGACTTTGACCTGGGCAGTCACCAGGAATACTCAGGCAAGAAACTGCAGTATTTCGATCCCGATACCAACAAGAACTATGTCCCCTACGTGGTGGAGACTTCCATTGGTGTGGACCGGATGTTCCTGCAGATCATCTCTGCCGCTTACACCGAGGAGACCCTCACCAAGGAGGACGGATCGGCCGACTCCCGGGTGGTCCTTAAACTCCCTCCGGTACTGGCTCCTGTTAAGCTTGCGGTCTTCCCCCTGACCAAAAAAGATGGTCTTCCCGAGAAGGCACGGAAGATTATGAATGAGATGAAATTTGACTTTAACTGTCAGTACGAGGAGAAGGACTCCATCGGGAAGCGCTACCGGCGGCAGGATGCCATCGGAACCCCATTTTGTATCACCATTGATCATCAGACCCTGGAGGACGATACGGTCACCATCCGTTACAGGGATACCATGGAGCAGGACCGCATCCACTGGACGAAGCTTCAGGGGATCATCCAGGAAAAGGTGAGTATGAGAAAACTCTTTGAACTTATTGCTGATTAATCCATCGATTATGAAAAATGTCCTGATCGAATCCCTCACCAATTTTGCCAAATCGCATCTGATTATTCTGCTGGGCTTCCTGGCCCTGGCCCTGGCCTATATGAGTCCTGTCCTGGACGGCAAGGTGCTGTCCCAGCACGACATGACCCAGTTTGAAGGGGTAAGACAGGAGTTAGCTGAGTTTGAGGAAGAAACCGGGGAATCTTCCCAATGGACCAATTCGCAGTTTTCAGGAATGCCATCTTTTCATGTGGGGCCCACCGGTGCAAAAACCACCCTGTTCAAGGAAATTGCAAAATTCATCCGCTTTGGAGCCGGGATGTCCAATCCGGTGGTGATTCTTTTTACCTACCTGGTCTGTTTTTATATTCTGCTGCTTACCCTGCGGATCTCACCCTGGCTGAGCGCCATTGGAGCCATTGCATTTGCACTGTCTTCCTACAACCTGATCATACTGGAACCCGGTCACATCAGCAAGGCCTACGCCATTGCGGCCATGGCACCGGTTGTGGCAGGCATCCTGCTTACCTACAGAGGCAAGTACCTGGCGGGCGGACTCATTTTCCTGCTGGGACTGGGTTTGGAATTGTACTACAACCACTTGCAGATTACCTATTACCTCTTGCTTTTATCGCTCATCATCGTGCTCTCCAAAGGAGTCTATGCCCTCATTCAGAAACAGCTAAAAAAATTCATGATCGCTTCGGGGGTCCTGCTGCTTGCTGCATTTCTGGCACTGCTCCCTAACTTATCTCTCCTCTGGACCAACTACGAAATCTCCAAACAGAGTATCCGCGGTCAGCCCGTCCTTACCCAGGACCAGGAAAATCAGACCACGGGACTGGACAGAGATTATGCCCTTAGCTGGAGCTATGGGAAGTCCGAAACGTTTTCCCTGATGATCCCCTATGTAAAGGGTGGACGGACCGGAGCCCTGGGTGGGAATGAAAAAGCCATGGAAAAGGTCAGTCCGCAAATGAGAGAACCCGTTGGCGAACAAAACCAGTACTGGGGGGCCAAACTCTCGACCTCGGGTGACAATTATTCGGGAGCCATCGTTGTATTTTTCTTTGTTCTGGGACTCTTTCTGATCAAGGGACCCATGCGCTGGTGGATCGTTATAAGCAGTCTGCTCTCCATCATGCTTGCCTGGGGGAATAACTTCCCGGCGCTATCCCATTTCTTCCTCGACCATGTGCCCTTTTACAATAAGTTCAGGACCGTGGAAATGACCCTTGTCATCGTCTGCTTTAATATCCCCTTGCTGGCCTTCCTGGCCGTAGACCGGATCATAAAGGAACCGGAGTTGTTCGAGAAGAACAAGAAACAGTTCCTGATGGCATTCGGACTTACCGGGGGCCTTTCCCTGATCTTTTTCCTGATCCCCGGGATCTTTAGTTTCTTCTCCGAACGGGAACAATTGATATTTAACCAGCAGCTCCAGGGGGCCAACGTGCAGTATGCCTCCCAGTTCAGACAATTTATGGATGAACTGGAAGCGGCACGCATCTATATCTTCAGGCATGATGCCATACGGAGCTTTGTGCTGATCGCCATGGCCTTTGTACTTACCTGGTATTTCGCCAGTAAAAAGCTTAAACTGGCCTGGTTCCTGGCGGGGCTTGCCCTGTTGATTACATTAGACCTCTGGCTAATTGACCTCCGTTATCTGAACAAGGATAATTTTGTTACCAAAAGACAGCAGGAAAGCAACTGGGCCATGACGCCGGCCGACGAATCCATTCTTCAGGACCCGGACATTCACTACCGGGTGGCCAACCTTACCGTATCCACCTGGATGGATGGTACCACCTCTTACTACCATAAATCCATCGGAGGCTACCACGGGGTCAAGTTGCAGAGGTACCAGGACCTGATTGATGTTTATCTCTCCCAGGGCCTGCAGAACCTGGTGGGAGTTCTGAATTCTCAACCCACGCAGCAAGCGGTGGATTCAGTGCTGGCTCAGCAGCAGGTGCTAAACATGATCAATACCAAGTATTTTATTTTGAATCCCTCCTCACAGGCCCTGAGAAATCCGTATGCCATGGGTCATGGCTGGATCGTTAATGACATCCAGGTGAAGGATGGTCCCGACGAAGTGTATATGGCTCTTGGAAGCACCGACCTCACACAGGTGGCCCTGGTGGAGAAGGGTTTTGAAGCTCTGGTCCCCGACAGGTTCAAACATGAAGCGGCCACAGGTTCAGTGAAGCTGACCGAATACAGACCCAACCGGATGAGCTATGAGGTAGAGGTCGATCAGCCTTCCCTGGTGGTCTTTTCGGATATCTATTATGAGGATGGGTGGAACGCCAGCATAGACGGGGAACCGGCAGATCACCTGCGGGCCAATTACATCCTCCGTGCATTGCCGGTGGAAGCGGGAACGCATACCGTGGTGTTTGATTTTGTATTTAAGCCCTTCGACAAAGGCGAAAAGGTTTCCCTGGCAGGATCCTGGCTGGTGCTACTTATACTGCTGGGTGGGGCCGGGTACTATTTTTATTCGGGCATGCTCAGGAAAAGCGGGGAGGAAGAAGAATAGCTAACTTTCTGGTTTCGTATTATTTAAATACTCAAAACAATCTGCAAAGCGCTGCGTGACTGTGTCCAGATTGATTTTGTCCCTGATGACCGACAGGGCCTGTTCTCCCATGGACTGCCTTTTAAGGGGATCGCTCAGAAGCAGATCCAGTTTTCGGACTAAATCATCCAGATCGCCTTCCTTAAAAAACAGACCACTGACACCATCGCTAATTAAATCTTTTTCAGTACCATCGCACCTCGAACAGATGACCGGTAAGCCATAGGCCATCGTTTCGTTGATGGATAAACCTCCCATTCCTGCAAGCACATAGATGCCGGAAGTCATAATCTCCCTGGCAAGTTGTTCCGCGTCATAGATACTGCCCAAAAACCTGACAACACCTTCCGGAACATGCTGCATGGCCAGTTGCTTCAGGTGTTCCTCTTCCGGGCCTGATCCAATGATGCAAAGCTCAATGCTATCATGTTTCCCGGCCAGTTGAGCTACCGCTTCAATCAGCAAATCAACCCGTTTCCATTTGACCAGGCGGCCCAGGTGCAGAATTCGTTTAGGATTAGAAAGGGATACGCCCTCTTCCAGCAGCCTGTGGCGGACCTGGGCGATCTTTTCCGTATCCGGTGAGTTATAAGTCAGGAAAATCCGGTCCCGCTCCACCCCAAAGCTTTCCTGAATCTCAAATCCGTGACTGGCATAGATCATGGTAGCATCGGCCAGTCTGTAGATCCTATTCCGAATCTGGTTCAGACCAAAAGCCCATGGATAATAAGAAAATCCGCCAGGATTCTCGACTTCAAGGTTCTCATTGATGACCGGGAATTCCCTGTAATACCTCATGGCCTGGTTCCTGGGGGCCACCATAAATGGGATTTCCCTGAATATCAGTGAAATACCCTTCTCTTTAGCGATTTTTCGGGCAGCAGAATCAAAGTAGTAATTGATGATGTAGGGCCAGCCCATGACCAGGATATCAGGTGAGATCTCATTCAGGATCTGATGCAGCTTCCTGAAATAGGGCTTCTTAAACTTCCCCCGGAATTCTTCAAGGTAATGGACCCTGAACAGGTACGAGCTCGTTTCATCACCCAGTTTCACCCCTTCTCCTATGGATATTCCCCGCTCCTTGGGTAAAATCACACTCACCTCAACACCATGGGCTGAAACCAGCTTATTCAATAGGGCAACCAGATAATGTGTGAGGCCGCTGAATGTGAATGCTACCTTCATATGCTTACTCCTGTTTGATCATCATCCTTCCGGAATAATCAGAACGACAAAGCAGGGGCTTGAACTTGTGGTCTGCAAAAAACTCATCCACCGCTTCCTTCTGGCCCTTCCAGAATCCGTAATCATCAATCAGTAAAACCCCATGTTTGGATATCCTTGGAAAAAGATGAATCAATTCATGGCGGGTGGAATCATACCAATCGGTATCCAGACGCAGTACTGCAATTTTCTCAGGCACTTCTCCCGGGATGGTGTCCTGTACCTTGCCTTTGATAAAATGGACCTTATCCATGGGGTAGGCCGTGGAAGCCATGTTTTGTTCCACCTCCTCCATAGGAGAATAGCACCACTGATTCACCTCCGAAGACTGGTTCTTCTTCCAGAATCCTTGCGAATGCCGACCTTTAAAATCAATATCCTTTTCGCCAGGTTCAACCATTCCCTCAAAGGTATCGTACATATAGATGTTTCGCTCTTGCGAATTGCATTGCTGCAGGGCCAGAGCCATCACCATGGAGTTACCCCCCTTCCAGACTCCGCATTCAACCACATCTCCCTCAATCTTGTTGGACTCAACGTATTTAATGGCCTGATAGGTGGCATAAAGCCGTTCCGGCGACACCATGGAAAAGGGCTGAGCCTGCCTGTGTATGTCTACGAAATCCTTCTCCATATCAACAGCTACAACCTTACGGTGAGGTTGTATGAGTTTGAGTTTGAAAAACTTCAGTCCCCAGTTTATAAGTTTAAGCATGGTTTTCCTATTTATATAAAATCGCGTAATTAAGGCCGGTCCCCATGACTCCTGTGGCATGCTTCAGCCCCTCGGAGTTCTCCCGGACAAATACCTCCCAGCTTTCGGGGCTCCAGAAATTAATATGCCCGGAAAAGGTATCGGTTCTGCCATTGGGTACGGTAATAAAGATCATGCCACCATCCTTGAGCATCCCAAGCAGGTTTTTAAATGCCTGCACAGGAAAACGGATATGTTCAAGGACTTCCGTACAGAATATGGCATCGTACTGCATATGATAAGGCTGGTTAATATCATGCACAATGTAGCTTGCCGCCGGATGCAGTCTGCCTGCCACTTCAAGAGCTGCCTCCGCATATTCCATTCCTGTCTGGGATGAAATACTGTACTTGTCAGACAGGTACTTCAATAACATCCCGTTGCCGCAGCCCACATCGATGACGGTTTTGCCCGATAGTTCAATGCCAAGAGTGTCCAGCGTGAAAAGGATATCCTTGTACATGGCCAGGACCGATTTAGATAAAAACTTACTGCTTACCTTTTCATCGGACCAGGCCCGGTTTACTGTATCAACATCGTTCAATTCAAGGGCCGAGCATGGCTCTTCCTTCTTTACAAACCTGATGTCAATTCCAAGTTTATAAAGTACTCTTTTAATAAAAAGAAGGAAGGAAGTCATGCCTTTCTGTATGTCGCCGTTATCACTGTTATTTCCTGTTTTTACGAGCCAGTCCAATCATGCTAAGTGCTTTTAACACAATCGAATTCAGTTCTTCAGAAAGCCTGTAAAAGTATGTAAATCCGACATAAATAACAAACAGGATCAGACTCCGGTATAAGGAATCGAGAATCCAGCTATCGAGGGTGGGTAAGAGGTAGTTAATTAAGAAGGATAAGGTAATAAGCAGGAAAATCTTAATGGTCCTGTAGGTAAATGGCTGGATACCCAGCTTGATATAGAGA
>Ga0180429_10001181_pt1 | contig 22298 bp, 15 predicted proteins | sample SS_ome_FD_132428 | JGI IMG/M metagenome (GOLD analysis project Ga0180429, IMG submission 132428) | Hypersaline lake sediment archaeal communities from the Salton Sea, California, USA - SS_1_S_1 metaG | ecosystem: Environmental > Aquatic > Non-marine Saline and Alkaline > Hypersaline > Sediment ...
AACGCGTTACGAGCAGATCAATGATTCGAGCCCTCTCAAGGAACTCACCGTTCCCGATGACTATGTCTGCGGGATTCACAAGTTCTACAGGAAGAAGTGCTTCGAAGATATGGGCGGTTTGATCTGTCGTGCCGGCTGGGACGGCGTGGACAACATCAAAGCCAACATGCACGGCTGGAACACCTACCAGCTCAGGTCGGTCAAGGTGATCCATCTCAAGCCGACAGGCACCTCAAAGGGCGAAGGCCTCAAACGGGCCGGTCTGAAGTACGGCGACACGAGCTATTACATGGGCGGCTACTTCTGGCACTTTCTGCTCCACGCGGCCAAACTCATGATTTTCAACAGAAAGCCGGTCCTGGGCTATTACATGCTCAAAGGCTTTTTTCGCGCCATGGTCAAAGGCGATGAGCGCGAGTCGGCCGAATTCAGAAAGACTTTAAGAAAGCGCCAGCTCAGAAACGTCTCCCGCTGGATGGGACTTTCGAGCAGAAAAACGGGCGAGCAAGGAGCTTAGATCGTGCCGCGTCGGGGGCGGAGAATTAATTCTTTTTCCCGCCGTGAAAGCTGACACCTCCCACGTTCGGGTGGTATAGAAGGCAGGAGACGCTCACTGTTGGCCCGGCGGGAGACAAGAGCTCTTAAGTGTTTACAAATAAGAGCTTGAGCCCTTTCGACGCTATTCTCTAAAGAAGGCCGTTCTTATAGTCGAAATTAATTTAAATTGATATGAGGGTGATGTCCAAAGGACAACGTGCTCCGGCCGCAAGACTGGCCCTCCCCTCTACTCGATAGGTGGATCTGGAAGGAAACACGATGAGAACACTGATCTACACGATCGCTCTCTTTTGCCTCTTGAGCGGACTGTGCAGTTTTGGAGCCTCTTATTACGTGGACAAGAATGCGTCCGGCTCGAATGACGGGACCTCCTGGACGAACGCCTGGCGGAGTTTCGGCGATATCGATTGGTCCGATCTGGATCCGGGAGACACGATTTTTATCTCCGGCGGGGCCACGTCAAAGGTCTATGCCGAAACCCTCACCGTCGGAAAAGAAGGGAGCGCGGGGCAGAATATCGTCATCCGCACCGGCCAGGACGAGGGCCACCGGGGTGTGGTGATCATCGATGGCCAGGACTCTCTCGAACACTGCATACTCCTCGAAAATCACGTCACCATCGACGGTGAGGTGACGGGCGAGATCCGCATGCTGTGCCGCGGTTCGCGCTGGGCGGGAATCAAAGCCACCGGCGCCGAGGGCAATGTGGTCAGGTACGTGGAAATCACCGAGTGCGGCGACGGTACCGCCCCGGGCGGATTCGATCACGGGATCCATTTTCAGGGGGCCGATGGGTGTGAGGTGGCTTACTGCGAGATCCACCATGTCTATCAGGACGGATACAATGCCGGGGGCAGCGTGGGGACCAGTTTCGGAAACAACAAGGTCCACCACAACTGGATCTATCACATCTCCGACGATGCCATCGGCTGCCGTTCGGGCCACGATATCTATGACAACGTCATCGGAGAGGTTTACCAGCATCCCAACTGTGGCACGGGACACCCCGACGGCATTCAGGCCCAGGGCAATTATACACGGGTCTGGGGCAACGAGATCTACAACTGTTCCACCCACGGTATTTTTGCCGATCCGCTCAACTGCGGCACGGCCGAACATATCCGGATCTGGAACAACCTCGTCTACAGAACCGACTCCGATATCCACATGCAGGGGATCAAGGTCAAGCAGGAGAGGGGCACCAACTCGGTCAACCATATCCTCGTGGCCAACAACACGGTCGTCGATATCGGATACCTCGCGATCGAGATCAAGTGCGACGTCACCTCCGATGTGATTGTCGAGAACAACCTCGTCTTCAACTGCCGCCTGAGCGGGCAGTACGGGTACGTCATAGGCACCCTCGACAACGTGGGCACGATCGACTACAACTGCGTCAGCAAGGGACCGAGCGGCGGCGACAAGATGATGTGGAACGCCGTGTCGATGGAATACATCGATTTCGTCTCCAACGGGCACGGCCAGCTCAACGGGCAGACCGGGACGCCCCTCTTCGTGAGCTGGGACGAAATGGACAGGGACCAGGACGGACAGAACTTCAGGCTCTCCGAAGACGACACGGCCTGCGTCGGAAACGGCGTCGATCTTTCCCAGTTTTTCACGACCGACAAAGACGGCAAGACGCGGACCACGTGGGACATCGGCTGCTTCGCCCTCTCCGGGGGAAATGTCGATCCCCCGGGCAACATTCATCTCGACTACTAGTCATCGGCGGCGAACGCTCCGAATGCCATCATGAATGAGTGGGAATCTCATCGCCCCGTCCCGTCTCGGGCCGGCGGACTTTCGTCACATCTCTGATCTTCTTCGGGGAATGGTATCCGGCAAGGCTTAGGCCTGCCGGTATTATTCAATTCTTCTCGACCTTTCAGCAACGGAATTGATCGATCACCATGTGCGGAATCGCGGGAAAAATCAATTTCAGCGGCGAGCCGGTGTCGGCCGAGCTCCTTGGGGAGATGATCGGTGCGATCAGCCACCGGGGGCCGGACGAAACCGGCTTTTACCGCGACCGGAACGTGGGACTCGCCCACGCGCGCTTGAGCATCATCGACCTCGAATCGGGCAGCCAGCCGATTTCCAACGAGGACAAAACGATCTGGATCGTGTTCAACGGCGAGATCTTCAATTATGTGGAGCTGCGCGAAGGCCTCGTCGCCAAGGGGCATCGCTTCTCGACCCGCTCCGACACGGAGGTGATCGTTCATCTCTACGAGGAGATGGGCGAAGAGTGCGTCACCGAGATGAACGGCCAGTGGGCGTTCTGCCTCTTCGACTCGAAGCGGCAGAAGCTCTTCCTCTCGCGGGACCGCATGGGAATCCGGCCTCTCTTCTACAGGGCGACGGGCAAGGACTTCGTCTTCGCCTCGGAGATCAAGTCGATTTTCTGCGATCCCTCCGTCGAGCGGGAGATCGATCCGAGGGCGCTCGATCAGATCTTCACCTTCTGGGTGACCGTGCCTCCCACGACGGCATTCCGGGGGATTGGCGAACTGCCGGCGGGACACTCGATGACCGTTCAGGAGGGGAGAGTCACCGTCGAGCCCTACTGGCGGCTCGACTATCCCACGGAGCGATCGGACAGAGGGCGATCGGACAGGACTTGCGCCGACTGGGCCGACGAACTGCGCCACCTTCTCATCGACGCCACGCGGCTCCGGCTGCGGTCGGACGTTCCCGTGGGCGCCTACTTGAGCGGCGGCCTCGATTCGTCGGTGACCACGGCGATGATCAAGCATTTCACCGATTCGCGCTTGCGGACCTTTTCGGTGACTTTCGACGATCCGGAATTCGACGAGAGCCGGTTCCAGAACGATGTGATCGACCTTCTCGACACCGACCATAGCGACATCCGCTGCGCCCATGCCGATATTGGCGCCGTCTTTCCCGACGTGGTCTGGCACGCGGAAAAACCGGTGGTGCGCACGGCGCCCGCGCCTCTCTATCTTCTCTCCAGCCTGGTGCGCCAGAATGGTTACAAGGTGGTGCTCACCGGTGAGGGCTCGGACGAGATTCTCGGCGGCTACGATATTTTCAAGGAGGCGAAGATCAGGCGATTCTGGAGTGCCTTCCCCGAATCGCGCAAGCGGCCTCTGCTTCTCAAGAAGCTCTATCCCTATCTCAAGAATATCCAGGCCCAGCCCGAAGCCTACCTCAAGGCGTTCTTCCACGTGCGGCCCGAGGATCTGGACAATCCTTTTTTTTCCCACCTGCCGCGATGGGAGATGACGGCCAAGCTCAAGCTCTTTTTCAGCCGGGAGGTGCGCGAGGAGCTTGGCGGATACGACGTGTACGATGAGATCGCGCGGCGGATTCCGGAGGAATTTTCGGAGTGGGACCACTTCTGCCAGGCCCAGTATCTCGAGAGCGCTTACCTGATGCCGGGATACATCCTCTCGTCCCAGGGAGATCGCGTCGCAATGGCCCACTCGATCGAGGGGCGTTATCCCTTCCTCGACCACAGGGTGGTCGAGCTGGCCGCCGCGATCCCGCCCCGTTTCAAGATGAAGGTGCTCGACGAGAAGCATGTCTTGAAGAAGGCCGCCGAGGACCTGGTGCCCGCTTCGGTCAAATCGCGTCCCAAGCAGCCCTACCGCGCACCGGAGGCTATTAGTTTTTTCGAGGGCGACGACAGCGCCCGTGACTATGTCCACGAACTGCTGTCACCGACAAGAATCGAGGAGAATGGCTTGTTCCACGTTCCGGCCGTTGAAAAACTCATCGCCAAGGTACGCAAGGGACAGGCCGTGGGAATCAAGGACAACATGGCTCTGGTCAGTATTCTTTCGACCCAGCTTGTTGTGGAGCAGTTTGTTAGAAATTTTGGGAAACGATCCAATCATGGAACAGACAATGGAAAAAACGGAACAGGCCGTACGTGAATTCATCGTCGAGAATTTTCTTTTCGGTCAGGAAGATGAAGAGCTCGGCAACGACACCTCCCTTCTGCAGGCGGGTGTCATCGACTCGACGGGCGTACTCGAGCTCGTCGTCTATCTCGAGGAAGGCCACGGGCTCAAAGTAGAAGATGAGGAACTGGTGCCGGAGAATCTCGATTCGATCAAAAATCTGGCCAGGTTCATCAATTCCAAGCAGGGAAACTGAGCCGCCGGGCGCAATCGGAATAACGCTTTGCTATCCAGAGTCGTCAACATTTTCAAGTCCGACGAGTTGCGGGGAAAGTTCGCCCGCGGGGGGGTGATTCTTTCCGTGGGATCCTTTGCGGAGATCTTCTCCAGGTTTCTGCGGAACGTGATCCTCACCAAGCTGCTCGCCCCCGATCTGCTCGGCATGTTCGCCACGATCCACAGTGTGGTCCTGCTCACCGAGGCATTCACCGAGGTCGGCGTCCGCCAGGCGATCATCCAGAACAAGAAGGGCGGCAGCAGCGATTTCGTCAACGTGGCCTGGTGGTTTTCGGCGATCCGGGGATTGCTTCTCTATGCCGCAGCCTATCTCGCGGCGCCGACAATTTGCGGATTCTATGCGAGGCCCGATCTTCTCGTCCCCATGCGGGCCGCTTTTGTGGTGATCCTTTTGCACGGCCTTGTGAGTCCGCGCATGTACGTACTCGAGAAGGAAATGCGCTTCTTCAAGTACGCGATCATGAAGCAGGGTGTGGCCGTGCTGAACGTGGCCGTCGCTGTCGTGTTCAGCCTCTTTTACAAGAGCTGCTGGCCCCTGATCGCCGGGCTCATCGTGGAATTTGCGAGCACCTTCGTACTCTCCTTCCTGCTCGTTCCGTTCAAGCCCCGCTTCTCGATCGACCGGGCGAGCTTCTCCGACATCATGTTCTACGCGCGGCGGATGATCGGCCTGCCGCTCTTTACGTCGATCTTTCTCCAGTTCGACGTGCTCATCGTTCCCAAGTTCTTTTCCTTCAACGACGCCGGACTCTATGCGGTGGCGCGCGGATTTGCCCTGATGCCGATCCTGGCGTTCACCAAGACGATCCGGCCCATGGTGCTGCCCGCCTTTTCCAAGATGCAGGACTCGAAGGAAAAGCTCAAGGAAGCGATTCTCAAGTCGACAGACCTGACCGTCGTGGTGAGCGGCCCCTTTGTGGCCTTCTGCATCGTCTTCGCCGCTCCTCTGCTCTCGTTCCTCTATAAACCGAAGTACGCGGCCGTCGCCGCCGCCTTTGCCATTCTGATGCTCTATGTGGTGATCAGGCTTCTGAGCACGATTTTGATGCAGCTCTACTTCGCCCTCGCCAAGCCCGAGCTGCAACGGCGTTTCTCCCTGACGCGACTTGCCGTTATCGCGCTCATGATCTATCCGGCGATCGAGGTCATGGGATTTGACGGGGTGCCCACGACGGTGGCGGCCGGCATGCTGACGGTGCTCGTCATGCAGATCTTCTACGCGGGCAGTCTCGTGGGGCTTCGCCCCGTGGAGTATTGCAAGAGTCTCGTCCGCGGATCGTACTACTCGGGTGCCGTCGTTCTCGGCGGGCTTGCGGTCCGCCACCTCTTCGAGGGGCCAGACCTCATCGCTCTCGTCATGGGCGGCGCCTTCTGTCTCGCCGCCTGGGCGGTCGCCCTGTCCACCGCACACTACAAGATGATCCTCCTCGGCAATCGCAACTGAGCGGTTGGCCTCGGGCGCGGTCCAGGGGAGGGGGGACGATTCAACAGTTGATCAAGGCACTTCAGTTTCCAGCACGGCGTTGCCGGGAAAATTTTTGATGAGAGAGGTGAGTAATCATGGTTGAAGGAAAAACCATCACGGGAAGACTACCGGACTTTTTTGTTCTCGGAGCCGCCAAGTCGGGGACCTCCGCCCTGTTCCGCTACATGGAGCGCCACCCGGCCATATCGATTCCCGAGATCAAGGAGACCGAGTATTACAGCAAGGACAGTCTCTACGCCAAGCAGAAGGACTGGTACCTGAGCCTCTACTCCGAGGTCGGCGAGGGCCAGCTCTGCGGAGAAGCGTCGACGACCTACACGCGATGGCCCCACACTCCCGATGTGGCCGAGCGGATCTTCGACGATGTGCCCGAGGCGCGGATGATCTACATCATGCGCCACCCCGTGGAACGCACCTATTCCCATTTCGTGCACCACACACGGACGGGCGTGACGCGCACCTTCGAGGAGGCGCTCGATCAGGACGACATCTACGTCGACTGCAGCATGTACATGAAGCAGATCGAGCGCTACCTCAGGTTCTATCCGCGGGAGAGATTTCTCTTTCTTTTCCAGACCGATCTCAAGAAGGACCCCCAGGCGATCATGGACAGGGTGTCGGCCCATCTCGGAATCGACCGGGAGGACGTCATGGCCGAGGGGCCGATCGCGCGCAACGTGAGCGGATCGGACCATTTCGTGAGATCGCGCACCACGGGAAAGCTGCGAAAGATCAAGCCGATCGGCTGGCTGGCCGACACGCTCCCCGAGAGGTGGCGGAGCGCCGCCTTCGGCCTGGTCAAGAAATCCCCGATCGGCCGGCGCCTCGAGTCAGGCTACAAGGTGCCGCCCCTCAATCAAGACACGCGAAAAAGGCTTCTCGATCTTTTTGCCGAGCCCAACAGGCAGCTCGAGGAATTCCTCGGTGTCGAGCTGCCCTCATGGTCCGTGTGACAGGCCGGGGGACACTCAGCGGGAATCACCGAAGACAGGATCGGTTCGAAAATAGGGATGCTTCGAATAACGACTCGCTATGAATAAAACCAATAAAAAGAAAAAACCCATCCGCGTGGGAATGGTCTGCTTTTCCTACTACCCCGAGGATGTGCGGCCGCGCAGGGAGTGCGAGGCTTTGTCCGAGAAGGGCATGTCGGTCGACATGATCTGCCTCAAGAAGCCGGACGAACCCTCCACTGAAAGGGTGAACGGCGTGAACGTCTACCGTCTGCCCGTGCGGCGGCGGCGGGGGAGCATGGGGCGGTACATCTTCGAGTACGCCCTCTTTTTCCTTCTTTCCTTTTTCAAGCTGACCCTGCTCTACATCAGAAAACGCTACCAGATCGTTCAGATTCACAACATGCCCGACTTTCTAGTCTTTGCGGCTCTCGTCCCGAAGCTTTTCGGCGCCCGGATCATTCTCGATCTCCACGATCCGATGCCCGAGGTGTTCATGAGCAAGTACGCCAACAGCCATCACAGTCGAACGATCCGGCTGCTCCGGTTCATCGAGAAGTGGAGCATCCGTTTTTCCAATGTGATCCTCACGCCCAACATCTCCTTCCGCGATATTTTCGCGTCCCGCTCGTGCGGCGCGGACAAGATTCACATCGTCATGAATTCGCCGCAGGAGGACATTTTCGAAAAATACGCCGATCCCATACCGGGCGAGCCGGCATCGAGAGGAACCCTCAAGCTCATGTTCCACGGCACCGTGGTCGAGCGCCACGGCCTCGATACGGCTCTCGAGGCGATCGACCGGCTCCGGCCGAAGATCGCGGGGATCGAGTTCAATGTTTTCGGCCAGGGAGACTATGTGGAGAGGTTTCTCGAAATCGTCGACGAGCGCGGCCTGCAGGACGTGGTCAACTATCATGGCCAGGTGCAGCTCGAGGAGATCGTGCGCAACATCAGCGTCAACGATGTGGGATTGATTCCCAACAAGCTCAGCACATTCACGAACCTCAATTTCCCCACGAGGATATTCGAGTTCATCTGCATGAAAAAGCCGGTGATCGTTCCCAGAACGCAGGGGATCCTCGACTATTTCAGCGAAGATTCCCTTTTCTTTTTCCAGGCGGGCGACGCCGACAGTCTGGCGGAGAGGATCCTCGACATCTATTCGAACTGGGAAAAGAACCGGGAGGTTCTCGACAAGGGATACGCCGTCTACGATCAGTATCGCTGGGGGCTGCAGAGCAAGTATTACGTCGATCTCGTGTCGACGCTCGGCCGCAAATAGCCGGAGGGGTTCGAGTGCACCGTCGTCAAGAGGGGCCGACCGGGCGCCGGCGGTGCCAGAGGCCGCGCGTGGCGAGCCGTTTCAGTGTCCCCGCCACAGTCTTGAACTTGAGGTAGACCGAGTTTTTCGACCAGATGTGAAAGAGAGGATATCCCGCGTAGCGCGGTGTGGGAATCATGAGCATCTTCATCGCCAGGGTGCGGCCGAAGACTTCGCGCCTCTTCTGGACGAGACCTTGAGCGGCGACCACCTCGCCTGAGCTCGACTTGTTGACATCGAGGTAGCCCGCCGCGATGGCGCGGTGGAGAATCTCGCGGCCCCGCTCGGAGCGGGCCAGAATCAGCGAACGGCCCGGATCCTTGTCCTCGCCCCCATAGTTGTGCCACGCATCGCCGCAGGTGATGTCACTCGTCTCGCCGAGTCCGTCGGGGCAGAGATGGCACCGAAAGGGGCGGAACTTCTGGAGATGGTGCCACGAATCCTTGTAAGTCAGCGTCTTTTTGTCCTTGCTGCCGTTGAAGGCCACGTCGAAGCGGCCCGGCCAGCCCCGTCCGCGATAGCGGAGCGTGTTGATCCGGTCCTTTGATATGTCGAGACTCCGAAGGAGGTCGAGAGTTCCGAAAGACGACGGAGTGCCGGCGCAGAAGAAGGCGAGGACGAGTCCGAGGTTCCGGTCGAGGGCGGGACGTTTCTTGCGCAGAAGGGAGACCGCCTCCGCATCGCAGGGCTTTCCGATGAACACGCAGGGGCCGTCGGCCTTCTCGATCAGATCGAGGCTGTCGCAGGGGGAGGCGGGCGCGTAGCGCGAGCCGGTCCTCGAGATGAGATCGTCCCTCGTCCTGCTCCGGACGGTCGCATTGATCCACGGTTTTTTCGGGTCGGAGCCGACGTGGAGCACGAAGCGCATCTTTTCCTTTTCGAGGCAGTAGAGCGCCAGGGCGCTGAGGCCGCCCCCCGAGGATGCGTTGAAACGTATTTCTCCGTCGGCCGCGGCTCCTTCCCAGATCTCGAGCGACGGTCCGATGAGGGAAGAGTGATTTTCGTCGATCTCCAGCGGCCTGTCGTTTCGGACAGTGTACCCTGGGCAGATATCGAGGCAGTCGCAGCGGAGTTCGCACGCGGCGCAGGGCGCGTCCTCGAAACGCGGCCTGATTCCGACGGTCTCCACATTGGCGAGAGAGACTTTTTCTTTTTCGCAGAAATAAGCGCACGCTCCGCAGCCGATGCAGAGACCCCAGTCGACGACATCTTGAATGGAATTAATCTCGCGTATCGGCACTCGTGACGTCCTTGTGGTTTAACAGTCCGCTGAATGTCTCGCGTATTCTTTCCTTGGCCGCCGCCACGGGCTGGCTGATGCGGGCGGCAACGTCTTCGCGGGAGCCGAAGCAGGAGAGGACCTCTTCGAGAGCGGCGTCGGTATCGAGCGATCGGGCATCAACAACCATCTCGCCCAGGCCGATCGAGTTGAAGACGCCGATGAACTTCTTGCTGTAGGCGACACCCACCGTGGGAATGCCCTGGGAGAGCGCCGCGATGCACGAATGCATACGCGATCCGATGAAGAAGTCGCAGTGGCTGATCACGCCCTTGATGTGGTTCTGGTTGATCTTCTCCCTGAGCATGTGGACGCGGGCCTGGTCGGCCTCGGGCAGGCCGTCGAGGGCTTTCTGGGACGCATCGGGATCGCTGTTGACGTTGCCCGGCGCCCCGAAGGTGTGGGGCACGAGCAGAATCCGGCAGTCCGTTTCGCCGAGGAGGCGTTGGAGAAGACGGGTGATGAACTCGCGGTAGTTCATCTTGAGCCCGAACATGTTGTCTCGCGAGTAGCCGCCGTTGTACATGAGACCGTTGACGTTGATCCCCACGAGCGGGGTCTTGGTCTCTGTGTCGAGGGCGGGCTCGATTTTTGCATCGTCGGGAAGAATCGACTCGAGGGTGAACGCCACGTCGGGGCAGTAGGAGATCTCGTCCCGCGACGGATGAGCGCCGAGGAGTTCCTCGATCAGCGGGATACTCTCCTTGTCGCGGGAGACGATCTTCCGCGCCCGCTTGAGAATGAAACCGGCGATCCTTCGCGACAGCCACGACTTGAAGGGGCCGTACGTCTGCGGGAGCATGACGAGATCTTTTTTCAGGATCAGCGTGATGATCGACGGCATGGTGTAGGTGACCATTTTGGACTTGCCATAGATGTCGCTGAAGCTATCCCCGCCATTGATATCGCCGATGAAGTCAGCGTCGAGAACCGTTCTCACCCAGCGGTTTTTTCGGCGGATCAGGTTCCTGAGACCGGGTATCGGAATCGCCCGGTAGACGCAGGCCATAAAGAGGATCCAGTAGAGGTGCTCCTGAAGTTTCGCCCGCGGTGACATCCGGTAGTTGACCACGTCGACGGAGATCGTCCGTCCGTCGTGGAGGAGCTGCTGGGGGTCTGACGATCTGTTGCCGATCAGGAGCGAAACGTGCGCGTCGGGGCCGAATTGCTGAATCAGTTTGAAAACCGATGCGGCCAGTGCCGAGACGCCCATGTTGCCCGTGTCGAGCGAGGCCCCGTAAATGCACACATTGAACGGCGAGTCTGTCGTTTTCGTCACAGGGCTGTTCATGATGTTTCACCTAGAAGCGCCATCTCTATAGGTCGACGAATATAACACCATAGGGAGCCGGAGGGCGACAAGGACAATCGCAAAAAAAGCTGGTGGGAATCGACAGCGATGAACAACTTGATTGACCGATCGGAAAAGCAATCGATCTTAGAGAAGGCCGGCGCCCCGTGCGGCCCGCCGACAGAGCGTTCCGCCCCATTGGAAAGGGATGGTTCCATGACTCTCGACTGTACGATCATGAATCCTCTCGATCACCAGGGCTGGAACGACGAGTTCGCCGTTCGCGGCGGGGGATCGTTCTTCCACTCACGGGAGTGGGCCGAGGTCCTGGCCGAGACCTATGGCTACAAGCCGGTCTACATCGCCTTCCGCGAGGCGCAGTCGCTCATCGATGTCCTGCCGCTCATGGAAGTGAGGAGCCCTCTCACCGGACGGCGGGGTGTGTCGCTGCCCTTTACCGATTATTGCGCCCTCTCGGGCGACAAGGGCCGCTCTCTTCGAGCCGCCCTCGGTCCGGTCCTCGACTACGCGCGGAAATGGGGATGGAAATACGTCGAACTGCGCTGCGGCGACCTCGCCGATGTTCAGCCTTCGACCTTCTTCTACCGGCACACCCTCGATCTGACGGGAGGCGAGGACGCCGTCTGGTCGCGCTTCAAGAGCAACACGCGCAGGAACATCAAAAAGGGACAGCGGCAGGGCGTTGAGCTCGCCTCTTTCGAAACGCGCGACGCCATCGATACCTACTATGATCTGCACTGTCTCACGCGCAAGCGGCACGGCCTGCCGCCGCAGCCGCACTCCTTCTTCAGGAAGATCTTCGAGCACGTTATCTCGAAAGGCAAGGGGTTCGTCGTGCTCGCCCACCACGAGGACAGGCCCGTGGCGGGTGGTGTCTATTTCCGCTTCGGCCGAAAAGCGCTCTACAAGTTCGGCGCTTCGGACATGGCCTGCCAGGCGATCAGACCGAACAATCTCGTCATGTGGGAGGCGATCCGGCGCCTCGCGAATGAGGGATGCGAGGAGCTCTGTTTCGGCAGGACCGAGGAGGAAAACAAGGGCCTCAGGCAGTTCAAGCGCGCCTGGGGGACTGAAGAGACGATTCTCAATTATTACAGGTACGACGTGGCGGCCGAATGTTTCGTTACCGAATCGGCGCCGGTCAAGAAGCTACATCACAGAATCTTCGGCATGATGCCCGTGCCGGTTTTGAAGATTCTAGGGTCACTCTTGTACAAGCACATGGGGTGAAAAGGGAAGCGGTCCAATACGCCGCTTTGGGATCTATGATAGGATCAGGAATGAGCCGAGAACCGGCCTTGCACAAGGCCTACTATTTCCTCAAGCCCATACTTCCAAGAAGGATTCAGCTCCTTCTCAGAAGGATGCGGGTCAACCGGATTCTGCCGCACTGCGGCGAGCGATGGCCGGTCGACGCCGAGGCGGCCAAGCCGCCCGAGAATTGGTCGGGGTGGCCGGGGGACAAGGATTTTGCCCTCCTTCTGACCCACGACGTTGAGGACAAGAGAGGCCACGACCGGTGCAGGGAGCTCATGGATATCGAGGAAGAGCTCGGCTTCAGGTCGTGCTTCTACCTCGTGCCCGAACGGTACGAGGTGTCGGAGTCGCTCCGGGCCGAGATGGTGGAACGCGGTTTCGAGGTCGGTGTCCACGGCTTGACCCACGACGGAAAGCTCTACAACTCGCGCGCCATTTTCGAGAAGCGCGCCGCCAGGATCAATCATTACCTCAGCGAGTGGGGGGTGACCGGCTTTCGTTCGCCCTCGATGCAGCGCAATCTCGACTGGATCGGCGATCTGGAGATCGAATACGATTCTTCCACCTTCGACACCGATCCCTTCGAGCCGAATCCCGAGGGTGCGGGAACCATTTTTCCTTTCCTCTACCAGGTCAACGGCCGGGAGAAGAGCTACATCGAGCTCCCTTACACGATCCCCCAGGACCTCACTCTCTTCGTGGTGATGGAAGAGAAAACCAACGCGATCTGGAAGAAAAAGCTCGACTGGATCGTGGAGCAGAAGGCGGTGGCCCATGTTCTGACCCACCCCGACTACATGACCCCGCGCGGCGCAACACCGGCGATCGACGAGTACCCCCTCGATATCTACACCGGTTTCCTCGAATACATCAAGGAACGCTACGCGGGCCGTTACTGGGAGGCTTTGCCGAGGGAGATGTCCCACTTCTGGCGGGAGAAAGTAATCGGTACGCCCGATTCATGATTTCTTGGCGGTGAGTTGATAGGCCTTGGACATGTCTCGTGCCGGATTGCCGAGCATGAAGGCGTTGTCGGGCACGTTTTTGCTGACCACCGCACCGGGGCCGATGACCACATTCTCGCCGACGGTGACGCCCGAGAAGATGATCGCTCCGGCGCTGACCCAGACGTTCTTTTTGAAAACCGTTTTTTTCTTTTCCGCCTCCTCATACCCCATCACCGCATGGCGGGGACCGAGAATCGAGACGCGCGGCCCCGAGGAGAAGTATCCCTCGATCTCGAGGGGACCCATGATCACGTTGTGCAGGCCGAAAAGGCAGACATTGCCCACGATGATGTCGCCGCTGTTGGCGTTCCACACGTTGAACTCTTCGATGAAGATGTCGTACCCCACCTCGCCCCGGTAGGGGGGCTTTCGCGAGAATCGGAAGCGGGGACCGATATCGACGTACTTGCCGCAGGTGAAGTGGCGCATCCTGTTCATGCGGCGCTTGGTCACGAAGATGGCCCGCTTGATCAGCCCCCGGAGAAAGTTGTTGGTCAGCCAGGGATATCGAATCGGCGTTTCGGGATTGAAGAGTTCAGCCATCGCTCGTGTTCCAACTCGCATGCCACATGTTTGATCTATAACCTCGTTCCCATCCTGACAATTTAGTAAAGACGCAACTCGTTGACAACGAATCATCTGGCCGATATACAATTTGGTTCGATCCGATCGGAAGAGACCGAATGATTCTACACGATTATCTCATTGAAGCCGCACGCCGGGTTCCGTCGAAGACGGCGGTGATCGCCGAGACGGAACGGGTCGATTACGGGACCCTTCTCTCCCGTGCCGAGCGATTCGCAGCGGCGGCGCGCGCCGCCGGACTGAAAAAGGCGGACCGCGTCGTCCTTTTCACGGACAACTCGGTGGGCTACGTGGTCGCCTATTTCGGCACGCTCCTCGCGGGCGGTGTCGTGGTGGGGCAATCGACGGCCAACAAGGAACGGCATCTCGCCAACATCATCAGGCACTCGGAAGCGGTCGGGGTGGTCACAGCGGGCCGCGGTCTGGGACTCGTGAACCGTATCGCCGCCGACTGCCCGTCGCTGCGATTCGTCTTCAATGACGGCCCCTTTGGTAAAATCGAGCCCTCCCATCGACTGGTGGCGCGGGAATTTGCCGAGATCGACGCAACCGAGAGCGGCGGCGCGCCCGGGGGGGCGCAAGATGCCGGCGATCTGGCGCAGATCATTTACACGTCGGGCACGACGGGCAATCCCAAAGGAGTGGCGCTCTCCCACAAGAACCTTTCGGCCAACACCGCGTCGATCGTCACCTATCTCGGTCTGACCGAGCGCGATCGGGTCATGGTCGTCATGCCCTTCTACTATTCATACGGCAACAGCCTCATGCTCACCCACGTCGCCTGCGCGGGGAGCCTCGTGATCGACAACCGCTTCGCCTATCCACAGAAAATCATCGAGCGCATGGCCGAGGAGAAGGTCACCGGTTTTTCCGGGGTCCCGTCGTCCTTCGCCATCCTCCTTCACAAGGCGGGCCTCGACGGAAAAAAACTCCCCGCTCTGCGCTACGTGACCCAGGCGGGCGGCGCCATGTCGCCGGCTCTCACCAAGGAGCTCGCCGAAACCCTTCCAGGTGTGGCGATCTTCATCATGTACGGACAGACCGAGGCGTCGGCGCGGCTTTCGTGGCTCGAGCCGGAGCGCCTCTTCCACAAGCTGGGATCGATCGGAAAAGCGATCCCGGGCGTCACCCTCACCGTGCAGAATCAGAAGGGCGCCCCGGTAGAGCCGGGCGAGACGGGCGAGATCGTGGCTCGCGGTGACAACGTCATGGCCGGCTACTGGAGAAACGACGACGCCACGGCGGCCGTTCTCAAGGAGGACGGGCTCCACACGGGGGATCTGGCCACCGTCGACGAGGACGGTTTCATCTACATCGTCTCGCGCCAGTCGGACATGATCAAGTCGGGCGCCCACAGGATCAGCCCCAAGGAGATCGAAGAGGTCATCATGGAAAGCGACAGCGTCCACGAGGTCGCCGTCGTGGGGGAGGACGACGCGCTCATGGGCGAGAACATCGTCGCCCTCGTCGTGGCCAAACCGGGCGAGGAGGTGACATCAAAGGACCTCATGCGGCTCTGCGGCAGACACCTGCCGCTCTACAAGCTGCCCAAGAGGATCGAGTTCCGCGACGCCCTTCCCAAAACAGCGTCCGGCAAGATCAGGAAGAATCTGCTCAGAAACGAGCTGGCAAAAACGGAATAGGAGACGAGGTGCCACATGGAATTTACACGCGATTCAATCAAGCTCGACTGCGAGAAGGAAACGGAACGGCTTGTGTCCTTCATGAGGCAGCAGGTGCGCGCCTTCCGGCGCGGCGGCGCGGTCGTGGGGATCTCGGGCGGCATCGACTCGAGCGTCGTTCTTGCGCTGGCGGTGCGCGCTTTCGGTCCGGGCAAGGTCATCGGCGTCTCCATGCCCGAAAAGGAATCCTCGTCGGAATCGTCCCCCTTGGCGGCCGATCTCGCCGCCAAGTTCGGGGCGACCTATCTCGTGGAGGACATCACCGCCATGCTCGAGGGAGCGGGCACGTACCGCCGGAGGGACGAGGCGATCAGCGACCTGATCCCCGAGTACACGGAGGGTTGGAAGTGCAAGATCGTCCTTCCCCAGGACCTGGTCGAGAAGGGCGGCCTCAACGTCTTTTCCGTGGTCGTCGACTCGCCTGACGGGAAGAGCATCTCCAAGCGCCTCCCCTTGAAGAACTACCTGCAGATCGTGGCATCGTCCAATTTCAAGCAGCGCTCGAGAATGATGACCCTCTACTACCTCGCCGAGAAGCACAACTACGTGGTGATGGGCACGGGCAACAAGAACGAGCACGACATGGGTTTCTTTGTCAAGTACGGCGACGGCGGCGCCGACATCAAGCCGATCGCCCACCTCTTCAAGACGCAGGTCTTTCAGCTCGGCGCCCACCTCGGCGTTTCCGAGGAGATCTTGACCCGCACGCCGACGACGGATACCTACTCGTCCGAGGTCTCCCAGGAGGAGTTCTACTACCGCGTCGACTTCGAGACACTCGATCTCATCTGGTACGCGCTCGAGCACGAGGTCCCCATGGAGAAGGTCTGCGAGGTGATGGACCTGTCTCCCGAGCAGGTCGAGCACGTTCAAAAGGATATTCTCCAGAAAAAGCGGGCCACCGAGTATCTCAGAGCCAATCCTGTGGAACTCTGATCCGGGGGAGGGAGAATCATCATGGCGCGGATCGTTACGGTTGCCGTTGCCGGAGCGGGCGGCCACTGGGGGAGCAAGGTCCTTTCCAATCTCCTCCGCCTCCACAACGTGCGCGTTGGCGCACTCCTCGCTCATCGCACGCCGCCGGCGGAGCTTCAAAAGTTCGTTCCCGGCGAGGATGTGATGATCACGCGCGATCTCGGACGGATCGTGAACCGTTCCGATATCGACGCCGTCGCCGTGGCCACACCGACGAGCACCCACCTCCGCCTTGCGCTCCAGGCGATCGAGGCGCGCAAGCACGTCTTCCTCGAAAAACCTCCCGCGGCGAGTTCCAAGGACGCCCGGGCTCTCGCGGCTGCGGCGGCTCGGAGCGGATCGATCGTGGTCGTCGATCACATCTATCTCTTTTCCAGGCATTTCAAGGGCATGGAGAAGTTGATCCGGACCGGCGCCATCGGCCGCCCCCTGCATTTCGTCTCGCGGCGCGCCAATTTCGGGATCTTCCGGCCCTACTCCGACTCGATCTCCGATTTGGCCTACCACGATATCTATGTCATGCGCCGCCTCTTCAGCACGGACCGTCCCATGAGCGTGGCGGCAACGGCCACATGCGCCTTCAGGCGTTCTTTTGCAGAGACGGCGTCCTTCTCGGTCCGATTTGCGAGCGGACTGACAGCCGAAACGTCTGTCTCCTGGTTTTCGCCCACCAAGGACAGGAGAATCGTGGTGGCCGGAACGGAGGGGATCGTCGAGTTCAGGGATGACGCGAAACTGCTTGTCCACAAGAAGGGAATCGAGTGGACCGGAAGCGCCTATTCCAGCTTTGATCGGGGGGAACGGACCGTTCACGTGGGCGAAGACAACAATCCCCTCCGCGATGTGCTGCGCCATTTCATTCAGTGCGTGCGGCAGAATCGGCACACGGCTCTCTGCAACCTTTCCGAGGGCGCCGAAACCGTGCGCTGGCAGGAGGCGATCAGAAAAAGCGCGCGCCTAGGACGTCGCGTCCGATTCCCAGCCCCGTCCTAAGAGTCTGTAAATAAAAAAGTTTTGATACTTTAAAAGAGGCCGCTCTCAGAGCGGCCTCTTTTTTTTGTTCAAGTAACCATCGGTAAAAAGACCGATTTTGGGACTCTGTAAATATTTATTAATTAACGATTTGCGATAATCCTGGAAGGGTGAAAAAAAGTTTATTCGATGCGCCGTACTAACTCCAAATCCCACCATTCATTAGGACCGTCCCTCCCGGAAGCCCTGTAAAACCAGCGGATTCGCTTAAAGACTGAGGCACCGTTTCTCCGAATACATATTGACTGAATTTAATTGAAAGGGAATTGATGGGTCTTGGCACAGACCCGGGGATCTCGAAGGCGCGCAGGCGCCGAGAGAAGTAAAGGGAGCAAGGTGTGAAACCTTGTAAGTGGATGAGGGATTCTGATCTGACGAATCGAGTGCTCAAACGAGCGCTGATTTTTATCTCGATCCTTTCGCTCACGGTGGTGGGTACCGCGTGTAACCGGGGCGGCCTCGATCTCGACTCGACTCCGGCTGAGATGTCGGGGATGAGCCCCCAGCACGGAAAGACCGGCGGGGGAGACAACTGCTCGATTACGGTCGAGGGGTTCGAACTGGCCGGGAATATGACCATCAAATTCGGAGGCACTCAGGCCACCGACGTCGTTGTGGTCGATTCGGTGACACTCAGTTGCACCGTTCCCTCCCACGCGGCCGGAACGGTCGACGTGACCGTCTTCAACGGCAATGGCGAGTACGTAATTCTTCAAGATGCTTTCACCTTCCACAATCCACCCCTGGCTCAGGATCTCGACCCTGCCAGAGGCCCCTTCGAGGGCGGTACGACCGTGACCGTGGAGGGCTCCGATTTTACGGGCGTCACCAATCTCTCGATCACCTTCGGCGGCATGGAAGCCGCTGATGTGGAGATCATCGACGAGACTCGGGCCACCTGCACCGTGCCCGCCGGCGTCGAGGGATCGGTCGACGTGGCGGTGATCAACGAATTCGGTTCGAACAGCCTTTCCGAGGGGTATACCTATTACATCCCGGCCGAAATGAACAACATCGTTCCCGACGAGGCGAACGTGGCCGGCGGAGAGTCGTGCAGTATTTCGGGATTCAACTTTCCCGTATCCGGGGGAGGAGTCGGGCCGACAACGATTAGCTTCGGCGGTGTTGAGGCGACCGACGTCGTTGTTGTCGATGACGAGACGATTACCTGCACCATTCCGCCTCACACGGCGGGTGTGGTCAATGTCAGCCTCGATTGCGACAACGGCCGTTTTACGATGCCCGCGGCGTTCACCTATCATAATATTGTTGGAGCGGACCCCGCCAACGGCCCCATGGAGGGCGGCACGGTTGTGACGATCACGGGCAGCGACTTCACCACCATGGAAGACACGATCGTGACCTTCGGCGGCGTCGATGCGGCCAACATCGTCGTTGTCGACTCGACAACGATCACCTGCGAAACGCCCCCCGTCGACGAAGCGGGCGCCGTCGATATCTACGTGGCCAACGCCCTCGGATACGACACCTTCGGCGACGGATTCACTTACGACGATCCGCCCACCGCCGAGGGCATTCTGCCCGCAATCGGGCCGATCACGGGCGGCACGGCGGTGACCATCACCGGGCGCGATTTCACCGACTCCGACGATACGACAGTGACCTTCGGCGGAACGGGCGCGCGCGATGTGGTCGTCGTCGACTCGACGACGATCACCTGCGAGACCCCCGCCCACTCGGGCGGGACCGTCGACGTGACGGTGAGCAACAGCAACGGCGAATCGACCCTGCCCGCGGCGTTCGTCTATCAGGATCCGCCCGATCTGGTTTCGCTTTCACCCGACAACTGCCTTTTTTCCGGCGGGATCACGGTGACCCTCTCGGGACAGAATTTCAGCGATGTGGGGTCCACGTCGGTCACTTTCGACGGCGACGAGGCAACGGACGTCGCTGTACAGTCTTCGACGCGGATCACCTGTACCGTACCGGCTCACAGTCCGGGCGTGGTCGACGTGGCGGTGGCCAATGATTTCGGTTCCGACACACTGGCTGGCGGCTTCACCTACAATGCCGCGCCCGAACCGCCGTCGATCTCGTCGGTGACCCCGGGCTACGGCGGTGTTGATGGCGGGACATCGATCACAATTTCGGGGAGCGATTTCACCACGACCGAGGATACGTCGGTCACGATCGGCGGCAGCGCAGCGTTGAACATGATCGTCGTGAACGAAACGACGATCACCTGCTCCACGCCCGCAAACCCGGCCGAAAGCGTCGATGTGACCGTTTCGAACAGCAACGGCGCCGATACGCTTCCCCAGTGCTTTACTTTTTACGAGCCGCCCGATGTGCAGTCCATTCTTCCCGGCAACGGCCCCGAAGGCGGAGGGACCGCCGTCACCTTGAGCGGGACCGACTTTTCGAGCCTCGGTTCGACGAGTGTGACCTTCGGCGGGGCGGCAGCGTCGAATGTGATCATCCTCTCGTCGACAACGATCACCTGCGTCACGCCGCACCACGAAGCGGGCGCTGTCGATGTGACGGTGGCCAATGATTTCGGTTCCGACACTCTGCCCGGCGCATATCGTTTCGATGCTGCACCGGAAGTCTCGAGCATTGAGCCCGGCCACGGCGGTATCGCGGGCGGATCGAGCGTGACGATCACCGGCAGCGATTTCACCGACACGGCTGATACGACGGTGACCATCGGCGGGGTCGACGCGCCCAACGTGATCGTTGTCGACCCGTCGACGATCACCTGCACGACGCCGAGTCACGCGGCGGGCAGCGTTGACGTGGTCGTGGTCAATCGCAACGGAACGGGCGTCCTGGCCGACGGATTCGTCTATCACGCCGCGCCCGACATCGCCGCCGTGAATCCCGGCCACGGCCCGGAGGCGGGCGGCACCAGCGTGACGATCACGGGAAGCGGCTTTTCCGAGATCGGGGTGACGAATGTGACCTTCGACGGCGCGGCCGCCGGTAATGTGGCGGTCGTCGATGCCGAGACCATCACGTGCACCACTCCGGCCCACGCGGCCGGAACGGTCGACGTGGCGGTCTCCAACGATTTCGGCTCGGACAGTCTGCCAGGTGGATTCGTCTATCACGCTCCGCCCGAACTCGATTCGATCACACCCGACGAGGGACCGGCCGCCGGCGGTACTGCGGTGATCATCACGGGAAGCGACTTTGCAGACGGGGGTACGGCAACTGTGACCTTTGGCGGCGCGGCTGCCGCCGACGTGGTCGTCGTGAGCGCCACAACGATCACCTGCACCACGCCCTTTCACGCGGCCGGAACGGTCGATGTGATCGTGAGCAACGATTTCGGTTCGGACAGCCTGTCCGATGGATTCACCTATCTCGCCCCTCCCGAGATCGCCGGCGTCACGCCCGATCTGGGCGGGATCGGCGGCGGCACGGCGGTGACGATTTCGGGGAGCGGGTTCACGAACACCGCCGATACGACGGTGACCATCGGAGGCGCCTCCGCCCTCAACATGGCGGTCGTCGACGATGAGACCATCACCTGTGAAACCCCCGCCCACGCGGCCGGCGCAGTTGATGTGGTCGTCTCCAACAGCAATGGATCGGACACCGAGCCGGGTGGATTCGTCTACTACGACACGCCCGTACTGAGCGCCGTCAATCCAGAGAACGGTCCCGAGACGGGCGGCAACAGCGTCACGCTCAGCGGTTCGGGATTCAGCGTCGTCGGCGAGACCGCGGTGACCTTTGGTGGGATGGCGGCGACGAACGTGTCGGTCGAATCGGAGACGACGATCTCCTGCACCGCGCCCGCTCACGGCGCCGGCGCCGTTGATGTGGCCGTGGCCAACGCCTTCGGTTCGGACACGCTCCCCGGGGCGTACACCTACATCGCCGCGCCGGCGATCAGCGAAGTGGCCCCTTCCGAGGGATACACCACGGGCGGCACGACGGTGACGATCACCGGTTCGGGGTTCACCACCACCGAGGATACGACGGTGACTTTCGACGGAACGAACGCTCTCGACTTGGCCGTCGTTGACGCCACGACGATCACCTGCACCACCCCGCCCCACGGGGCCGGCAGTGTCGATGTGGTCCTTTCGAACAGCAACGGCGCCGCAACCCTGCCCGGAGGCTTCACCTACGCCGTGGAGCCGGCCATCAACGGACTGGCCCACAGGAGGAGTTCGAATCAGATCACACTCGAGTGGCAGCTCACCGCCCCGGGCGAGGAGATCGTGATCTATCGCGGATCGGAAGCGGTCGACACGATCAGCGGCGATGCCGAGTCCTACACCTATCAGGAGGACAGCTTCGGGTATTTCCGCTTTTCCGTGGGGCTTTTCGTCGACGGCACGCGCGTCGACTGCGACGACGTGCTCGTTGATCAAGGATGTGTGCTCTGGGATATTCCTCTGGGATCGGTTTCGGGCTTTTACGTATACATCGCCGAAGCCGTGGGAGATCCCTACGAAGTCCTACCTTACGATAATCCTTTCGACTACAGTTACGATGCAGGATACTGTTCCTGTCTCTCCATCAAAACACTCTATGACGAATTGCTCATCGAGGACGGCCGCAGTTACTACCTCGCGGCGTCCAGCTACAGGATCGCCAATCCCGAATACATCGTCTCCGAGCTCACCATTCCTCTCACTCTCTCTTTTGACGTGGTTCTCGGGATGCCCTAAGGCCGATCGGACAGTTCAGATCGTCGACAAACCCCC
>Ga0180429_10001182_pt1 | contig 22284 bp, 29 predicted proteins | sample SS_ome_FD_132428 | JGI IMG/M metagenome (GOLD analysis project Ga0180429, IMG submission 132428) | Hypersaline lake sediment archaeal communities from the Salton Sea, California, USA - SS_1_S_1 metaG | ecosystem: Environmental > Aquatic > Non-marine Saline and Alkaline > Hypersaline > Sediment ...
ATCTCCAACGTGATGGTGATCGATCCGGAGGATGACCGCCCCACACGCATCGGCTACCGCAAGGAGAAGGCCGAGAAGCGTCGCCCGGACGGCTCGACCTACGAGGTCGTGCGGAACGTCCGGATCTCCAAGCGGACCGGGAAGGAGCTGTAGAGCAGATGTCGAACTCGACCATCGAACGGACCGGACCGCGTTTGCGGACCAAGTACCGCGACCAGATCATCCCGGAACTGCGCGAGCAGTTCGGCTACGCCAACATCATGCAGGTGCCGACCGTCGCCAAGGTCGTCGTCAACATGGGAGTGGGCGAGGCAGCGCGCGACTCCAAGCTCATCGAGGGTGCCATTCGCGACCTCACCGAGATCACCGGCCAGAAGCCGGTTGTCACTCGAGCCCGCAAGTCCATCGCGCAGTTCAAGCTACGTGAAGGCATGCCGATCGGCGCCCACGTGACACTGCGCGGGGACCGCATGTGGGAGTTCCTCGACCGCCTGCTGTCGATCGCACTGCCGCGTATCCGCGACTTCCGTGGGTTGTCACCGCGCCAGTTCGACAGCCGGGGTAACTACACCTTCGGCCTCAACGAGCAGTCGATGTTCCACGAGATCGATCAGGACGCGATCGACCGCGTCCGCGGCATGGATATCACCGTGGTCACGACCGCCGACAACGATGACGAGGGGCGGGCGCTGCTGCGTCTGCTCGGATTCCCCTTCAAGGAGAAGTGATATGGCGAAGAAGGCGCTGATCAACAAGCAGCAGGGCAAGCCGAAGTTCGCCGTGCGCGCCTACACCCGGTGCACCCGATGCGGCCGACCTCACTCGGTCTACCGCAAGTTCGGTCTGTGCCGGATCTGCTTCCGGGAGATGGCCCATGCGGGCGAGCTTCCCGGTGTGACGAAGAGCAGTTGGTAGACCGCAGCATCCCTGCACCACCCACGACCACCCGACCGAAGAAGACCACACGACATCGAAGGTCCGCAGGCCACGAGCCGCGCGAAACCACGATGAGAAGGGCCCGATGGCCATGACGATGACCGATCCGATCGCAGACATGCTCACGCGTCTGCGCAACGCGAACTCCGCGTATCACGACACGGTGTCGATGCCGTATTCCAAGCTCAAGGCTGGGATCGCCGACATCCTCCAGCAAGAGGGCTACATCTCCGGCTCCCATGTCGAGGAAGCCGAGGTCGGTAAGAATCTCGTCCTCGAGTTGAAGTTCGGTCCGAGCCGTGAGCGCTCCATCGCCGGACTGCGCCGCGTCTCCAAGCCCGGTCTGCGCGTCTATGCCAAGAGCACCGCACTTCCGCGGGTGCTCGGCGGCCTCGGCGTTGCCATCCTGTCCACCTCATCCGGCCTGCTGACCGATCGTCAGGCCGCCAAGCAGGGCGTAGGCGGGGAAGTCCTCGCCTACGTCTGGTAGGGGAGGAGGCCACGATGTCGCGTATCGGACGTTTGCCGATCCCCGTCCCCTCCGGAGTCGACGTCACCATCGACGGTGCGTCGGTGACGGTCAAGGGGCCGAAGGGAACACTGTCCCTCACCATGGCTGAGCCGATCACCGCCGCCGTCGAGGACGGATCGGTGCTCGTGAGCCGTCCTGACGACGAGCGGGAGTCTCGGGCTCTGCACGGTCTCACCCGCTCGCTGCTGGCCAACATGGTCATCGGCGTCAGCGAGGGCTATGAGAAGTCGATGGAGATCGTCGGCACGGGCTACCGCGTCACCGCGAAGGGCACCGACTTGGAATTCGCGCTGGGCTACAGCCACCCGGTCCTGGTCAAGGCTCCCGAGGGTGTGAGCTTCACCGTCGAGTCACCGACGAAGTTCAAGGTGTCCGGCATCGACAAGCAGGTGGTCGGTGAGACCGCCGCCAAGATCCGCAAGCTGCGCAAGATCGACCCCTACAAGGGCAAGGGCGTGCGCTACGAAGGCGAAGTCATTCGCCGCAAGGCCGGAAAGGCGGGTAAGTGATGACCGCATTCGCACCCAAGATCGGTTCGGGCAATCCCCGGACGACCGCTCGTGCGCGCCGGCACCTGCGGGTCCGCAAGAAGGTGGCGGGCACCACAGCCCGCCCGCGCTTGGTCGTGACTCGCTCGGCTCGCCACGTTGTGGCACAGGTGATCGACGACTCCGCGGGCCGCACGCTGGCGTCGGCGACATCGATGGAGGGCGACATCCGCGCGATGTCCGCCGACAAGACCGCGCAGTCGCGAAAGGTCGGCCAGCTCGTGGCCGAGCGCGCGAAGGCCGCCGGGGTCGCCACCGTGGTGTTCGATCGTGGGGGGAACACCTATCACGGTCGCATCGCGGCACTGGCCGAGGGCGCCCGCGAGGGTGGGTTGGAGTTCTGACATGACCGAGCACGCACAGGGCACGCAGATCGTGTCGAGGAAAGGTGGGACCACCCAGTGAACGCAACCCAGGGAGCGCAGGGAACGCAGCGCCGGGGCTCTGGCGGATCTGACCGCCGGGAGCGCCGCGACCGCGGACCGCGCGAGGAGAAGAGCGCCTTCCTCGAGCGCGTGGTCACCATCAACCGTGTCGCCAAGGTCGTCAAGGGCGGTCGTCGCTTCAGCTTCACCGCGCTGGTCGTGGTGGGCGATGGCGACGGTCAGGTCGGCGTCGGCTACGGCAAGGCCAAGGAGGTGCCCGCGGCGATCGCCAAGGGTGTCGAGGAGGCCAAGAAGCACTTCTTCAAGGTTCCCCGGATCCAGGGCACCATCCCCCATCCGGTGACCGGCGAAGACGCTGCCGGCGTGGTGCTACTGCGTCCGGCCTCACCCGGTACCGGCGTTATCGCCGGTGGCCCGGTGCGCGCGGTGCTGGAGTGCGCGGGCATCCACGACGTGCTGAGCAAGTCGCTCGGTTCGGACAACGCGATCAACATCGTCCACGCCACGGTGGCTGCCCTCAAGCAGCTCGAGCGGCCCGAGCAGGTGGCTGCTCGCCGCGGCCTGCCGCTGGAGGATGTTGCTCCCGCAGCCCTGCTGCGCGCTCGTGCCGGAGGTGAGTCATGAGCGTCCGCCTGCAGGTGACCCAGAAGAAGTCCCGGATCGGGGGCACCCAGGGCCAGCGAGACACCCTGCGGTCCCTCGGCCTCAAGCGCATCGGCGACACCGTGGTGAAGGAAGATCGTCCCGAGATCCGGGGCATGATCGCCACCGTGTCGCATCTCGTCACCGTCGAGGAGGTCGACTGACATGCCACTGAAGGTCCATCATCTGCGCCCGGCACCGGGCGCCCACACCCCGAAGACCCGTAAGGGTCGCGGCGAGGCCAGCAAGGGCAAGACCTCCGGTCGCGGCACGAAGGGTACGAAGGCCCGCTACCAGGTTCCGGCCAGGTTCGAGGGTGGCCAGATGCCCCTCCACATGCGGCTGCCCAAGCTGAAGGGCTTCAAGAACCCGAACAAGACCACCTACCAGGTGGTCAATGTGGCGACCCTCGCCAAGCTTTTCCCCGAGGGCGGCGAGGTCGGTGTGGCCGATCTGGTCGAGAAGGGCGCCGTCCGCAAGGGCGAGCCGGTCAAGGTCCTCGGACAGGGTGAGATCGCCGTGGCCGTGCAGGTCGAGGCCCACGCCTTCTCGGAGGCAGCCCGCACCAAGATCACCGCAGCGGGCGGAACCGTCGAGACGGTCTGACCGCTCGATCCGGTGCCTAGGTTAGGCTGCCGGGAGTCCAGCGAGTGATCTGATCGGCACCCCGGTCCGTTCACCGACAACAGTCGAGCAGCGGTCCTGTCGTTGCTCCAGGAGGTAGGCGTGCATCTGAGCGCTTTCATCGCAGCGTTCCGGACTCCGGACCTGCGAAAGAAGCTGCTGTTCGTGCTGGGGATGATCACCATCTTCCGGCTCGGATCCTTCGTGCCTACCCCCGGTGTGGACTACTCCGCCATCCAGCGGTGCATCGACACCGTTCAGGACAACTCCGTGTATGCCGTCATCAACCTGTTCAGTGGTGGCGCGCTGCTGCAACTCTCGGTCTTCGCGCTGGGCATCATGCCCTACATCACGGCGAGCATCATCATCCAGTTGCTCACGGTGGTCATTCCTCGCCTGGAACTGCTGAAGAAGGAAGGCCAGTCCGGGCAGGCGAAGATCACGCAGTACACCCGCTACCTCACTATCGGCCTGGCGATCCTGCAGTCCACGGCGATCCTGTCGCTCGCCCGGACCCCGGGGCAGTTGTTCACCGGCTGCAATGAGCAGTTGATCCCGAACCAGAACGTCTTCTTGATCCTGGTCATGGTGATCGTGATGACCGCCGGCACCGCCGTCATCATGTGGCTCGGCGAACTGATCACCGAGCGGGGTGTCGGCAACGGCATGTCCCTGCTGATCTTCACCTCGATCATCGCGACGATTCCCGCGCAGTTCGCCAGCGTCTATGGCAGCCGCGGCACCTTCATCTTCATCCTCACCCTCGCAGTCGCGCTGGTCGTGCTCTCGCTGGTGGTGTTCGTCGAGCAGGGCCAGCGGCGCATCCCGGTGCAGTACGCCAAGCGCATGGTGGGCCGGAAGATGTATGGCGGATCCTCGACGTATATCCCGCTCAAGGTCAACATGGCCGGTGTCATCCCGGTCATCTTCGCCTCGTCCATCCTGTTCCTGCCGACCCTCATCGTGCAGTTGACCGGCAGCCAGGCGGACTGGGCGCAGTGGATCGCCACCAACTTCTCCACCGGCAACACCACGGTCTATCTCGCGACGTTCTTCCTGCTCACGGTGTTCTTCACCTACTTCTACGTCTCCATCACCTTCAACCCGGTCGATGTCGCAGACAACATGAAGAAGTACGGCGGGTTCATCCCGGGTATTCGCGCGGGCCGGCCGACCGCGGAATACCTCAAGTACGTTCTCGATCGACTCACGGCGCCCGGCTCGCTCTATCTCGGTGCTATCGCGGTCATGCCGGTCTTTGCCTTCAACTGGATCGGCATCGGCGATCAGTTCGTCTTCGGCGGCATCAGCCTGCTCATCATGGTGGGCGTCGGTCTCGACACGGTCAAGCAGATCGATTCCCAGTTGCAGCAGCGCAACTACGAAGGGTTCCTCCGCTGATGAGAATGGTCATCATGGGCCCGCCGGGGGCGGGTAAGGGGACCCAGGCCACTGTCATCGCGACCACTATGGGCGTTCCCCATGTGTCCACCGGGGACCTGTTCCGGGCGAACGTGGGCGAAGGCACCGAACTCGGCCTCGAGGCCAAGCGCTACATGGATGCGGGGGAGTACGTTCCCGACTCGGTGACCAACGGCATGGTGCGCGACCGCATCACGCAGCCGGACTGCCATCCCGGATTCCTGCTCGACGGATACCCGCGCACCCTGGAGCAGGTCAACGAGCTCGACATGATGCTGGCCTCTGCCTCCCAGTCCCTCGACCGGGTGATCGAGTTGACCGTCGACACCGATGAGGTCGTGGAGCGGTTGCTCAAGCGGGCGCAGGAGCAGGGCCGTGCCGATGACACCGCCGAGGTGATCCGTCGACGCCTCGAGGTCTATGCCGAGCAGACCGCACCCCTCACCGCCGTCTACGCGGGCCGCAACATCCTGGTCCGCGTCGATGGGCTCGGTGAGATCGCCGACGTCACGCGCCGCATTCTCGCGGCCCTCGCCGACTGATCCGCTCCTCGTCGTCGATCACGCGCTGATGTTCTCCTCGCGTCGCAAGATCGAGATCAAGTCTGTCGGGGAAATCCAGGCCATGCGGGCTGCAGGCTTGGTCGTGGCGCGCACTTTGCAGCGGGTTGCCCAGATCGCGGCACCAGGGGTCACCACAGCCGAACTCGACGAATGCGCGGCGGATTCGATCCACGATGAGGGCGCCGAGCCCTCGTTCCTCGGCTACTACGGATTCCCCGCGCATATCTGCACCTCGGTGTCCGAGGAGGTCGTCCACGGCATCCCCGGCCAGCGTCGCCTCGTCGACGGCGATCTGCTGTCGGTTGACTGCGGGGCGATCGTGGAGGGCTGGCATGGAGATGCCGCGATCACCATTCCGATCGGCGCAGTGTCTCCCGCCGCTGCGGAGTTGAGCGACGTCACCCGCGGCTCGCTGTGGGCGGGATTGGCCGCAGCTCGTCCGGGCGCCCGGTTGTCCGATATCGGGCACGCCGTGCAGTCCTTCGTCGAGTCGGCGGCGGAGAACGGACGCACCCTGGGCATCGTCGAGGAATACGTCGGCCACGGCATCGGATCGGCGATGCACATGGAGCCGCCGGTACCCAACTACGGCCGCCCGGGCAAGGGTCCCCGTCTCGTGCCGGGAATGGCCCTCGCCGTCGAGCCGATGTTGACCCTGGGGCCACCCTCGGTCCACACCCTGGATGATGAGTGGACCGTGGTCACCGATGATGGCCAGTACGCCGCGCACTGGGAGCACACTGTGGCGATCACCGAGGAGGGTCCCTGGGTGCTCACCGCCCTGGAGGAGGATGTGCGCCCGGCCCCGGCGTGAGACCTCGCCACTATCGTCCGACTATCGGAAAAGCGGGCCCCGATTTCTCCTGGACAACCTCGGTGCCCTAGGCTAGGGCGCTGGCTTCGGACGAGACTGCCCGAGCCATCCATCGCAACGTACGAACCCATTCGGCTCGCCGAGTCGAGCGTGCGGTGCGAGCGACGAAGGACGCGACGGAAAGAGGCCATGGCCAAAAAAGACGGTGCCATCGAACTCGAGGGCACCATCGTCGAGTCACTACCCAACGCGATGTTCCGGGTGGAGCTCGACAATGGTCACAAGGTCCTCGCCCACATCAGCGGCAAGATGCGGATGCACTACATCCGTATCCTCCCTGATGACCGCGTCGTGGTGGAGCTCTCGCCGTACGACCTCACTCGGGGTCGCATCGTCTACCGGTACAAGTGACCGGTGGCAATGCATATCTTGGCAGTGCATAACAAGGAGAGATCCCGGTGAAGGTCAAGCCCAGCGTCAAGAAGATCTGCGACAAGTGCAGGATGATCCGTCGTCATGGCCGCGTCATGGTCATCTGCGACAACGTCCGGCACAAGCAGCGTCAGGGATAACCACCCCCGCTGCGCCTCCGTCGGGGGAGACAACCCCGACGGTGGATTTCCACTAGCGAAGCCCGACCCCCGGTGCGCCTCGTGCGGGCCACTGGGACGACACCCTCGGTCGACGGGGCCGAGGACCTCACGGTGTTGAGGACCGGCATCGCTTCCAGACCTCGCCGAGAGCACGCAGGAAGAAGAGGAACACCCATGGCACGTCTCGTTGGCGTCGACCTGCCCCGCGATAAGCGGATGGTCGTCGCGCTCACCTACATCTACGGCGTCGGACGCACCCGTGCGGCCGAAGCCCTCGAGGCCACCGGCATCAGCCCCGATCTGCGGGCGGGCGATCTCACCGATGATCAGCTCGTCGCCCTTCGCGACTGGATCGAAGCCAATCTGCGCGTCGAAGGCGATCTGCGTCGTGAGGTGGCCGCCGATATCCGCCGCAAGGTCGAGATCGGCAGCTATCAGGGCATCCGCCATCGCCGCGGTCTGCCCGTGCGTGGACAGCGCACCCACACCAACGCGCGCACCCGCAAGGGCCCGCGCAAGACCGTCGCCGGCAAGAAGAAGGCCACCAAGTAATCCACCACGTAGCCCACGAGGTAGGGCTGGCGCCCGCAACGCGCACGCCGCCCCGACGAGACTCGTTCGCACGAACCCACGAAAGCTGAGGACATGCCCCCGAAGTCAGGTAAGGCCGGCGCCAAGAAGGTGCGCCGCAAGGAAAAGAAGAACGTGGCCCACGGCCACGCTCACATCAAGAGCACGTTCAACAACACCATCGTGTCGATCACGGACCCCAGTGGTGCGGTCATCGCCTGGGCCTCCTCCGGCCAGGTCGGTTTCAAGGGCAGCCGCAAGTCGACTCCCTTCGCCGCCCAGCTTGCCGCCGAGGCAGCTGCCCGCCGAGCGATGGAACACGGCATGCGCAAGGTCGACGTGTTCGTCAAGGGTCCCGGCTCCGGCCGCGAGACCGCTATCCGATCCCTGCAGGCCACCGGCCTCGAGGTGGGATCGATCGCCGATGTCACCCCCGTGCCCTTCAACGGGTGCCGTCCCCCCAAGCGCCGTCGCGTCTGAGAAAGGCTGATCACACCCATGGCTCGATACACCGGACCCGACTGCAAGCGGTGCCGTCGCGAGAAGACCAAGTTGTACCTCAAGGGATCGAAGTGCGAATCCGCGAAGTGTCCCTTCGAGAAGCGTCCCTACCCGCCAGGTCAGCATGGCCGCGGTCGGTCGAAGGACAGCGAGTACCTGCTGCAGTTGCGGGAGAAGCAGAAGGCTGTGCGCATCTACGGCGTGCTGGAGAAGCAGTTCCGCGGCTACTACGAGGAAGCCCATCGCAAGCAGGGCAAGACAGGTGAGAACCTGCTGCGCATCCTCGAGAGCCGACTGGACAACGTCGTCTACCGAGCGGGCTTCGCGAAGTCCCGCGACATGGCCCGCCAGTTGGTGCGCCACGGCCACTTCACCGTCAACGGACACAAGGTGGACATCCCGTCCTACCGCGTGCAGCCGCAGGACATCATCGAAGTGCGCCCCGGATCCCGTGAGATGACCCCGTTCGTCGTGGCTCACGCCGAGATCGGCGAGAAGGACGTGCCCGCGTGGCTCGAGGTCGTGCCGTCCAAGATGCGGATCCTCGTGCACTCGCTGCCCGCCCGCCAGGTGATCGACACTCCGGTTCAGGAGCAGTTGATCGTCGAGCTCTACTCCAAGTAGCAATCCCCGCGTCCGGAACGCCACCGGACGAACCTGCAATCTGCGACGTCAAATAGCGGTCGTCGCCGAAAGGACGAAACGAAGTGCTGATCTCACAGCGGCCCACGCTCAGCGAAGAGTCCGTACACGATTTCCGCTCGCGGTTCATCCTCGAGCCCCTCGAGCCGGGATTCGGCTACACCCTCGGCAACTCCCTGCGTCGAACCCTGCTGTCCTCCATCCCCGGAGCAGCGGTCACCAGCATTCGCATCGACGGTGTGCTGCATGAGTTCACGACCATCCCCGGTGTGAAGGAAGACGTTACCGAACTGATCCTGAACATCAAGCAGCTCGTGGTGTCCTCCGAGCATGACGAGCCGGTGGTGATGTATCTGCGCAAGCAGGGCCCCGGTGCTGTCGTGGCTGCCGATATCGCCCCGCCCGCGGGAGTCGAGGTGCACAATCCCGAACTGCACCTGGCGACGCTGAACGGCAAGGGCAAGTTGGAGCTGGAACTCGTCGTCGAGCGTGGTCGCGGCTACGTCTCCGCGGCGTTGAACAAGCAGCCCGGCCAAGAGATCGGTCGCATCCCCGTCGACTCGATCTACTCCCCGGTGCTCAAGGTCACCTACAAGGTGGAGGCGACCCGCGTCGAGCAGCGCACCGACTTCGACCGCCTTGTCATCGATGTCGAGACCAAGCCGTCAATGCGGCCGCGCGATGCGATGGCCTCGGCCGGCAAGACCCTGGTGGAGTTGTTCGGACTCGCACATGAGTTGAACGTCGACGCCGAGGGCATCGATATCGGGCCATCCCCGGCTGACGCCTTTGCCGCCGAGCAGTTGTCGACGCCGATCGAGCAGCTCGATCTCACCGTCCGGTCGTATAACTGCCTGAAGCGCGAAGGCATCCACACCGTGGGCGAGTTGATCTCGCGCAGCGAGGCCGATCTGCTCGATATCCGCAACTTCGGCTCGAAGTCCATCGACGAGGTCAAGGTCAAGCTCGACACTCTCGGCCTGGCGCTGAAGGACAGCCCGCCCGGATTCGATCCCGGTGCTGCGGTCTACTTCGGCGACGAGGACGACGACAGCCTCGGCTTCGTCGAAGACGAGCAGCTGTAGTTCACCGCCACCCGCACTTTGTCCCTGTAGCCCCAAGGAGTCATCGAGATGCCCACGCCCACGAAGGGTCGCCGCCTGGGTGGCGGACCTGCCCACGAACGCCTCATGCTCGCGAACCTGGCCACGGCCCTGTTCGAGCACGGTCGAATCACCACCACCGAGGCGAAGGCCAAGCGGCTGCGTCCGCTCGCCGAACGCATGATCACCTTCGCCAAGCGCGGTGACCTCGCGGCGCGGCGCCGGGTGCTCGCGGTCGTGCGGGACAAGTCGGTCGTGCACACGTTGTTCACCGAAATCGGCCCGAACTATGCCGGTCGTCCCGGCGGCTACACCCGCATCACCAAGATCGGTCCCCGCAAGGGCGACAACGCGCCGATGGCGGTCATCGAACTCGTCGAGCCGCTCGCCGAGGCCGTCGTGGCCGAGGCCACCGGAGCCACGAAGCGTGCCGCCAAGGAGGCCGCAGCAGCGACGACGGCGGCCGCGGCCGCCACGGCGGCGCAGGCTGAGGAGGCAGCGGGGGACGCTGTGGAGGCCGACGCTGCTGAGGGTGCTGAGGAGCCCGGCGAGGACACCGCGGCGGTTGCCGAGGCGGAGGAGACCGCCGAGGTCGAGGCTGAGGTCAGCGAATCCGCGACCGAGCGCGCCGAGGAGATCGCCGAGGCTGCTGCTGCGGAGGAAGCCGACTCCGACGAGCGAGACTCCTGACGGATCGATCGATGCCGTCGCCGGGACATGCCCGGTGGCGATTGGACATCGCTTACGACGGGTCAGGCTTCCACGGCTGGGCCCGTCAGCCCGGTGTGCGCACCGTCGAGTCCGTGATCACCGATGCCCTGACGACCATCACGGCTGCCACTACCCGTGTGGACGTGACGTGTGCCGGTCGGACCGATGCGGGTGTCCACGCCCGTGGGCAGGTTGCCCATGTCGATCTCCCTGACGGCGAAGGCGCACGAGGCGAGCAAACACTCGGCGAGCCAACACTGTTGCGGCGACTCCAGGGAGTGCTCCCCGATGACGTCGCGGTGACGGCGGCGACGAGGGTGAGCGCGGATTTCGACGCGCGGTTCTCTGCCGTGTGGCGCCGCTACGCCTATCGGATCGCAGACTCCTATGCCGCTCGTGATCCCCTGCGCCGAACCGATGTCCTGGAGCACCCACGTTCGCTGGACCTCGAGGCGATGAACGTCGCCGCAGGCTCTCTCCTCGGCGAACATGATTTCGCCGCGTTCTGTCGGGCGCGGGTCGGGGGAACCACGATCCGACGGATCCTGGACTGCGCCTGGAGCAGGGATGGGGCAGGGCGGGCGGTCTTGGATATCCGGGCCGATGCCTTCTGCCACTCGATGGTGCGGTCGGTCGTGGGCGCGCTGATCGCGGTTGGTGACGGTCGGAGGGAGCCGGACTGGGTCGGCGAGATCCTCGATCGTGGCGAGCGCGATCCCGGGGTCCGGGTCATGCCGGCGCACGGATTGACCCTCGAGGAGGTGGGCTACCCCCCGCCGCAGGAGTGGGCGGCTCGCCAGGAGGTCACCAGGGTCCTCCGTGGGGAGTCCGCGGAGGACGACCCCGCTTTGACCGGCAACGACCGATCGCGGTAGTCTCGAGGGTCGTTGTGCCCATCATCGGGCGCCGCCCCTCTCGTCATCGAGGGGGATCCATGTGGGAAGTGAAGGTTCATCTCGTGCGCACGTACTCTCAGAAGCCCGGTGAGATCACCCGCCAGTGGCATGTCATCGACGCCACCGACGTCGTTCTCGGCCGGCTCGCCTCCCACATCGCCACCCTGCTGCGCGGCAAGCACAAGCCGACCTACGCACCCCATGTCGACACCGGTGACTTCGTCGTCGTCATCAACGCGGACAAGGTCGCCCTCACCGGCTCGAAGCGTGAGCAGAAGATGGACCATCGCCACTCCGGATACCCCGGTGGCCTGCGCAGCACCTCCTACGAAACCCTCCTCGAGACCAACCCGCGTCGGGTGATCGAGAAGGCCGTAAAGGGGATGCTTCCGCACAACCGCATCGGCCGCCAGCAACTGTCGAAGTTGAAGGTCTACAGCGGCCCACAGCACCCGCACACCGCACAGCAGCCCCAGCCGTTCACCATCTCGCAGGTCGCTCAGTAGCCCCTTCGGGCACGATGCGCGAAAGGACACCACGTGACCACGCAAACTCCTGAGGTCGAGATCGACGTCGACATCGACGACGAAGCTCCCTCCTCCTATACCTCCGAGACACCGGGCATGGCCCAGGTGTCCGACCGTCCCGTCGTCACCGCCCCCGGCGCTGCGACGGGACGCCGCAAGGAAGCCATCGCACGAGTTCGCCTCGTGCCGGGCACCGGTCGTTGGACCGTCAATGGTCGCGACCTCGAGTCCTACTTCCCCAACCGCGTGCACCAGCAGATCGTCAACGAGCCGTTCGTGACCCTCGGTCAGTCCGGCCGCTACGACGTGATCGCTCGCATCAGCGGCGGCGGAATCTCCGGCCAGGCCGGCGCGTTGCGCCTCGGAGTGGCTCGCGCCCTGAACGAGATCGACACCGAGGGCAACCGTGGTGACCTGAAGCGCTCGGGCTTCCTCACCCGCGATGCTCGCGCGAAGGAGCGCAAGAAGTACGGCCTGAAGAAGGCCCGTAAGGCGCCTCAGTACAGCAAGCGCTAACCGCCGTGGGCCGGCTCTTCGGCACCGATGGGGTCCGCGGCCTCGCCAATGGCGAGATCACCGCGGAGTTGGCCCTGCAGTTGTCGTCGGGGGCTGCACGCGTCCTCGGTGCTCGCACCCAGGGGCGACCTTTGGCTGTCGTCGGTCGCGATCCTCGCGCCAGTGGTGAATTCCTCGAGGCAGCCGTGGTCGCCGGTCTTGCCGGTGCCGGCATGGACGTTCTCCTTGCCGGGGTGATCCCCACCCCGGGGCTGGCCTATCTCGTGGCGGACGAGGGTGCGGACCTCGGCGTCATGATCTCGGCCTCCCATAATCCGATGCCGGACAACGGCATCAAGTTCTTCTCCGCCGGGGGCCGCAAACTCCCCGACCGGGTCGAGGATGAGATCGAGAAGATCCTCGAGGAGTCATGGCAGCGCCCTGTCGCTGACGCGGTGGGTCGCGTGCGTGAACTCGACAACGCGACGGCTCGATATGTCCAGCACCTTGTCGATGCCGTCCCCCATTCCCTGGAGGGATTGCGGATCGTGGTCGACTGCGCCCATGGAGCTGCGTCTGGTGTCGCGCCCGATGCCCTGCGCCGCGCGGGTGCGGAAGTCACGGCGATCCACTCAACGCCCGATGGACTGAACATCAATGACGGCTGCGGCAGCACCCACATGGGTGATCTGGCCGCCGCTGTGGTCGAGTTGGGAGCTGATGCGGGTATCGCCCACGACGGAGATGCCGACCGGTGTCTCGCGGTCGATGCGACGGGGCAACTCGTCGACGGGGATCAGATCATGGCGATCCTCGCGCTCGCGATGCGCGACGCGGGTGAACTCGCCCGGGACACCGTCGTCGCCACGGTGATGTCCAACCTGGGCTTCGGCCTTGCGATGGAGCAGGCGGGGATCGAGGTCGTGCGCACCGCTGTCGGTGACCGCTACGTTCTCGAGGAGATGCTCGAGCACGGGTATTCCCTCGGCGGGGAGCAGAGCGGACACATCGTGGTGGCGGATCAGGCGACGACGGGGGACGGAGTGCTCACCGCGCTGCTCCTGCTGTCGCGGATGGCGGCCACAGGCCGATCCCTCCAGCAGCTCGCCTCGGTGATGACCCGACTTCCCCAGGTTCTGCTCAATGTGCCCGATGTCGACCGGAGCCGGCTCGATGATCCCGGGGTGCTCGATGAGGTGGCACGGGTCGAGGCTGAGCTCGGGGGCGCCGGTCGGGTGCTCCTGCGCCCCTCGGGCACGGAACCGCTCGTGCGCATCATGGTGGAGGCACCCACGGAGGCTCAGGCATCGGCGGCCGCCGATGCCATTGCCGGAGTGGTCCGCGACCGCCTGTCCCTGCCACGCTGATCCCGTCCTCCGCGTACGCTGGCTGCCATGTGCGGGATCGTGGGCTACGTCGGCGAGAAGCAGGCGCTCGAGGTCGTCGTCGAGGGGCTTCGTCGACTGGAGTACCGCGGCTACGACTCCGCCGGTGTCGCGGTGGTGGCCGATGGTCGACTCCACACCCGCAAGAAGGCCGGCAAACTGGCGAACCTGGAGAGCCTGCTCGGTGAGGATCCGCTCGAAGCGGCCACCCTGGGCATCGGTCACACCCGCTGGGCGACGCATGGGGGACCGACCGACGCCAATGCGCACCCTCATGTCAGCGATGACGGGCGGGTCGCGGTCATCCATAACGGGATCATCGAGAACTTCGCGGAGTTGCGTGATGAGCTCAGTGCGGCCGGGGTGGTGTTGAACTCCGAGACCGACACCGAGGTGGTGGCACACCTGCTGGCGGCTGAGCTGCCTGCCTGCGGCGGGGATCTATCCGAGGCGATGCGGCGCACCTGCGTCCGTCTTGAAGGCGCCTTCACCCTTGTGGCCGTCGTCGCTGACGATGTCGATGTCGTGGTGGCGGCGCGCCGAAACTCCCCGTTGGTCGTCGGCCTAGGCCAGGGCGAGAACTTCCTCGCCTCCGATGTGGCCGCGTTCGTCTCGCACACCCGAGAGGCCCTCGAACTCGGCCAGGACCAGGTGGTGACGATCTCGCGTGATGACGTGATCGTGACGGACTTCGAAGGAAACCTCGTCGAGGCGACCCCCTTCACCATCACCTGGGATGCCGCCGCCGCCGAGAAGGGTGGCTACGACCTGTTCATGCTCAAGGAGATCGCCGAGCAGCCCAAGGCGGTCTCCGATTCGCTTCGCGGTCGGGTGGGGCGAGATGGTCGGTTGCATCTTGACGAGATGCGCCTGACCGATGCAGATCTTCGCGAGATCGACAAGATCCTCGTCGTCGCCTGCGGCACCGCCTATCACGCAGGCTTGGTAGCGAAGTACGCAATCGAGCATTGGACGCGCATCCCCGTCGATGTGGAACTGGCCAGCGAATTCCGATACCGCGATCCGATCGTCGACTCGCGCATGCTCACCATCGCCATCTCCCAGTCGGGGGAGACGATGGACACGCTCATGGCGCTGCGCTATGCCCGAGAGCAGGGCTCTCGAGCGCTGGCGATCTGCAACACGGTCGGGTCGACGATTCCCCGGGAATCCGATGGCGTGCTCTACACCTACGCCGGACCGGAGATCGCCGTGGCGTCGACGAAGGCCTTCCTCACCCAGATCATCGCGGCCTATCTCGTGGGGCTCTATCTCGCGCAGGTGCGAGGGAACATGTTCGGCGATGAGATCGCCACGGTGCTGCGCGATCTATCGGACATGCCCCAGGCAGTCGATCTGGTCCTCGACACCTCCGAGGGGGTGCAGGAGCTCGCGGCGGAGTTGGCCGATGCGAAGTCCGTGCTGTTCATCGGACGCCACGTGGGATTCCCGGTCGCGCTCGAGGGTGCATTGAAATTGAAGGAACTCGCCTACATGCACGCGGAGGGATTCGCGGCCGGTGAGTTGAAGCACGGTCCCATCGCGCTCATCGAGCCGGGGATTCCCGTGGTGTGCATCGTGCCGTCGCCGCAGGGACGAGCCGTGCTGCACGACAAGGTGGTGAGCAATATTCAGGAGGTCCGAGCCCGTGGGGCGCGGACCATCATCGTGGCCGAGGAGGGTGATGAATCGGTGGTGCCCTACGCCGACCACATCATCCGTGTCCCGGCGGTGCCCACACTCATGCAGCCCTTGGTCTCGACGGTGCCGCTGCAGGTCTTTGCCTGCGCCATGGCGACCGCGAAGGGGCACGATGTCGATCAGCCGCGCAACCTGGCCAAGTCGGTCACCGTCGAGTGACCCGGCGAGGAACGTGACGAGCGTGATCATCGCCCTGGGTATCGATGCTGTAGCGATTGCGCGATTCTCTGCACTCATGCAACGCCGCCCCGGCGTCGTGCAGCGCCTCTTCGTCGACGATGAGGTCTATCGCGCGGACGGTTCGCTGCGGAATGCGGCCTCGCTCGCCGCGCGATTCGCCGCGAAAGAGGCGGCCGCCAAGGCTCTTGGCGCCCCTGCAGGTTTGCTCTGGCATGACTGCCGGATCCTCACCGATGCCGCCGGTCGACCATCGATGGAGGTGTGCGGCACAGTCGCGGCGGCAGCGCGAACCCAGGGCATCGACCGCTGGCATGTCTCGCTCACCCATGACGGCGACTATGCGATGGCACAGGTCATCGCGGAAGGGCGCAAGCAGGCGGAGGCGGGTGCCTGATGGGTCACGGGGTGTTCGATGTGGCGGCCGTGCGAGCCGCCGAGGAACGGCTGATGGCGCAGATATCGCCGGGCGCGCTGATGCAGCGGGCGGCCACCGGGCTCGAGTCGGTCATTGCCGGCGTGCTCGAGGAACTCCGCGGCGGTGTCGCGGGCAGCGCCGTGGCGATCCTGGTGGGATCGGGGAACAACGGGGGCGACGCGCTGTGGGCTGGGGCGGGATTGGCAGCTCGGGGAGCCCGTGTCGTGGCGCTGACCCTCTCGTCCCGGTGGCATGAAGAGGGTGCTGAAGCACTCGTGGCTCGCGGTGGTTCCGTTCGTGCGAGTGGGTCCCTGACCGACGAAGCCGTGGCGGCTCTCCTTGCGGATGCCGATGTCATCATCGACGGCATCCTCGGGATCGGCGGACGCGGCGAACTGCGGGATCGGGCCGCGCAATGCGCCTCCTGGGCGAGCATGAGCGGCGCACCTGTCATTGCCGTCGATGTCCCCAGCGGGGTCGATGCCGACAGCGGTGCGGTCGAGAATGAGCAGGCGTGCATGGAGGCCGATCTGACGGTGACCTTCGGTTGCCTCAAGCCGGGCCTGCTCCTCGCGCCGGGTCGCTTCTTCGTCGGAGGGTGGCGACTGATCGACATCGGGCTGGGGCCGCAACTGCCCGAGGCGAACATCGAGGTTCTCGACGACCTGGATCTTGCGGCCTGCGTCCCGGAGCCCGCGGACGCCGACTACAAGTACTCCCGGGGAGTCGTGGGAATCGCTGCGGGCAGTCGGTCCTATCGAGGCGCGGGATATCTCGCCACGGGTGCGGCCCGGGTCTCGGGTGTGGGGATGGTGCGCTATCTGCAACGTGATGACTCCCTCGCCGAGAGCATCGTGAACACGTTCTGGGATGTCGTGATCTCCGACAAGGTCGAGGACCCGAAGATCACCGGCTATGCCATCGGTCCGGGGTGGGGCACCGATGAAGCATCAGCCGAGACCCTGCGCGATGTCCTCGACCTCGATGTTCCCGTGGTCGTTGATGCCGATGGGCTTCGACTTCTCGCGGCGGAGCCGATGCGGGAGTGGTTGATCGATCGTGGTGAGCGTGGGCGGGTCACCGTCCTGACCCCGCATGAGGGCGAGTTCGCTGCTCTCGGCTACACCATCGATGGTGACCGCCTGAGTGCGGCGCGACGAGCTGCGACGGAGTTGGGCTGTGTCGTGCTGCTCAAGGGACCTGGCACAGTCGTTGCTGCGCCGGACGGCGAGGCATTCATCGACACCTACGCCACGGCGGTACTCGGCACGGCGGGAAGCGGCGATGTATTGACGGGGTTGATGGCGGGAATGCTCGCCGCCGCCCGCGCACGCACCGGCAGCCTGTCGCTCAACTACGCGGCTCGCATCGCAGCAGCCGCGGCCGGGCTCCACGGGATCGCCGGCGATATCGCCGGACGAGCCGGTCGACCGGTCACAGCGCATGACATCCTCGAAGCACTCCCTGACGCGATCGGGCAGGTGAGGCGACGTTGACCATGAACACTTCAGCGAACACTTCATCGCCGATGCCAGATCAGGTGCGAGCCGAAGCAGTGATCGATCTTGCGGCGGTCGCCGCGAATATCGAGCGCCTGCGTGCCTCGTCCTCGGCAGACGTCATGGTCGTGGTCAAGGCCGACGGATATGGGCATGGTGATGTAGCGATTGCTCGGCATGCCCGCGACATCGGTGTGTCCTGGCTGGGTGTCGCACTCCCTGCCGAAGCACTCGCGTTGCGCGATGCGGGGGATGAGGGTTCCATTCTCGCCTGGCTGCTCACTCCGGGACAAGGGGACACCGTCGAGTGCGTGATGCGCGATGTCGATCTCGGTGTCAGCGATCGGTGGGCGCTCGAGGAGATCGCCGGCATCGGACGCGACACGGGAATGATGCCGCGAGTGCATCTGAAGGTGGACACCGGACTCGGGCGCGGTGGAGTGTCGTGGACGAAGTGGCCGGAATTAGTGCGACGAGCTCGCGTCCTGCGCGACGAGGGCGTGCTCGATGTCGTGGGTGTGTGGTCGCACCTGGCCTCCGGTGAGCAGCCGGACAGCGAGATCACGGCTGCGCAGGCGAGGGTGTTCGCCGATGCCCTCGAGGTCGTCGACGATGCGGGTCTGCAGCCCCGATGGATTCACCTGGCGAATTCGGGGGCCGTGCTCAACGGTTCGGAGAACTCCTGGGGATTCGAGCAGACGCTGGTGCGTTGCGGCATCGCCACCTACGGCATCACCCCGGGGTTGGCCCTGGGGGATTCGGCCGCTCTCGGCCTGCGTCCGGCCATGACCCTGCAGGCGAGACTGGCGGTGGTGAAGGAGGTCCCGGCGGGACACGGTGTCTCCTACGGGCACCTGTGGACGGCAGCCGCACCGACGGTGCTGGGATTGCTGCCGCTCGGCTATGCCGATGGACTTCCGCGGACCGCACGGAATCCTGAGGTCCTGGTCGAGGGTCGACGTCGACCCATCATCGGTCGCATCGCCATGGATCAGTGCGTCCTCGACCTCGGTGCGCCCGACGAGGTGGGTGATATCGAGGCAGGGACTGCGGTGACGGTGTTCGGTCCTGGGGCGAAGGGAGAGCCGACGGCCGAGGACTGGGCGGACTGGGCCGACACCATCGGCTACGAGATCGTCACCCGCATCGGGCCGCGGGTTCCCCGACGCTATGTCGAGGAGACTCGGGCATGAGTCGTGCCGGAGGTGCGGGTCCCATCCCGCGATGGGCACCGATCGTTGCCGTCGCGGCGGGAGCCGCACTGGGAGCGGTGGCGGAGCGAGCATGGTCGCGTCGACGCTTGACCGAGTCACCTGTTCTGGGTGAACCGTCCATCCCCCATGGCACCGAGGTGCGCCGGGTCATCGCTGATGATGGACAGTCCCTGCACGTCGAGATCGACACCCCGGCCGGGTGGATGCCCGGGGATCCGACGGTTGTTCTCGTGCATGGCTTTGCCCTGGATCTCACGACCTTCGACCATCAGCGCCGCGCGCTCCGCGGAGTCGCTCGTGTGGTGGTCTACGACCATCGAGGTCACGGCCGCTCGTCCCTCTCACCGAATGGTGAGGCCCCCGGCACCGGTGCGCTGACGATTGAACGGCTCGGTGAGGACCTCGCGACGGTCATCGACTCCTGCGCGGGCGAGGAGATGGTCCTCATCGGCCACTCGATGGGCGGAATGACGATCATGGCGCTCGCCGAGGCCCACCCGGAGTGGTTCGGCACATCGATCAGGGGAACCGCGCTGCTGGGCACGACGGCCGGCGCCATCGCGACGGTCACCCTGGGTTTGCCCGCACCCATCGCCCGCGCCGCGCACGGGCTCACGCCACTCGTTGGCTCCGTCGTGGAGCGGCCCTGGTTGAGCGACCTGATCACTCGACTGCGTGATTCGGGCAGCGATGTGGCCCGCATCCTCACCCGGACGTATGCCTTCGGAGATTCCGCGCCGACGCATGGAACGGATCTGGTGGCCCACCTGCTTGCGACAACCGAACTCTCGGTTGTCGCGGATCTGCTGGCCGACATCGGTCGGCATGACCGGCGCGCGGTGCTGGATGTCATCGCCCGGGCGCCGGTCCTCATCATGGTGGGCAGCGTCGATCGGCTGACGCCTGCCGGGCATTCCCGTCGGATGCAGAAGGCGATGCCTGCTGCGGAGTTGATCGTTCTCGATGGTGTCGGTCACATGCTCACCCTCGAGTCGCCCGGGCCGATCGACACTGCGCTCGTGGACTTCGTGCGCTCCGCGACGGTGGATCAGTAGTAATGGGCGCTGAGGCAAGCGCGACGATCCTGCTGCCCGACGTGGCCGCCACCGAGGAATTCGGCCGACGTGTGGCGCGCATGTGCGCTGCTGGAGACCTCATCGTCCTGTCGGGGGAACTCGGGGCGGGGAAGACGACGTTCGTTCGTGGCCTGGGCGACGTCCTCGGGGTGCGTGGTCCGGTGACGAGTCCGACCTTCGTCATTGCGCGTCATCACCCAGCCGTCGACGGGCATCGTCCCCATGCGCTCGATCTCGTCCATGTCGATGCTTATCGCGTCGAGACAGCCCAGCAGATCGATGATCTCGATCTCCTCGATCGCGTTGATGAAGCTGTGACGGTCGTGGAGTGGGGAGAGGGCAAGGTCGAGCACCTCAGTGACTCCCGACTGCACATCAAGTTTCGCGAGGATGATGCGAATCCAGACGCCAGGATCGCGACCGTGCGGGGAGTCGGCCCACGATGGACGAGCGTGCAGATCGATCATCTGATGTCGTCGAACTGACAGGGGATGCTTGACTAGCGCGGTGATCGTCCTCGCCCTCGACACCGCGACCGCTGCGACAACGGCGGCGATTCAGGGTGACGGTCTTGAGGTGAGTCGCACCATCATCGATCCGCATCGCCACGTCGAGTCCCTCCCGAGCCTGATCGATGACGTTCTTCGGGAAGCAGGCGTGGCGGCATCGGAGATCGACCTCATCGGCTGCGGTGTGGGACCAGGTCCTTTCACCGGATTACGGGTCGCGATCTCCACCGCCACGGCGATGTCGGAGGCCCTGGACATCCCGGTCGTCGGAGTCTGCACGCACGATGCGATTGCGCGCAGAGCGCTCGCAGGAGCCTCGCAGCCCCTCCCGATCGCTGTGGTGACTCGCGCGCGACGGGTGGAGTCGTTCTGGTCGACCTTTGACAGGGCCGGGTTGCGCACCGCGGGGCCGCTGGCGCTGACCAACGAGGCGGTGTCGACGATGACTGCGGATGGTGAGCCGAGGATCTGGGCGGGGGATGCCGCGGAGTCACTCAAGCCGGACGCTCAGGAGTGCCTGCTGGGGCCGGCGCATCCGGATGCGCGGGACCTCGCTGCTCTCATCCTCGAACGGGTTGAGTCGGGCGAGCCATTGCCGGAGGTGACGGAGTCAGCCGAACTCGAGCCAGCGACGGCACGCGGTGACACCACCGAGCAGTGGTTGTTGCAGCGCCTCGCCCACGGCAGGGTGCTGCTTCCGGCGCGCCCGCTCTATCTTCGTCGACCCGATGCCGTGGAGCCGGTGCTGTGAACACGGTGACCCCGATGCGGTGGTGGCACATCGAGTATCTTCTCGAACTCGAGCAGGAACTCTTCGGGCCCACGGCCTGGAGTGCGGCACAGTTCTGGGGAGAACTCGCGCGAGACAACCGCCGCTATCACGTTCTCACGGACGAATCCGAGCGGATCATCGGCTACGCCGGGATGGTGTTCGTCGGTGCGGAAGCCGACGTGCAGACGATCGCCGTCGCACCTGATGCACAGGGGCATGGTTGGGGTCGGGTGCTCCTCGACGTGCTGATCGAGGATGCGCGGTCCTGCGGGTGCGCTCAGTTGATGCTGGAAGTCCGCGCGGACAATGAACCCGCCATCGCGCTCTATGCACACGCCGGTTTCGAGGTCATCTCGACTCGACGGTCGTACTACGGACCGGGAGAGGATGCGGTGATCATGCGGTTGCGGCCGATACCGAAGATGTTGGTGCCTGCATCATGACCCGTTCCTCTAACCAGCCGCTGGTCATCGGTATCGAGACGTCCTGCGATGAGCTCGGCGTCGCCTTCGTGCGCGGACATGAACTGCTCAGCGATGTCGTCGCATCCAGTGTGGCCGAGCATGCCCGATTCGGCGGCGTCGTGCCGGAGGTTGCCTCTCGGGCGCACGTGGAATCACTCCAGGCGACCCTCGAGGCGGCGCGAGCTGAGGCCGAGGTCACGTGGTCCGATGTCGATGCCGTTGCCGTGACCGCGGGACCAGGGCTCGCCGGAGCGCTTGTCGTGGGGGTTGCTGCAGCGCAGGGTTTGTCCCTCGCGCTCCAACGTCCGCTCTATGGCGTGAATCATCTCGCGGCCCACGTCGCCGTCGACCGTCTCGTGCACGGCGATCTCCCGCAGCCGGCCTTAGCCCTGCTCGTCTCCGGCGGCCACAGTTCGCTCCTGCGGGTGGACGATGTGACGGCCGACGTGACACCACTGGGACAGACCCTCGACGACGCGGCCGGGGAGGCCTTCGACAAGGTGGCGCGACTACTGGGACTGCCCTTCCCCGGTGGTCCGGCGATCGATGCCAGGGCGAGGGAGG
>Ga0180429_10001183_pt1 | contig 22280 bp, 18 predicted proteins | sample SS_ome_FD_132428 | JGI IMG/M metagenome (GOLD analysis project Ga0180429, IMG submission 132428) | Hypersaline lake sediment archaeal communities from the Salton Sea, California, USA - SS_1_S_1 metaG | ecosystem: Environmental > Aquatic > Non-marine Saline and Alkaline > Hypersaline > Sediment ...
CGACCTGTCGACGGTCCGCTACTTCTCGGAGCGGATCTTCATCATGTACGCCGCCCGAACCGTGGAGAAGGCGCCGACCGAGTCCCTGCTCGAATACCACTTCCACCCGTACACGCAGGCGCTTCTGGCAGCGATCCCTGATCCCGATCCGAAGAACGCTGAGACGTTCCGCGACGTTCCCGCCGGGGAACCGCCGAGCCTGGTGAATCCACCGCCGGGATGTCGCTTCCATCCTCGCTGCCCGCACGCGATCGAAGGGCTGTGCGAGGTCGAGCAGCCGCCGACGTTCGAGCCCCAGCCGGAGCACTACGTCGAATGCTGGCTCTATCGAGACGAGAAACGCGTGGAGGAGGGTGAGTAGCGTGACACCACTCCGGCTGATCGGGATCGGCGTCGTCCTCCTCGTGATCGGGGCGTTGCTGCCCTTCCTGATGGTCGCACGGTTGCTCGAATCGCAGCTCTGGCTCAACTTCATTGCCGTCGCTGCCTCCATGGCGGGCCTCATCGTCGGCCTGTACGGAGTGTTCGAGCTGCAGCGAACGCGCGAACGAGACAAGAGCAACCACTTCTAGTAAGCGGCGGAAGAGCGCCCTCACGGTGGCGAGGATCGATGCGCACCGTGAGGGCGCTATCGTGGAGGAGAGCGGACGAGCGGCCCCACACCCATCGGTCCAAGCCACTCAAGGAAGGGAGTTCCCGTTGAAGAGACTGATCGCCGTCGCCAACATCATCCGTCGCTACCCGTCCGTCGCCGGGTCGTTGCTCATCATCCTGACCCTCGTCGGAATCTCGCTCTACGCGATGGTCACCATCCCGCTCTCCGAGGCGATCTACCTCTGGCGCGGCGCCGATCAAGTCTGGAGTGACACGCCGCGAAACGCCCAACCGGCGTGGACCAACCTGTTCCGAACGACGAAGCTTCCCGAGACGTTCGTCGTTCGGATGGACGACGTCGAGGGAACCGACGAGCAACTCGGCGAGTCGATGTGGCGCGAAACGACGCTTCTGACGTTCGACTACCCGTACGCGGCGTTCCCACGCGAGCTGAATGTCTTCTTCGACGTCGAGTTCGAGACACGGGAACCCCAGGTGACGATCACCTGGATCAGTTTCGACGGCAGCGAGCGGCGCCTGTTCCGCGGGAACGTTCGGGACGGACAGCGCTACCCGATCTCCCAGGACACCGACCTGACGAGGGACCTCGGCACGTTCCCGCACGTCGGCCTGTTCGCCGATCCGGCCACGATCGGGAACGATGACGTCGAGCCGACAGTCGTCAGGGGTGAGTACGCGCTGCGGATCGAGGCGTTGACGTTCGAGGAAGGTTCGAGCGTCAGCGGACGCCTCGTCGTCTACGGCGACGTCTACGGGATCGCCGGAACCGATCACCTCCGACGAGACCTCGCCGTCGGCCTCCTCTGGGGGACCCCGATTGCGCTTCTGTTCGGCCTCGCCGCGACGATCGGGACGATGGTGTTGACGTTCATCATCGCTGCATTCGCCACGTGGTACGGCGGCTGGATCGACGCCCTCGTCCAGCGGATCACCGAGGTCAACCTGATGCTCCCGTTCTTGCCGATCCTGATCATGGTCGGCACGTTCTACTCGCGCAGCCTGTGGCTGATGCTCGCGGTCATCATCATCCTCAACATCTTCTCGGCCGGGATCAAGAGCTATCGAGCGATGTTCATGCAGGCGAAGAGCCTGCCGTACATCGAAGCCGCGCGCGCCTACGGAGCGAGCAACTCCCGGATCATCTTCCGGTACCTGATCCCGAAGATCGTTCCGGTCCTGATCCCCAATTTCGTGATCGGGATCCCGGAGTTCGTCTTCCTCGAGGCGTCGCTGTCCGTCCTCGGACTCGGCGACCCGACCCTCCCCACGTGGGGGAAGATCCTGAACAACGCCTACCAGGGCGGCGCCCTCTACCGCGGCTACTACTACTGGGTCCTCGAGCCGGCGATTCTACTGATGATCACCGGGCTGTCGTTCTCGATGCTCGGCTTCGCCCTCGACCGGATCTTCAATCCGCGCTTGCGCGGGATCTAGCCGGCTCGGAACCTCCGCGAGTCGACCTTCGGACGTGCCGGGTCGGGCAACTGATGGCCCGCCGGATCAGGCTTTTCCGACCAGGATCGAACGAATTCCGGCCCATCGAGCGCCGAGAACGTCGGTCAGGCGGCGATCTCCGATCATCACCGCGTCGCCCGGGTGCGCGTCCATCTCGGAGAGGATCCGACGAAACGCCCTTCGCGCCGGCTTGCCAGCCCGAAAGACTGCGGGGAAACGCCCATTCAGGTTCGACACGATCGACCCCCGACGCGTGCGGCGGTTCGACAGGATCCCGATCCGGAATCCGACTGACGTGAGTCGCTCGAACAGCGACTCGACCCGCGGGTCGAGTCGATCCGGCCTTCCCCGACCGAGAGTGCCGTCGAGATCGAACAGGAGGACCGTTTTCCGCTCGGACAAGAGGCGATCGAAATCAACGTCGAAGATCGTCGCCGCCATCTCGTCGGGCCGGAGAATCCGCAGACTAGGAAACCGATGACACATCGGCCTCTCCCTCCCGGACGAGGCGTCCGATCGTCGTGCGCTTCCGCAGGCGCTCGACGAGCTCGAGGAACTCCTCCTCCATCCCCGGCGAGACGTAAACGCGGTAGAGCGTCTCCCCGTCGTCGACCTTGAACTCGCGCCGCACGACGGCGAGGCCGTCGTACGCGCTGAGGATCGCATCGAGGAAGTGGATCTCCGCTTCGTGCGTCCCGATCCAGTAGACGATCGCGTCCATCAGGCCTTGCCCTGCAAGCGATCGAGCACCCTGTGCAGCGCGAGTTCGGGGTCGACACCCTTCTCCCACGCTGCGCCGATCTCCCGCAGGATGCGTGCCCCCGTCCGCTCTTCGTCGGTTACGCCGAGGCGGCCGAGGTCATCCGGCGTGAGGCCGTCGAGCTTTGCTGCGCCCGCCGCCTTGCGCGCTCGGAGCAGGGGCGGTAGGGGAACGTCCGCCTTGTTCTCGCAAGACTTGATCTCTTCCCATCGCCGATGGACCGACGGGAGATCGTTCGACGCGTCGCCGAACACGTGCGGGTGTCTCCGAACGAGCTTGGCGGCGATCGATCCGATCACATCTTCGATCGTGAATGCACCCTTCTCGGCAGCGATCTGACTGTGAAGCACAACCTGAAGGAGCACGTCGCCGAGCTCCTCCGCAACGAGATCCTCGTCCGCACGATCGATCGCGGCGATCAACTCGTGCGCTTCCTCGAGGATGTACGAACGAAGCGACGCGTGATCCTGCGCCCGATCCCAGGGGCAGCCCCCCTCGGGATCTCTCAATCGCGCGACGAGATCGACCAGCTCCGCGAACGAACGCGTCGCCATGCCCTACGGAAGCTCGGCGTCGTCTTCGGGCATCGGCTCGAACTCGAACGCCTCCGGAGCGGGCGCGGGGGGCGGAGAGAGGAGCTCGTCGGCCCGTTCGCGCAGCGCGGCGACGTCGTCGACGCGGTACGTCGCGTCGGCCTCCGCGATCTCGTCGAGACGCTCGATCGCCGCTGTCGCGTCGGCCGCTTCGAGATCGAGTCGCGCCAGCTCGACGAGAGCGTCGAGGCCCGCTTCGGACAGCGGTTCCTCCCCCGCGTCGAGCCTGGCGTTGATCATGATCTCTTCGTACATCTCCCGACGCGTCGCGTCTGATGACGCGTACGCGACCCCGCGCTCCAGGTAGTCGATCGCCGACGCATACTCCCGGCGCGATCGGTACGCCTCTGCAATGCCAAGATAGGATTCGACGAGCGTTGGATCGAGATCGATCGCGGCCGCGTACTCCCGAATCGCCGCCGACCACTTGTACTGCTCGGCGAAGACGTCGGCGAGGAGCAAACGCGCGTCGAGATCGTCTGGGGTCAGCTCGACCAGCATCCGGCCGACGCGCTCCCTCAGAACGGCCTCGAACGATCGATCGAACGCAAGCCACAGGTTCTCGAGCGCCTCGTCGCGCTCGTCGCGCGCGAGGAGGACCCTTCCGAGGCCTTCGTAGGCTTCCGCCGTGTACGGCGAGCGCAGGATCACGCCCTCGAACTCGTCCTCCGCGTCGTCGAGGCGTCCGCCGAGGAGGTGCGTCTCCCCAAGTTTGATGTTCAAATCGAGCGAGCCGCCCCTGGCGAGACCCTTCTCGTATCGATCGACGGCGAGCGCGTGCAGCTCAGCGATCAACGCATCGAGCTCGACGATCCGCTCCTCGTCCGCGGGGGTCGGCGCTTCCTTGTCTCGCAGGAGATCGCGCTCCTCGACCGCGGCGGCCAGACGCACGCGTGCGACGTCTCCCTCCGCGATCACCGCCTTGACGTTCCCCGGATCGATCGCGTAGATCGCGTCGATCAGCTCCCGCGCTTCGTCGACCGAGTCGAGCTCGAGATAGACGTTGGCCAGCTTGAGCATCACGCTCGAGTCGTTCGGACGCTGTTCGAGCACCGCCTCGTACCGGGTGCGCGCGAGCGGGTAGTTGGCCGTCCGTACGGCGAGATCGCCCGACGCGATGTACGCCGCCACGTAGGCAGGATCCTTGTCGAGAACGTCTCGGAACCGAGACTCGGCGCCGACGTACTCGCCTCGATCGGCGTACAGCCGCCCGAGCAGGAACGTCGCCGTCAGGCTGTCCGGGTTCAGCCGCAGGATCCGGTTCAGGAAAGCTTCGTCGGCGTCGACGTTCTCCAGCGCTTCGAGGAAGAACGCGAGCGCCTCCTCCTCGAGGAGATCCTCCTCCACCTTCAGCGCCTCGATCTGCGCCAGATCCTCCTCGGTCGGCTCAGCCAAGGACTCGAGCTCTTCTCGTTCGCCGAACGTTCGCGTCGCCTTCGTCTCGTAGATCCGGCCGATGTAGTACGGCAGGTACGGATCGCTGATCTCGCCCCCGTCGAGCAGCCGCTCGAACTCCGCAAGCCCGGCGTCGAGGTCGCGCCCCTGCAGGATGTAGGCCGCGATCACCGGGAACTCGATCTCGATCTCGCTGGCGTCGTAGTAGTCAGCGTACCAGTCGGCTACCCGGCGATCGATCTCCTCGCGCGTGTAGTCGGCGACGACGTCGTCTCTCACTTCGTCCAAGGTCGGCGTGTGCGCCTCACGACGATCGGTCAGCGCGATAACGTGATAGCCGAACTGCGTCTCGACAGGATCGCTGATCTCGCCGATCGACAGGGCGAACGCCGCCTCCTCGAACGCTGCGACCATCTGCCCACGGCCGAACCAGTCGAGGTCTCCTCCGTTCTCCTTCGTGCCCTCGTCGGTCGAATAGACGCTCGCCAGCTCGGCGAAGTTGGCCCCTTCTGCCAACAGGCCGCGAACCTCCTCGGCCGTCGCCTCGTCATCGACGAGGATGTGTGACGCACGCACCTGTTCCGCCACGTCGTAGGTGGCGATGTTCGCCTCGAAGTAGGCGAGAAGCTCGTCGTCGGACGGCTCGACCGCGCCGGCGACGCCCTGCCGAATCGCTTCGGCAACGAGATTGGCGGCGATCTCCGTGCGGATCGATGCCTGGAACGCGGCGAGCGTCATCCCCTGCTGCGCCAGATACGCCGTCAGCTGTTCTTCGGTGATCCCGTTCGACTGCAAGACGTTGTTGTACTCGACGGCGAACTGAGCGTCGATCGCGGCCTTCGAAACGTCGATCCCGCGCTCACGAGCTTCCTGGCCGTACAGCGTACGTTTGATGAGCTCGCTCATCGCGTCGGACTGAAGGCGCAGCCGGAAGAGTGCCCCGCTCGCTCCTTCCAGAAGCGTCCGTGCGTCCTGGCCCATCTGCTGATAGAGGCTCTGGTACTGGCTGAACAGCCGATTCGCCATCGCGTCGAGCGATGCCACGCTGATCTCGTCTCCGTTGACGCGTGCCGCGTACGTGACCGCCACATCCCCATCGGCGGTTTGAGGCCGGTTGAAGACGCCGGCCTGGTTCAGCCCGACGAGCACGACGCTTCCCACGAAGAACGAAATGACCACGACCCAGATGATCGCTTTCCGGCGACGAACGAAGAAGCTAGACATTGCGGCAGTTCACTCCCTTGGACAGAACGTACGGATTGTCAGAATGGTACTGACTCATCGCACCCCGGACAAGACGCGTCCGGCCTCAGACGCCCGCCCCCGCCCACGCCCCTCCTCGCAGGCCGTGGCGGGTTCGCACGACGAACTGGATCGCCGTCTTCTCCTCTCCGTCGTCGCCGACCCGGATGGTGGCGAAGGCGGGTGTGCAGTAGACGTCCAACCCGCTCGCAGCCAGATACCCGCGCGCGATGGCGATCGCTTTGACGGCTTGGTTCACGGCGCGCGGCCCGATCACCTGGATCTCGGAGCTGCCCGTCTCGCGGATCCCGTTGGCGATCGCCCCCGCGGTTGCCGACGGATCGGAGCTCGACGAGACTTTCAACACCTGGGTCACATCGTTTCCTCTCGCACCCTCGTGACTCCTACTTGGCGCTTTCGGTGAACTGCGTCTGACGGATGACGTTCACCTTGATCTCGCCGGGGTAGTTGAGCTCCTCTTCGATCGCTCGGGCGATGTCGTAGGCCAGCTTCGCCGACGTGTCGTCGCTCGCTCGATCCGGGTGCACCATGATCCGAACCTCGCGGCCCGCCTGCAGCGCAAACGCTTCCTGCACCGCGGGGAACGAGCTGCAGAGCTCCTCCAAGTCGTGTAGGCGTTGCACATAGCGCTCGTAGGTTTCCTGCCTCGCGCCGGGACGCGCGGCGGAGAGCGTGTCCGCAGCCTGAATGAGAATCGCGAGCGGCGTCGCCGGCTCGACGTCCTCGTGGTGGGCGGCGATCGCTTGCACGATCTCCTTCGACTCCCCGTACCGTCGCGCCATGTCGGCGCTGATCAGGGCGTGCGGCCCGTCCACCTCGTGATCGACTGCCTTGCCGATGTCGTGCAGCAGTCCGGCCCGCTTCGCCCTGCTGCCGTCGATCCCGATCTCGTTCGCCAGCATCTGAGCGATCGTCGAAACCTCGATCGAGTGGGTGAGCTGATTCTGCCCGTAGCTCGTCCGATACCGCAGCCGTCCGAGAAGCGTCGCCAACTCGGGGTGGATCTCGATGCCCAGGTCGAACGCCGCCTTCTTCCCTTCCTCCTTGACCCGCTCCGCCAGGTGGGCCTTGGCGCGCTGGACCTTCTCCTCGATCTGCGCGGGGTGGATGCGGCCGTCCTCGATCAGCCGAGACAACGCGATCCGCGCCGCCTCTCGGCGCAGCGGATGGAAGCACGACAGAACGACCATCTCCGGCGTGTCGTCAACGAGGAGCTCAACCCCGGTCAGCGCCTCGAACGTCTTGATGTTCCGCCCCTCGCGACCGATGATCCGCCCCTTGAAATCCTCCGAGGGAAGAGGCACCGAGCTGACCGTGTTCTCCTCCACGTACTCCGCCGCGTAGCGCTGGACCGCGGTCGCGATCACGTGGGCCGCTCGCTGCTCGGCCTCGTCCTTCGCCCGCCGCTCGACCTCGTCGACCTTCCGCGAGAAGAACCGCTGGGACTCAGATTCGACGACCCCCATCAAGTGCTCGCGGGCCTCGTCCTGCGACCAGCCGGCGACTCGCTCCAACTCCGACTTCCCCTGTTCGAGAATCCGCTCGCCTTCGGACCTCAACCGACTGAGCGTCTCCTCGTCTTCGCGAAGCGAGTCCTCGACCTTCTCCAGCTGCGCCGACTTCTCCCTCAGGCGATCCTCCCGCTGGATCACCCGCTCTTCGGATCGGGAAAGCTCCTCCTCGCGACGCTTCGACCGTTCCTCGAGGTCCTCGCGCATCTCCTGGATTTCCTGGCGCGCCTCGAGCAGCTTCTCCTTCCTCGTCTGCTCGGCCTCTTCGCGCGCCGCCGCGAGGAACTGCTCTTCCTTGCGTCGCCTCGGAACACTGCCGATGAGGAGTCCGATCGCCACCGCCGCGATCACACTGACACCCCATCCGATATAGTTCAAGAGCACGCTAGCTCACTTCCCTTCATCCTCCCCGACCGAACGATTATACCCGTCTGCCTCCCTCGACACGGAGCGCAGCGGGCAAGAACAGCAGGCTGAAGACGAGCGCGAACCCGATCCCGAGCAGAGCGGAGATTCCGAGCATCCGCAGGCCGGGCGTGCGCGCGGCGAGGAGGCTCCCGAAGACGAGCATCGTCGTCAGCGAGGTCACGATCACTGCCACCGCCGTCGCGCTCGAGCCGCGTTCGATCGCGCCGTCGGGCTCGATCGAACGCTCCTCGATCGTTCGGTGAAGCATGTGGATCCCGTTGTCGACCCCGATCCCGATCAGAAGCGGCGAGATCGTGATCGAGAGGAAGTTGAAGTCGATCGAGAACAGCCGCATCCCGCCGAGCATCCACACGTATCCGAGGACGAGCGGCGACGCCGCCAGGAGCGCGCGCACCCACCCGCGGAGGCTTCCCCGCAAGACGATCAGGATCAGGACGACGGCGAGCCCGGTCGAGAGGTAGAAATCCCGTTTCATGTAGTCTTCGAGTCGCTGGGCCACCAAGGGCATTCCGAAGTAGTCGTCGGAGAACGACGCCGCGAACCGCTCGAATTCGACGAGGTTCCGCCCATCGTAGATCCTGCGGCTTACCCGGGCCTGCACGACGAAGTCCCCGTCCGGTGTGAGATACCGAGAGCGGATTCCCTCGGGGTAGGCGAGGAGGATGTCCCGCAGCAGGGTCTCCACGGCGGGCAGATCCCGAAGGATCGCCAGGTTTCCGTCGAGCGTCTCCAGCGCCGCCCGCAGGTCGGCGACGCTCGCCTTCGCCTGGTCGGCATCCAGTTCGGTCAGCCGAAGCTGGATCTGCCTCAGCTGATCGAAGATGTCGCTCGACGCGAGAGCGATCTCCACCTGGCCGTTGAGCGACGCGCCGTACTGGAGGAGCGCGAACTGCGCGAGGAGGCCCCGGATCTCCGACAGGATCGCCGCACGCTCCGCGAACGAGCCTTCGATCAGCTTCAGCTGCTCGATGTACGCCACGATGTCGAGGTCGTCCAACGTCTGCTGCTGCGCGGTCAGATCGACCGGAAGGATGCCGACGGCGGAGTCGATCGCTTCGACCAGCTCGTGCTCCGACAGTCGGTCGACGATCTCCCGCAGTTCCGCCTCGGTCGACGCGTAGAAGGTGAAGTAGCTTCCGATCCCGGTCGGGCTGACCTCGAAGTGGGTCAGGATGTCGTCCATCACGTCCTGCGACTCGACCCTAGGGACGAGGTCCGTGCTCGAGAAGACGAACGACGTTCGCGCCGCCTGGAACGCGACGAAGAACGTGAGGATCAGGATGATCACGAAGATCGCGCGCCCCCGCCCGGTGGCGAACCGGAAGAACCCGGTCAGCCGTGCCGCGTGGTTGGCGATCCGCTCGCGTGCGCGGAACCGGAACAGGTAGTGCGCGAGCGTGATCAGTGCCGGGAACAGCACAAGCGTCACGAGGAACGCGAGCATCACCCCCACGCTCGTGATCACGCCCATCTCGAACAGCGCCCTTGACCGCGCAGCCAGCAGACCGAGGAAGACGAACGACGTCGTCGCGGCGGCGACGAACGACGCCGTCCCCTTGTGCAGGACGGCGGCATGAAGCGCACGATTGATCGACCGGCCGCGGCCGCGTTCCTCGGCGTAGCGCGAGATCATGTGGATCGCGTAGTCGATCCCCAGGCCGAGGACGAGCGCGGGGAGGAACGTCGTCACCAGGTTGAAACCGCCGACGGCGAGCTTCGCCCACCCGATGGTGAGAACGACGCTGATCAGAAGAGGAATCACGGCCACGATGCTGTAGAAGATCGACCCGAACGCGAGCAGGAAGATCACGAAGACGCCGATCGACGAGATGACCGTCGTGCGGACCATGTCCGCGTTGACGACCTCGTTCGTCGCCGCGTTGAACGGATACGTCCCGGTCATCCCCACCCGAACGCCGAACGCCGCCAAGTCCGCCTGGTCGATCGCCGCTCGAACCTTCTCGACGACGAGGGTCGAGTAGGCGACGCCGCGCTCGGACGGGAAACGCGGTTGCGCGGTCATCAGCAGCCTCGATCGGTCTCGCGAGAGGAACGCGGTTGGCTCGCGCGACCCCTCTTCCGGCGTCGGCGTGAAGATGCCGGTGAGTTCCCGCACCGCCCCGGTCACCGCCCCCAGCCCGCGCAGCCCGTCGATCGCCCGCAGGACGCCGTCGTTCAACGCTTCGACCGAATCGAGCTGAAAGCGGATGCTCTCCAGGTCGACCGACTCGAGGCCCTGCGACAGCTCGCCGCCGTACAGCGTCTCGGTGAATTCTCGATTGACCTCCCGATACGCGCCGCCGAGCGTGAGATCCTCCGGGAGAAGCGTCAGCGTGTCCCCGCCGACGACGGCCGAGCGCGCCAGCTCGACGCTCTCCTCGATCCGGAGCAGCTCCTCGGCGTCGAGCTCGAACAGATGAAGATACTGGTCGGGGATCGACGGCGAGATGTCTTGCAGGTACCGAACTTCGATGAACTCCGGATCCTGCCGAAGGGCAACCGAGATCGCCTCCGCCGCCCCCAAGAGAACCGCCTTCCGCTCGTCCTCGGGCACGCGGTCCGGATCTTCGATCGTGATCAGCAGCGCGATGTAGTCGCTCTGCTCCGCGTACTGCTCGTTCTCGCGGTACTCGTCGATCAGCGGATCATCGGTCGGAAGAAGATCGAACAGGGCGCTTCGCAGCGGGATGTCGCGCGCGTAGTAGATACCCGCCGCCGTCAGGAGAAGGAATGCGAGGACGACCCACCACGCGTGATAGCGTCCGATTCGGAACGCGCCGCCGAGGAGCCGCTCTCTCAGTGACATAGTGCCCGAAGCGCCGGATCCTAGGCCCCGGCCTCCGAGGGGCTGCTCACCTCGATGTCATACCCGATGAGCTTCGCGGTCAGGCGCACGTTCTGCCCGCCCTTTCCGATGGCGAGGGAGAGCTCGTCATCCGGAACGAGGACCTTCGCCGAACGTGCCTCCTCGTCGAACTCAACCGAGATGACCGACGCCGGCTCGAGACCGTTCTTCAGAAGCTGGGTTGTGTCCTCGCTCCAGCGAACGAGGTCGATCTTCTCTCCGGAGAGCTCCCGCGTGACGACGCGAACCCTGGCGCCGCCCGCTCCGACGCAGGTTCCGACGGGATCCACGTTTCGATCGAGCGACTCCACTGCAACTTTCGATCGACGTCCCGGCTCGCGCGCGATCCTGCGCACGACGAGGATTCCTTCTTCGATCTCGGGAACCTCGAGGCGCATGAGCTGTTCGACGAACTCGGGCGCCCCACGCGACAGCGCGATCCGCGGGTCCCCTTGCGTCTGCTCAACGCTCACGAGGTACGCCCGGAGCCGCTGCCCGGCGTGGTATCGCTCGCCCGGGATCCGCTCCGACTCGGGGAGAATCGCCTCCGCCTCCCCGAGGTTCACCCACACGTCCTTCCCCTCGAAGCGGTGAATCGACCCGCTGATGATCTCGCCCACCCGGCCGATGTACAGGTCGTAGATGATCTCACGCCGTCGCTGAACGATCTCCTGACGGATCGCCTCTTCCGCCTTCTTGGTGGCGATCCGCCCGAACTTGGAGAGCTCGATTCGCTCCCCCTCGATGAAGATGTCGCCGGAGTGCTCGTCGATCTCCACCTCGACGTCGGCCTCCGTCTCATGCTCTTCCTGGTAGGCGACGGCCAGTCCCTTGCGGATCGCGTCGTAGAGATCCTCCCGCGGGATCCCCTTCTCCTTGGCCATCTCTTCGAGGGCTTCGATGAACTCGATGTTCATGTTCGTGATCGCTCGGACGCGACGACCCTGCGGGTCCACGTGCGTTCGTCGCTCCGGCGGTCCTCCTCCCGCTCTCCTGCCCTACAAACAACGACGGCCGCCCTTGCCGGCGACCCCTCACGTCTTCCCCTTCCTGTCCTGCCGGGAACTCCGTATTATACGTACGCTTCTGGGACACGACAAATCCGACAACCGCGAGGAGGCTCGATGGAGCGGATCGAATCGATCGCCGATCCGGAGGCGCGGGGGACCCGACTCGACCGGTTCCTGGCGTCGACTCGCCCTGACGCATCGCGAAACGCGATCCAGCGAGAGATCCGCGACGGGAACGTCCTCGTCGGTGGAGTCGTCGTCCGTCAACCGTCCCACCGACTTCGCGGAGGGGAGACGATCGAGTGGAGCCTTCGCGAGCCTGCGGGCCTGACGCCGCGTGCAATCCCGATCGAGATCGTCTACGAGGACGCCGCCCTCGTCGTCGTCGACAAGCCGGTGGGCCTGATCGTTCACCCCGGCGCAGGAACGACCGAGACCACCCTCGTCGAGGGACTCCTGGCGACCCGAGACCTGCCGGCGAGCGACGACCCGGCCCGGCCGGGGATCGTGCACCGCCTCGACAAGCCAACGAGTGGTGTGCTCGTCGTCGCCAAGACCGCGGCCGCTCTCGAGGCGCTCCAGGCGCAGTTTGCCGCTCGATCCGTCGCCAAGAGCTACGTCGCCGTCGTCGCGGGAACGATCGACGAGGACGCAGGGACGATCGACGCCCCGGTCGGCCGCGACCCGGCCCGGCCGAGCCGAATGGCCGTCCTACCAACCGGACGCCTGGCTCAGACGGAGTTTCACGTCCTCCGGCGCCTCGACGGCCGAACCCTCGTCGTCGCCCGCCCGCGGACCGGCCGAACCCACCAGCTGCGCGTCCACTTCGCCTACATCGGGCACCCCGTCGTCGGCGATGACACGTATGGCGGCCGGGAGGGGAAACGCCCCACCGACTCCGTTCCAGACGGGACGTCGCAAGGGACAAGAGGAGCGGCAAACGGCACCCGACAGCAGTCCGCGCCCCCCGAGAGGCAGACGCGCATGCTCCTCCACGCGTGGCGTCTGGCGATTCGGCATCCATCGACCGGCGAGGAGCTCCGGATCGAATCCAGTGTGCCGCCCGAGTTCCCGACGTACGACTACCGGTCGCTCGCCTGGCACGGGATTCCCGAGACCGCATAAGCGGCGCCTACATCGACGTCGTAGGCGCGCTGCTACGCTCTGTTCCTCTCGAGCTTGATCCCAGAGACTGCATAGTCTGTGGCGGCGACGGCCTGGCCGCTTGGTTGATGGCGACGGGAAACGCGCCCTAGGTACGCTCCTTCGGCATTCGCATCCCCGAGATCGCGTAATCGGTCGCGGCCACGGCCTGGCCGCTTGGTTGATGACGATGAGACCCTCGCCCTAGGTGCGCTCCCTCGGCATTCGGATTCCCGAGATCGCGTAGTCGGTCGCCGCCAGGGCCTGGCCGCTCGGTTCGTGACGAATGAGACGCTTGTCCTAGGTCCGCTCCCTCGGCATCCGGATTCCCGAGACCGCGTAATCGGTCGCGGCCAGGAAGGTCGCCGCGGTCGCGGCGTAGAAGATCTCGATCCCGCCCGGCCAACCGACGAGGAGGAACGCGATCGCGACGAACGCGAGGCCCGCCGCCCCCTTGCCGGGGAGCTTCGCCTGCTGGATCGCGTTCTTCCGCGCCTTCAGGGCGAGCGCGCCGAGGCCGATCGCCACCTGCGGAACGAGGAACGCCGCGAACGCCCACGTCGGGATGTCGCCGACGACGTACAGCAGGCACAGGATCGACACGTAGAGGGATTTGTCGACGATCGGATCGAGGACCTGGCCCAGCCGGGTCACCTCGTCCCGCGCCCGCGCGACAATGCCGTCGATCAGATCGGTCGCACAGGCGAATCCGAACAGCCACCACGCGGCCCAGCGGTGACCATTCGCAAGGAGGACCACGATCGGAACGATCATCAGTCCCCGGGTCAGGGTGATCAGGTTCGCGACCGACATAGAACCATCATAAGTCGCCGCGATGCAGAGCACAACCGCACCTTGGACGCTTCGAACCCCATTCCGTATAATCCCGCCCACCAGGCGAAAAGGGGGATCTGAACATGAAAAGGCGCGTCATCATCATGGGAGCCGCCGGGCGCGACTTCCACAACTTCAACGTGTATTTCCGTGATCAGGAGGACTACGAGGTCGTCGCGTTCACGGCGACCCAGATCCCCGACATCGAGGGGAGAACGTATCCCCCGGAGCTCGCGGGAAGCCTGTACCCGAACGGGATCCCGATCCACCCCGAGGGCGAGCTCGCGGAGCTGATCGATCGTCTCGACGTCGACATCGTCGTCTTCGGGTACAGCGACGTCTCCAATCAGTACGTGATGGAGCGATCGGCGACAGTCAACGCCGCTGGAGCCGACTTCATGCTTCTTGGACCGGCGTCGACGTCGGTGATCCCGGAGAAGCCGCTGATCTCGGTGACCGCGGTGCGCACTGGTTCCGGGAAGAGCCAGACGACGCGCCGGATCAGCCAGATCCTCAAGAAGAAGGGGAAGAAGCTCGCCGTCATCCGGCATCCGATGCCCTACGGAGACCTCGTCAAGCAAGAGGTGCAGCGGTTCGCGTCGTACGAGGATCTCGACGCCCACGAGTGCACGATCGAGGAGCGCGAGGAGTACGAGCCGCACATCGACGCCGGGACCATCGTCTACGCCGGCGTCGACTACGAGAAGATCCTCCGCCAGGCCGAGGCCGAAGCCGACGTCGTCCTGTGGGACGGCGGGAACAACGACTTCTGCTTCTACCGGCCCGACCTGTCGATCGTCGTCGTCGATCCGCACCGCGCCGGCCACGAACGTCTCTACTACCCGAGCGGGGTCAACCTGCGAACCGCCGACGTGGTCGTGATCAACAAGGTCGACACCGCGCCGCTCGACGATGTCCACTTCGTCCGCGAGAACGTCCTCACCATGAACGAGGATGCGACGATCATCGAGGCCGCGTCGCCGATCCAAGTCGACGATCCGACCGTGATCCGCGACAAGCGCGTCCTCGTCATCGAGGACGGCCCGACGCTGACGCACGGCGGGATGGAATACGGCGCCGGCGTCATCGCCGCCCGCCGCTTCGGCGCCGAGGAGATCATCGACCCACGGCCGTTCACGGTCGACTCGATCGCCGAGACGTACCGGAAGTACCCGAAGATCGGCCGACTCCTCCCGGCGATGGGGTACGGAGACGATCAGGTCCGCGACCTCCAGGAGACGGTCAACCGGACCGACTGCGAGGCCGTCGTGATCGGCACGCCGATCGACCTCGGTCGGCTCCTGACGTTCAACGTGCCGACAACGCGCGTCCGCTACGAACTCCAGGAGATCGGCCTGCCGAACCTGGAGAAGATCATCGAACGAAGCCTGCCGAACCTGTAGCGCGCGACGCAGACGAGAGAGTGACAGAGTGACGGGGCGGGGCCGAACGGCTCCGCCTCATCCTTTTCGGAAGCGCAATCTAGCCGGGGTTTCGAGCGGCAAACAGGAGACCGAGCGCGACCCCGAACGCCGCCCCGACACAGACGCCGAACGCGATGTCGCGGAAGAGAATCCCGACAACGAGACCGACCCCGGCCCCGAGCGGCGTCAGGATTAACACGTGCCGCCAGCGGGAGGCGCGGAAGCTACCCACCGTCCTCGCCCTCGGCGACGATCGAGCGGAACGCACGCACCACCTGAGGATCGAAGTGCGTCCCCGATCCGAGGCGCAGCTCCTCGAGCGCCTCCTTCTTCCCCAGCGCCGGCTTGTACGGCCGCTCGGACGTGATGGCATCGTAGGCATCGACGACGGCGATGATCCGGGCCTCGATCGGGATCTCCTCCCCGCGAAGGCCGTCCGGATACCCCGTGCCGTCGTACCGCTCGTGGTGCGCCCGAACGATTCGGCTCGCCGATCTGAGGAACTCCTTCTCGCGCAGCATCTCGGCGCCGTACTCCGAGTGTCGTCGCATCTCGGCCCACTCGTCGTCGGTCAGTGCGTCGGTCTTTCCGAGGATCCCGCTCGACACCTTGACCTTCCCGATGTCGTGCAGGTACGCACCATACGACACGTTGACCAGCTTCTGCCCGGAGAGTCCCAGACGCTCGCCGGTGAGGATGGCGAGGCGCTCGAGCCGGTGGCAGTGCCCCTCGGTCTCCTTGTCCTTCTCCTCGACCGATCGGGCCAACGCCAACATCTCGGAGACTTCCTTCTGAACCAGATGGAAGCCGGGAGGGGAGGAGACCATCAGCACCTCGACATCCTCCTCGACGCGGAAGATCGCACGCTCCGGAAGGCCGGCGTGGTAGAAGTAGTCGCCGGCACGAATCTCGAGATTCCCCTCATCCTGAACGAGCGTCAGCACCCCTTTGAGGATGTACATGAACTCGAACCCCGACCACTCCGCCGCTTCGTCGAAGTAGATCGGCTTTCCCGCAGGCACGGCGTGCCGGGTGACTTCGACCGCGCGGTACGACGCGAGAAGCTCCTGCGTCACTTGAGGCCGCTCGGTCTTCTGCTCGCTGCGGCTTCGTCCGATGTTCAGTCCGTCAATCAACGTGCCCCCTCTGCATCAAGTCCACGCGGGCCGAGAACTGCACGATTCTTCCTCGATTCGAAGAAGGACAGACTGAGCCTGCCGCTCCGCACCCGGAGTACGTGCCCCCGCATGGTACCGCATCGCCACGCGCCGCGACCGGAGCGAGACCGAGGTCCACAAGGGAAGCGGCGAGCCTCGCTCGAGGCTCGCCGCATCGGAATCCGTTCCGAGATCCTACGGCCTAGTCCGCCCAGGGTCCTCCGCCAACGTGAAGGGGCGAACACAGCGTCGCGACGCCGCCGCCCACGACCGAGTGCGGGTTCGCAACGTAGGGAGCCATCGCCTGCGGCGGCAGGCTGACGAGAGATGGAGACCCTGTCACCGTCATCATCGGTCCGCCGCCCACGTGAAGCGGCGAAGCGACGGCCGTCGCGGCCGCGGAGGCAATCAACGCCACCGCGAGCGAGAGCACGATCCAACGTTTCATCGAACGACCTCCTTGGTTTCTCATGACGGAACAACGCCGTACCCCGGTTCTTCCTCGGAGCGGGAGATTCTAGACATCGTCGGCCGGCGCGCAATGCCGGCGTGCAATCCGGGCGGCTGCGTTGAGAGAGAGACGGCTCCTCGATACACTTCAAGGCTGGACTCCAACAGCACAATCACACTTCGATACCGCAGACGGAGACTCACACTGGGGGTAGGCGGAAGCCCAAGAAGGAGCGCCATGGCAGACAAACAGCGGATGATGTCGATCGACGGAAACACGGCCGCAGCCCACGTCGCGTACGCGTTCAGCGACGTTGCAGCAATCTACCCGATCACACCGAGCTCGCCGATGGGCGAGATCGCCGACACGTGGGCCGCCCACAGTCGGAAGAACCTGTTCGGCCAGACCCTGCAGGTCACCGAGATGCAGTCCGAGGCCGGCGCCGCCGGCGCCGTGCACGGCTCGCTCGTCGCCGGCGCCCTGACGACCACATTCACCGCGTCCCAGGGGCTGCTCTTGATGATCCCGAACATGTACAAGATCTCCGGCGAGCTCCTCCCCGGCGTCTTCCACGTCTCGGCGCGTGCGCTCGCCAGCCACGCCCTGTCGATCTTCGGCGACCACTCCGACGTGATGGCGACCCGGCAGACCGGCTTCGCTCTCGTCTCGTCGGCGTCGGTGCAGGAAGTGATCGACCTCGGCATCGTCGCCCACATCTCGGCGCTCAAGTCGAAGGTCCCGTTCCTGAGCTTCTTCGACGGATTCCGCACGTCGCACGAGATCTCCAAGGTCGACGTCGTCCCGTACGAGGACATGGCGAAGATCATGCCGTGGGACGCGGTCGACGCGTTCCGGGCGCGGGCGATGAACCCCGAGCACCCGCACCTGCGCGGCACGGCCCAGAACCCGGATATCTACTTCCAGAACAGGGAAGCGGCGAACAAGTACTACCTGGCGACGCCCGGGATCGTCGCCGAGACGATGGCCGAGGTCTCGCAGCTCGTCGGCCGCGAGTACCACCTGTTCGACTACGTCGGCGCCCCCGACGCCGAGCGGGTCGTCGTCGCGATGGCCTCGTCGTGCGCGGTCATCGAAGAGACGGTCAACCACCTCGTCGGTCAGGGCGAGAAGATCGGCCTGGTCAAGGTCCGCCTCTACCGCCCGTGGTCGACCGAGCACTTCCTCCAAGCGCTGCCGGAGTCGGCGAAGGCGATCGCCGTCCTCGACCGGACGAAGGAGCCCGGCTCCCTCGGCGAGCCGCTCTACCTCGACATCAAGAGCGTCTTCCAGGGCTCGGGGCGCGAGATCCTCATCGTCGGCGGCCGCTACGGCCTCGGCTCGAAGGACTTCACCCCGGCGATGGCGAAGGCCGTCTTCGACAACCTCGCCGCGAGCGAGCCGAAGAACGGGTTCACCGTCGGGATCGAAGACGACGTGACCCACACCTCGCTCCCGCTCCCGGCCGAAATGGACGCGACGCCCGAGGGAACGATCCAGTGCATGTTCTGGGGCCTCGGCGCAGACGGGACCGTCGGCGCGAACAAGAACGCGATCAAGATCATCGGCGACAACACCGACCTCTACGCGCAGGGCTACTTCGCCTACGACTCGAAGAAGTCGGGCGGAATCACCGTCAGCCACCTGCGGTTCGGGCCGAAGCCGATCCAGTCGTCGTACCTCGTCAAGACCGCCGACTACGTCGCCTGCCACAACCCGGCGTACGTGCAGAAGTACGACCTCCTCGCCGGGGTCAAGGATGGCGGCACGTTCGTCCTCAACTGCCCGTGGGACCTCGACGGGCTGAACGAGCACCTGCCGGCGTCGCTCAAGCGGACGATCGCCGAGAAGAAGCTCAAGTTCTACACGATCGATGCGGTCAAGATCGCCGGCGACGTCGGCCTCGGCGGCCGGATCAACATGATCATGCAGACGGTCTTCTTCAAGCTCTCCGGCGTCCTCCCGGTCGACGAAGCGGTCGCGCACCTGAAGAAGGCGATCGAGAAGACGTACGGGCGCAAGGGCGAGAAGGTCGTCCAAATGAACTACGCCGGCGTCGACGCCGCGCTCGATCCGGCGAACCTGGTCGAGATCCAGGTCCCCGCCGACTGGGCAAGCGCCACCGGCGCTCCGGGCAAGCCGGAGATGCCGCAGTGGGTCCTCGACGTCATGCGACCGATGACGCTGCAGGACGGCGACAAGCTCCCGGTCAGCGCGTTCGGCGCCGACCTCGACGGGAGCTACGAGTGGACCGGGCCCGACGGCTCGTTCCCGGTGGCGACGACGCAGTTCGAGAAGCGCGGCGTCGCCCTCAACGTCCCCGAGTGGGTCGCCGAGAACTGCATCCAGTGCAACCAGTGCGCGTTCGTCTGCCCGCACGCCACCATCCGACCCTTCCTCATCACCGATGAGGAAGCGGAGGCGGCGCCGGACGGGTTCGACACGATCCAGGCGATCGGCCCCGGCATGGAGAACTACGGCTTCCGGATCCAGATCGACCCGATGGACTGCGTCGGCTGCGGCAACTGCGCCGACATCTGCCCGGGGAAGAAGGGCGAGAAGGCGCTCGTGATGAAACCGCTCGACTCGCAGGTCGCGCAGCAGCCGCTCTACGACTACGCGCTGACGCTCCCCGTCCGCGACGACGTCATCGACTGGAAGTCGGTCAAAGGCTCGCAGTTCCGCCAGCCGCTGTTCGAGTACTCGGGCGCCTGCCCCGGCTGTGGCGAGACGCCGTACGTCAAGCTGGCGACGCAGATCGCCGGCGACCGGATGATGATCGCCAACGCCACCGGTTGTTCGTCGATCTACGGCGGAAGCGCCCCGGCCGTCCCGTACACCGTCAACGAGAAGGGGCACGGGCCGACGTGGGCCAACTCGCTATTCGAGGACAACGCCGAGTACGGCTTCGGGATGGTCCTCGCGCTGAACGCCCGCCGCGACCGGCTGGCGCGCCTCGTCGAAGAGGCCGCCTCCGACGCAACCGGCGCGCTGAAGGACGCGATGACCGCCTGGCTCGCCGGGAAGGACGACGCCGAAGCATCGCGAGAAGCCGGCGACAAGATGGCCGCGCTCCTCGACCCGGCGAAGCACAAGGAGATCCTCGCCGCTAGGGATCTCCTCACGAAGAAGTCCGTCTGGGTCCTCGGCGGCGACGGCTGGGCGTACGACATCGGCTACGGCGGCCTCGACCACGTCGCGGCGATGAACAAGGATATCAACGTCCTCGTCATGGACACCGAGGTCTACTCCAACACCGGCGGGCAGTCGTCGAAGGCGACGCCGACCGGCTCGGTCGCCAAATTCGCCGCCTCCGGCAAGAAGACGAAGAAGAAGGACCTCGGCCGGATGCTGATGACCTACGGCTACGTCTACGTCGCCTCGGTCGCGATGGGCGCCAACAAGAACCAGTGTCTGAAGGCGTTCCTCGAAGCCGAGAGCTATCCCGGGCCGTCGATCATCATCGCCTACGCCCCGTGCATCAACCAGGGTCTCAAGAAGGGCATGGGCAAGTCGCAGGAAGAGGAGAAGCTTGCCGTCGAGTCCGGCTACTGGCCGCTCTACCGCTACGACCCTCGCCTCGCCGCCGAGAACAAGAATCCCTTCCAACTCGACATGAAAGACCCCACCGGCGACTTCCAGGACTTCCTGATGGGTGAAGTCAGATACGCCTCTCTCCACCAGAGTTTTCCTGAGGAGGCCGCGCGCCTTCATGCCCAACTGGAGGCCGAGTACAAGGAGAGGTACGAGACGTACAAGAACATGGCAGAGAGCTAGCACTCGTATCTGCCTGAGAGTTGGTCATGAGAACCCCGCCTCCGTGAGGCGGGGTTCTGCTTTCGAGCGCGGCCTCTTCAGGAATGGCCCCGCCAAACCGTCACAGCAACCGTCTCGTCACCCACCAGGAGAATGGGCACAGCCCATTCTCCAAGCTACTCCCTGCTTGCAGGGAGTAGCCGAGTTCCCAGAGGAAGCAGCGCTCCATCGAGCCTCAATGGCGAGATGGAGCGGAGTCAGAATAACTGCCCAACCATCCAACTACCGGTGCGTCATCCACACGAGAATGGCCAGTCAATCCGTAGCCATTCTCGTCCCTCCTCTCCGCGAAGCGGTGAGGAGGCAGATTCCCTGAGGAGGCAGCAGCTCGCAGAGCTGCAATGTGGTTGCCGTTGGGTAGCGGCTGACAGTCATTCGGCTCGAGGCTGGAAGGCGAATACGCCGAGAAGCATCAGATCCGCAAACGATTCGCTGAGTCGCGATGCTCCTCGCGGCGACGGCTCGTTGGCCTATCCGAGCATGAGAACCGCCTCAATCGAATCGCTCAGGAAATCTTGGATCACGTCCTGTGAGTCAAGCAACAGCTTGCCGATTCGAGCCGTGGCACAGTTGCCGATGCGCAGGTAGATGAGCTTCGGTGGTTGCCCGAGCAACAGCGCAAGGTTCACGAAGTCCCCATCCTTGGAGACCACAGCGAAGCCGTTCTCTCTGGCAAAGCTCCATACCGCTGCATCTGTAGCCCGAACCAGATCGAAATCCTTGACGTGCCTTGAGTCGGGAAACGTCGAAGCGATTGTGTCGATCAGCCTGTGGCTCAGGTTCTGATCGAACAGCAGCTTCATGCCACAGATCCCGCCAACCGCTTCTCGCGATCGGCGGCAAACGCCAGGCATGCTCGGATGTCATCCCGAGTCAGCTCGGAGAAGTCAGACAGGATCTGATCCTCCGTCATGCCCGAAGCAAGATACTCGAGAACATCAGAGACCGTGATCCGCATCCCACGGATGCACGGCTTGCCGCTCCGCTTCCCAGGCTCAATCGTGATGATCTTCGAGTAGTCCATGGAACCAGCATACTCCTCGAGTGCCAGAGCAGCAAGACTGTAGCAGAAGGAAACAGTCGGCAACGGGCTTCTCTTCGTTGCTGGGGAGGACAGAGCGATGAGGGATTCGCACGGCAATCGGTATCATCGCAGAGCAAGTGGGGGAGCTTCACAGTTCGGGAGCAAAGGCCCGATCCCGTGCCCCCGCGAAGCTGATTCTTGAGTCGCCATCAGCCCGTGACGATTTCAAGGTGGCCGTTGCATTCTTGGCTCCTCTACTCGTGTCAGCCCCAATCGACTGGACCGAGGGCCGGAGAGCTGAGCTCGGCAATCCCGTCCTGAATCGGCACCAGATCCTGCATGGAGAGGCAACCGACTTCGGGGCCAGGCTCAACAGCCTGCGTTCGTTCTCTCACCTTCTCTACGTCTTGGACGTTCTCACAGGCTCCCTCTAGTCTGTCCAGTTCCGGAAAGGTGTTGACACATCAGTCCTCCTCGTGACGTTGTGCGCGGACGGCGCCCCAGAAGATCTCTGCAGGTGTCCGTCCCTTGGTCCGGTAGCCCTGGTGAGGTCGCTCG
>Ga0180429_10001184_pt1 | contig 22272 bp, 14 predicted proteins | sample SS_ome_FD_132428 | JGI IMG/M metagenome (GOLD analysis project Ga0180429, IMG submission 132428) | Hypersaline lake sediment archaeal communities from the Salton Sea, California, USA - SS_1_S_1 metaG | ecosystem: Environmental > Aquatic > Non-marine Saline and Alkaline > Hypersaline > Sediment ...
ACCCGGCTCACGCCCGATGTTCCCACCGGGCAACGAAACCTGAACCGAAACTTCGTCGTCGCCGATGGAGGCGGCGCGGAGCCGCAAGGGAAGCTCGCCACCGAAGTCTGGAAGCTCATCAGGAGACAGGATCCCGACTGGCTCATCGATCTTCACGAGGGATTCGCCTTCCACATCTCGCACCGTCCGCCCGAAGGCGGGAAACGTTCGGTCGGGTCCAGCATCATCTACCGGCCAAGCGACACGCTCGACCCCATCGTCGAGCGGGCACTCGCCGCCGCCAACACGACCGTGACCGATCCGGACCGCACCTTCGTCCCCTTGAAGCGCGGTCCGGTCTCCGGAAGCCTGGCACGGGCCGCCACGGCCGTTCTCGGCATCCCATCCCTCATTCTCGAGACGACGACGGCGGATCAACCGATCTCCCTGCGCTCCCGCCAGCACCGGGTAATGGTCAACTCCATCCTCACCGACATCGGGATGATCGCGGAAGAAGGCTCACGCAGGATTTCCGCGGGCACCGGCTCCGCATCGCTCCAGGTGGGCTTCTACGACGACACCGGAACGGGGCCAACGGGAAAGGACCACATCCCGCGCATTCTCGATCGTGCGGAAGGAATCGACGTCCGCTTTCTCGGTTCCCGTGACTTCGAACCCTTCGAGCTGGATCAGTTCGATCTCCTCTTCTTCCCCGGCGGCAGCGGGAGCAAACAGGCCCGCGCGCTCGGCGAAGAGCGGCGCGAGCGGATTCGTGAATTCGTTCGGTCGGGGGGCGGTTTCATCGGTGTCTGTGCCGGCGCCTATCTCTGTTCGGCCCACTACTCCTGGTCGCTCGATCTCGTCGATTCCGCCTGCTTCACGGGAACTCGCGTGATCGGGGGAAAGAAGAGGCAGATGTGGTATCGGGGTGGTCCCACCCGCGTGGATATCGAACTGAGCCAGGAGGGCCGGCGGATCTTCTCCCGCGTCCCCGGGCAATTCGATGTGCGCTACCAGAACGGCCCCATCCTTTCACCCAAAGGCCTCCCCGCTCTCGAGGACTACACCCCCCTGGCCTGGTTTCGATCGGAGAAGGTCCTCTACGAACCGCAGCGGGGCACGATGATCGACACTCCGGCCATCGTGAGCGGGAGATTCGGAAAAGGGCGGGTCGTCGCGATCAGTCCGCACCCGGAAGCCGACGAGGCCCTCGAGTCCATCATCGAGGACGCGGTTCGATGGGCCGCCCCTCCTTCATCGCGCGGCGAGGGAAGCAACGGAGCCGGGGAGTGATCGTGCGGTCCGCGCGATTTCCTGCCCGCTCCTACGGGGCCGGGCTCGGGGACTCGACCACATCGATCAGCAACGCATCGACCGGAACGATATGGGGGGTGATGAAGGCCTGTGTCATTTCCTCGGAAGGGACGAACTCGAGTTCCGCCACCTCCTTGCCCTCTTCGATCGCGAATCCACGCAGGACGATGCGCTGGGGTTCCTCGGTCGGACTCGACGGAACCGCGATGCCCACGGTGGCGGACTCCTCCCCTTCCCCGATCGTGGCCGGACGCATCGTGTAGCCTTCGGGCGCGTCCGCCAACTCGATCCGAATCGGACCGTCGAAGGCACCGAGACGCAGCGCATGCACGGTCACTCGCGCGGTCCCTCCCGGCCGCACCGTATTCGAGGAGGGAGTCACCCGCAGCGGCGTATCGGGCGGCCCCTGCGACACCCGCAACCGGTAAGTGTAGGCCGAATCCCCCTGGTGCTGCGTGTCGGCGACCCGCACGAAACAGCGGCCGTTGTCGGGCAACGGGATCGTGATCCGGGGATCCGCATGGTGAGTCGTCAGTCCTGCCGCCGGGTTCTCGAAATCATCATTTCGCGCGATCTCCTTTCCGTCGTCGTCAAACACGACGAGACTGGCATCGAGAGGAGAACCGAGCCGGCGCGCGAAAACCTCGAAGGTCATGGACCGGTTGCCCGTGCCGTTCACCCGGAAGTAATCGAGGTCCCCTCTTCGCCCGATCACGCCGTTGATGACCCCCGGCATCGGGATCTCGTTCGCAGCACCGAGACGATCGTTGTCCTCGCGCTCCGCATCCTCCGGGGCATCCCCGACATGGAAGGGCAGCGAGTGGGTATGCCCGGCTTCACCCGCCGCCGCCACCCGTATGATGCCCGGTTTGTCGGGCAGGACATATCTCGTGCGTTCGAATTCGGTCAGGTTGCCACCCGAGAAGACGAGATCGACCTCCGAACCCGCCTGGCCTCCCATCGGGGTGATACCCGTCAGGAAGGGAAGCTCTCCCACGGTGATCCGGTAGACGAAGTCCTCGCGACCGCGGTAGATGGAATCGTGGATACGCACCCGGTAGTTCCCGTCGCGCGGGATCTTGTAGAAGAGAACCGGATCGGGATCGAATCGGTAGTCGTCCGAGAAGGCGAGTTCCCGCCCGCGCGGATCACGGACCGACACGACCGCCTGGAACCATCCCGGCACCGCATCGGCGAGGTAGGGCACGACATTGCGTGCCGCGACCGCGATCACCAACTGTTCGTCCTTCTTCGCGGAGACGACAAACTCGTCCACCTCACCCGGCAGGATCTGCCCGTTCACGGTCGCGGGGGGCTCGATCGCCCCGCGGAGCAACCACGGGTCGTCTTCGGGTTCCGGGGCCGTCTCGATATCGAGGTAGTCCGGCAGGGAAAACTGCCACGAACTCTCCTCGCGGTACTCGGGCAGATTCCCGACAAAGAAGCGAACCGGATTGGCCAGTCCCTGCGCGGTGCGAAGCCGGGCGTAGCGCATGCCCGGCTCGGCCTGCGAATCGATCGTGACCCGAAGTCGCACCGTCTCCCCGATCTGGTTGTTGAGTTGACGCTTGGGGTCGCTGCGGCGGCGGGCGAAATCCGCGATCTGCCGCACGCTCTTCTCGGTGAGATCGACGCTGGCGAGTAGATCCCGGATCTCCGGCATGACGGCGCTCACCGGAACTTCGCTGCCCTGCTCCAAGCCCCGGAACTCGTCCCGGATGGTGCGGAGACGATCGCGGTAATCACTCAGCACCGCAGCCGGGGGGAGCTTGTCGTGTTCGAGGACCTCGGCCGAGATCCCGCCCCCGGAAAAATACAGGCCCATCGGGCCGGCGAGATACTGGCCACCCACCTCGATTTCGAAGGTGTCGCCCGCCTTTCCGCCCGCGGGATAGACGAACCCGACACGGGGCGGTGCCGCCTGTCCGGTCGCCGCTGCCCCGGCGATCCCCGCAATCAACAAGAACCCGGCGATTCGTCTCATGGCTCGCTCCCGTTTACACCAGTTCATCGAGAAGTCCCCCCATCGGAACGCCGTCCGACTCGATCGGCACGACGTGGGTCGGCGTCCCCTGGGGATGGGGGAGGCTCGCTTCGCCCGGAATTCCCATCTGGGTGTAGATGCTGCCGAGCACGTCCGCGGGATAGACCTCCCGCTCCACCACTTCCTCACCGGTCTGGTTGGTCGCCCCGACCACCTGGCCGCCCTGGAAGCCGCCGCCGGCAAGCAGGCAGGAGAACGCCTTGCCGTAGTGGTGCCGGCCTCCATTCCAGGGCGACTCGGTCGCCACCTTGGGGGTTCGTCCGAACTCTCCGGTACACCACACCACGGTATTCTCCAGCAGACCGCGTCCGCCGAGGTCCTCGAGCAGCGTCGACAGCCCCTGGTCGAGCTCGGGAAGCTTCCGGTTCATGATCTGGAAATGCTGCTTGTGGGTGTCCCACCCCTTGTAATTGATCGTCACATAGGGGACCCCCTTCTCCACGAGCCGCCGCGCCATCAGGCACGATTGACCGAAGGTGGTGCGACCGTAGCGGTCACGCATCTCGTCTTTCTCCTGCCCGAGATCGAACAGCTTGCCGGCATCTCCCAGGATCAGTTCGTAGGCCTCCTCCTCGCAGTCGACCACCGTCTTGAGAGTCGCGTGTCCCGGAAGCGCTCCTCCCAGGGTGTTGAGTTTCCCCAGAAGTGCCCTCCGGTCCCTCTGATGCTCCTCGGTCATCTTCGGGGAGACGATTCCCTCCACCGCGAAAACGGGCGAAGCCGGATTCCCACCGGTGGCGAAGGGCTTGTAGCGGGGTCCGAGAAATCCGGCCTCGGAGAACCGTCCCTGTGGCTCTGTCAGGACGATATAGGGAGGAACGAGCCCCTCGTATCCGGCATCGTACCCCTTGAAGTAGGAAACGACCGCTCCGGCTCCCGGAAACACGTCGCGCTCCGATGTCCGGCCAGTCTGGACGACGTAGGCCGCCGTCTCGTGCCCGTTGTTGCCGTGGGTCATTCCCCGGATCAGCGAGTATTTGTCGGCGTTCTTCGCCAGGCCCGGAAGAAGTTGCCCGATCCGGATTCCGTCCACGTTCGTCTCGATCGAAGAATCGAGCGCCCCGGTGAATTCGCGGCCCGCATCCGGCTTCGGATCGAACGTGTCGATGTGACTCGGGCCACCCCAGAGCCAGACCTGGATGACCGACTTCGCCGGACCATCGACGGAGGGACGGCTGGCCGGCGGAACTCCCGGTGCGCCACGAACCACGACCGGCTCCATCAGGAGCAACCCGGATCCGCCGTAGACGGCGCTCCGCAGCGCGGCACGCCGCGTGAGGGGCACGCCATCGATCGAATGCCGCAGGTCGTTCAGGTCCCGCCTCAGAGATCTGCCGGAAAAGGGGCATTTCGTATTCATGGTTTTGTCAGGGTCGGGTGTTGGTCAGTGGACGAAACAGAACTCGGGCTGATTGATCAGACCCCAGAGCAGGTCGGAAGCGAGCCGCTCGGGATCGGCACCCGTGGTTTCGTGATATTCGCGCACGACGAGTCTCTCGTCGTCGGTGGGAAAACGGGACAGAACGGTGAGATAGATCCGGTCGATCAACTCGGGCTGTTCCTCGAGACAGGTGCCGGATCCCCAGAGGACGAGGGGCGAGGCGGCGATCTTTTTCTGGATATGACTCGAGTTGAGAAGGTGGAGGCGCTGTGCTGCGGTCACGTTGCGACTCCGCTCCGACTCCAGCCCGGTATCGCGGGGAGGACGGCCGAACAGTTCGAGAAACGAACTCGTGATACTGCCATCCGCCACCGCGATGCTCCGGACGTCTTCCGGAATGAAGGTGAAGGGCTCCGGGATCGGGCTGCTGTAATCCTCCGTGGTCGAGGTGATCTGGTTGAGCGCATCGATCAAAACTTCCGCTTCCATGCGACGAAGGGGATAGTGGGCGAAGTGCGCCGCCGCCTCCTCGCTCTGCTCCCGCGGAATCGAGGAGAGTTGGAAGGTCTGCGAGTTCAGGATGATCCGGTAGAGTTCCTGAAGGTCACATCGCGAGTTCACGAACTGCTGCTGGAGAAAGGCGAGCAACTCGGGATTGGCCGGGGGATTGTGCGGACCGCAGTCGTCCGGCTCGTGAATGATCCCCCGCCCCATGAGCCACGCCCAGACCCGGTTCACGATATTCCGGGAGAAAGCGGGATTCTCGGGATGCACGAGCCAGTCGGCAAACACCGCCCGCGGATCACGCTGGGTGGGATCGAGATCGACACGGCGCCCGTCGGGAAAGATCGCGCCCTCGTGCAGCCCGTCCTCGTCCCGTTGTGGGTCGAAGTAGACGATCTCCTCTTTCCATTCCGCGGTCGACTTGTAGGCCACGTGCGCGAAGAATCCCGCCATCGCGTCCAGCTTGCGATCGGGCCAGTGCTTGGTCCTCTCCCCCATCAGTGTCAGGGCCACGGTGGAGGCGATACCCTGCGGACTGCGGTCCTGCATCGCGCGGTAGAAGTTGACCTGGCCGCGCCGAAAATTGCTTCCATTGCAGACGAGCAGTTCCCGCGCGAATTCGTGGTATGGCTTGTTGCTCCGGATGCTGTCGTAAATCCAGTGATGGTAGGCCTGCACCGCGTTCGGCCACAGCTTGATCGGGAACTCGGCCTTGACCCGGAGCAGGTCGCCCCACTTCATCGACCAGTAGTCCGCGAACTCCGGCCGTCCCAGCAGGTGCTCGATGAGGACCTGCCGTTTCACCTCGTCATCGGTGGCGAGGAAATCGCGCACCTCGTCCTCGCGCGGCAGGGTGCCGATCGTGACGAGGTAGGCCCGGCGCAGGAAGACTTCGTCCGAACAGAGATTCGCCGGCTCCAGGCCGAGACTCTCCAACTGCCCCAGCACCAGTTCGTCGATGCGATCACTGGCGGTCTTCTCACCTCCACCGACAATCACGGCCGGCGCCGCCTCGAACAGGTCCCCGGCATTCCCGCCCTGACCAGGGAAACCGGCGAGAACGGCGCAGACGAGATAGACGGACGCGATCGGAAGTCCCTTCATGAATCGGATTGTTTCTGGATTGAAGAAAACGCGACCCCCTCGATTTCGACGAGGAGATCCGGACGGCAGACATTCGCGAGCGCGTAGACGGCGGGGATCGTCCCCAGCCTCTCCTCACACACCGCCCGGCACTTCTCATAGTCCTCGGCTCGCTTGACATAGACCCGGACCTTCGCCAGATCGTCGAGTGTCGCACCGGCGTCGGCCCATCCCTGCCGGGAGAAATTCTCCCCCGCGATCAGGTTCTCGATATTCTCCAGGGTCTGGTGAGTCTGCTTCTCGATGTCACCGGCAAAGACCGTCTCGGATGCGACGATGCTCGCCGTACCCGACACCCAGGTCGTCACGTGGTCCGCGATACGGATCGCCATCGCCCGGGAAAACTTCGGACTCTTCTTCGAGTATTCGGCCGGGTAATCGAATGCCGAGATCTGGTGCGGATTCTCGAGTGAGAGTACCTCGACATCATCGCGACTCGTCTGGATCGCGAGGGCGGTCAGCACAAGCCCGTGCTCCCCTGTTCCGATGCCGGTGCTGGCGGGATACATTCCCGATCCGTTCGCGTGCCGCGCGAGCGGATTGGAAGGGAACTCGACATGACGGTAGAAGTCGGTTCGTCCCCGGTTGAGCTCGCGATAGCGCTCGACTCCATCCTCCACTTCGGTGATTCCCCCCTGGTAGAGCCAGAGCCGCACCACGTCGCGAAACGGAACCCCCACCGCGTGCAGGGTCTTGTCGAGTGAGGCGAAAGTCTGCTCGGCCTGCTGGAAAGCGGTCAAACCCGCCCGGCGCAGCGTGCCGGCCGATGCGTGCACCCAGCGCAACCCATCGTGTTCGACCGTGACGAGATGGGGTCCGAGGTGCGCCACCGAGACCTTCCGCGTACTGATCGCCCATGCCTCGACCGCGAGGGCAGCCCCGTCGCAGGGAGGTTGCACGACGAAGATCGTGAGTGGCATTTCCTCCCCGAAGTAGGCCTCGAACAGCCTGCGGATCGCGGGGGCGTCGGCAGCATCGGCGACAAAGACGTTCTGCATCGTCAACACCATGGGTTCCTCCTGATGGCGCAGTATCGTCCGAATCATCGAGAGGGCCTCCGACGCCTGATCGCGCACGTTTCCTTCCCACTCCGGCGTCACCATGATCGCGAGCCGGGTGATCCCGTCGTAGCCGATCACCGAGTGATGCTGTCCGGCGAGCGTGCCGGCACCGGCACCGGGAATTTCGGCCCGACCTCTCGCCGCGTGTTCAGGACTGACATGGGCCTGACCACCATCGAGGAGTCTGCGATCCGGGTTGAGTTCCTCGACTACCGATCCATCTACCTCATTGGCCTTCATGGGAAACTCGTGACAGGCAGAGCGGAACATGATGCCCTGACTGCACGGTCTCATGCTACCGGCCAAGCTTCTGAAATCACTATGCAGGAATTGCCCAACCCTCCGCACCGATTGACACATTCCTACTTCGCCCCCCGGACCTACAGTCAGGAAGCACCGGATTACGGGATCCCTTTTTCCAAGCGCCTCTTCCCCGTCGCACCATATTCCCCTTCATGAACTTCACGAAATTTCGCACACTCGCCTGCGCCGCCGTCGTTCTCTTTTTCTCGGTCGCAACCGGCTCCGCCCACTACCTCTGGATCACGGTGGATCCGCTCGAGGACGAGCACGCGGTGAACGTGATATTCGAACACGGCCTGAAGCCGCGAGACGGCTCCTACATTCCCCATTTCGTCAGACGAGGAACGACCTGGTATTACGACGGCGAGGCAGTCCGCACCCTCGACGTCAAGGATACCCGGGAAGGCGATCTCCGGTGGCTGCGGGGAACCATACAGCCAGAGGGGCCCTATGCGGTCTCGAGTTACGGCCTCTTCGGTGTCTATCGATATGGGGAGATGGACGTTCTCCTGCACTACTACGCCAAGCACATCAGCCCTACCGCCGTCGCAGAACTCCCCACCTTTGCTCGCGCGGAAACACTCGACCTCGATCTCGTGCCCTCGCTCGACTCCGACGGAAACGTCACCGTCCAGTTGCTCTGGAAGGGGGACCCCGTGGCGGGGCGCAAGATCACGATTCGTGGTGGGACGATCAAGAATCCCTTCACCGGCGAAGACGGGCGCATTACCTTCCGTCCCAAGAAGCCCGGCATGCACACCTTCCTCGGCAGTTTCGAAGAGAAGAAAGCCGGCACGGATCCCGCCGACGGGCGCGCCTACGTTCGCGTCCGGCACGCCACCACCCTCACACTCGAGGTCCCCTGAATCGCGGGAAGGATCTTGAAATTCGGATGATCCCGGACAACCGTTTCCGGCGGCGCCGAGCGATGCACCGGTTCTCCGCACCGTCAGGCATGAAGCTCCTCCCACTGGCCCTCGTCCCGTTCGTGATTCTCCTCGCCTCCTGCCAGGTTCCCTCGTCGGTCTCCCGGACTCCTCTCGAAGCCGGAGCATCCGCGGGAGACACGATCGATCTCAGCCTCGTGGTCGGACTCGAGGCGCCCACGTGGGACGCATCCCTGCCCGACCCGGTGCCGGAATCCACCATCCCGGGCTGGGACATCCCGATCGACCACACCTACACCCGGGTCAAGACGGACGAGAAGGTGGTCGCGATCACTTTCGACGACGGCCCGCACAAGGACAACACGCCCCGGCTGCTCGACATGCTGAAGGAGCGGAAGATCAAGGCGACGTTCTACGTCGTCGGTAACATGGTGAAGTGGAATCCCCAGATCCTGCGCCGCATGATCGCCGAGGGGCACGAGATCGGAAACCACACCGTCAAGCACGGGAACCTCGCCCGCTACTCCGACGAGGCACTCCTCGCCGAGTTGCAGGAAGCACACGACATGATCGTCGATGCGACGGGCGTTCATCCCAAGACGATGCGCCCGCCGGGCGGAGCGATCAAGACCGGCCAGAAGGAGTTGATGCTCGAGAAGATGGGCTACCCCACCATTCTCTGGTCGGTCGATCCCGAGGACTGGAAGAAGCCGGGTGTCTCGGTGGTCACGAGCCGCCTCGTGAACGGTGCCGGTCCGGGAGGAATTCTCCTCGTTCACGACCTGCACAAGGCGACCGTCGATGCGATGCCCTCCACGCTCGACCAGCTCCTTGCCATGGGCTATCGCTTCGTGACCGTGACCGAATTGATCCGGATGGAGGATCGGGACCCGGAGGAGTGATCCGGTCCCCGCGCCTCTCGGGTTTCACGCGAGAATCCCGTTCACCACCTTGCCGTGCACGTCGGTGAGGCGGAAATCCCGTCCGGAGTACCGGTAGGTCAGCGACTCGTGGTCGATCCCGAGCTGGTGCAGGATGGTCGCGTGAAGGTCGTGCACGTGGACGCGATTCTCGACCGCGTGCATTCCGAATTCATCCGTCGCGCCCCAGGTCGTTCCTCCCCGGACACCTCCTCCCGCGAGCAGCATCGAGAATCCCGTGTGGTGATGATCGCGGCCCGCCTTGGTCTTGTCCTTGTCCTTCCCGAGCTGCGAATAGGGAGTTCGTCCGAATTCTCCGCCCCACACCACGAGGGTGTCCTCGAGGAGTCCTCGCTCCTTGAGATCGCGCAGGAGAGCCGCGGTGGCGCGGTCGCTGTCGGCGCACAGCGTCCGGTGCCGTTCGTCGTTCCGGTTGTGACTGTCCCACGGCTGCTTGTTCTTCTGATCGACGTAGTAGACCTGGACGAACCGGACCCCGGCCTCGGAGAGACGGCGCGCGAGAAGGCAACTCTGGCCAAAGGTCGAATCGCCATAGCGTTCGCGGACGCTTTCCGGCTCGCGCGACACATCGAAGACATCGGAGGCCTCCGCCTGCATCGCGTAGGCCATTTCCATCGCCCGGATCTGGGCCTCGAGCTTCTCTTCGCGCTGGCGTTGTTCGAGATGAAGCCGGTTGAGCGCGCCGATCAGGTCGAGCTGGTCCCGCTGCTGGGATCTCGTGAGACGCGGATGATTGAGGTTGGCGATCAGCTTGTCGACCGTCATGTCGCTGGTGTCGACCGCGGTGGCCTGGTGTTCGCCGGGCAGGAATCCGTTCGACCAGAGGCGTGGACCGACGACGGGACGCCCCGCCGTGAGCGCGATGTAGGAAGGCAGGTTCCGGTTCTCGCTGCCCAACCCGTAGGAGATCCAGCTTCCAATCGAAGGCCGGATCGGCTGCGGGTTGCCCGAGTGCATGATCAACAATCCCGGTTCGTGATTCGGCTGATCGGTGTGCATCGACCGCACGACACAGAGATCGTCGGCGTGCCGGGCGAGTCGAGGAAAGAGCTCGCTCATGACGACCCCGCTTTCGCCGTGCCTGTCGAATCGAAACGGGCTCGGCATGTAGCCGCTGCTCGCCTTCTTGCGGGCCGCCTGCTCGTCCGGCACCGTCCCCTCGAACTTCGCCAGCGCCGGCTTCGGGTCGAAGGTGTCCACGTGCGAGGGCCCTCCGTTCATGAAAAGGAAGATCACCCGCTTGGCTCGTGGGGCGAAATGCGGCCTTGTCCTCTCGGCGCTGGCGAGTTGCGTATCCGAGATCGCTCCGGCGAGCCCGAGGGCGCCGAAACCGGCTCCCATGCGATGCAACGCGGCGCGTCGAGTGAGGAAGGAATTCATCGTGGAAAGGGAGTGAGAGTTCAGTCGAGCCAGGCAAATTCGTTCGACGCGAGCAGAGCCTGCGCGTAGAGAGCGCGGTCGTGGCGCGAAAGGAAGGCGATTCCGAGCTCGCGTTCCTCCTGGATGGGTTCCCGGCCGAAGAGAATCCGGTAGGCGGCCTCGACCGCTTCCCCGGGATCCCCCTCGAGCCGCGCCGCGAACCGGTCGGAGCGGTCCACGACGAGAGGGTGATTCATGACGAACAGCTTCTGGATCGGGGTAGTCGTTTCGGAGCGCCCCGGACTGTGGAGGTTCGGGTCCGGAAAATCGAAGAGCGCCAGCATCGGGTCCAGCTGCAAACGGCTGATCCGCGCGTAGACCGCCCTGCGATTTGCTTCGGGATCGCTCGCCTCGAAGGAGGGCCCCCCGACCGACCGGTCCAGTGCACCGCCCGCGACCACCAGTGCGTCTCGCCACATTTCCACGGGAAGGCGGCGGCGACTCATGCGACCGATCCAGGTATTCCCGGGATCGGCCTCGAACTTCTTCCCGGTCCGCTCGCTGGACTGCCGGTAGGTCGAAGAGAGCACGATCTCGCGGACCAGCCACTTCAGCGACCAGTCGCCCTCGGTCATGAAGCGATGGGACAGGTCGTCGAGGAGAGCCGGGTGCGAGGGTTCCTCCCCGAGCTTGCCGAAGTTGCTCGTTGTCGTCACGAGCGGACGTCCGAAAAGTTCTCCCCAGACGCGGTTCACCCAGACCCGCGCGGTCAGCGGATTGCGCGGACTCACGATTTCTTCGGCAAGGTCGAGGCGCCCACTGTCCGCACCCGTGAAGGTGACGCGTTCGCCCGCTCCCAGAACGGTCAGAAATCCGCGCGGAACCACTTCACCGGGAGCGGCGGCATCGCCCCGCTCGAAGACGGGAAGGTCGCGCGGTTCCTTCGCTTCCCTGACGAGGTGGAAGGCTTCCTCCGGCTTTTTCGCGTTGCCCTGCTTGTCCTCCTCGCATTCCCCCGACATCGGACGGTTGAACATCTCGGTGCTCGCGAAGACCCCTGCGAGCGCGTAGTAGTCGGAAGTCGGAATGGGATCGTAAAAGTGGTCGTGACACCGGGCGCAGGAGACGGTCAATCCCAACACGCCACGCGTCAGGGTATCGACACGGTCCTCCCACTCGTCCGCCATGACGGCAAGATCGCCACGCCGGTAATACTTGGGCCCCAGACCCATGAAGCCGAGGGCGAACTGCATCGTCTCGTCCGACGCATCGATGAGATCGGCCGCGAGCTGTTGGCGGAGAAACTCGTCGTAGGGCAGGTCGCGATTGAAGGCCGAGATGACCCAGTCGCGGAAGTGAAAGGCATTCGGATAGGTCAACGCGGTATTGTTTCCGACGATATGGGCCTGGTCCTCGGCGTAACGCGCCACGTCGAGCCAGAGGCGCGCCCAGCGTTCCCCGAAGTGCGGCGACGCGAGAAGCCGGTCGATCTGTTCCTCATAGGAAAGATCCGCCAAGTCCTCCCAGTCCGGCGGCAACCCGGTGAGGTCGAAGCTCACCCTTCGCAGCAGGATTCGCGTGTCGGCGCCGGGGTTCGGGGCAAGTCCCTTCTCCTCCAGTTTCGCGAGGACGAAATGATCCATGCGCGACCGGGGCCAGGAATGGTCCGTCACGGGAGGAAGTTTCCGGGATTCCACGGCACGGAACGCCCAGAACTCCTGCTCCGCCGCGTAATCGTAGGGTCCCTCCTCGGCCGAAGCGAAAAAGCCTCCGCCCGACAGCGCGAGGGCGGCTGCTCCGAACGCTCGTATTCCGGACCACTTCATGAAAGCAGCGTATCCCGGACTTCCAGACCGGCAAGGGGTGAGATCAAGTGATGCGCGTCCACCGGGTTCGCCTCCGCCCCGTCGTCCCTCCGCCGCCTTCCCGTGCTCCCCCGCAGGCCACTCCGTCGCCCCGGATCGAGCAGAATCGTAAGAGTTGATGTCCCAACCATTACGGCTACAATCCGCGCACCCCTGTCCTCACCTTCATGAAACGGCTCCTCTTCATACTGCTGCCCCTTTCCCTCCTCGCCTGCGCCCCGGCCTTCGGCGTCACCCTCGAAGAATTGCAACAACGTCTCAAGCCGATGCCGACGGTCCCCGAGGACGAGCTACCCGCCCTGCCCAACACGCCCGAACCGTTCCCTGGCCTCATCGAACACGAGGGCTACGAAGGGCAGGTCTGGGTGCGCTTTCCCTTCGTGGAGAATCCCGGCAGCTTCGGGTTCGACCGCCAGGGGCGTCTCTACGTCGTCGCGGCGAACCGATTCTGGCTCGGCGTGCCCGACCTGCGGGGCATCAACGAATTCGTCCGCGGCGACTTTCGTTCCGTGACCGTCGGGGACCGGCAGGCTCTCTACGACGCCTATCCCGATCGCGTTCCCGAGAACTTCTACACCCGGGTAGCCGACCGGATCATCCGGCTCGAAGACCGGGACGGCAACGGCGCAGCCGATCACCGCACGCTCTTCTCCGAGCGCTTTCGCCAGCCGCTCGAAGGCCTCGCCTTTTCCATCCTGCCCGAGGACGACGCAGTCTACCTGACCAACATCCCGAACCTCTGGAAGATGACCGACCCCGACGGCGACGGCGTGGCCGATACCCACGAGGCGATCGTCGAGGGCTTCGGCGTGCGGGTTTCCTTCATCGGCCACGACCTGCACGGGATCATCCGCGGTCCCGACGGCAGACTCTATTTCTCCGTGGGTGACCGCGGGTATCACGTCACGGCTGATGACGGGACGGTGCACTCCGCGCCCGGGAGAGGGGCCGTCTTCCGCTGCGACTCCGATGGGAGCAACTTCGAGGTCTACGCCTTCGGACTGCGCAACCCGCAGGAGCTCGCATTCGACGACCACGGCAATCTCTTCACCTTCGATAATACCGGAGACATCGGCGACGTCGCGCGCATGGTCTATGTCCTCGACGGCAGCGACTCGGGCTGGAAGATGGCGCACCAGTCGGCCCATCACTATCGCGAGATCCTGGACTGGGAGTCCTTCCACCCCCCGAAGTCGATGTGGGTGGAGGAAAGAATGTTCGACACCTGGAACGAGGAGCAGCCGCAGTGGGTCTACCCGCCCGCCTCGCACGTGGCGCGCGGCCCGTCGGGCGTGACCTTCCTCACCGGAGCCGCCGTGCCCGAGGATCTTCGCGGCAAGTTTCTTCTCGCGAATTACCGCGGAGTCTCCCCGAATTGCACCGCCCTCGCCATCGGGATCGAGCCGAGCGGCGCCGGCTACGTCGCCACCTCCGAGGACGTCTTCGCCAAGGGCGTCGGCGTCAGCGACGTGGAGCTGGGATACGACGGAAACATCTACCTCTGCGACTTCGGCGGTGGATGGAGCATCAACACGAACGGAGCGATCCAGGCCCTCGTGCCGAAGGACGACACACTCCGCGCCGCCGGGCGCGAGGCCCAGGAGTGGTTCCGGAAAGGCGTGAAGGCCGAGCCGATCGAACAACTCACCGCGCTCCTGTCCCACTCCGACCGTCGCCTCCGGCAGCTCGCGCAGTTCGAGCTCGCCGGCTGCGGAGACGAGGGAATCGGCGCCCTCGCGGCGACCGCGGGCGATTCGTTTCTCGCCCTATCCGCCCGCCTCCATGGAATCTGGGGGCTCGGGATGGCGCAACGCGAACACGGGTCCGATACGATCGACATCCTGCTCGAGCTCACCGAGGACAGTGAGGATGAAATTCGTGCCAACGCAGCCCGCACCCTCGGCGATCTCGGTGCCACTGGAGCACGCGACCGGCTCGTGGCCCTGACTGCAGACGACTCACCCCGCGTGCGATCCCTCGCCGCCATCGCGCTCGGGCGTGTCGCCGACCGGGGCGACGAGACGGCCATCGACGCCCTCTATGCCCTGGCCGCCCGGACCGGTGCCGAGGAAACCCTCGACCCCGTCCTCCGCCATGCCGCCCTCTCCGCCCTCGACCGCATCGGCACGGTGGAGAGCGCCGTCGCCCGCGCCGGGGATGGAGCCTTCGAAGTGCGTCTCACCGCCCTGCTCTTTCTCCGCCGCCACGAAAGCCCCGAAGCGCAGCGCTTCCTCGCCGATTCCGATCCCGTCATCGTTCGCGAGGCGGTGCGTGCCATCTACGAGACCGCCGCCGTCGACGGTCCCGCCGGCGACGCGCTCGGCTCGCTCAAGGGGAAGGCGGCCGAACTCCCCGCCCCGCTACAGCGCCGCCTCGTCGCCGCCCACTACCGGCGCGGCACCGCCGACCACGCGCGTGGTCTGCTCGCGATCGCGGGAGACGAGGCCTTCGACGGGACCGTGCGCGAGGCTGCGCTCCACGCCCTGCGTCTCTGGGAAAAGCAGATCGACACCGACCCGGTCATGGGCACCTACCGGCCGATCGCCGACGGCGGACCGGACCGCTCACTCGCCGCCCTCGGCCGGACGATCGAAGAGGATTTGCAGACCTTTCTCGGCGAGAATCCACCACCCGCGCTCGCCGCCCTCGCCCTGCGCCTCGCCGACGACACCGGTGTGGCACTCGATCCCGCCATCCTCCGCGAGCAGATCGCCAACACGAAACTCGAGCCGGGCGTGCGCGTCGCCGCGCTCGACAGCCTCGTTCATTCGGCCGGCGCCCAGGCGACGGATCTCGTGGGGGAACTCCTCGATGATCCCGCGTCCGAAGTCGCCGCCGCGGCGATTCGGCACGGATTTCTCCTCGATGTCGCCGGCATCGTGGAAGCAGCTCGCGGCGCCCTGATTTCCGGCCCCCTGGCTCCCGCCCGCGCCGGGCTCGAGGGACTCGTGAAACGCCATCCCGACGAGGGTGTCCAACTCTGGGGGAAGCGCGAATCCGGTGTACGCCCGGAACTCTGGCTCGACCTATTCCTCGCGCTGCAGTCCTCGAACGACGAGACCGCCCGGGCCGCCGCCACCGCTTTTGCGGGCACGGCACCGTTCGCGGTTCATCATCTTGGCGAGACCGGCGGTGATCCGGCGCGCGGCGAAATCGTCTTTCGCAACCAGGGTGCCTGTCTCCAGTGTCACAAGGTCGGTCGCGAAGGCGGGATCCAGGGTCCCACGATGGACCGGATCGGTGACCGCCTCGCGCCGGACAAACTGGTCGAATCGCTCGTGAATCCGAACGCCGAGATCGCCGAGGGCTACGGGATGTCCACGGTGAGCCGGGACGACGGCTCGATGGTGATGGGGCGCATCGCGCGGGAGACGAAAGACACCCTGACCGTGGTTGCGATCGACGGGACCGAGACGGTGGTGCTCCGTGACGAGGTGGCCTCAATCGCTCCTCCGATTTCCGCGATGCCGCCGCTCGGCGCCTCCCTGCCGCCCCGCGACCTCCGCGATCTCGTCGCCTTTCTCGGCAGCCGCACGAGCGGCAAGAAAGGGGCGAAGAAGAAGGACGACGCCAGCCACGGCGAGGACGACGAGGCGATCGCGAAGTAGGGAACAAACCGCTCTTCGCGCCGCACTTCACGAAGTGCGGCAACTCGGAGCCGCCTTTCCCGCGCTCCTCAAGCTCCGGGCTCCTAGCTGTTCCGTCACGCCGGCACGCGTCGCCCGAAGTTTGTCTGTCGTAGCCAGCGCCCCCGATTCCCCGCACGTCCCTACCGAATGCCCGTCCTTGCACCGGCAGCCCGGATCACAACTCGTCATCGGTGACCGGAATGATCTTCATCAGCGCCCGCTGGAGTCCCGGTTTCAGAGACTTGTTTCCATGTATGGGGATGACCAGCCGTTCGTCCCTGCCCTCTTTCGTGTAGACATGATGGCTGCCGTTGATGCGTTTGAGCGCCCATCCCTTCCGGGCGGCAAGCTGAGCAAGTCTCTTGCCGGAGACTGATTTCATACGGCCACTTCGAGAACCCGGCCCGACGCCCCATCCTCAGGTTCGCCGGCCAGCAGCCAAGCCTCGACCGCCTCCTGGATGTTTTTCTCCAGTTCTTCCATTGTCTCGCCTTGAGTAAAACAGCCCGGCAAAGACGGGATTTCCGCCCAGTAACCTCCTGAATCTTCAACGTGCACAACGGCCTTCAAGGTCATGGAAGAGAGGTTACACTCCCGGGCGTTGAATCACAAGAACGACGCCCGTCCTCCCGAGGAGCGCTCGCCGCAGGGTCGCATTCATCGGAACGTCCCTACCGGATGCCCGTCCTTGCTCTTCCCTACCGGTTCGTCCACACTCGTGGCCCAATCCCAACCAGCCGAAACCGTGAACGTGTCCCGTCTTTTCCTGCTCGTCTTCTGCCTCGCTGCGCCACTCGCCCTCCGCGCCGGGGATCCGCCCAATATCGTCTTCTTCTTCACCGACGACCAGACCACGAGCACCATCGGTTGCTACGGCAATCCCGTGGTGCAGACGCCCACGATCGACGGGCTCGCCGAGCAGGGGACGCGATTCGAGAATTCCTTCGTCAGTCACTCGATCTGCTGGGTGAGCCGCACCACGATCCTGACCGGTCTCACCGGCCGCAGTTACGGCACGCCCGGCAACCACGACCAGGCACGTCCCGAGGCGGTCGAGGAACTCTACACCGACATCCTGCGCGCCCACGGCTACCGCACCGGGTTCTACGGCAAGTGGCACGCCAAGATGCCCAAGGGCTGGAAGCCGCAGGACCACTTCGACGAGTTCGAGGCGATCGGACGGAATCCGTTCTACAAGAAGCAACCCGACGGCTCGCTTCGCCACGAGACCGAGCTCATCGTCGACCGCGGTATCGAGTTCGTGAAGAACCAGCCCGAGGGCGAACCCTTCGCGCTCAACCTGTGGTTCAACGCGTGCCACGCCGAGGATAGCGACCGGCGCCCGGGGATCGGCCACTTCCCCTGGCCCCGGGCCGTCGACGGCATGTATGACGACACCGAAATCTACCCGCCGCGCCTGAACGATCCCGCCATTTTCGAGGCCCAGCCGGAATTCCTTCGGACCACGATCAATCGCGAGCGCTACTTCTGGCGGTGGAACACGCCGGAGAAGTACCAGACCAACATGCGGGCCTATTATCGCATGGTCACCGGGATCGACCGGGCGATCGGGCGGTTCATCGAGGCGCTCGAGGAGGCCGGCCTCGCCGACAACACGATCATCGTCTACTCCGCCGACAACGGCTTCCACATGGGCAACCGGGGCTTCGCCGGAAAGTGGTCGCACTACGAGGAGTCCCTGCGGGTTCCCCTGATCATCCATGACCCGCGGGTCCCCGAGGAAAACCGCGGACAGGTCGTCTCGGCATCGGCCCTCAATCTCGACCTGCCCTCCACCTTTCTCGAATGGGCCGGAGCGCCCATCCCGGAGCGCTACCAGGGCCGCAGCCTCGCTCCGGTCGTGAGCGAGGGCGAGCCGGGCCAATGGCGTGACCACACCTTCCACGAGCACTTCGCGGTGCGGAACCGCATTCCGCCCTTCGAGGGCGTGCGCACCGAAGAGTGGAACTACGTGCGCTATGTCGACCACGACAACCACGAGTTCCTCCACCACCTCGCCGAGGATCCCGACGAGCTCGTCAATCTCGCCGGCGATCCCGCGCACGAGGACGTGCTGACCGAACTCCGCACCCTGACCGACCGGCGCGTGGCTGAACTGGGTGGCCCCCTCGCGCCGAGAGAGGGCGCCTTCACCCTTTCGACCCCTCCCCATCCGGAGGCCGCCGCCGCGGTGACGGTGAAGCCGGGCAACGATGGATGGGTCTCGCTCTTCGACGGCAAACGCCTGCGTCATTGGGTCGGCGACTCCCAGTACTGGACGGTCGAGGACGGGGCCATCACCGGGCGCGCCGACGGGACCCTGAAGCGGAATCACTTCCTCACCTGGAAGGGTTCGACGGTACACAACTTCGACCTCCGCATGCAGGTGAAGATCACCGAGGGCGGCAACAGCGGCATCCAGTATCGCGGCCAGATGCGACCCGAGATCGGGCTCGACGCCGTCTCGGGCTACCAGTGCGACATCGTGGCGAACACCCCGAAATACAACGGCATGCTCTACGAGGAACGCGGCCGCCGCATCCTCTCCCACACCGGGGAAAAGGTGATCATCGACGAGGACGGGCAGCCGTGGGTCGTCGGAGCGTTGCCCTTCCGTGAATTCGAACCCGGCGTGTGGCGGGAATACCGCGTGCTCGTCGAGGGCAATCATCACCGCCACTGGATCGACGGACACCCCACCGCCGACCTGATCGACTTCGATGAGAACGGTCGCTCACTCGGAGGCGTGCTCGGTATGCAGGTCCACGTCGGCCCCGAGATGACAGTGCAGTTCAAGGACATCCGCATCAAGCACCTGCCCGACGACCTTCCGCTGAAGACGTCGGACGATCATCCCATTCCCGCCGACGCCTACGGGGTGCGACCCCAGGGGAAACTGCCCGCCGACTGGAAGGCTCCGGTCTACGGGGAAAGGTGAAGGCCGTCTTCCCGGGATCGAGGAAAAAGCGACAGGCAGCATTCACCCGATGCCACCCGGGCCGGTAGCCGGACGAGAATAGGCGCGCAACGCGCCTTCGCATCGGGGGCTCGCCGTGGTACACTGCGCCTCCCATGCCGGAACCCGCCCGCCGCATCGCCGTGATCCTCGAGGGACGCGTCCAGTATGAGCGCAACGTGCTACGCGGGGTGCGCGACTACGTGGCCGGAGCCGGAGAGTGGCTCATCCGCCTCGAATTCCCCGGAAGCCAGACCCTTCGACTTCTTCGCAGCTGGAAACCTGACGGCGTCCTCTTCCAGTCGGCCGGTCTCAGCAGTTCCACACTCGCCCGTCTCGTCGAGATGCAACCGGCGATCCATCTCTCCGAATCGCCTCCGCGCTGGCAATTCCGCAGTGTCGGACTCGACAACGAGGCGATAGGAAAGGCCGCCGCCGAGTATTTCCTCGAGCGGCGCTTCAGCCGATTTGCCTTCGTCGGAACGGGAGGCAAGGGGTTCTCCCGCAACCGGGGCGGATCGTTCCGCCAGCACCTCGAGGAGCGCGGTTTCCCGGTCGCGGTGCTCGAGGACGGTGCCGATCGTACCGAGGACGAGTTGCTGCCCTGGCTACACCAACTGCCCACCCCATGCGCCTTGCTCGCCACCCACGATGTGGCGGCGCTTCACCTCGCCACGGTGTGCCGGGGCGCCGGCATCCGCGTTCCCGACGACATCGCTCTCCTCGGTGTCGACGACGATCGGCTTCTCTGCGAACTGGCGTGGCCTCAGATTTCCAGCGTCGCCGTGCCGTCGCGCCGGGTCGGCTACGAGGCAGCCCGGCGTCTCGATCTTCTCCTGCGCGGCGGAGAGGACGAAATCGGCGAGAACCTCCTCCTTCCTCCCACCGGAATCGTGACACGCCAGTCAAGCGACGTGAACCAGACGGAGGATGAAGTCGTCAACAGTGCCCTGCGTTACATGCGCAGCCACCTCTCCAGTGGAATCAATGTCGACGATGTCACCCGGGAGACCGGGGTCAGCCGGAGACTTCTCGAACGAAAGTTCTCCGCCCAACGCGGACGCTCGCCCCTCCGCGAACTGCGGCGCCTGCGGATGGAGAAGGCCCGCTCGCTGCTCCTGGAAACGAGCCGCCCCCTCCACGAGATCGCGTCCGCGTGTGGCTGTCGGGATGCGTCCCATCTCGTCTCCGTTTTTCGAAGGGAATGCGGCACCACCCCGGGTCGGTATCGCGCGGAGAATGGGACCGGGAACAGTCCGTTACACTGAATTCGCAGCCGCTGTCCCGAAGACCGGCGGACGATTCCGAAAAGGAAATCACCTGGCAGGATTCACCGCGGTCATTACGAATCGGCCCCTGTCCCGGGCCGCAGGGTCGTTCAGAGACTGGGCCAGGAAAATCCAGTTCAGCCGGGACCGACGGGGCGCTCGACGGAGGAGTCTTGTATAGACGCGTGAGGAGAGCACCGTACGCTCGCCTGCCCCCAGGTGAAACGTGCGGTATCGACTGCTGAGAATGGCTCCGGTCACATTCCCGCGGCCTCGCTCGAAAACGCGAAGGCGGAAATTCCGACGTCCGCCGATCCACGACCGCATTCCGAGCCTGTCCCCTGTCTCCGCGTCGTTCTCCAACACCGTGACCAGTGTCTGTCCCCGGTGGGAGAGAGTTCGCGCCCGAACGGTCTGAAACCCCCTCACCCGTGCATCATAGCGGTCATTTCCTCGAAAATTCCTCATCCCGGCCCGTCTCAGCCAGACATCCGGTTGGAAGCCGCTCGAGGTGTAGACGATCGATGCATCAGCTCCCGCGACCTCGCTCGTCTCGGTCAGGGCGAGATAGTAGAATCCTCGAGGCAAGGTCGAAACCGTATCGCCGGAAAGGTCGCTGAAGTGGTGTACCTCGTCACCCGACGCATCGAAAACCCGGGCATCCGCCACTCCGCTGGTCATCTCGATCGCCAAGCTCAGGGCAGACGGCCGGGCCAACTCGAAGGAAAAGTAGACTGTTTCGCCGGCACCGATTGCGGTTTCCAGGGAGCTCCCATCAGAGGGCAGCAGATCGGCCGGCTCGACCGTTCCCGACTCAACCGCTGTCAAATCGAAGCCGTCTCCCAGTGATCCTCCGAGGGCGGCCATCGAAACGGTCGTCCCATCGTCCGGCACCACGAAGTCTTCGTTCCCGGCCCAGGACGAGATCGTCACGCCCGTGGGAACCGTTGCGGCCCCAGTCGAAATTCCGGTCGACGGCAGCCAGAAGAGGTGCAGGCGATCTCCCGCGCTGGCTCCCCATTCGGCGAAGTCCATTCCGTTCAGGATGGTGGCAAAGCCCGTACCCGAGGGCCACGGCACCGCATCCGTCGTGGGAAAGACCGCGACGACGATATCGTCGACAGACCCGAAGGCCGCACCCGGGGCCAGGGCCAAGCCCGACAACCACGGACCGGCGCCCGCGACGCCGTCCCCCGCCGTATCGACCACCAGGAGTCCGAGTGCGGGATCGGCACTCGACAGCGGCCCGACCTGCAATTCGATGGTGGACTCCGCTCGACCGGCCGTCACACTCGACAGGATGAGGCCTACGGCCAACACAAATAGCTTCGCGCGCCCGTGGCGCCTGTTTGTTCTCATGCCCATCATGGATGTTTCCACCAGAGATCCCGGGGCGCACGCACCGGTGCGCGGTGAATCACGACGGGAGACCCCGGTGGGATCGTCTCCGCATTCGCACCCGGCGTTCCCGGGACGACCTTTCGCCAATTTCCCCGATAACGAAAGTAGACCCCAGTCGGTTTCGGATTCCACCCGGACGAACCGGAGTAGACGCTCAAGGTATCCCTCCGCCCCGAATACCCCCGTTTGGAGCTGTTGACGAATAGGGCGGCATTCAATCCGAGTTGATCGAGCCGC
>Ga0180429_10001186_pt1 | contig 22255 bp, 19 predicted proteins | sample SS_ome_FD_132428 | JGI IMG/M metagenome (GOLD analysis project Ga0180429, IMG submission 132428) | Hypersaline lake sediment archaeal communities from the Salton Sea, California, USA - SS_1_S_1 metaG | ecosystem: Environmental > Aquatic > Non-marine Saline and Alkaline > Hypersaline > Sediment ...
CCGCGGGGTTGGCCGTGTGGCATGTCTATCGGACATGCCCGAATGGCCTCCGCTTCGCTCCGGGCGGCCATTCATCCCCGGGCTTAAAAGCCCGGGGGGTTCTGGCCGGTTTTCTAAACAAATTCCAAATCCCAATCACCAAAATCCCAAACAACTTTGTTTGGAACATTGGGATTTAGAATTTAGGATTTGTTTAGAATTTAGATATTAGTATTTAGGATTTTGTATGTATTACAAGGGGTTAATCAATTTCACTTTTTCTGGGCATCTTTGGCCGCTTGCTCCTGGAGCTTGTATTTGATGGCGAGAAGCTCCCTGAAGAGGTCGAGGGTCAGCTCCAGCGACTTCATGGCCTTCTTGGCCTCGCGCTGGGTCTTGAGCCCCTTCTTGGTCTTGGCGATCTGGTCGAGCTCCGTGTAGGCGGTCTCGAAGGCGGAGTTGATGGAGTCGAAGTCCTCCGTATCTATGAGCTTCTCCACCGCCGGATAGCCCGCCTGGCCGTACTTATTTTCGCCGGATTTGGCGCTCTTGCTGACCATGGGCCGAAATTACCAGAACCTGGGGCAGCGTGCAATTTCTAAGTCACCTTACGAACCTGCTTCCTCACGGATCGTAATAAACCTGCTTTGTAATGAACCGTTTGGAAGCAGGTTCGTAATTTCTTGCTATGTTTCGATGGTTTGCTAGTTTCTGACAATCTATTTCACAGGAGAGACCATGAACCGACGTCTATTCACTTTGGCAGTCCTTATAATGGCCGTATCGGCCCTGGCCGGCTGCGACCGGATCGTGCCGCAGCAGCAGGCGGCGGACGACGCCGTCTTCGCCGAGCGCGGCATGATGAAGATGGAGGCCACGGGCGCGGCGCCCGAGGCCATGCCCGCGCCCAGGATGGCCGCGCCCGCCAGCCCCAACATGGAGCAGAAGCTCATGCGCACCGCCTCCATAAGGGTGGAGGTGCGCGACGTCGACCGCGCGGGCGATAAGGCGCGGGCGCTCGTGGAGGACATCGGCGGACACGTCTCCCACTCCTCCGCCTACGAGGACAACGCGGGGGTGAGGGAGCTTAGGCTCACGCTCAAGGTGCCCGCCGACAAGCTGGACGAGGCACTGGCTGGGCTCAAGGACCTGGGCCGGGTGCGCGCCGAGGACGTCTCGGCCAGGGACGTCACCGAGGAGTACTTCGACCTGGAGACTAGGCTGGCCAACGCCAAGAAGCTGGAGAAGCGGCTGCTTCAGCTTCTGGAGACCAAGACCAAGAAGCTCAAGGACCTGCTCGACACCGAGAAGGAGCTGGCGCGCGTGCGCGAGAAGATCGAGCGCATGGAGGGGCGCAAGCGCTACATGGACAGCCGCATCTCGCTAGCGACCATCGAGGCCACGTTCACCCAGCCCCGCGGCTTCGGGCGCGGCATCTTCGAGCCGCTGGCCGGCATATTCCAGCGCTCGCTGGGCGCTCTGACGGCGTCGATCGCAGCGCTTATCGTGGTGGTCAGCGCCGCGCTGCCGTGGCTCATCGTCCTCTTCTTCGTCGGGTGGGTTATGATAAGGCTTTTGAAGGCCTATCTGAAGCACAAGAGGGAGAAGAGAAAGAAACAGTGACTAGTGACTAGTGACTAGTGACTGGCGGTTCATAACGGATTTTAACATCGCGTCCGTCTCTTCGATCCCCGACTTTATCCCGAGTTCCGTGTAGATAGCCTTCGAGCGCGTCAGGACGTCGCGCGCGCGGGGCCGCTCGCCTTGCGCTATGAGCACCCTGCCCATGTGCTTCAGATCCCCCGCGATGCCCAGCGAATACTCGACCATGCGGTCGCTCTCCAGCGCCCTGGTGTAATAGTCCAGCGCCGATTCGAGATCTCCCCGCCCCTCCTGAATGCGCCCGAGGTTGCCGTAACAGGAGCCGGCGAGCCGGTGGCGCCTGCGCTCCTTCGCGATCTCCAGCGCGGCGAGGATGAGCCCCTCCGCACGCTCAGAATCGCCCTGCGCCTGCACCGCCAGGCCCTTGCCGTTTAGGGCCTCCGCCTCGCCCAGCCTGTCCATCTCCTCTCGGTAAATAGCTATCGCGTCGTCGAAGTAGCCCTCGGCGCCTATCGCGTCGCCCCTGTCGAGGCTCAGATGGCCTATGTTGATGAGGTTGGCGGCCTGGCCGGGGCGGTTTCCGATCCCCTCGTTTATGGAGAGCGCCAGGGCGAACTTTCGCTCCGCCGCGGCGTAGTCGCCGGCGAACAGATACAGCTGGCCCAGGTTGTTCTCGCTCTCGGCGACGCCGGCGCGGTCGTCCACCGTCATGGCCGCGATGCGCGCGCGGTCGTACATGCGGGCCGCGCCCTCGTAGTCGCCGCGGTAGTACAACTCGTTGCCGCGGAGGTTGTAGTACTTCACGTCCTCGCGCACATTCGTCACCACGTCCGCGCGCTTGCCGCCGCAGGAGCCTATGCTAAGGGCCACTATCGACAACAGCGATATGACAATTAAGTGCCTCATCGATACCTTTCGTTATCCGTAAAATCTTTATGTCATCCTGAGGCGTCGTTCGAACAACTGAACACTATGCGACCGTTCCGACGCCGAAGGATCCCCTGGAATACTGTGGCCACTGCCTTCTTGAGGTCCTTCGTCGCATTACGGTTGGCAATGGCTTCACGACACAAGCCGCTCCTCAGGATGACAAACTGGGTCACCTCATCCTGCCATCGGCCTTGAGCGTCGAGTCCTGGCCGAGGTGTTCCTTTACGTTGCCGCGCAGGAAGATGCTCTTCTTGAGCGCGGCTATCACCTTGTTGGCCTCGGCCAAGCCCTTGCGCGCCTCGGTTATGGCGTCGGCTATCTCGGGGCCCTTCTCGTCGATGTTCGCGAGCACGCTGTTTAGGTGGTCGGCGGCGGACTCCAGCTCGTCGTAGAGCTTTCGCTTCTCCACGAGCATGCGCACCGAGCCCTCCTTCTCGGCCAGGGCCTTGGTGAACTCGTTTATGTTCCTGAGCGTCCCCTTCAGGTCCCCCTCCGGGTCCTCCAGGTCGGCCACGAGCTTGTTGGCGTTCTCGATGAGCCTGTCCAGGCCCGAGCCCGCGCTGGCCTCCGAGGGGATCACGCCCCCCGGGCGGATCGGCGGGCCCTCGGCCGGCCCCAGCTCTATCTCGACGCGGCTTGAACCGATGACCGGCTGCTGGAGCTTGACCTGGCTGCCCTCGGTGATGCGGTCGGCGTACTGCCTGAAGACCTCCATGCCCACCCGCACGCGGTTGTCGCCCTCGAGCGAGAGCTCGCGTATCGTGCCGGCCTCCAGACCCTGGATCATGACGCTGCCGCCCGCCTTGAGCCCGCCGCCGCGGTCGAAGTAGCAGCTGTAGCCGGCGTACGGCTGAAACCACCGCTGCCCGCGCGCCACGAGCACCAGCAGGATCACTACGATGACGCACGTGAGCAGGAAGAACCCGCCCACTATCTTCTGTAAGTGTCTAAACTTAAAATGCATATCAGTAATCCGTGATCCGTAAAAACTATGTTTCGAAAAACCCGGGACACAATACCGATTTTTTAACAAAATTTTTAAATATAACTATTAAAAATCGGTTTTGTGTCCCGGGTTTTTCCACACGGGAGCCGGCTTTATTACGCCTAGCCGCCTCGTCACTCACGTAGCATCCCCTCGACATCGATATCAACGGGGATCCTGCCATCCGCGAGGGGCCCATCGTAGCATATCGAGCCGTCCTTGAGAACTATGACCCTGTCGGCGACCTTGGCCAGGAAGGAGGCGCTCTGCGTGGAGACCAGCGACCCTCGGCCCGCCCTCCTCTTCTCGATGAGAGTCTCGGCCACGGTCCTGGTGTGCAGCTCGTCGCCGCCCTCGGTCGGCTCGTCCCAGAAGAAGTAGGCGCCGTCGGTCATCATCGCCCTGATGTACGATACCCGACGCCTGAGCCCGGCCGAGAGCGCCGCCGGCAACACGTCGCGGTATCTGGCGATGCGCATCCTCTTGAGCCATCCGTCGATGGCCCTCTCGACCTCGCGCGGGGTGCCCCTGCCGTGGTAGAGCATCGGCAAAGCCAGGTTTCGAAAGACCGTCATGTTGGCGATGAGCGCGCCCTCCTGGAAGTCGAAGCCCATCCTCCGCCGGATCTCGTTCTGCTCGATATCGTCCAGCCTCCAGTAGGGCCTGCCGTCGATCGTGACCTCGCCCGCCGAGGGGCCCAGGAGCCCCGCGCAGACCTTGAGGAAGGTGCTCTTGCCGCCGCCGACCGCTGCCGCCAGCCCCACGACCTCGCCGGCCTTGAGCGTCGCGGTTATTCCCGTGAGCGTGGCCCCACCGCCTTCGTACGCGAAGTCGACATCTTTGAGTTCGATAGAGAAGTGCATCTTGAAACCCGGTGACTAGGGACTAGAGACTAGCGATTAGCGTCCTCCCCAAGAAATCTAATCCCTAATCCCTAATCCCTCAAATATAGAAAAACGCAGTTATCACCATATTAACTATAAAGCACAGATATAGGCATGTCACCACGGCGCTCGTGGTCGCCTGCGGTATCTCGGTGAAGGAAAAGCGCACGTTGAAGCCTCGCTGGCAGCAGACCACCGCCACGATAATGCCGAAGAGCAGGCACTTTATGCCGCTGACCGCCACGTCCCAGAAGCCCAGCGCCCCGGAGAGGTCGGTTATGTAGCGGTGGAAGGGGTACTGGACGATGAAGCGGGCGAAGACGTAGCCCCCGAAGAGCGCCACGATGTTGAAATAGAACGAAAGGCAGGCGATGGCGGCGGCCACCCCCACGATGCGCGGCAGCACCACCGCGCGCATCGGGTTGATGCCCATCATCGCTATCGCCTGCATCTCGCTGTTGACCATCATGTAGCCGATCTCGGTGGAGATGGCGGTGCCGCTGCGGCCGATGACGATGATGGCGGTGAGGATCGGGCCCAGCTCTCGGACGACGACGACCACGAGGATGCTGCCGATGGCCGACTCGCCGCCCACGCGAGGGAGCTGCGTGAAGGCCTCGATGATGACCGCGCCGCCGAGCAGGAGAGCCACGACCGTGACGATCTTGAGGGCCTGGACGCCCGTGAAGTAGATCTGGCGGAGGGTGACGTCCAGGACGATGCCGTCGCTGGGCCCGCGCTCGGTCCAGGCCGTTCGGACCGATTCCGTGATGAACGTGCCCATCTCCACCGCGGAGTCCAGGGGGCGCATGACCAGAGCCCCTATGCGGGCCAGCGAGGACATGGACGGATTTCTACCACAGGGGGGATGAGGCGGCAAGCGGGCATAAAAAGGCCCGGCGCCTTGGCGCCGGGCCCTGTTGCAACTCTGAAGATCCGATCAGCGGACGCTGCCCATCCGGCCTAATAAGCTTCGTATAGCTCTGTCACCTGGGCTTCGCTCAGTTCGACGTCATACAGGACGATATCGTCGACGTAACCGACCCAGCCCTGGCCCATCCACTGTGTGGACGTCAGTGCGTTGTTGAAATTTGCAACGAGCGGCGCCCCGACATTCGCCCCGTTCAAATACAGGTTCGCTTCCGTGCCATCTTGTTTGTACGTGAACACAACATGCGTCCATGTATCCAAGGCTATGGCTTCGGTGAAGTTGGAACCGAAATAACCGACTATGAGATCCCCCGAATTGTGATTTATTCTGAAACCGGTGGCGTTGTTAAAAGCACCCACGTCGTCGCCGATGCCGGTCGCAGGATAGACCCAGAGGGCGATGCTGTAAGCGACAGGCGCGCCACCGCCGTGTGGATCATCCGCGGCCTCCAGGTAGACCGCGTCGGAGAATTGAGCTGAAGATGGGCCGGCCTTCTTCACGGTCGTGGAATAGGTGGTGAAATCCGCCGGAACATCATCCTCCCCCTCCCTCTCCCACCCGGAGAGATCGTTTCCAGCCGTGCCCGAATCGACGAGCGTGCCGCTCAACGTCCAGCGGGAACGATAGCCGGCGATGATATCGGGCTCGCACGCCACGCTCACGTCGGTAACGTCTGCGCCGGCGACCGTACCGGTCCCGGACGCGACCGCGCAGGTCTGCCCGGCGGGCTGCGTCGCAACGGTCACGGCATATTCCCCGCCGTCTGCGACCGCGGTCGCGAATGTGAACGCGCCGTCGGCGGAGACGGTCAGGTCATCGCCGCCGTTGTTCTGGAGCACCACGGACTTGCCTGCGCCTAGCCCCGCCACCGTGCCGCCGACTGTGTAGGCATCGGCGCTGCAGACGACGCTCACATCGGTGACGTTCGCGCCCGCAATTGTTCCGGTACCGCTTCCCACAGTGCAGGTCTTGCCATCCGGGGCGGTCAAGACGGTGACGGCATAGGCGGCGCCGTCGGCTATCGCCGTGGCGAAGGTGAAGGCGCCGTCTGCGGATACCGTCAGGTCGTCGGCGGCGTTGTTCTGAAGGACGACCGACTCGCCCGTATCAAGCCCCGATACGGTGCCTCCTACGGTGTATGTCGAGCCACCGCCGGCCCCAGTAGTCAACATCGCCATGAAGCCCGAAAACGGCGTGCCGTCCAGATAGGTGATGCCGTCGGTGAGGCAGATGCTGTAGGAGGTGTTGCCCTCGAGGTCCGCTGACGGCGTAAGCGTGGACGAACCGAAATCGGTCTCGAGGTCGGCGCCGAGTGCGGCCGCGGGATCACATATCGTGTTGTCGACCTCCGCCTTGGCCGATGCCGAGGCCACCTGCGTCACCGGCGTCTGGACCATGAAGTAAGTGGTCGACGTCACCGTTGACGCGTTTATCGACCTGTTGAACGTGTAGGTGAAGGAGCTGTCGACCGTAACGTCCGTAGCCCCGTCCAGGCTATTGACGCTCACGCCTCCAGGCGTCGTCGAGCTGCCGCCGCAGCCGGATAGATTGTACACGACTATAAAGCAAGCGACCGCGAGAACCAGAGTCAGAGGAACCAAGCGTCTCATGTCATACCCCCTTAGTTTTGATTGAGTTCGTGAAATTTACGAGCTTAGGTTCAAAAATGCAACCGCCGAAAGCCCCATATGGCAGAAATGATATTATTAGATCGGGAGGGCCTTGAAGCCGTGGCCTGCGACCTCGCTCACCTCGGCAACGCTCATGAAGGCGCCCGGGTCGATGGACCTGACGTAGAGTTTGACCCTGGCCAGCTGCCTCAGCGTGACGACGCAGTAGATCACCTTCTGCCTGCGGCCGGTGTAGGCGCCCTCCCCGCTCAGGAAGGTGACGCCCCGCCCGAGCTTCGCCATCACCTGATCCGCTATCTCGTCGGGCCGTTCGCTGATGATGAAGAGCATCCTCCTTTTGTTCAGGCCGATCATGGCTCGATCGAGGGCGAACGACGAGCAGAAGTTGGCGACCACCGTGTAAAGGGCGGCATGCACACCGAATATGGCGCCCAGCGCCACGACGATACAGGCGTTGACGTAGAAGTTTACGGTGCCGACGCTGTACGAGAAGTGCTTCTTTATGGCCGCGGCGACTATGTCCATGCCGCCCAGAGACGCGTTAGCCCGAAGCACCAGGCCCCCGCCGCCGCCGGCCATCGTGCCCCCTAGTATCGCCGACAGCAGCCGCTCCGGCGCCCATCCGGTGCTGGCCATCCAACCGGTGGCGTAGAGGAAACCCGCGAACGACAGCATGCCGACCAGGCTCCCCACGATGAAGGCGCGGCCTACCCTGAACCAGCCGAGTATGAATATCGGGATGTTGAGGATTATGACGAGCGTGGCGACGGACAGGGGCGTGAGGTACGAGATCAAAAGCGACAGCCCGCTCAAGCCCCCCGACAGAAACTTGTGCGGCACCAGGAAGGCGTTGATGCCCACGGCGGAGACGGCGCAGCCCAGCAATATCTGCAGTAAGTTGAGCGCGAGCTGCCTCTTGCCGACCCTCCCAAACCCCAAAAACTTTCTCATAACACCCCCGCTTCTTGCGGCCTCCGTGGTAGTGGCCGGCGTATCGGTACGCTTCGGATGTGCTTTCCGCAGCGTGGCTCGAGGAGGCGACGCCGGGCGGCCTCCGTGATTCGGGCCGGCGCGAGCGGAGTATGAAAAAACCCGGGACACAATACCGATTTTTCCGGGGTGTACTAGGTCGGATTTTAAAAAATCGGTTTTGTGTCCCGGGTTTTTCCGCGGGAGCCGGCTTTATTACTCATAGCCGCCTCTTGCGCCCCCAACCAAGCCATTTGGCCACCGGCGGCATCGCAAGCATCGCAGCCGCAAGGCAGGCCACGCACCCTATCGCCATGATCTGCCCCAGGCTCGCGATGCCCTGGTGGCGCGCGAACACCATCGTGCCGAAGCCGATGGCGTTGGCGCAGGCGGTCAGCATCACCGCCTTGCCCGTGGCCGAGCCCATGGCGCTAAACGATCCGTCCTGTCTGAGCCTGTGCACCAGCTGCACGCCGAAGTCCACGCCGATGCCGATGATGATCGGGATGGCGAAGAAGTTGGCCATGTTGAAGGGGATGCCGAATATCCCCATCGCGCCCAGGAGCCACAGCACGCCCACCGCCAGCGGCATCACCGCCAGCAGCGCGGCCCGGGGCGTGCGGAAGTCGATCCAGACGATGAGGCAGATCACCACGAAGGCCAGGACCGCCGAGCGCAGAAACGTCCGGCGCATCAGGTTCGCCGACTCGTGCACCTCGATGGGAGTGCCGGTTACGCTGTCGTCCACGCCGCGTATGTCGTCCACGAACCTCTGCAGAGCCACCGGGTCCCAGATGTTCTCCTCGGGGTAGATGAAGAGCGCGTAGCGGCCCTTGGGGCTCACGAAGCGGCCGACCAGATCGTCCGGCAGATCGCCGAGCTCTATGGTCGTGGGCTTCATGCCGGTGCCCAGTATCTCCAGGTTCTTGTGCAGGTCGGCGAAGAACTCCCGCTGGAATGCGCCCAGGTCTTCTAGCTCACTCTCGTCCGCATCGTCCATCTCAAGGACGAGCTTTCGGATCTTGCCCGCGAACTTCTCCAGCTCCTCCACGGCGTCGATGCGGCCGGCGCTGAAGGCGTCGTCCTGGAGCCCCTCCAGCCCGGCGGCGAGCCTGCCCAGCTCGAACATGAGCCTTCGCTCGTCGACCTCGCCCGAGGCCTTCTTGAAGGCCAGGGCCTGGAAGGCCGGCGCCATCCTGCGCACCGCCTCTATCTTCCCCTCCTGCCCCTCCGGCAGTATGCGCTCCACGTCGTCGACGCGCCTGACCGACGGCAGCGCCGAGAACTCCTTCGCGAGCCTGTGCGACTCCTCCGGGGACTCGGCGACTGCACGGGCGAACCACGTCGTCTCGCCCGACTTGTCGATGATCAGGTGCTCGAACTCGACCGACTCCAAACCCTTGGCCTGGAGGTTGAGGAGGTTGTTGTCGAAGCCCACGCGCAGCGCCAGCGGCACGGCTAAGAGCGTTATGGCCGCCGCCGCTATGAAGAGCGCGCCCGGCCGCCTGTAGAGGATGCCCACGTGCGGAAGCCCGAAGGGCCGCACCTTCCTCAGCGCATCGGGGCTACGCCTGCGGTCGCGCATGACCAGCATCGCCGGCAGGACCACGAGCATGGCGATAAGGCACAGCACGATGCCGCTGGCGGCGATCACGCCCAGCTGCGCCAGCGCGGTGAAGTCGGTCCAGGTGATCGTCAGAAACGCCGCGGCGGTGGTGAGCGCGCTGGTCATGTCGGCCGGGCCCACCTTTACTAGCGCCGAACCCATGGCCGCCTCGACGTTTGAACCCGCCGCCAGCTCCTCCTGGTAGCGGGCGACGACGTGTATGGCGTACTCGATTGTTGCGCCGACGAGTATTATCGAGAAGACGACCGACAGGAGGTTGAGCGTGCCGTACAGAAGAGCCACCAGCCCGAAGGTCCAGGCTATGCCCATGACGAGCGAGGCCATCGCAAGCAGCGGGCGCGTGAGGCTGCGGAAGAAGAGGACGAAGACCGCGCCCACGAGCACGATGGCGATCGCGGTGGCCCAGTTCATGTCACGGTTGGAGGTCATGATCTCGTCGGCGGCCAGCACCGGGCGGCCGGTCAGCCCGGCGTCGATGCCGGGGAACTCGGCCCTGGTCTCGGCCACGGCCTCGCGGATCTCGCGCAGCGGCTTTTCGATGACCTCCATCGTCGTGAAGTCCTTGGCGGGCATGATGAGCACGAAGAGCAGATCGCCGTTGCGGTAGAAGCCGTCGGTGTCGAAGGTCTCGCCGTCGCCGAAGAAGAGCTCCTGCAGCCTGGACGAGTACGGGCCATCTTTCTCCATGGCCGAGGACATGTCGTCGATGAGCCCGTCTATGAAGGTGAAGCCCTTGGCCAGCTCCTCCTCGTCGCGCGTGGAGACCGGGCCGCCGATGCGGTCGGCCAGCGCGGCGAACAGCTGCGAGAAGTCATCCCAGCCTGCGATGTTTTGGACCGAGAACGGGCCCGTCGTCACCATCGCGCGCAGCGCCTTGAGTTGCTCCGGCGTCATGTACAGCAGGAAGTTTCGCTCCAGCGCCGGGTTGTCGATCTTGTAGATGATCTCCTTGAGATCGCCCACCCTCTCCAGCTTGGGGGCCAGCGCCGTAACGAAGGCCTTGGCCTTTGGCATGTCGCCCTTGGAGTCGACCACGACGTAGAGGTACTCCTCGTCGCCGAACTCTTCCAGGAACTCGATGTACTTGCGGTGGTACTCCAGGTCCTCGGAGACCAGATCGTCCAAGTTGGCGTTGAGCCTGAGGGTGGCTGCCGCATAGGCCCCTGCGGCTATGGTCAGGACCACGGCCGCCGCGACGATCTTTCGCGCGTGCGCGGAGGCCAGCCGGGCTAAGTTATGAAATATTTTTCCACGCATTTTGAAAATCTGTACAGATAACCGATTGATAATGCAACACAATTAGCCACCTCGTGCAAAAAACCCGGGACACAATACCGATTTTTAATCAGGGGTTAATGGCCTTTTAAAAATCGGTATTGTGTCCCGGGTTTTTTGTGCTACGGGATTGATATGCCTAGGATTGCACGTGTCGTATTGCCGGGTCATCCACACCACATCGTTCAGCGCGGCGTTCGCTCGATGGACATCTTCAATTCCGACATCGATCGCCAACACTACCTTCAGATACTCGCAGAACAATCCGAACGAAAGGGCCTCGAATTCCTGGCATGGTGCCTGATGTCCAATCACGTCCACCTGATAGCCATACCAAAAACTAAAGAGGCGCTCGCAGGCACTATCGGAGAGGCACACCGCCGCTACACGCGATTAATAAATGAGTGGACGGGCACCAGAGGATACCTATTCCAAGGCCGCTTTTATTCATGTCCTCTTGATGAACAGCACACCATCGCGGCAACTAGATACACGCTCAGAAATCCCGTGAGGGCAAAGATCGTGAAGGATGCCTCGGAATACCCATGGTCCAGTGCAAGATTTCATCTCGGCATAGTGGATAGAGATCCATTGGTGAGCGACCCAAGCTGTGCTGGACTCGTAACGGATTGGCAGTCTCTTTTGGAACAGGAACCCGATGAAATTGGGGACATCCGCAAAAAGCTCTGCACCGGTTGGCCATGCGGAAACGATAGATTCCTCGACCATGCCAGAGCCATCACAGGCCTCGCGCTTACCAAAAAGCCCCCTGGACGACCCCAAAACCCGGGACACAATACCGATTTTTAATCAGGGGTTAATGGCCTTTTTAAAATCGGTATTATGTCCCGGGTTTTATCAGACGATCAAGTTCATGGCCTCGTCCATGATTTGCTGCGCCCGTTCGGCCGTCCTGGCGTCGGTGATGATCCGGAGCACGTCGCGCTCGGTCTTGGAGGCGCGGAAGAGGACGAACTCGCCCTCCGCCAGCCTCACCTTCAGCGCCCCCGCCCTGCCCTCGAAGACGTCGATCTCGTGCCCCTCGTAGTGCTCCCTTATCCGCCGCATGAGGCCGTGCAGTTCCTTCTTGGCGACGCGGATGTTCTTCATGAGGGTGTGGTACTCGGGGTAGGCGCTCACGATCTCCTTGAGCGGCCGCCCCCTCTTCACCATGAGCCCCAGTATCTTGAAGAGCGTGAGCACCCCGTCGCGGCAGCGGCTGGGCGGGACGATGCCGCCGCCGCAGGCCCCCTCGCCGCCCACCGGCGCGCCCACCTGGTACATCTTGCGCACCACGTTCGGCTCGCCGGTGTCGGTCTCGTAGACCTTCGCGCCGTGGCCCTCCGCTATCTCGGCCACGAGGTTTGACGTGGCGTTGCTCACCACCACGGAGCGCTTGCCGACCGGGCCGCTTAGGACCTCGTCGACCAGAAGCGCCAGGACGTGGTGGCCGGAGAGGTGCCTGCCGTCGGAGAGCAGGACCTCGACGCGGTCGCCGTCGCAGTCCCAGGCCACGCCCAAATCCGCCCCCTCCTCGCGGATGATGGGGCCCATGTACTCCAGCGCGTCGCGCGTGGGCTCCACCCTGTGGCGGAAGACGCCCGGGTCCATGTTGAGCTCCACCGTCTCGACGTTGAAGAACTCGAAGAGCCTCTTGATCAGCACGATCGTCGCTCCGCCGTTGGGGTCGACCACGACCTTGAGGCCGGCCTTGCGTATGCGCTTGATGGTATCCTTGCCCAGCGTGTCGTCGACGTACTTGATGTAGTGTGTGAGCCTGGCCTGCCACTCGCTGTCGGCCATCTTATGGAAGCGGCCTATGAGCTCCTCCATCTGGTCGGGCGAGAGCACGCCGCCGTCGCGCCAGAGGAACTTGAAGCCGTTCCAGTCCGGCTCGTTGTGGCTGGCGGTGACGATTATGCCGCCGTGGCTGGCGTGGTTTCTGACCTCGAACTGTATGAGCGGGGTGGTGCCGACGCCCACGCGGTAGACGTGGCAGTGCGCGCGCTCCAGGCCCCTTATCATCGCCTGCATCAGGCTCTCGCCGGAAGGGCGGGTGTCGCGGCCGATGACGACCTTGGGCGCCGCGCGCAGCTTCTCGCGCAGCCACTCGCCGTAGGCGAAGGCGTAGCGCTCCGCCACGTCCTCGGTCAGCTCGCTGCCGTATGTGCCGCGCACGCCGGAGAGCGACTCGATCAGCTCGCGCTCGGGGGCGACGCTCACGACGGAGAAGACCTCGGCGTGCGTCTCGTGCTTGGGCAGCAGCGAGCCGAAGCCGCCCATCGCCTGCTCGGGCACGGTTATGCCGCGCATGAGCGCGATGGACTCGGCGACCTTGTCGTACGGCGTGCGCTTGACCTGCGACTTGTGCTTTCTGATCGCCGCCAGCTTCTTTCGCACGGCCTTGGGCGGAAGCGGCACGAAGGCGTTGAAATCGCCGGGCCTGAAGAGCCACCAGGGGCTCTCGTAGTGCCACAGCTCCACCGTCGACCCCCTCTTTTCGACCAGGCGTTTGACCGCGCGCGTGACCAGCTGCGTGCTCATGCTGTGGGTGGGGTGCGAGTCCTCGGGCGAGGTGAGCAGCACGATGTGCGGGTCGAGTTTTTTGAGCTCCTTGAAGACCTTCGCCTCGTCGGCCGCGCCGATCCTCTTCGACTCGTAGAACGAAAGGTCCAGGAAGCGACAGCCCACGCACAGCGCTTCGGCCTCGGCCCGGGCCTCTGCCTTGCGGGCCTTCACCCTCTGCGCCTTGGCCTTGGCGCGCATCGTGGCCCTGTGCCCGGATGTCATGACGAGCGTGGTCACCTCGTTGTGCGGGGCCAAAAGCGACATGATGCCGCCGGCGCTTATGGCGCTGTCGTCCGGGTGCGGCGATATCACGGCTATGCGCTTGCCGCGCGGCAGGGTGTGCTCGTGGTAGATCGTGAAGTCGGCCCTGCGTCTGTCCACGAAGCCGGCGCGCGCGAGCTCGGCGGCGGCGGCCTCGTCGACGACGACGGTGACGTCGTCGTGCGTCTGCAGGATCGAGGCGGGGAACTTGCGCGTGACCGACCCGTAGAAGAGATCGTGGATCGCCCTGGCCTTGCGCGGCCCGCACGCGAGCAGCACGATCTTCTTCGCGCCGGTTATCGTCTTGAGGCCCATCGTCATCGCGCGCCTGGGCATCTCCTCGGGGCGCCGGAAGTGGTGCATGTTGTTCTTTATCGTGGAGGGGGAAAGCTCCGCCACGTGGCACTTGGAGTCGAAGGGCGTGCCCGGCTCGTTGAAGGCGATGTGGCCGTTGACGCCTATGCCCAGCACGGCCACGTCGAGCCCGCCGGAGACCGCGATCTCGCGCTCGTACCTGGCGCACTCGGCCTCGGGGTCGGCCGCCATCCCGTCGAAGATGTGGGCCGCGCCCTTCGGCAGGTCGATGCGCGAGAGGAAGTTGCTGTACATGTAGAAGGTGTAGCTGCCGCGGTGCGAGTCGGAGAGCCCCACGTACTCGTCGAGGTTGAATATGCGGATGTGGGAGAAGTCGGCGCCCCGCTCCTCGGTGGCCTCCACGAGCTCCTTGTAGAAGCCGAGCGGGGTGTCCCCCGTGGGCAGGGCCAGCACCGCCCCGGGCTTGCGCTCGATGGCCTTGAGGACGATCTCGGCGGCCCTCCTGCCAACTCCATGGCTGTCGGTCTCTATGAGTATCTGCACTTGCTCCCCTCTCGCTTCTCGCCTCTAGCTTCTAGCTTCTAGCTTCTAGTCTCTAGTCTCTAGTCTCTAGCTTCTCGCCTCTACCAGAACAGCCTCGGTCATAGTAGATATGACCTCAGGACATCGATGCGTTCACGGAAAAAATCATCGCTCCAAAATTCCACGCTCCTCAGGTCCGACGTCCTCAGGAAGCGCTCGACATCGCGCCTGGCGTCGTCCCAGTCTATCGAAGCTATCTTCCGCGACATCTCCTCCAGATACCATCCCCTCGTCACTTCAATGCCCCGGCCTGCCCACGGCCCCTGTTGTTCGACGGCGCTGGAGAGAAAGGCGTAATTGAGCTTCACCTTATGGCCGACGTACCACACGAAATCGAACCAGTCGCGCCCTTTGACGTATTCCCGGCACAGCAGCGCATGGCTCTTGCCGGCGAAGAGGCTCGGCAGGTCCTGGACCGCGACCGAAAAGGGGACGGGGAAATCCAGATATTTCGTCTCCACGCCGCTGCCCTCGGGCGGTCTTGAGTCCACCTCGAACTTGATCCTGAGATTTCTGACCCTTTTGTCCACGTCGACGTTCTGGATGGACAGCACCTTGCCCAGCGAATCGCTCTTGAGGAAGGCCTTCTTGACCGAATCGTCCGCGCGCGAACGGTCCTGCACCTCGACGCCTATTCCGTACGAACGAAACTCCTCGGAGATATGCCTGAGATAGGGGGCGAGCTCGAAGGCCCGGTCCGCATGGATCAGAAGGAAGTCCAGGTCCTCCGAAAACCGCTGCATGCCGTGCAGAATGCGCAGACACGTCCCCCCCTGAAACGCCGCCCTCTTGAAAAAATCGGAACGAGACAACCCCGCCAGCGCGATCTCCTGGGCTATCTCCGCCATGGCGTTCTCCGCGGCCTGCTTCGACTCGCACCGGTAGGAATCGAACCGCTCCTGGACGATCTTGACGCTCATAGATCCAACTCCCTGATGACGCCGCGCAAAAAACGGGTGACGCGCCGCTTTCCAAAAGACAGATCGATCGACTCCAACTCTTCACGCGTCGTCTTCCCGAAATCGTCCCCTTCGATGCGGAGGCTTTTGATCAACGGATCGACGCCCCTCCAGTCCTTCCGATTTATGTAGACGTAATCCGCGACGGCCCTCCACGGCGTCGCCATGAAGAAGACGGCGTCGCCATCGACGATGCGGTCGACGTGGGCCAGAAACAGACGCGCCGGAACGCGGCGAAAATCGAACAGTGCGAGCTCCGTCTCGAAAGAGCAGGAACGCCCGGCGCAGGCGGAAGTCACGGCGGGCACCGACTCGGGGATCCAGCCGTGGTAGGAGAGCGCCGACTCGAAGCTCACATAAGACGGCCCATACAGTCTTTGCGCCACCGCGAACAGATTCAGCGGGCGCCTGCGAAAGCGTTCGGCAAGACAATATCTCCCGCGCTTGAGACGGACGATCTCGCCCTTGGCGATGGCGCGCTTCACCAAGGCATGCCGGCGCGCATCCGTACCCGAGACCAGGTGCTCTAGCTCGGTATCGGAAAAGCAGTCCGGCAACTCTTGATAGTGCAGGTTTTCGAGTGTCTTGGACATTTTTTGCTTATAACTGTCATTAAGTGACAGTATCATGCAAATGATGGCATGTCCGACCTGAAGATGCAATATATTTGTTAGAAACTGTCATATTCTGACAGTATTTCGCAAAAATATATCTATGTTCTACCCTGCCCCCAACCCCCTAGTCCCTAATCCCTAGTCCCTAATCCCTAATCCCTAATCCCTATTCCCTCGCTTCTAGCTTCTAGTTCCTAGGCCGCCAGGGCCCACCTGGCGCCGGAAATGCAACACCTATAAGGCTCACCGCTGAATCACAATATACAAAATATCAGCCGTCCCCGCGCGGGGGGGGCCGATCCCGACGGGCATGATCCGATCTAGGGAGGAATTCAAGACGCCCTTCTACCGGTCGATTGCGGCGACGACGTCGAGGAGAGACTCCGGCAGGACGTGCATGACGCGCGTGCCCCCGACCCTCGCCTCCCCTTCGAATCCGCGATTTATGACGAAGAAGAGCTCCGGCTCGTAGGCCTCTATGAAGCTGCGCGATGATCTCGAGATCTTTCCCTGGTAGAGGGCTGCGCACTTGACCTCGATACCGATCACATCCTTTTCGCGCACGATCACAAAATCGGCTTCGGAGCCCGATTTGCTCCTCCAAAAATGGACCGCGCCGCCGTCCAGCAGCTTGCCCAGCTCGGCAAAGACCCAGTTCTCCATCAGCTTCCCGCGATCCGCGCGTTCATCGAGAGCTGAGAATTGATCGGCGAACGCGTTGCGCAGACCGGGATCGCGGAAATAGAGCACCGGCATCGATTTGATCTCGGCCCGCTTCCCACCCGCAAAAGGCAGGACTTCGGCGACGATCCCCGTCTCGCGCAGGATATCTATGTAGTTTCTGACCGTGTTGTAATCAATTCCGCAGATCCCGCCCCACTCGGAGTAATTCACGAGATCGCCTATCTGCCAGGAGATCAGCTTGAGCAGCTGCCTGAATGCGCCCACGTGCCTGATCCGGAAGAGATCCGAGGCGTCGCGTACCACGAACGCCTCTATCAGATCGAAGAGCTTTCGCTCCTTGTCGTCGCTCAGCCAAACCTCGGGATAGCTGCCGAAGCGCATCTGCGCCGAGGTGATTTCAGCCGTGCCGGCCTTCACAGCCGCAACCGACCGGCCTGCCAGCGGAGCAGTCAACTCACGGAGCGTGAACGGGGTTACATGGACGCGCGTCGCCCGGCCGGCGAGGGACTCCCGCGTCCTGGCGTGGAGGTGATAGGACGAGCTCCCGGTCACTATGATCGGGACCCCCAGGTCCATGTCCACGAGACCCTTGAAGAAGAGCGCGGCATCCTCCAGGTGCTGGGCCTCCTCGAAGAAGACTACATCGACATCCTTTTTGAAATCTTTGAAATCCTCCGCAAAAAAAGCGGGCGAGCGGCACCATCGCTTTATGAGGTCCTCTTCGCAGTTGAGGTAGAGGACGCGCCCGCGCCCTCCCGACAGATATTTCCAGATCGCGGTCGATTTGCCCACCTGCCGCGGACCGACCACGAGATGGACCTTCCCGGGATCCCGCCACCTCTCCGCGGCGCCCTCGAGAAATGAGCGCTCGATGAATTTCAGGGGAAGTTTCTTTCCCACCTCCTCATGCCAGCTGGATGGATTCAGGAGCCACGGATTCAATATGTTTATAATTTTTACAATATCTGGGTTCATGTACCCTATAATACCCTACTAATTATTATTTTCAACAATAATAAGTAGGGATAAATAGAATGTTGACCGGCCCCCCTCGCTTCTAGCTTCTAGCCTCTAGCTTCTAGTTCCTAGGCCGCCAGGGCCCACCTGGCGCCGGGGCCACGGCCGGTGAGCCTCACGCCCTCGATCGATCTCATGTCTATGAGCGCCTGCTGCCGCGATATCTTTCCGCCCAGCGCCTCGATGTAATCCGACATGCGGATGCGGCCCCTCTCCTTTAAGAGCTGCATGAGGATGTTGCGCCTGGCGTCCGCGTCGCGCGAGCCCATGGTGCGCCTGTCCGCCTCGTCGAGCGACGGGGCCTCGCGCGCCAGAAACCCCCACGCCTTGTACTCGCGCAGCGCCTCCTCCGCGGCGCGCCGCATGAGGTTGCCGCCGGGCCTGTAGAGGTGCTGATAGTACAGCTGCATGGGCACGGGCGCCAGGCCCTCCTGCAGGTACCTCAGGAAGTATCGCTTCTCCTCCGGAAGGGCCTGCTGCGAACGCGCGAACTCCGCCATAACGGCCACGGTCTGCGGCGTGCGCATCCCGGCGTAGAGCGCCCTGACGGCGGCGGGGTTGAGCTCCTTCCAGCTGCGGCTGAGGAAAGCGACCAGTATGTCGAACAGGCGCGGGTCGTAGCGCGACATGTCCGCGCCGAGGCAGAAGAGCTCCTCCAGGCCAGCGGGCCTGTACGGCCAGGGGCGCCGCTCGCCGACGCAGGGCGCCCCGGCCGCGGCCAGCTCGTAATACATCCTGGCCAGGTGGTTACCTTTGGGTATCCCTTTCAGCATTCTCAAAGATTTTTTCTGATCTCTTCGAGGCCCTTCTTCATGAGTGGGAGCTTATTCTCGACGACGTCCCAGAGGATGCCCAGATCAACCCCAAAATACTGATGGATCAAAATGTCGCGGAGTCCGGCCAACTTCTTCCATTCGACACCCTGGCTCTTCGATTTCACGTCCTCGGGCATCGCCTTCGCAGCCTCCCCGATAACTTCCAGGTTTCTGATCACCGCATCACAGGTCTTTCGATCTGCCGCGAACGCTTCGAAGTCCATCTCTTTTACGAAATCCGCTATCCTCTCGGCAGCCTCTATCATGTCATCGAGGAATACGTGCGGGTCACGCGGCATACCTGACCTCCTCCATGATACGCTTCTTGAGAGAGGGCTTTATCGATTCGTCTATCACCAGGTCGACGTCCCGGCCGAACTTCTCCTCCAGGAAGAACTTGAGCTCCATGTAGTTGTCGAAGGTCTTCATATCCAGCGAGACCAGTATATCCACGTCGCTCGCCGAGCTGTCGTCGCCCCTGGCGCAGGAGCCGAATATACCGATTTGACGCACGGAGAAACGCCTCTTCATTTCTTCTCCGTGAATCTCCACTATTGAGTGAAATCGCTCGAGAATACTCATAAGAACCTCATCCCGTTATCAGATCACCGCCACAAACGCACCTCCCGCCAAGAATTATGCTCTCTTCCACAGGAAGTTCAAGGCACGCGACACGGCTCGGATCACTCCTCATCTCATACATTCTAATTGACTAATGAACAAGCTATTAGTCAACTGCTTTTTAAGTATTTGATATACAAACATATATATTCAAATATACCCACGATCTACCCTTCCCCCAACCCTCTCGCTTCTAGCTTCTAGCTTCTAGCTTCTAGCTTCTAGCCTCTAGCCTCTAGCCTCTAGCTTCTAGCTTCTAGCTTCTAGCTTCTAGCATCCAGCCCCGATAACATATGAAGCACAAAAAAGAAAACCCAGAACTTGGGGGAGTTCTGGGTCAACTAATCCCTAATCCCTAATCCCTAATCCCTAATCCCTAATCTCTAATCTCTAGTCCCTAGTCCCTAATCCCTAACTTCAGGTCAGACTCGATCAGGATCTGCAATAACACTCCCCCCCCAATAAAAAACCCGGAACATCATACTATCCCTTTGAAATAGTGCAATGTTCCGGGCCAAAAAGGTTAAATTCCCCGGAGTCAGTTTTTGTGGGACATAGTCTTAACTTTTTTCATGTACTCAACAAAGAAAGCGATAAAGATCGCCGCAAAGAGAGCTGTAAAAAAGGATATCATGCAGATCTTGGCGCGTTTGGGAGAAGTGCGTTTGATCGGCACGACCGCCTGATCGATAACCTGAAACGCAAGATCCTCTTTCGACTCCTCGATCTTAGCCATCTCATATTGCGTCGTCAAAATCGCATTCACCTTTGCGAGCAATTCGCGCCTCAGCATGAGATAGGCAAGATAAACCTGCTGGGGCACGTCCCTCACTGTCTTGGCCTTAGCCAATTCTTCTTCGACCTTGATCTTTTCCGCAAGCAAGTTTCTAAGCGCAGGATCGTCCTGCATATCGCGCGCAGCAAACCGTGGCTTACGATCCAGAGAAGCGTCGGGCGACTCAGTCATGCCGACACTGACATCAACATCAGATTCCACATTTGAAACACCCTTCGCGTTGTAGAAGGCGTTGATTTCCTTGCCGGCTTCGAGCAAGTCCTTCTTGTTCTCCTCAAGCTGGCCCTCTATAAAGAGGCGATTTCGCTTCGCCGTAGTCAGAGCATTGTCATTGATGAAATTCTGCAACTCCGCCAGATAGGCGTTAGCTATGTGGGCGGACAGCTCCGGTGCATCTGTCAATACAGACAGGCTTATCACCTTTGTTTTTTTGTCCTCTGACACCGTTACGATGCCCTTCATCTTCCTCACCGCATCTTCCATATTTGGCGTGAGGCTGTCATCCTTCCACGCATCTTTCTTCTTATCCCACGAATCCCTATAGAGGACTGGCATCAAGTTTTCCTGCTCGATGACATTCTCGGCCAATGTTCGGCTCTTCAGGATCGTTGCTAATTTATCTGAATCGCTCGCTCCTCCAGAAATGTTAAGACCTGCGAGAGAGGCCAACCCCCCCAACTGAGATGTTATGGCAGACAACCCGCCACCGCCACCGCTAGAAGATACCGGCATTATCACCGCTTCGGCCTTGTACAATTTTGTCATCATAAGGCTCACCACGACAGCAATAATCGAAACCGTTGCCACAATAGCAGCGATCATCTTCCGATATCTCCAGACGACGTTCCAGTATTCGAAGATATTTATCTCACCGTTAACGTTCGACATATCTCGCTCCATTCTTACTTGCTGATAGCTATTATCGTGGAACTCGCGGCAAGCCCGAAGCTGGCGATGCTGAGGCCAAAACCCGCCCAGGCCGCATTGCTCATGATCTTCTGTTTTACAAGGATGGTATCGCCCGGGTTCACCCGCTGGTTGAGCTTGGCCCTCCGCGTTTTGCCGTCGATGGATGTGACTTTATATTTATCGGTCCCTCGGTCGCTGAGTCCACCTGCCAAGGTTATATACTGACTCAGAGTATAATACGGGCTGAAGGGATAGGCTCCTGGAAAAGCAACTCCACCAAGTACGAATACGCGGTCTTCGTACGATGGGTAGAAGACCTGATCGCCGGGGATAGACGCTACGTTATAGTCAAACTTTGTATCCTTCGTAACCATATTAGGAATGACGACAACATCGCCGTTGTTTATTTCAAATTCCTGCATCGCCCTGTCGGCTATCGCCACCTCGCTTATCGTCTTTTCCCCCTCCGCAAACCTTATGACGCGTATCGGTTCATCCTTAGCAGTGGCTGCATTGAAGCCTCCAGAGAGTTTCACGACATCCTTGAGGTTCTTTTCGTTTTTCAGCTCATAGAAATCGGGCCGTCTGACAGCTCCAACAACCTGGATGACGCTCTTTCGCAACGGAACAAATATCACGTCATTGTCGGTCAAATACGGATTCTGATTGAGCTTCCCATGCAGTGAAAAATCCAGCAGATCAACCTTTCTCGATCTTCCTCCCTTTCGCCTGATCTCTATCAATCGTTCCGAACCGTTATCCGCAAGCCCACCCGCACGGCGTATTACCTCCGAAACGCGGTCCGATGCCGAAACCCGATAAGTTCCCGGTTTCATGACCTCGCCGAGTACGTGCACTTGATAGCCCATCGAGGTGAGCGCCGCTTCCCCCAGCCCACCGCCAGGCCTGCCGCCACTCATACCGCTGGGGATCTGCATCATCCCAGGCTGAGAACCCTCATCTTGATAGCCCCTCCCTTGACTCCGCCCCTCACCGCCGCGGAAGCTCGGCGCGGGACCCAGCTCTTGTTTGTCGGCCTGTGTGGGCATCCGATAACGGCTTGACTGGGCAAACGCCGTAGAAAGGGGGGCCATTACCAATAACAAACTCAAAAACAACGCGGTAATACGAGACATTTAGCTGCTCCTTTTCCAGAAAAATTACTGGCCGTGATATAAACCTGAAAAAGCTTTTATTTTCAACATATTATTTAAAAAAAGAGGATGCGACAAATTGCAAAAGAAAGCATTTTATCCCTTTAATTTCATGTACCTAAGCTGGCTGCGGCGAATACTCAGGCA
>Ga0180429_10001187_pt1 | contig 22251 bp, 14 predicted proteins | sample SS_ome_FD_132428 | JGI IMG/M metagenome (GOLD analysis project Ga0180429, IMG submission 132428) | Hypersaline lake sediment archaeal communities from the Salton Sea, California, USA - SS_1_S_1 metaG | ecosystem: Environmental > Aquatic > Non-marine Saline and Alkaline > Hypersaline > Sediment ...
ACGGCGGCTCTCGTGACTCTCGAGGACGGCGGCCGCTTCCCGAACCAGCTGATCGAGCCTCACGGGTTCGCGATCGCCCGTGTCCATTCTTCCGTAGTGCAGCACATCGTTGACCAGCTTGCTCAGCCGATCGGCCTCCCTGGAAACGAGCGCGGCGAGCCGCGCCTCGTCTCCGTCCTTCTTCAGCCCGTCGCTCAGGAGGTCGATCGAGCCCTTGATCGCGTTCAGCGGGTTCCTGATCTCGTGGGCGATGCCCGCCGCGAACTCGCCCAGGACGGCCAGCTGATCCGCGTGCCGCGCGCGCTCCTCGAGACGGCGGACGTCCGTCAGGTCACGGAAGACGGCGACCACCCCCCGCTCCAGTCCGGTCTCGTCCCGAAGGATCGATGTCGACAGCCCGACGGGAACGGCCGATCCGTCCCGCCGCCGAACGTAGAACTCGCCGCGGGACTCCGGCCTCCCGGCGTCGAGCGCCGCGGCGATGCGCTCGCAGAACGCCGGGACCTCGGCGAACGCCACGCGGTAGTCGACACCGCCGACCGTCTCCGCGTCGTTGCCGAGGATCGTCTGCCCCACGGCGTTGATGTAGGCGACCCGCCCCCGGTGATCAACGAGCACGAGGCCGCTCCGCAGGCTCTCTACGATGCTCGACATGCGGAGATTGGCGGTCGCGAGATCCGAGCGCGTCGTCGCGAGCGCCCGGCGCTCCTCGCCCGACCTGGAGGCAAGGGCTCCGACGAGCACGGCGACGAGCGCGAGGGAGACGATGAGCGTCGCGAACTCCGCGAGCAGCTGGGATCGGCTCAGGAAGGACCAGTCGCCGGTCCCGAGGACCGCGACGAGCACGTATCCGGCGACGGCGGCGCCGGCGATCCCGGTCGCCGCGCGGGCGCCGAGCTTCGCGGCGGCGACGATGACGGGTAGCAGGTAGAGCAGCTTGAAGGGACTCGCGCCGCCGCCCGTGTACCACAGGAGGATCGTCGCCAGCGCGACGTCGATCACGAACTGGCCGTGCGCGAAGAGACGCGGTGTCGGCGCGCGGGACGTCCAGAGGACCGAAAGACCGGAGAGTGCCGCCGCGACGATGACGAGGACGATCACGGCGCGCATTTCGACGGAGGGACCCCCGACGAGAGCGATGAGAACGACCACGACGGCGACCGCCAATCGGGCCACGGCCAGCTCATTCGTCGTTGGGAACGCGTCCTTGGCCACGCCGCTCTGACGCATGTCGAGTCGCTCCCTCCCCGGAGTCACTCCGGGATCCGCCGGCGCCCGCGCTGTCGACCGCGGCCAGCGGACGGATGGCCTCGAGCGTCTTCGGACCGATTCCGCGAACCTCTATCAGATCGTCGACGCTCCGGAAGCGCCCGAGGCGCTCCCTGAGGTCTACGATCGCCCGGGCCCTCGCCGGCCCGATTCCCGGCAGCCTGTCGAGGGCCGTCGTGTCGGCCGAGTTCAGATCGAGCGGCCAGACGACCGCCTCCGCCTCGGCGTCGCCGACCCTCGCTGGCGTGTCGAGATCGACGGCGATCCCGGGATCGACCCGGCGCGCCAGCTGCACCGCCGAGCCGATCAGGAGCGCGGCGGTCAGGAACAGGATGACCGCCTGCTCATCGCGCGTGAAGAACCCCCTCACCCCCACCCCTCCCGCATGCCACGAATCTAGTCTATTGCAAAACGCAATGCAACCCCGGATCGAGTTCGCCTAGTCGAGGAAGCTCCAGGAGAAGCCGGCCGACAGGGTCCGCCCACCGGAGCTCAGGCCCGGCAGGAGCTCGTGGTCGTGGTTGAGGACGTTCTCGAGGCTCACGAAGAAGCGCGCCGCATCGGCGGCGCCCGTCAGCGTCAGGGCGAGCGAGGTCGTCGCGTCGTCGACGTCTCCCACCCACGGCCCTCTGGCCGCTCCGGCCCGATGGCTGAGAGACGCGGCCCATGTCGTCCGGACGTAGTCGCGGCGGAAGAACGAACGCTCGTGAAAGACGGACGCCGTCACGGTGTGCGTCGGGACCGGCGCGAGGCTGTTCAGCGCTCCGTCCGGATCGAGCAAGAAGACCCCCGCGGAGCCGCGCGCGCCCGTGCTCCAGGGGCCGGCCCACTCGCCCCAGAGCGAGCCGGAGGCGACCGTCTCGTCCGCCGCGTTTCCGGGGCGGGTGACCCCGTCGCTCCCCTCCTCGAGGACAATCGCGTCGAGGACGCGTGCGGCCTCCGCCCGGCAGCCGAGGGAGAGACCCGCCGCCCGACCGCTCCACCCCGCCGACGCGACCGCGGCGAGTTCGGGATCGAGGTCGGGATTCCCCCCGACCCCGGCGCCACCCGGCACCTCGACGTTCCGCAGCGCCGTCTCGAGCGCCGTCGGAGACCTGCCTCCGATCTCGAGGCCGAACCACGAGGTTCCGCCCTCTCGCCGGCGCGACAGGAAGAACCGGACCGACGGAACGAGTTTCCCTCGCGACCGCTCGATCCCCTCTGCCGCGGAACCGCGCCATCCTCCCAGGTCGAACGCGTGAGTCAGGGCGCCCGCGACCGCAACCGCGGTCTGTCCTCCGACGAGAAGCCCTCCCGAGGTGGAGAACCGCTCGAGCCGCACCGCGACGGATCGGGCCCAGACGGCGCCGATCGGCAGATCCGCCGCGAGGCCGTCGCGACTCGATCGGACCGCGCCCTCGTCCTCGAGGCCGCTTCCCTCGAGCCAGGTCTCGGTGCGGTACGCCTGCAAGCGCGTGCCGCCCCGCGTCGCCCTCAGGTCCGCGTCGCTCCGAACGAGGCGCGTGTCGACGAAGGCGGCGCCGAGCGCCGCGAGCGGGAGCGCCCGCGTCACGTCCGCGCGAAGCGCGGCGAACTCGACGACCCACCCGCCCCGGATGGCTGCCGCGAGCCGCCCTCCCGAGCTCTCGATGGAATACGCTCCACCGGGGATCGGCGCGCGCCCGCTCCGCTCCTCATAGAGGCCGGAGAACCCCGCGCGCCTCTCGCAGCACTGCCGGCCGAACTCGGCAGCAACGTGTTGCCGCCCGAACCGCCCGCGCCCGAGCGTCAGCACGGCCTCCGGCCGCTCCCCCAGCGGTCCGCGCGGAGACAGCAGAACGGTCTCCCCTACTCCGTGCCCCGCCGCGTCCCCCCCGGCCGTCACGACCACGGCGGCGTCCGCCGCCGAGACGGGCCAGGCCGTCAGGTCGACGCCGGTCGCCGCGATCCGAGTCCCTCCGGGCGTCTCGTAGGACGTCAGGGGGTCCAGGCCGCCGGTCAGCCGGTCAGCCGCAGGGCGCCCCCACAGCCGAACATCGGAGAGCGTCGCCGGCAGCGCCCCGCGAGCGAGCGAGGCCGCGTGCCCGGACCAGCCGGAGCCGACGACGCGCGCGCCGGTGACCGATCCCCAGCGGGCGAGCGGATCGGCGGTCGTCGTCCCGCGCACGTCGTTCGGAATCTCCACCAGGGCCACGGCGGGAACGGCAGGCCTGCCGATCGTGTCCGGGAGCGCGGGAGTCCCGAGCCCCGACGCGCTGTCGGCCGCCGCCTCTCCGAACGGAGCCGCGCCCCGCGCCGGGGCGACGACGGCCACGAGCGCAAGGGCGACGAAGATCACCGAACGCGCGGTCATGGTGCTCCCTCGCTTCCCCGACGGTTCTCAGGGCCGCGTCTGCCGAAGCGCGCCGCCCGAGCCGCGAGCCGGGGCAGGACCAGGGGTGTGAGGACAGCGAATATCACGGTGTTCGAGACGAGATGCACGACCGAGAAGAACGCGTTCGCCGCAACGGCCGAGAAGAGGCCTGTACGAAACTCCGGAGAGAGGGAGGCCAGACCGAGAACGACCGCCGACTGGTAGACGGCCGTCAGCACGAAGCCGATGGCGGCGCCCGCCGCCGAGTGCGCGACCGTCGTCCGCCCGGCGCCGGTCGCGTTCCGCGCCGACGAGCCGAGGGGTCCGCGGGACGCGCCGCCGATGAAGCCGGCCAGCGCCGTGGCCGCGACCTGCGCGACGTACAGGGGCGGGACGGCCAGACCGGACCCGTACGGATTGAGCCCGGAGTAGATGCCCATGGCGAGGGCCCCGACCAGAGCGCCGCGCGACCGGCCGAGCACGAACCCCGCGGCGAACGCTGTGAACGTGATGAGTTCGATGTTGGGGACCGCGATCAGCAGATACCCGAAGGAGACCGCGACGGCGACCAGCAGCGCGTCGATGGCCGGGCCGGGAGGCGCCTCCGGGCGACGGGCGCCCGGGCGGGCGCTAGTCGAGCTGGTCACGTTCATGGTCGAGTCGATCCGGGGTGACGTCGTCGAGGGCCGTTCCCTCATCCTGGTCGCCGATGGGCTCGATGTAGAGCTCGATCTCCGCCCGGTGGTCCGGCGACAGGCGGTTCCAGTTCCTCTGAACCTCGAGGATGACCGCCGTGCCCCCCTTGGACGGCACTGAGCTCTCGTATTCCGGCGGAAGGCTCATCGGCTCGAACAGGCTGTACGTCTTGTAGAGCATCCCGGTCGAGTAGTCGAGCCGCCCCTCGGTCACGGCCAGCTCGATCAGCGAGAGCGAGCTCAGTGACGGCTCGCCCCCGACCGCGTCGGCGCGTGCGGCCACATCGACGGCCCCCTCGCCCGGCGGGGCTTCGTGCGCCGCGCAGCCGGCGAGGACCGAAGCGGCGATCAGGACTACCAGTGCCGCGTTCCTCATAGCGTCCTCCGGAACGAGTGCTCCCCGGGCCGCCCCGCTATCCGATCTTCTCCTCCACGAGGCCGAGGACCTCCTCGGCGGCGCGGTCGGCTTCCTCGGCAAGATCCGCGATGCCGGTCGTCGCCCTCTCGACGAAGTCGGCATGCTCGGGCGCCCGGATGCCGCCCAGATTGATGAGCACGTTGAGCCTCGCCGCGTGCGCCCCGGCGCGTCCGAGGAGGGCGGCCACGCCGGCGTCGGACACGGCGTTGACGTTGCCGCTCTCCGCGGCGAGCCTCGCGAGCCTGATGACCGCGACGCAACGCCCCATGACCGCGAGCGGCACGCTGGCCGCTTCGACGAGCGCATCCTGAATCCTCGCCTTGCGCGTCGCCTTCTCCTCGTCGGTCTCCTTCGGCAGCCTCATCGCCTCCATCACGCGGTCGAACGCCAGCGCGTCCTCGTCGATGAACTGCGCGAGTTCGAGCCGCAGCGCCTCCGTCTCCTCGAGCACATGGCTCATCTGATCCTCAACGTCGGCGTACTTCTTCTTCCCGATCGTCAGGTTGCAGACCATGGACGCCAGCGCGGCGCCGAGCGCGCCGGCCAGCGCGGCGACGCTGCCGCCGCCCGGTGTCGGGGAGTTCGAAGCCAGCTCACCGAGGAACTCGTTCACGTTCGTCATCACGCCGCCTCGCTTTCCGCCAGTCGATTCTCGAACACCTGCTCGCGCTGGAAGCTCTCCAGCCGCAGGTAGAACTCCGCGCAGTCGATCAGAGCGTCGACCGGGACGACGCCGACGATCTCGCTCCCGATCACGGGGACGCCGTATCGCTCCGCCTCGCTCTTCACCATCTCGAACACCCTGAAGAGGGGCGTTCCCTTGTAGTTCACCATGTTGATCGAGACCTGGACGATTCCTCGATCCTTGATCTCGAATCCCATGGCCTTGACGTACTTCAGGCCGCCGCCGGAGAGCCGGATCGATTTGGCGATCGTCTTCGCGATCGACAGATCCGACGTACCGAGGTTGATGTTGTAGGCAACGAGGAACTCCCGGGCGCCGACGGCGACGGCGCCGGCCGTCGGGTGGATCTTCTTGGGGCCGAAGTCGGGGTCGCGCTCCGGGTTGGTGCCGATCTCGTCGCGCAGTCCTTCGAACTGGCCTTTCCTGACCTTCGCGAGATTCTGCCTCGACGGCCGCGTTGCCGCGTGCTCGTACAGGAAGACCGGTATCCCGAGTTCCTCCCCCACACGCTCACCCAGCCGCTTCGCGAGGTCGACACACTCGTCCATGGTCATGTCGCGGACGGGCACGAACGGAACGACGTCGGTCGCGCCCATCCGCGGATGCTCGCCCTCGTGCGTCGTCAGGTCGATCAGATCCTTCGCCGTCGCGATCCCGCGGAACACGCCCTCGAGAACGGCCTCCGGCTCGCCGGTGATCGTGATGACGGCCCTGTTGTGGTCGGCGTCCATCTCCTTGTCGAAGAGCGTGACGCCGCCGACGCCCGTCATGGCGCCGACGATCTCGTCGATGACCTCGGGACGCCGTCCCTCGCTGAAGTTCGGAACGCACTCGACCAGCTTCATCCGGTACCTCCTTCGCGACCGCCCGTCGCCGGCCGGCGGGGCGATGGGTCGATGCCCGTCACGCGGTACGGCTCCCCACCCGCGACGACCGTTCCCGCGAGGTTGACTCCATAGTGATACGGGATGGCCCGGTAGTCGTCAACCTTCCAGACGACGAGGTCGCAGGCCTTCCCCGGCTCGATCGAGCCGGCGACGTCCTCCGCGCCGATCGCGCACGCCGCGTTGATGGTCGCGGCCACGAGGACCTCCTCCGGAGTCATCCGGAGGGCCATCGAGCCGAGCGCCATGATGATCTGCATCGATTCGGTCATCGAACTGCCCGGGTTGCAGTCGGTCGCCAGCGCCACGGGGACGCCGGCCTCGATCATCGCCCGGGCCGGCGCGAAGCGGGTCCCGCCGAGCGACAGCGTCGTCCCCGGAAGCAGGACCGCAACGACGCCCGCGCCGGCCAGCGCCTCGATTCCGCTCTCCGACACGCACACGAGGTGATCGGCCGACCGGGCGCCGACCTCCGCGGCCAGCTGCGCGCCTCCCGACGGATGCAGCTCGTCGGCGTGGAGCTTCGGCGCGAGCCCCAGCTCCCGCCCGGCCTCGAGCACCCGCCTCGACTGCTCGACGGAGAAGACACCCTCCTCGCAGAAGACGTCGCAGAACCGGGCCATGCCCTCCCCGGCAACGCGCGGGATCATCTCGTTCACCAGGAGATCGACGTATCCATCCCGGTCGTCCCGCCACTCGTCCGGGAACTCGTGCGCGCCGAGGAACGTCGGCACTACGCCGACCGCGTGCGTCTCCCCCGCCCTCGCGATCGCCCGGAGTAACTTGAGCTCCGAGTCGGTCGACAGACCGTAGCCGCTCTTGACCTCCGCGGTCGTCGTCCCGAAGGCCAGCATCCTGTCGAGAGTGGCGAGGCCGCCGGCGAGGAGTTCGCCCTCGGTCGTCTCCCGCACCGCTCTGACGCTCGATCGGATGCCCCCTCCGGACGCCGCGATCTCCTCGTAGCCCGATCCGGCAACGCGCATGGCGAACTCGGCCTCGCGCGTCCCGGCGAAGACCGCGTGGGTGTGGGGATCGACGAGGCCCGGCGTGACGACCCGGCCCCCGGCGTCGATCACGCCGTCGGTTCCGACCGACACGCTCCGCTCGATCTCGCCGCGCCTTCCCGCCGCGAGAACGACGCCGCCCTTCGCCGCGACCGCGGCGTCTTCGACGATCCCGAGGGAGCGTTGCGCCGGCCCGGTCCGGGGAGCGTTCCCGCCGGCCACCGTGACCAGCTGGCCGATGTTCGTGATCAGGAGATCGACTTCGAGCACGGCTCCTCCTTCGGTTCACTCCGGCGCCGTAGCCGGCGCTCCGCCGCGCCGCAGGCATGACGCCGGTCGTGCTCCGGGGCCCCCCGGTCCCGCGCGGCGCCCCGCTCAGCGATCGAGCATCGGTATCTTCACCCCGTGCCTGCGCGCCGACTCCCTGGCCGCGTCGTAGCCGGCGTCGGCGTGCCGCGCGATCCCCGTGCCGGGATCGGTCGTCAGGACCCGCTCGAGCCGGACGGCCGCCTCCGGGGTCCCGTCGGCGACGATGACCATTCCGGCGTGAAGCGACTTCCCGATGCCGACGCCGCCCCCGTGGTGAAACGAGATCCACGACGCGCCGCCGACGGCGTTCAGGAGCGCGTTCAGAATCGGCCAGTCGGCGACCGCGTCGGTCCCGTCGAGCATGCTCTCGGTCTCGCGGTAGGGCGACGCGACCGAGCCGCTGTCCAGGTGGTCGCGGCCAATGACGATCGGCGCCGAGATCTCACCGGAGCCTACCATGTCGTTGATGAGCCGCCCGAACCTCGCCCGCTCCCCGTAGCCGAGCCAGCAGATGCGGGACGGAAGCCCCTGGAAGTGCACCTTTTCCCGCGCCAGCTTGATCCAGCGCGCCAGCGCCTCGTCCTCGGGGAACTCCCGGAGCACGACGGAGTCGGTCTTGTAGATGTCCTCCGGATCGCCGGACAGCGCGACCCAGCGAAACGGCCCCTTGCCCTGGCAGAAGAGCGGCCGGATGTAAGCGGGCACGAAGCCGGGGTAGTCGAAGGCGTTCTCGACACCGGCCTTCCTGGCCTGGCCCCTCAGATTGTTGCCGTAGTCGAAGGCGACGGCGCCGGACTTCTGGAAAGCGAGGATGGCGCGCGTGTGCTCGGCCATCGAGGTCATGGCCAGCTCGATGTAGCGCTCCGGGTCGCTCCCCCTCAGCTCGACCGCCTCGGCGAGCGACATCCCACCCGGCACGTACCCGTTCAGCGCGTCGTGCGCCGACGTCTGGTCGGTGACGACGTCCGGCCGGAAACCGCGCCGGACCAGATCCGGATGCGTGTCGGCGCAGTTCCCCACGAGCCCGATGGAGAGCGGCCGGCGCGCGTCCGCTGCCTCCCGCGCGAGATCGACGGCCTCGTCGAGCGTCTCCACCCGGCGGTCGCAGTAGCCGGTCCTGAGGCGCTTCTCGATCCGCTCCGGGTCGACCTCGACGTCGAGGCAGACTCCTCCGTTCATCGTGACCGCCAGCGGCTGCGCGCCGCCCATGCCGCCCATGCCGCCCGTCAGGACGATCCTGCCCTCGAGGCTGCCGTCGAAGTGCTGGCGGGCCAGCTCCGCCAGCGTCTCGTAGGTGCCCTGGAGGATCCCCTGTGTCCCGATGTAGATCCAGCTCCCCGCGGTCATCTGGCCGTACATCATGAGGCCCCGGCGTTCGAGCTCGCGGAAGTGCTCCCAGGTCGCCCAGTCGCCGACGAGGTTCGAGTTGGCGATCAGCACGCGCGGCGCGTCGGCGTGCGTCCTGAAGACGCCGACCGGCTTGCCGGACTGAACGAGCAGCGTCTCGTCGGCATCGAGCTCGCGGAGCGTCTCGACGATCGCGTCGAAGCAGTCCCAGTTCCTCGCGGCCCTGCCGCTGCCGCCGTAGACTACGAGCTCGTCCGGGTTCTCGGCGACCTCCGGATCGAGGTTGTTCATGATCATCCTGAGGGCGGCCTCCTGCAGCCAGCCCTTGCAGGTCAGAGCACTCCCGCGGGGCGCGCGGACCGGCCGCGCTCCCTTCGACTCCCTCTCCATCGTCCTCTCCTCCTCCGAGGAAACACGAACGCGAACGGCGTCACCCCTCGATCTCGAGCTCCGCGGGCGCGGCGCCCATGGCCTCGAGGAGTGACGCGTCCGATCTCAGGATCCGGACCGTCGTCGGCAGCTGATCGAGAAGCCGCTCGCCGTAGCGCTTGGTCACGAGCCGGCTGTCCAGAAGGGCGACCACGCCGCTGTCTCTCGTCGAGCGGATGAGCCGCCCGAACCCCTGCCGGAGCCGGATCGCCGTCCTCGGCACCATGTACCTTCCGAACGACCCGAGACCCGCCGCGTCGTAGAGCTCGCAGTGCGCCTGGATGACGGGGTCGCTCGGGACCGGGAACGGCAACTTGACGATAACCAGCAGTTCAAGCGACCGGCCGGGCACGTCGACGCCCTCCCAGAAGCTCCTCGTCGCGAGGAGCACCGAGTCGGTCACGCGCGTGAACTCGTCGAGGATCGCCGACGCGCTCCCGCTGTGTCCCTGAGCAAGCACGACCTTGCCCCGAGCCGTCAACGGATCCCGCACGAGCCGGAAGACCGCGTCGAGCGACGACCGCGACGTGAAGAGCACGAGCGTCCCGCCCTCGACTCCCGGCACCGCCCGGGAGACGAGATCGGCCACGACGCCGTTGAAGCCCGGCGACGACGGTGGGGGCAGATGGCCGGCCACGACGGTGACGGCCTGGGCGTCGTAGTCGTACGGGCTGCCGACGTTCAGCGTCTGGACCTTCCAGTCGGGAAGCAGATCGAGACCGACGCGCTCCGCGAAGAAGTCGAAGCGGCCGTCGACGGTCAGGGTCGCCGAGGTCATCACAAGCGATTCGACCCGCGAGTAGAGAAACGCCTCCATTCTGTCGGCGACGCTGACGGGCGCGCACCGAAGCTCGCACTCGGTCCTCTCCCGGAACGTCCTGACCTCGAGCCAGAACACGCTCTCCGAGTCCGCCGCCGCCGCGAGGTACTCGAGATCGCCCGTCAGTTCGCGCGCGCGCTCGGACTGGTAGAGCAGGTTCTGATAGACCGCCTCCGCCTGCTCGATATCGAGATCGACGCACAGGTCCGCCAGGACCGAGGCGCTCTCCGCGACGGCACACATGGCGGCCGTCAGCGCGGCAAGTTCCGGAGCCAGAATCGACGCGACCGACTTATCCTCGCGGCAGCGGAGGCGCCCGAACTCGACCTGTTGCCCGTCGTTCAGTTCGCGGTGGCGCTCGAGCAGCTCACCGAAGAAGTCCTCGGCCTTCGCCGACGCCGCGGCGACGTCCGAGCGACAGCGCTCGGACGCGACGAGGACGGCGTCCGCCGAGCCCGACGAATCGGTCTTCCTGAGCGCGTCGAGAAGGTCGGCCACGATGCCGCTCTCCTCGCCGTCCTTCCGATCGATGCTGTCCAGGATCGCCCGGGCGCGCCAGTGGCTCCCTCTCCTCCCGAGGTGCTCGGTCGCGGTCTCCTCGATATTGTGCGCCTCGTCGCAGACGGCGTAGGCGTAGTCGCCGAGGACCCGGCCGTCGGTCTCGGTGTCGCTGAAGAGCAGCGAGTGGTTGACGACGACGAGGTTGGCCGCCTGCGCGTTCCGCCTCGCGCGGATCAGGTAGCACTCGTCGCGGTGTGGGCACGCCTGGCCGAGACACGGACCCCCGTCGGCGGAGATCCTGTTCCAGAGGTATCCCCTCGTTCGGAACGCGGTGTTCTCGCTGATGTCGCCCGACCCGGTCTCGGCCTCCCAGACGGCCACGGGGAGGAGCTGGGCGCGTTCCCCCCGGGACAGCCCGCGCTCGAGCAGCTGCCGCCACCGGTGTGCGCAGAGGTAGTTCGAACGGCCCTTGAGGAGCGCCGAGCTGAACTCGACGTCGAGGGTCTCCTCAAGGAACGGGATGTCCTTCTTAAAGAGCTGCTCCTGGAGGTTCCTCGTCCCCGTCGACAGGACGACACGCTCGCCGTTCGCCGCCGCGAAGTGGGCGGCCGGCGCGAGATACGCCAGTGACTTGCCGACCCCGGTTCCCGCCTCGACGACGAGATGAACTCCGCTGTTCAGAGAGTCGCCGACGGCTCGCATCATCCGGAGTTGCTCGTCCCGCTCCTCGTAGCCCGGGAGCCGCTCAGCAATCGCTCCGCCCACGTCGAATAGACCGACGAGCTCGTCGAGGTCGAGCTCGACCGCCTCGTCCCTCGGCGCGCGCCGGAGGTCGGTGCGGCGCGCGTTGTCGTATCTGACGAGCTCGGCGGCCTTGGCCCCGTGATCGGGAACGGCTCGAGGCGCCAGGTCGCGCTCGGCCTCGACGAGCGCCGCTTCGATGAGCAGGCGCGTCTGCGCGTCGGCCAGACGGGCCATGTCGCGTAGCAGCCCCGGCCCGAGTCCCCGAAAGAGACCGATCAGTCGGAGGAAGACCTGCGCCACGGTCCGGGCGTCGTCCGGCGCCCGGTGCGAGCGGTCGACCGCGATGTCGAAGAAGGCGGCAACGGTCTGGAGCCGGTGGTTCGTGAGTCGGGGAATCACGGCGCGGGACAGGACCAGCGTGTCGTGGACGCCGCCGCGGCCGAACAGCCCTTCGGGCGCTCCCTTCACGGCCTCGTTCAGGAACCCGAGGTCGAACGGCGCGTGGTGGGCGACGATCGGGGCGTCTCCGATGAACTCGAGCAGAGGATCCAGGACCTCGTCGATCTTCGGAGCGCCGGCGACGTCCTCGTCGGTGATACCGGTGAGGTGGACGACGTCGGTCGGAATGGAGCAGCCCGGATCGACAAGAGACGTCATCTCGCCGGCCGGCTCGCCGCCCTCGTATCGGACGGCACCGATCTCGATGATCGAGTCGTTGCTCGAGTCGACGCCGGTCGTCTCGAGATCGAGGCCGACGAACGTCTGGGGGAAGCCGGCCGCCCGGCCCGCTCCGCTCATCCGTCCTCCCGCTTCCGGACGTCGGACATCTTCTTGACTGCGCAGAAGTCCCCGCACATCGTGCAGACGTCCTCGTCGGACGGGCGGGACGACTCGCGGAACTCCCGGGCCTTCGTCCCGTCGAGCGAAAGCTCCAGAACGCGATCCCAGTCGAGCGCTCGCCGCGCCTCCGAGATCTCGTCATCCCAGGCCCGCGCGCCCGGGGCGCCCTTGGCGATGTCCGCGGCGTGGGCCGCCACCCGCAGCGCGTACACGCCCTCGCGCACGTCGTCGACGTTCGGCAGGCGGAGGTGTTCGGCCGGCGTCACGTAGCAGAGGAAGTCCGCGCCGGCGGCCGCGATGACGGCGCCGCCGATGGCCGCGCCTATGTGGTCGTAGCCGGGAGCCACGTCCGTGACGAGCGGCCCCAGAACGTAGAACGGCGCGCCGCGGCAGAGCGACTTCTCCAGCTGGACCGAGCCCGCGACGAGGTGAAGGGGAACGTGACCCGGTCCCTCGACAATCGTCTGAACTCCGCGCGCGCGGGCGCGCTCGACCAGCTCTGCGATCACGGTCAGCTCGGCGATCTGAGCGACGTCGTTCGCGTCCGCGAGCGCCCCGGGGCGGAGTCCGTCGCCCAGCGAGATGGTGGCGTCGTACTCGGCCAGAATGTCGAGGAGATCGTCGTAGCGCTCGTAGAAGGGGTTCTGCTTCCTGTTGTACGACATCCACTCCATGTGAATCGACCCGCCGCGGCTGACGACGTCCGCCAGCCGCCGGCTCCGCCGGCAGTGCTCGGCGACGTCGAGGGTCACGCCCGCGTGCACCGTGACGAAGTCGATGCCGTCGCGAAGATGGTCCTCGACGGCGCGGAGCATGTCGTCTCCTGCCATGTTCACCATGCCGTCGCCGCTCTCCCGCGCCCTGATGGCCGCCTGGTAGATCGGCACGGAACCGACGGCGACCGGCGACCGCCCGACGACCGCCCGACGGATCGCATCGAGGTCTCCGCCGGTGGAGAGATCCATGACCGCGTCGGCCCCCGCGCCGACGGCGGCGTCGAGCTTGGCCAGCTCACCTTCGATGTCCGATGAGTCCGGCGACGTTCCGATGTTGGCGTTCACCTTCGTCCTCAGGCCTTCCCCCACGCCCAGGGGACGGTGGCCGCCCTTGCTGTTGACCACCACGGCCACGGCGCCGGCCGCGACGTTCTCTCTGACCTCGTCAGCCGGGACTCCCTCGTCTCGCGCGATCTGCTCCATCTCGCGCGTCGGGCGCCCCCGACGCGCTTCCTCCATCTGCAGCATTCCGGGTCCTCTCTTCTCTCCGACCACCCGACTCCCCACCTCTTCGATGCCGGCGCCCCGCTATCCTTCGAGGAGCTTCCGGATACCTCTCTCATCGATCGTCTCGATCCCGATCTCGAGCGCCTTCCTGTGCTTCGAGCCCGGGCTCTCCCCGACGACGACCAGGTCCGTCTTCCCGCTGACGCTCGACGCCACGCGGCCTCCGGCCCGCTCGATGGCCGCGGTCAGCTCCTCGCGCGTCGCTCCCGCCAGGCGCCCCGTGATGACGATCGTCTTTCCCTCCAGGGGAAGCGCGCCGCGGGCCCGCCGTCGGGCCTTCATGGAGACGCCGGCCGCCTCCAGCTTCGCGAGCACACGGGCGTTCCTCTTCGACGCGAAGAACGACTTGACGCTCGCGGCGATGACGGGACCGACCTCTTCGACATCGGCGAGGCGTTCCTCGGACGCGCGCCGGAGGGCATTGATGCTCCCGAACTCCGCGGCCAGCGTCTGCGCGGCGCGTCGGCCGACGTGCCGGATACCCAAACCGAACACGAGCCGATCGAGCGAGCGCTTCTTGCTCGCGTCGAGCTCGTCGACGAGATTCCGCGCCGACTTCTCTCCCATACGATCGAGGCTCTCGAGCAGCTCCGGCGACAGCGAGTACAGGTCGCCGTAGTCCTCGACGAGTTGCCCGTCGACCAGCTGCTCGACGAGCGCCGTCCCGAGGCCCCCGATGTCCATCGCGCCGCGGGAGGCGAAGTGCTCGACTCGCCGCTTGAGCTGCGCCGGGCACGCTACGTTCTCGCAGCGGGAGTCGACCTCGCCCTCGGGCCTCGAGACAGGCCCCTCGCAGGCCGGGCAGACCTTCGGCATCCGGAACCGCCTCGGCCGCCCCCTCCGCTTCGACCGGACGACCTTGACGACCTTCGGGATGACCTCGCCGCCCTTCTCGATGATCACGGTGTCGCCGACCCTGACGTCGAGCCGTTCGATCTCGTCCTGGTTGTGGAGCGTCGCCCGCGCGACCGTCGACCCGGACACGACGACCGGCGCCAGAAGCGCGACGGGTGTCAGCCTCCCGGTCCTTCCCACCTGCACCTCGATGCCCTCGACGACGGTCGTGGCCGATTGCGCCGGGAACTTGAAGGCGATGCCCCAGCGAGGGCTCTTGCTCGTGTTCCCGAGAGCCGCCTGCTGGTCGAGCGAGTCGACCTTGACGACCATCCCGTCGATGTCGCAGTCGAGCTCGCCGCGTCGCTCCCTCCACTCGGCGCAGCGAGCGACGACCTCGTCGATGCCGGAGCAGCGCGCCGCGTGCGGGCTGGGCTTCAGGCCCGCGGCCGCGATTGCCTCGATCGCACCTGACTGCGTCGCGACATTCGGCACGTCGCCGATCAGGCGATAGAAGAACGCGTCGAGCGGCCGCCCCTCGACCTCGCGGGAATCCAGCAGCTTCAGGGAGCCGGCCGCGGCGTTCCTGGGATTCGCGAAGACCGGAAGGTCCGAGCGCTTCCGCTCGCGATTCAGCGTCTCGAAGCCCGACCGCGGCATGAACACCTCGCCGCGCACCTCGATCTCGAATCCGGAGAACCCGGGCGAGAGTCCCAGCGGGATCGAGCGGATCGTCCGGATGTTCGCGGTGACGTCGTCGCCTCGCGTTCCGTCCCCCCGGGTCGCGGCCCGGACGAGAACGCCCCGCTCGTAGCGCAGCGCGATGCCTACCCCGTCGAGCTTGAGCTCGACGACGTAGTCGACGTCGTCCACACCGAGCTGCTTCCGAATCCTCCCGTCGAAGTCCCTGAGCTCCTCCGCCGAGTACGTGTTGTCGAGTGAGAGCATCGGCTCGGCGTGCTCGACGGTCTCGAATCCCTCGAGCGGGGCGCCGCCCACCCGCCGCGTCGGCGAATCGGGGGTCGCCAGCTCGGGATGCGCTTCCTCGAGCGCGCGGAGCTCCGCCATGAGCCGGTCGTACTCCGAGTCCGAGATCTCCGGATCGGCCTCGACGTAGTACTTCCGGTCGTGGCGGCGAATGAGTTCGCGAAGCTCTTCGATTCGCGCCTCGGGGCGCTTCTTCGGTCCCATGGCCGGCTGTTCCGAATGGTGGCCCTAGGCTCTCAGGCCTGAGGGGAATACTAGAAGTCCCGTGTGAGGCCGACGTGCAGTTTCCCGTCGAGGAGCCCGTCCCCCTCTCCCAGCCCGTAATCCAGCGCGATTATACCCAATCGGGTTTCGCCCCGCAACCCGATTCCGTACCCTAACTTGGTGCCTTTCGCGAAATTAGAGCCGCCGCGGTAGTAGTAGCCGGCGTCGATGAACGCGAGCGCCCGCGACCGCCGCCCGACGAGGAGACGGTACTCGACGGACCCCAGGGCCGTCCGGGTGCCGCGGAACTGCCGTTCCCGGTACCCGCGGAGCCTCGAGGCGCCGCCCAGGGTCAGCTGTTCGTGGTAGGGAACGACGTCCTCGGTGCTCGCGATCCCCTCGACGAGCCCGCGCACCGCCACGACGTGACGCGCCCGGACGGCGAGGTAGGCGCTTCCATCGGCCCGGAGTCGCCCGGATCGCGACCTCGCTTCCTCTCCCGCCCCCTCCTTGGCGGCGTACTCCAGCTCTCCCTCGACGCGGAGCCCTCCGGTCGGATTCCACGGGTCGTCGGTCGCGTCGAACGACGCGCCGAGCGCCGTCCGGTAGCTCGTCGTCGTCGGATCGGCGCCGCCGGGTACGTATCGCTCGGCGCCGATCGACCAGGACACGCGCGTCCGGTCTCCCACGCGGGCCGTCACCGAGAGGTCGCCCTCGGTCGTTGTGTAGATCGTGTCCCGGATCGTCTGGCCGCCGGACACCCCGACGTCGATCGGCGAGCCCAGGACCCACGGCTCGGTATAGGAGAACGAGGCCCGCGTGTGCCCGGGGGCGATTCTCTCCCAGCCGGCGGCGGCCGACCTGCCAGAACCGGCGATGTTCCCGAGCGCTACGTCGATCGTCCCGGTGATCTCGTCACCGTCGCCCCCGGGCGCGTACCCGAGAACGCCGACGATGCGGCTCGACGGCCCCTCGCTGACGTCGACGGCGATCGTCGCCGCGCCGGTCCGGGGATCGACCGACACTCTCGGATCGGAGACGACGTCGAAGTACCCGGTTCGCAGAAGGCGGTTCCTGATCCCGCTCACGACCGTCGCGCTGTAGAGAGAGCCCGGCTCGATCCCGGCCTCGCGCCGGACGACGGCGGGCCTCGTCACGGTCTCGCCGGTGACCACGATGTCGCCGAAGCGGACGAGCGGTCCCTCGTCGATCTCGAGGGTCAGTGTCAGAGCTGCCTCGTCGGCCATCGCGGGCCCCGCCGGGGCGATCGCGGCGAACGGGCGACCCGCGTCTCCGTACGCGTCGAGGAGCGCCTCGATGTCCCGGCGCACGGCCCTCCCGCTGACGACCGCGCCCGGGGAGAGCTCGAGCAGCCGCTCCAGTTCCGATCGCCCGAAGACGGTCTGACCCCTGAGGAGCAGTCGGCCGAGCCTGACCGGCGGCCCCTCCTCCAGGTCGACGTCGACCGACACCTCTTCCCCGCCCCCCTCCTCCCAGGCGACCTCCACGGTCGCCAGCGGCCTGCCGGCCTCAGCGAGCAGGCGCACGAGGGAGTCGACGCGCGCCGGGAGGCCGTCCGCGTCGAGCGGCCGTCCCTCCGCAAGACCGAGCGCCCCGACAACCTCCCGCGCCGTCAGGCTCTCCCGGCCGGTGATCCTCACCTCCCCGACAACCGGGTCGCTGTCCGCGCCCCAAGAGAGCGCCGGGAGAGCGAGGACGAGGGCCGCGGCGGCGATGTGAGATCTCACTGGCACGGTCTGCACGCTCCTAGAAGAACGCGTTCATCCGGACGTCCACGGTGTGAAGCGCGGCGGAACCCGGCGCGCGCCGCCCGGAGTACGAAATCGATCCCGTGATGTAGCGGTTGAGCCGATAGTCGCCCGTCAGCCTCCACTCGGTCGTCACGCCCGGAGATCTCCCCTCGAGCACGTGCAGGGGGAGGGTGTCGGATGAACCCTCGATCGACGTCCGCGACATCGACGCGATGATCGAGCCCTTCCCGCGGACGCGGTATGTCAGAGTCGGGGTCAGCTCAAAGGCGGTCGCGTGAACGTCCTCGAGCCGCTCGTCCTCGACGGCGTAGCGGCCGGACACCCCCGCCTCGAGCGCTCCGAGTCCCGTCGCCGTGATCTCGAGCAGATGCGACCGGGAGACGACCTCGTACGACCGCCCGACGCCTCCGGCGTTCTGGTCGCGGCGGCCGATCTCGGTCTGCGCGCGGTAGACGACCGCGGTCCCGGGAGAGAGCTTGACGTCGAGCGTGCCGGAGCGGTCGCGCCGCTTCTCGCTGGCGTTGACGTACGAGCGGTCGAGCCGGTCGCCGGTCCGAAACGAGAGCCTCGCGCTCAACGACCCGTCCGGGCGGAGGTACCGAAGCACGTGTCGGCTCGTGATGCGTCCGGTGACGGTCTCGTCTCCCTGGACGAGAGCGGGATCGAGAAGATAGAGCCGTCCTCTCTCCGCGGTCGTGGAGGTCTCGGCGAGCTTCACGTCCGAGGACAGCTCGAGGGCGGCCAGGAGCCTTCTCAACCCGGACGGATCGGGGATGCCGCGCCGTCCCTGCGAGAGCGATCCCGGGCGGATGTCCCATCTGGAGCTCACCGAGAGCTCGGTCACCGGCACGAAGCGACCGGTCGAGACGATCTTCGTAACTTCGGCGCCGTCCTCGTCGTAGACGAACTTCTCGCGCTCCTCGACCTCGGTGGACGTCACGGAGTAGCGGACCTGGCCGGAGACGCCGCCGTCGAGGGAGCGGTGCCTGACGGTGACGTCGGCGACGTCGGATCGTGTGCTCGGATCGTCGAACGACTCGGTGAAGTCGGTCCGACGACGAGTCAGGCGTCCGTCGACGGCGAACTTCTCCGTGCCACGGTACTCGACCCAGAGTTCCTCGGTCCGAGTCGTCGAGGCCCGATCCCAGCCGTTTCCCTCGTTGCGGTCCGTGAGTCGGTGAGCGTACCGGACCCCGTACTCCAGATCCCGGGAGCCCGCGCTCGCGATCGAGGCCCCGTACTCATCGTACGACTCCCCGAGCTCGCTCTCGACCCGCTCGTCGTGGCGGTACTCGACGCCCGGACGAACCGGCCCGAGCCGCTGCTCGGCCCCCGCCCGGTAGAGCCTTCGCGCGCGGTCGACGATCTTCTCTCCGCGGTACTCGAGATCAACGACCCTGCCGTCTCCCCAGAGGCGCGATGCCTGCCCCGGGCGTCCCTCCAGCGAGAACTCGACCTTCCTCGAGTCGAGGGCGTCCTCACGTTCGAGCTGCGCCACGGAGACGACGGCCCTCCCGCCTCCCTTCAACGTCAGCTTCGAGACGCCCTCCGCAACGAGTTCGCCGTCGGGGAGCGCGAGCCCCTCCAGGCTCCAGCGATCCGCGTAGCCGACCTCGCGGTATCGCCCGACGCCCCGGAACTTCCCGCCCACCCGGCGCGCCCGCCCCTCCAGCTCGAGAGTCACTCCCCCGAAGACACCGCTTGAAACGGCCGGCAGCCCCGCCGAGACGACCGCCGCGTTCCCGAGATTGTCGTCGTCTCCCAGGTCGGAGAACGTGTTGAGATCGAGGCTCGAGACCGCGGCCTCCGCCTCCACGAAGGCGCCACGCGCGAAGTCCCAGCGGCCGTCGACCGCCGCCAGCTGGTGCTCCTCCGGCATCGGGAGGCGTTGCCCGAGAACGTAGTCGCCCTCGCCCTCGCCGACGTGAACGTAGTGCCCGCTCGCGTAGTCGTAGGCGTAGTCCCCGCCGTCGGATCGTTCGAAGTCCAGGTCGTATTCGCCGGAGTCCGCGCCCGCGTACTCGAACACGCCGGGCTCGAGCATCGAGTAGTCGCCGAGCCCGACCCCGACCGAGTCGACGCCGTCGTCGTGGGCAAGCGAGACGTCGTCCCCGGCGGCGGCCAGAATCGACACGTCGTCGTCACCGAGCGCGACGGTCGAAGCGTCGCGGTCGTCGGCCTCCCGGAAGAACGAAACTCCCACGCTCGCCGCGCCACCTAGGAGCGAAGCGGAGGCTCTTCCCCCGTAGACGTCGCGCTCGAACGCGCCGGTGCCGTACTCGTAGTCGACCGTCACCTCGTTGTCGCTGGTCACCGGCCGCTTCTCCGTGAACTCGATCTCTCCTGACGCGTAGTCGATCACGTAGTCGTTGTCGCGGCCGCGACGGAGCGACTCGCCGTCGAGCCACACCTTCTCGCTCCCCGCGACGACCGTCACACCGGTCGCTCCCCCGTCGTCTGTCAGGAGGTACGGCCCCTGCTTGCCCTCCGACGGGCGGAACGTGAGAGTCGTGAACTCGCCCGCCGCCCTCGCGCCGGCCAGGGTCACCTCCGCGCCGCGGGTCCCGGCTCTGATCATGGCCCCCGTCAGCTCGCGACTGAAATCGGACAACGCGCCACCCCGGATGTCGAGCTCGTAGTCGCCCATCGTCGCGGCGACGTGCTCTCCCTCGATCTCGATCAGGACCTTGTCGAGCGTCCGGAGCTCTTCGGTGTCGCCCTCCGGAACCAGCGGTGTGTTCTGATCCGAGAGGTAGGCATTGACCCTGAGGTCCTTCGCGATTCTACCGCTGACGTTCAGCCGGAGCGACTGCTCGAGTCGCAGGTCGCGCTCCGAGCCCAGCGTGATACCGAAGGTCTTCGCTCCGCCGACGGAGAGTCCGCCGCGCGCCGGCGGGGCGGGCGCAGCCACGGGGACGAGGGGCGCCGCGTCGTCGGGACCCTCCTCTCGCCGCACCGACGAGTCGAGGAGCGCCCGGCGGTACACGGGCTCGAGGCGGAAGGGAAGGTAGCGGTACCGAACCAGGACGGACGCGCCCTCGTCCGGCGCCTCAGCGAGGAGGAGCGTCCCGGACTCGTCGAACCCGTAGTCCTCTCCCCTGACCAACGGCGTGCCGTCGATCCAGACGCTGTCGGTCTCGGAGATCACGAGCGCGTCCGGCAGCACGACGCCCGACGCCGCCTCCGCGCCCGACAGGGCCAACGAGCGCACGCCGCCGCCCGAGACGGTCCCGGCGGCCGACGCCGTCGCCGCGAGAAGCAGCGCCGCCGCGGTCAGCAAGGAGGCCCCGCCGACGAGGCGGGGCCGGGGATGGATCGCGAGCGCCATGGCATCCTATTCCGGTCGTGTGCATCCGCCGCGCTCGATCGCGACGGCCAGGACGCGGCCGCCCTCACGGTCGAGCACGACCAGAGATCCGTCCGGCGCGAGCGCGAGTCCGCTCGGGGAGAAGCCCTCACCGGCGCTCCGGCGCCCGAGCGTCGCCGTCGGACCTCTCGCATCCGGCGAGAACGCGAGCACCCTCCCGTTCTCCGCGTCGGCAACGAAGAGACAGCCGGTCTCGTCGAAGAGCACGTCGTCGGGCTTCAGTGAGTCGCCGGACGCGAACGTCCGGAGCGGTGAGCCGAACTCGTCGAACACCGCGACGACGCCGCGGCCGGGGTCCGCCACGGCCACCTCGCGAGAGGGACCGACGGCCACGTCGGCCGGCCGGACGAGGCCACCGTGATCGACGCCGAAGCGCCCGATCGCCTCCGTCTCCTCCTCGAACTGCGAGTAGGTGAGGATCGCCTGCCGGTCGTCGTCGACGATCAGAAGGCCACCGGCCTTCCCCACCTCGATACCGACCGGAGTGCCGATCTCGTCCTCGCCGAGGACGAGATCGACGAAGTCGCCCTCGACGTCGAAGCGCAGCACCCGACGGTTCCCGCCGTCGAGGACATACACGAAGAAACCCGGGTAGATCGCCACGTCGGTCGGCCCGTCGAGACGTCCCTCCTGCCACCCGTATCCGCCGAACTCGTCGACCACCTCGCCGCTCGTCGCGAGAACCAGCACGCGGTGATTCCCCGTGTCGGCCACGAGCACCCTTCCGTGATGATCGATCGCCACGCCCTCGGGCCGCGACGGGCCGGGTTCGGAGTCGATCTCGATCACCGACTCCACGCGCAGCCCGACGACGCACGGCGAGTGCTCCGACCGCGCTACGGCGTCCGAGTGACCGATCGCGATCGCGAGCAGACAGAGAAGGAGGACGCGTCCTCGGCGAGCACGCGGTACGATCCGGCCGCTCGTCTCATCGCGACCGCTCATCGGCTCGCCTCCGTTCGAATCGGGGTTGTCTGTACCGCGGTTGGGGGTGCTCGGTGGACAGACGCCGTCAGTAGGTGATCTCGAGCATCGCGCGCCCGCCGCAGGAGTCCTCGCCGAGCTCGGGCGCCACGGAGAACCGGACCGACGGTTCGCCCTGACGGCTCGTGTTGTACCTCCGCGCCATCCAGGCGCTGTCGACGGCGCTCAGGGCGCGGTTCAGAACCGCGAGCCCCGTCATGTAGAAGGCATTGCGAGTCGAGACCGATGCCTCGTGACGCAGATCCCGATACGCGTCGAAGCGCGCCTCGCTCTCCCACTCCCAGGAATCGCCTCCGAAGTAGCCGTTCGCCGTGACGTACTGCTCCTGGGCCTCGAGATCGTCGGGGAAGAGGCTCCTCGCGTCGGCGCGGATCGCCTCGTTGTAGCTGTCGTAGCCCTCGCTTCTGATGTAGTCGGCGATGTCTCCGTAGTACCCGCTGCTGTTGCCGCCGTCCTGGAGACCGGCGTAGAGCGACGCGTACTCGCGGTAGTCGTCCTCCCGCATCCCTCCCTGCACCGTGAACGCCGCGTACCCGACCCAGA
>Ga0180429_10001189_pt1 | contig 22235 bp, 7 predicted proteins | sample SS_ome_FD_132428 | JGI IMG/M metagenome (GOLD analysis project Ga0180429, IMG submission 132428) | Hypersaline lake sediment archaeal communities from the Salton Sea, California, USA - SS_1_S_1 metaG | ecosystem: Environmental > Aquatic > Non-marine Saline and Alkaline > Hypersaline > Sediment ...
AACGGCGACCGGACCCATATCATCGGCCTCGACGAAGCGGAAACGATCGAGGACGTGCTGAACATCCTCAACAGTTCCGACGCCGGCGTGCTGGCCGAGATTAACCAAGACGCCACCGGGATCAACATCCGATCCACGCTCAGCGGGTGCGATTTCATGATCGGCGAGAACGGCGGCACCGCGGCAACCGAGTTGGGGTTGCGCACTTTCAGCCGGGCAACTCGGCTCGATGAGTTCAACTACGGCCGCGGCCCGGAAGTCACCGAGGGAACCGACTTCACGATCACCACCGCCGACGGCCAGGAGATCGAAATCGACATCTCCACACTGGAGACCATCGGCGACGTACTGGATGAGATCAATGCCGCCGCGCCGGCGGGTCTTACGGCCCGGCTGGCCGCGCTGGGTAACGGTATCGAGCTGGTCGATGATACCGGCGGCCCCGGCGCGCTGGCGGTCGGCAGGTCTTCGGGCAGTTTCGCGGCGATCGGCCTGGGGCTGATGCTCGAAAGCGACCAGTACATCGAGCCCTACATCCCGCTGCCCGGCGGACCGCAAATACTTGCCGGCGTCGATAGCAATCCGCAGGAGACGGGCGGCGTGTTCACCGCTCTGCTGCGGCTGACCGGTGCCCTGGAAGCGAACGACCTGGGTGAGGTAGAGCGATCGATCGAGTTGCTCGACACCCAAATGGTCGAGTTAACCTTCGCCCGCGCAGAACTCGGCGCCCGGCAGCAAGGCCTCGATATCATGCAAACGCGGCTGGACTCCGAAGAGATCGACCTGCGAACGGCCGTATCCGACGACTACGACGCCGACCTGGTGGAGGTCATCTCGGAACTGAGCGGCCGGCAGGTCGCCTTCGAGGCGTCGTTGCAGTCAGCGGCCACCATGTTCCAAATGACGCTGCTCGACTACCTCTAGCGACACAGAGCCTCAGACCAACGAGTTATATGACGTAGTGGCAGGGATTGGGGACTGGGGGCTTGGGGCCGGGAATCAGGGCGTTTAGCCGCCGCCGGCACGGCGGAGCAGCTCGAGACACCTGATACCTGACACCTGACACCTGATACCTGACACCTGATACCTGACACCTGACACCTGATACCTGATAACCAGCAGTCTGAGCAAGGTCATTGCTTCTGCGGCGAGGTGGTCACCAGCACGTGGTTGTTGAGATACTTGCGCGCCACGCGAACGACATCTTCGCGGGAAACGGCTTCGATCCGCGCGGCGAACGACTTGTCGTAGTTGAAACCGAGCCCGTAAAGATCGTCCAACGCGGCCTGGCCGGCCTGTTTGGCGATGGTCGTGTTTTCCTGGGCGTGCAGGGCGATGATCATCTGTACGGCGGTCTGGAACTCCTCCTTGGAAATCTTGCCCTCCTTTGCCCGCGCAATGTTGGCCTTGATCCGCTCGACGACCTCGCCGATCTTGTCGGGCTGTGTCTGCGAGAGGACGGCCAAATAGCCCGGCGCCGGGCCGGTAATCTGAAAGGCGTGAACGTAGTAAACCAGCCCCTGGCCGCGAAGTTCTTTGTGCAGCCATCCGCCGGGGAACCCGTAGCCTGAAATCACCGCGTCGAGCACGGTCAAGGCGGCATGGTCTTTCTCGTTGCGGATGCCGGCCGCCGGATACCCCAGCAGGATCATGCCCGTCTCCTTGCCCGTCTGCTTGTGACGCACGATCGTCTCCGGCAGGGCGTTGTCGCGGTCGAAGCTGGGAGGCTTGAATTTCCCGTCGCTCTTCAGCCGGCCGAAGTTCCGCTTCACCAGCGCCAGTGCCTCGTCGGGATCGACATCGCCGAAGACGGTGACGATCATGTTTTCGGGCACGAAGTACTTGGCGTGGTAGGAGCGAAGCTGCCCGGCCGTCATCCGCCGGACGGTTTCGCTCTTGCCGCCATTCAGCAAGTGATAAGGGGTGCCGGGCGGCAGACTGTCGTAGAAGAGTTCGAGAATTTCGGCCTGGGGATTGTCCGCTCGACGCGCGATCGCGCCGAGGGCCAGCTTTTGCACCTTCTGGAACTCGGTTTCGGGAAAGGTGGGCCGGGTGCAGCATTCGGCGAACATCGCCAAAGCGGCGGAAAAATCGTCGCGCAGCACGGTCGCATTGCCGAAGACCGTGAACCGCCCCGCTCCGAACGAAAGCTTCCCCCCGATCGAATCGAAGTACCGGGCGATCTGCTCGGCGGAGTGCTGCGCGGCGCCCTTGTCGAGCATTGCGGCGACCAGTGCCGAGCGGCCGGCTGTCTCCGGCGTATCGGCCAGCGATCCGCCCAGCACGTAGGCCTGCACGTTGACCATGGGCAGATGGGTGTGTCGCTTCAGCAGCACGCGCATCCCGTTGCGCAGTCGAACGGCGCGAATCTCACCTTCGCCGCCGGCGGATTGCCGACCGGTCGACGCCGGTGCTCCGCCGGGCGGGGCGATGATTACGCGGTTGAGCCGGCCGGGCAGGAAGTAGCGCCGGGCCACGTCGCGGACCTGCTCGGCGGTTACTTTCTGGATGTTCTCCACGTAAGTCTTGTCGAACAAGGGGTCGTCGGCCGCCAGGAAATTGCGTCCCAGCGATTCGGCGGATTCCTGAACAGTCTGCTGCCCGAAGACCAGTTCGGCCGCCTTTTGCTTCTTGGCCTTCTCCAGTTCGGCCGCGGCCACCGGCTCGTCGCACAGCCGGTACACGCCGGCAAGAATTTCCTCGCAGGCCTGCCGCCAATGTTCCGGCGTGGTGCTGGCGAAAACGGCGAAGGACCCCTTGGCGAAATGCGGTGTGTAACTGCTCGAGGAGACCGACAACACCAGTTGGCGGTCGTACTTCAGCCGCCGCACCAGCCGCGAACTTTCGCCCTCGGTAAGAATGTACGAGGCCACGTCCAGCGCGTAGAGGTCGGGGTGCGAAAGCCGCACCGTGGGCCAGGCCAGGGCTATGTCGTACGTGCTGCCGTCCATCTCGCGGACAACCTCGCGCGGCGAAAGTTGCTCCGGCTCGATCGGCAGGGGGACGAAAGTCTCGCGCGCCCGGGCAGTGCCCGACCATTGCCGGGCGACCGCGTCGAGCACGGCTTGCGTTTCCACGTCGCCGACGACCACAAAAACCTGGTTGTTCGGCACGTATCGCTCCCGGTAGAATTCCTTGATCGTCTCGTTGCCGGTTCGGTTGAGCACGTCCAGGTATCCGATCACCGGGTAGCGGATGGGGTGCAACGTATACACCGTCTGCTTCAGAAGCTTCCATTGCACGCGCCGGCGGTCGACCTCGCCGTCGGCAAGCTCCCGGCGAACGACCTTCAGCTCGCGGGCGAACTCCGCAGGCTCGAAGATGATGTGCTGCATCGAATCGGCGATCAAGTCGATGGCGGTCATGGTGTCCTTGGCCGGGCAGTCGATGTAGTAGGCCGTCAGGTGGGTGGTGGTGTAGGCGTTCGTGGCCCCGCCGAATCGATCGATGATCTCCTCAATCTGTTTCTCGGTGCGCCGCTTGGTGGAACCGCCGGAAACCACGTGCTCCAACACGTGGCTCAGCCCGCAGCCCAGGTACTTCCCCTCGTACGCGCTGCCGGTGTTGCCCACGTAGCAGCGGACCGTGGCCACCGGAGCCACGTGGTTCTCCTGCACAATTACCGTCAGGCCATTGGCGAGCGTGGCCAGGGTCACCTCGTCGGGCAGTCGCCGCACGCTGGTGTACGCCGGCGTGGCGGGTTGCTCGGCGGCGGTGCCGTTGTTTTCTTGTCCCCAGACCGCAGCCGGCGCGGCAACCAGCATCAAGAGAGCCAAAATCCGTCGCACACGTACATTTCCTCCCATCCGTTTTCTCCTTGGCAAAAGCAGGGACCCAGGGCCATTGAATCGTGCGGAAACACATTATTTTGTCAAATTTCGAGCGATCCCGATAGTAGTGCGTCGATGCATTTGACTTTGTGTGTTGGAGATTCCCGTCCGGCAGCCTTTTTTGGACGGACAAGAATGTCCGTCCTACTTCGCATTTTCGGAATATCCGACAGCACTTGCCCCACCCGATGGTCGGCCCAGAAAACAACCTATGTTTTCCTGTAGCATTTTCAGTGTTCGCCGTTTGGCGGGGCCGCAACGCGGCCCGCGATGGCAGGGCTCCGAGCGGGCAGCGACGCTGCCCCGCTAAACTCACCAATCTAATAGAGAGTACTGCTGGAGTTGCCCTCCCTTACGGACACGCACCATGGCAGAAAACACGTTTGCAACCGAGTTCAACGCCTTGGGGGACATGCTGGACAACCTGGACAGCTCGTCTCCGGCCGGCGATTTCCATGCGCGTCAGCTCTCGGCGGTGCTGGCGTTCGGTCGCCGCGCCAGTGCCCAGCCAGAACTCTCCGTTCTGCTGCAAGATGCCGTGGCGCTGCTGGCCGAGATCCTGGAGGTGGAACTCAGCGGGGTGGGTAGGGTGACCGGGTCGGGCGCCACACTCGTGCAGACGATCGCCGGCAGCGATGCTCAGGGCCACGCCGTCGATGCGAAGATCAACGAGGCGCCGCTGAACAGCGAGACCTCGATGGCCGGTTATGCGCTGAACGTCGCCAGCCCGATCGTCGCCCCGGAGATGACGGCCGAGAACCGCTTTACCGACCTGTTCTTGCGATCCCTGGGTGTTCGCAGCGCGCTTTGCGTGCCGCTGCACCTGAACCGCGCCGCCTTCGGCACGCTGGGGGTCTATAGCAAGAACCACCACGCCTTCAGTTCCGACGACATTCGCTTTGCCGAAACCATGGCCCACCTGGTCACTTCGTCGATAGCTCGCGTCCGGGCGGAGGAGGCATTACACGAGCAGCTTGTATTCACCTCGAGGGTGATGGGGACCGTCGCATCGCTGGTCCTGGTTCTCGACGCGCACGGCAAGCTGCAGGACATGAATCGGTCGGCACAGCGGGTCACCGGGTTTACAGTTGAGACGGTTCGCGGCAAATCGTTTTTCGAGCTGCTTCTGCCGCCCGAGGAAATCGATAAGTTCCAGGGCGTCTTTCGCCACCTCGCCCGCCAGGGCCAGGGCGTCAATATCGAAGGCAAGATGCTCACCAAGGACGGCACGCCCCGACACGTCTCCTGGTCGCTCAGCACAATGTGCAACGAACAGGGAGACATCCGGTCGATCCTGCTCTCCGGGGTGGACCGCACGGAGCAACTCGCCACCAAGCAGGCGCTCGGCGACGCCAAGGCGGCGGCCGACAAGGCCCAGCAAGCCCTCCAAGAAGCCCGCCAGCACTCGCAGGCTGAGCCTGCCGAGAGGACACCCGATGTGAAAAGCGGCGGGCAGCAAGACGCGGCGGAACCACAGCCGTTTCGGCCACTTGGCGGCAAGCCGGGCGCGGAGCAGCGGACCAGCCCGCGGCGAAGCTATCACTACCGCCAGTTGATCGCTCCGATTCGCGACGGCAAGCTACCCTCCCCGGAGGATTTCTTCCACGTGACATGTGAAGACATCTCGGCCGGCGGAATCTCCTTCTATCAGGATCAAGCGCCCGACTTCAAAGACCTGGTCGTGGCCCTCGGCGCGCCTCCCCACGTAACTTACTTCAGCGCCCATATCACGCGCGTCGCACAGAAGGAACGCGACGGGCGAGACATGAACTTCGTCGGATGCCGTTTCACCGGCCGGGTCCACCTGTGACTTCGCCGGGGCCCGCGTTTGCGCGGTATTCTCACTTTCAGTACTCCAAGTTTGCCCCGCTCGCACATGCGGAAGCTTGGGTGCCATGCCCACGCAAGCGTGGGCATGGCACCCGGCAAGCGTGGACATGGCACCCGGCTTCCAAGCCCGTCGGCGTCGAATTTGGGCCTCCGACGGTCTTGGAAGACCGTCGTACGAAGCGCCTGGCCATTTGGCTGAAATATTACACTTTTTCTATTTCGCGGTGTTGGAGTTATAATTGGTCAAGGGAGCCGCTGCCGTGTCGAAAAGCCTTTTGCCGCGACCCGATGTCTGCAACGCCGCCGAGCCAACGGTGAAGATACCCCCACAGGATGCGGCGGCGCCCCAGGGGGTTGAGCAATCGCGGCCGGTCCGCGAGTTGCCCCCGCCGCCAAAGAGCAGCCAGGCACAACAGCCGCCGCAGATCGACGCGGAGCCCTCGCCGCGGCCCTGGTGGCGCAGTCTCTGGCCGCGGGGGATGTCGGCCGGCTGCACGGCCAGTTTTCTGTTTCACCTGTTTCTGATGGTCGCCCTGGCACTGGTGGTCGAAAGTGCGTTGGTCGAGGGCAGATCGGGCGATCTTTCCGCCTGGTTCAACGTGCCGGTGCCGCTGGATTCGCGCAGCGCCGATCTGCGCCCCGAGGCGATTATCTTGCCGCCGAGCCGCCTTGATGGCGACGCGCCCGAGTTGGACCATCGCGTTGAGATGCCGGCGGTCAGCGAGTTGACCGACAAGCCGGACCGGAGAGACAATCGCCCCGTCACGCCGTTCGGCTTCCAGCCGGCCGAGCCGACCGACTGGCTAATGCCCGCCGACGCGCCGCCGGGCGGCGGCCTGGAAGGTCGCAGCCCCGGCCGCCGCGCGGCGCTGGCCGAAAGCGGCGGCGGAAACCCCCGCAGCGAAGCCGCCGTCGAGCGCGGCCTGCGCTGGCTCATGGCCGTCCAGCTCGACAACGGGAGTTGGAACTTCGATCATCGAAAAAGCAACTTCGGCCGCTACTGCAAAGACCCGGGAAGCGCGTCCAGCACCACCGCCGCTACCGCCATCACCCTGCTGCCGTTCCTCGGCGCCGGATACACGCACAAGGAGGGCCAGTACCGGAAGGTCGTCCGCCGGGGGCTGTACTACCTGGGGACCCGGGCGCTGACCACCCCGCACGGCCTCGACTTGCAGGACGGTACCATGTACGGGCAGGGACTGGCGGCCATCGCCCTGGGCGAGGCCTACGCCATGACCGGCGACAAGACGCTGCGGGCGCCGGCCCAGGGCGCGGTCGACTTTATCGTCTACGCCCAGGATACCAAGCGCGGCGGGTGGCGTTACACGCCGGGTGAGCCGGGCGACACCACGGTTACCGGCTGGCAGTTGATGGGGCTGCAAAGCGGCCGGATGGCACGGCTCGACGTTCCCTTGCCGGCGATCTATTTGACCCGGCGCTTCCTCGACTCCGTGCAGTACGAAGATGGTTCGCAGTACGGCTACATGGACCGCCGGCCGCGAAAGACCACCACCGCCGTTGGACTGCTGATGCGGATGTACACCGGCTGGAGACGCAATCATCCGGGCCTGCAACGCGGCGTGGTGTATCTGAGCAACTGGGGACCCTCGCAAGAGAACATCTACTTCGACTATTACGCCACGCAAGTGATGCACCACTGGGGCGGAGCGATGTGGGAGCGGTGGAACGCCGAGATGCGCGACTACCTGGTCGCCGCGCAGGCCGACTCCGACTACGAGGCCGGAAGCTGGTTCTTCCCCCGCGACCGCGGTGGCCAAGAAGGCGGCCGGCTCTACTCGACCGCCATGGCCGTGATGACGCTCGAAGTCTACTACCGCTACATGCCGCTCTACGGCGCGCAGAGCACCGGCGGCAACTTCCCCGAGTAGGACCCTGGGAACTGTCCCGTTTTTCGGTACGAAAACACGGGACTGTCCCCTTCGGGCCCGCGCCAGGGAATAATCTCGCCGGGCGGTCACGATTGGGGTATTGTCGCGAGCAATGCCCGTGACCGGAAGTCCTGCCGGTTTTTTCGCTGACCGGCGATTCGACTCGGCGGCCCGAGGGCTGCGCACCGCCTGCGTGCGCTGCCGATCGTGAATTTCCCATTTACATTTTGCGCGGAGAGTCCGCGCGCACAACGCCCGTAGTACTCTGTTTCACTTAAATTGTCGAGTTTAGCGGGGCAGCACCGCTGCCCGCTCGGAGCACTGCCATCACGGGCCGCGTTGCGGCCCCGCTAAACGGCGAGCCCGACAATCGAAGTGCGACGCAGCAGTAGACTATTGGAGGAAACAGTCATGCCCGCCAAACCACTGCCGATCGCCGCGCCGCAGACCGTTCGCAAGGTCAAAGGCCCCAGGGCCGTTGGGGTTCGGGAAGAGTTGGACGAGTTGGAACAGATCGGATCGTTGGGCCTCTGGGCGCGCGGGCTGATCGACAACACACCCAGTTGGCTGGTGAGCATGATCTTTCACCTGGCGGTGCTGTTGGGGCTGGCACTGCTGAGTTTGCCGCAAGGCGGCGTGGCAGACGCGGTGGCGCTGCTGACCAGTCAGCCGCAAGACCCCGTCGATATCGACGAGTTGCCGCCGCCGGTCGAGTTGCCGCCGCTGCCGATCAGCTTCGGCGATCCGGACATTATCAGCGCCGTGCCGCCGGCCGAAGAACAGCAGGTAGCCACGTTCGAGCCCAGCGACATTACGCCCACCTACAAGGTGGCGTTGGGCGACGGGCTGATCACCTGCGGCGTGCCGTTTGGCGATCCGCTGGCCCGCAAGGGGCCGCCGGGCGGCGGCGGCCCGGACAACTACGGACCCTTCCCGCCGCGAAAAAGGAACATGGAGAACCGGGCAGTGGCCGCCGCGCTGAAATGGCTCGCCGAACACCAACTGCCCGACGGAAGCTGGAGCTTCGATCACACGCTGGCCTCCGCTTGCCGCGGCAAGTGCCGCAACCCCGGCAACCTGCCCGACGCCCGACTGGGCGCAACCGGCCTGGCCCTGCTGCCGTTTCTCGGCGCCGGCCAGACGCACAAGGAGGGCGTTTACAAGCTGACGGTCCGCCGCGGATTGTATTTTCTGATGAGCCGAATGAACGTCAGTGCCAAGGGCGGAAGTCTCTTCGAGCCGGGCGGGCGGATGTACTCGCACGGAATCGCGTCCATTGCCCTGTGCGAGGCGTACGCCCTGACGCACGACAAGGGTCTCTACCGCCCGGCGCAGCAGGCGATCAATTTCATCTGCTATGCCCAGGACCCCGTCGGCGGCGGCTGGCGATACGAGCCGCGGCAACGGGGCGATACTTCGGTCGTCGGCTGGCAGCTTATGGCGCTAAAGAGCGCGCACCTGGCATACATTCAGGTCCCGCCCGTCGTAGTCCAAAAAGCCTCGAACTACCTCGACGGCGTGCAGTCCGAAAGCGGCGCCAAGTACGGCTACACCGATCCCGGCCGCGGCAGCTCGGCCACCACGGCGATCGGGCTGCTGTGCCGGATGTACCTCGGCTGGAAGAAAGACACCCCGGCGCTGGAGCGCGGCGTGCAGTGGCTCAGCCAAAAGGGGCCCGCCGCAGGCGACATGTACTACAACTACTACGCCACCCAGGTAATGCGGCATTGGGACGGCCCGACGTGGAAAAAATGGAGCAGCGCGATCATGCCGCAACTGGAAGCCTCCCAGGCGTCGGCCGGGCACGAAAAAGGGAGTTGGTACTTCAAGCACAGCCACGCGCAGCGCGGCGGACGACTCTACTGCACCGCCATGGCCGCCATGGTGCTGGAGGTCCCCTACCGCCACCTGCCGATCTACGGCCAGCACAGCGTCGAGGAAGATTTTCCGCTGTAGTGTCGCGTTGCCCTGCTACGGGATCGCGGTTTCAGTGGCTCCAAGTTCTTCCGTTCCCACATCGCTCCATATTCAGCCCCGCCTGAACACACCCGGGGATGAAGCTGACAAGTGCCGGCCATGCCCACCCGCCATGTATTCACGGCGGACCAAATACGACAGTTTACAGCTACCGAGTTTGCAGAGTACTGCTGGCGTTCCGCGCGTGGAAGTCCGTCATGCGGAGCGTGACGGGTACGGTAGGCTACTGTTCGGTTGCTCCTTGCTTTGCCAGACACGAGTCGTGCGCATTGGGTATAAAGCGGCGGAAATCCAGTGCGGCAATGGTGATGTTATTGCAGATCGCTATGCGATCATCCTTGGAGCAGGTGACGTGATGCACCGCCGTCAAGCCGTGGGGCTCGCCGCCGGGTCCCTCTTGCGAATCTTGCCCGACGGTCGGTGTTCCGTTGTGGCAAACGGGTACCTTTCGCGGCACCTGAACCCGCAGCCGTACCTGCGCGTCGGCGACTTTGACGACTTCGCCAGTTTGCGGCTGTGGTCGTTTGGCTACCTGCGCGGTGCGGGCGGCGCGCGGCCGCCTGGTCTGCAATTCGCCCCGGCAGATGGAAACGTAAGGGGGTGTTTCAAAACCGAGCCGTACTGTGGCACCGAAGATGTGCCGGCCATCGCCGCCGTCACAGATCTCCTCCACAGTCAGCGTGATTTCGTCTGCGATAACCACGGTTTGAAACCTCCTGCGGCCAAGCACGAGCATCAGAGATCCTCCTTGTCACAAGTATTGGCGACGCGCGAGCGACTACTGGATCGGGACATGATTATGATTATGGCACCTTCCGGCGTATCAATGCGATACCAGTTTGATGGGTAAAAGCAGAATCGCACGCTCTTGGTACACATGTTGGCGCCCGAGGACACACTCGGTCGGGGGGCAGCAGATGGTTTAATTTCGGGGTCTTTCTGCAAATGAATCAAGTTTTCAGGATCGGAGGTACCCGGTGTCAGGTATCAGGTGTCTCAAACCGCGCCGCCGTTCCGGCGGCGGTTAAACGCCCCAGCCGCCGGCCCTGGACCCCGGAGTTCGCTGTCACGTCGTTCGGGGGGTCGGGACCGCGACATTTTGTCATATTAACGTACATGTACTTCGTCGTTTTGTGCAGCATTTTGGTTTTATCTGCGTAAACTGGATGGCCTCGGCAATCTGCACAGGTCTTCTGGCCAGACAATCTCTTGTCTGCAAAACAAAAGATTGCTAAATCTTCCTTTTATCCTTGCGCTGCACGGCCCTTCTAATTGGTTTATACTAGTGAATAATCTCGCGCTCCCATATTGGGTTGACTACCTCCGCACAAGTGCCCGCGTCGGACGGATTCGCAACGTCTGTAGAGAGGCGGGCAGGATGGGTTCCGGCTGTAGTGTCGGGCCGTGAAGCGGGTCGCGGTTTTTTTGGCCGGGGTGTCATCCTGGAGTTGGGGCGTGCTCACCGGTAGCAATAGTATCCCACCCTACGTCCCGCACTCGACGCGAAGAGCTGAAGATGTCAACAACTGAGTCCGCTTTCGGCCGCCGCGCGGCGCCGCGGAGCTTGCTCGAACTTGCCCAACGGCAAGCACAAGCTACGCCCGAACGATTCGCCTACACGTTTCTGAGCGACGACGGCAGCCGCACGACGCTTACATTTGCACAACTGGATCGGCAGGCGCGAGCCATTGGGGCCAGGCTCCAGCAGGTAATGCAGCCCGGCGATCGGGCGTTGCTGATCTATCCTGCGGGCTTGGATTTCATCACTGCGTTTTTCGGTTGTGTTTACGCCGGCGTGCTCGCCGTTCCGGCGACCTATCCCAAGCTGCGGCGTCCGATGCCGCGGCTAAGGGCAATCGCCGAGGACTGCAAAGCGACGGTGGCACTGACGGCGTCGAAAACGCTGGCAATGCTGGACCTTTCCAGCAACGGCGGTCAGTTCCAGCAGTTGCGGTGGATTGCCACCGACGAAGTGTCCGAAGATGCGGCAAGCTGCTGGCGTGCCACCGAGGTCGGCGACGACAACCTGGCGTTTTTGCAGTACACATCCGGTTCGACCAGCGAGCCGAAGGGGGTGATGGTCTCGCACGGCAACTTGCTGCACAACCTGGAGATGATTCGTCAGGGTTTCCAGATCGAGTTGATTGCTGCGGACGATCCGCCGCGAGCGGGGGTTTTCTGGCTGCCGGCGTATCACGACATGGGCCTGATCGGAGGGATTCTCGAGCCGCTCTACGTGGGCGAGCACAGCGTGTTGCTCTCGCCCGGCTCCTTTCTGCAGCGGCCGTTACGCTGGCTCAAGGCGATCTCCGATTACAAGGCCGTGGTAAGCGGCGGCCCGAATTTCGGGTACGACATCGCGGCTCGCAAGACGACTCCGCGGCAGCGGGCCCAACTGGACCTGAGCAGTTGGCAGGTCGCCTTTTGCGGCGCCGAGCCGATTCGCAACGAGACTCTGCACCGCTTCGTCGAGGCCATGGCCCCGGCCGGATTCAGTCCGAAGGCGTTTTATCCCTGTTACGGGCTGGCCGAGGCCACGCTGCTGGCCGCCGGCGGCAGCGGTCCGTCACGCCCCGTCGTCAAAAAAGTACAACGCACCGCATTGGCCAGGCACCAGGTAGTGAGTGCCAACGGGCAAGACGACGGGCAGAGCCAGGAGTTGGTCGGCTGCGGGCAGGCGCTGCTGGAGCAGGAAATTGTGATTGCCGATCTTAATACATCCCGGCGCCTCGAGCCGGATCGGGTAGGCGAGATCTGGATCAGCGGCCCGAACGTCGCCAGGGGATACTGGAACCGCACCGAAGAAAACAAACGTGTCTTTCGCGCACGATTGGACGGCGACGATGAACGAACCTATCTGCGCACCGGCGACCTGGGCTTCATCAGCGAAGGCAATTTGTACGTGACCGGTCGCGTGAAAGACGTGATTATCATTCGCGGACGCAACCATTACCCACAAGACATCGAGTTGACTGCCGAAAACTCGCACCCGGCGCTGTTACCCCACGCCGGCGCCGCGTTTACGATCGAGTTGCAGCGGCAGGAACGCCTGGTGATTATTCACGAGATCGACCACCACCATCGCCACGACAATTTTCAGGAGATTATCCGCGGCATTCGCCGCAACGTGGCCGAGGAACACGAACTGGACGTTCACGCGGTGACCTTGATTCGCCAGGCCAGTTTGCCGCGAACCACCAGCGGCAAGCCGCAACGGAGCCTTTGCCGGGAGCAATTCCAGGAGGGCGGATTTCGGGTGATGGCCGAGTGGATCAAGGAAAACGGCGCCGCGAAGCGTTCCGCCGCCGGCCGGCAGACGCACTCCGCCGCCGACAAGGCGAGTGTCGCGCTGGAAAACCGCCCACAAACCGAAGAAGAAATACAGCGGCTGGCCGAACGCATCGAAAGCTGGCTGTTGGACTGGCTGGTGGAACGGGCGGGAGTACCCGCCGAGGAAATCGACCGCGACAAGCCGTTTGCGGAGTACGGGCTGGACTCGCTGACTGCGGTGGAGTTGAGCCAGGAGTTGGAGGACTGGTTGGACGTGCGGCTGACGCCCGTTGTCGCCTGGAACTATCCCACGCCGGTCGCCATGTCGCGTTATTTGGCCGGCGAGGCGGGCGGCGGCGGCCCGGCCGGCGACGGCGGCCAGGGAGAGGAAGCGGACCTCGATAACGAAAACCAGTTCGACCAACTCTTGGCCCAGATCGAAACATTAAGCGACAGCGAGGCGGAGGAGGCTTTGCGGGACGAGAGATAAGTTGTAGAGCGCTATGTTTAGTGGCCCGTTTAGCCGCCGCGGCCACGCGGTGGCGCCCCCGGGGCAGCCGCCGGGGCCAAGCAACTTGGTTGCGACCGCTGGCCACGTCAGGAAAATCAAACGAGGTTGCGATGTCTGATATATCTCAGCGCCTGGCCAAGCTTTCCCCGGCCAAGCGCGAGTTGCTCCAGCGGCGTCTCGGCAAGAAGCCGGAAACGGCCGAGCCGATTGCGATTGTCGGCATGGGCTGCCGCTTTCCCGGTGCGGTTGATCCGGACGCCTACTGGCGGATGCTCCGCGACGGGATCGTGGCCACCGGAGAAATCCCCCCTTCCCGCTGGGACATCGACGAACTGTTCGATCCGACCGGCGAGGAGCCGGGCAAGATGTCGATCCGCACGGGCGGGTTCGTCGACGACGTCGATCAGTTCGATCCGATGTTCTTCGGCATCGCCCCGCGCGAGGCCGGAAAAATGGACCCCCAGCAACGACTCCTGCTGGAAGTCGCCTGGCAGTCGCTGGAGCAGGGCGGATTGGCACCCGAGACGCTCAGCGGCTCGCCCACCGGAGTCTTCATCGGCATCGGCGGCACCGACTACTCGAAAATCCCCAACCAGTTCGACAACTACCTGGAGCATATCGACGCGCACGGGGGCACGGGCAACGCGTTGAGTATCGCGGCCAACCGGCTTTCCTACGTCTTCAACTTTCACGGCCCCAGCATGGCAGTCGATACCGCCTGCTCGTCGGCGCTGGTGGCCGTTCACCTGGCCGTGCAGAGCTTGCGCAATCACGAGTGCGACGCTGCGCTGGCCGGCGGTGTGAACCTGATCCTTACGCCCGAGGTCACCATCGCCTTCTCCAAGGCGCGGATGCTCTCGGCCAGCGGCCGCTGCCGGCCGTTCGACGCGGCGGCCGACGGGTATCTTCGCGGCGAGGGCTGCGGAATAATCGTGCTCAAGCGGCTGACCGACGCCGCCCGACAGCGAGACAACATCCTGGCCGTGCTCCGCGGCGTGGCCGTCAACCAGGACGGCCGGACCTCCGGAATCACTGCGCCGAACAGCCGCTCGCAGGCGGCGGTGATTCGCGCGGCGTTGGCCTCGGCCGGGCTCTCGGCCGAGCAGGTCGGCTACATCGAGGCCCACGGCACCGCCACCGTGCTGGGCGACCCGATCGAGGTGGAGGGGCTCCGCGAGGTCTTCCGCCGCCGCGGCGGCGATCAGCCGCCCTGCTACATGGGCTCTTCGAAAGCGCACGTGGGCCACCTGGAAACCGCTTCCGGAATGGCCGGCATGATCAAGGTCATCTTGATGATGCAGCACGGCTTGATTCCCCGCCAGGCCGCCTTCGAGCAACTCAACCCGAATATGCCGCCACTGGAAGATACCCGGCTGGTGATACCGCGGGAGCCGATCGAGTGGCCAACGGGCCGGGAGCCGCGGATCGCCGGTGTGAGTTCCTTCGGTTTCGGCGGGACCAACGTACACGTGGTGCTCGAGGAGGCCTCCGCCGCCGAGACCCGGCCGCCGGAGAACGATCGCCCCTTGCACCTGCTGGCCCTTTCGGCAAAGACAAAAACCGCGGTCGAAAAACTCTCCGACACCTACCGGCAATACGTCGACGATCACCCGGACGCCTCGCTGGCGGATATCTGCCACTCGGCCGCCACGGGCAGATCGCACTTCAACCACCGGCTGGCCGTGGTGGCCGGCAGCCGCGAAGCCTTGCGCGCGGAACTGGAAAAGGCCCGGCAGGGACAACGCAGCGCGGCAGTCAGATCCGGCCAGGTCAAGCTCGTCAAGCGGCCGAAGGTGGCGATGCTTTTCACCGGGCAAGGTTCGCAGCACGTCGGTATGGGCCGCATCCTGTTCGAGACGCAACCGGTCTTTCGCGACGCCTTGAAGCAGTGCGACGAAATCCTCTACGACTTCCTCGACGAGCCGCTGCTTACGCTGCTGTACGGCGAACCGGGACGCGAATCGCCGCTCGACGAAACGATCTATACGCAGCCGGCGTTGTTCGCCGTGGAATACGCCCTGGCCGCGCTGTGGCGCTCCTGGGGAATCGAGCCGGACGTGGTGCTCGGGCACAGCATCGGCGAGTACGTCGCCGCCTGCATCGCCGGCGTGTTCAGCCTCGAAGACGGCCTGCGGTTGATCGCAGACCGGGCGCGGCTGATGCAGCAGTTGCCCAAGAACGGCTCGATGGCCGCCGTTTTCGCCTCGCCTGCGCGCGTGGCCGAAATGCTCCAGCCGTACAAGGAGCAGGTCTGCATTGCCGGGGCGAACGGGCCGGAAAACACGGTCATCTCCGGGCAGGCCGAGGCCCTCCGCGCCGTGGTCGAACAGTTCGACGCCGCCGGCGTCGGCACCAGGATGCTCGCCGTCTCCCACGCCTTCCACTCCCACTTGATGGACCCGATCCTCGACGACTTCGGCACCCTGGCCGCCGAGGTGGAGTATCACGCCCCGCGGATACCGCTGGCATCGAATCTCACCGGCCAGATCGTTACCGACGACGTGCCGGACGCCGACTACTGGCGCCGCCACATCCGCAGCACGGTGCGGTTCGCCGAGGGAATGCAGCGGCTGGCGGAACTGGAAGTAAATGCAATGCTCGAGGTCGGGCCGATGCCGCACCTGTCGGGCATGGGCAGACGCTGCCTGCCGAAGAGCGAGGCACTCTGGATTCCCTCGCTGCGCAAAGGCAAGGACGAGTGGCAGACGATGCTCGCCGGCCTGGCGGAATTGTACGTGCTGGGGGTCAAGGTGGATTGGTCCGGCTTCGATCGCCCCTGGCCGCGCCGCCGACTGGAACTGCCCACCTACCCCTTCGAGCGCTCGCGGCACTGGTTCGATCCGAAGGGCGCGACGCGCCGGGGATCATCTACCGGGCGAGGGCCGACGCTGCACCCGCTGCTGGGCTCCCGGCTGCCCTCGGCTCTGGAGACGACGTTGTTCGAGGTCCGCCTTAGCAGCCGCTCGCCGAAGTACCTCGTCGATCACCAGGTGCAGGGCTCTCCGGTAATGCCGGCGGCGGCCTACGTCGAGCAGGCCCTGGCGGCGGCCCGGCAGGTGTTCGGCCCCGGCCGGCACCTGGTCGAGGACCTCTCGATCGAGGAGGCCATGTTCCTGCCGCAAGGTTCCGGCCGCGTCGTGCAAACGACCGTCGCGCCGGAGACGGCCGGCCGATCCACTTGCGAAATCCACAGCACACCGGCCGACTCGCAGGACGAAAAACCGCACTGGAACCTCCATGCCTGCTGCCAACTGCGGCACGCCGAAACCGCCGATGACGATCATCCCCGGCCGGCGATCGACCTGGCGGAGTTCCGCTCGCGCGCGATCGCCGTGAAGGACCACGCCGAGTTCTACGAGTTGATGTCGTCGCGGGGGCTGGCTTACGGGCCGGCGTTTCAGGCCCTGAAGGACCTGCACTTTGCAGACCGCGACGCGCTGGCCGAAGTTGGCCTGAACGAAGAGGTGGCCGCCGAACTCGACCGCTACCACCTGCACCCGGCACTGCTCGACGCGGGGCTGCAACTCATCGCCGGCGTCGTGCCGCTGCAGCCCGACGGATCCTATAGCCCTTATACGTACATGCCGGTCGGAATGCGGTCGGTTCGCATTCACCGGGAGCTTGCCGGGCAGATGTTCGCCTACGCGGTGCGGACTTCTGCCGACGAAGGGCCCAGCCCGGAATCGCTCCAGGCCGACGTGTACCTGCTCGACGCCGAGGGCCGGCCGCTGGCGAGCATCTGCGGCGTGCGCGTGCAGCGGCTGGGAAGAACGCCGCTGCGAGAGCAGGACGTCGATATCCGCAACTGGCTCTACCGCATAAATTGGCAGCCGCAGCCCTTGCCCGAAACCGAGCACAGCGACGCCCCGCCGGCCGCCGCCGTGCGACAGGGCAACTGGCTGATCTTTTCCGACGCTGCGGGCGTGGGACATCTGCTGGCCGAGAGCCTGCGGCAGCAGGGCAGCCGCTGCGTGTGTGTCTCACCCGGCCAACAGTTCCTTGCCCCGGCAGACGATGACCCTGGTAGTGCCGAGAGCTACTGTATCGACCCGCTCAACGGAGAGCACTACCGCAAGCTGTTGGAAGAGGCGTTTGCCGCAGAGCGTCCCGCCTGTGCGGGAATCGTCCATCTTTGGAGTTTGGACATACCGGGGCCGGACGAGCAGCAGGTTGCCTGGCTGGAGGACGCCCGGCGTTTGGGTTGCGGCAGCGTGCTGCAACTCTTGCAGCAGGCGGCGCGACAGCGTTTCGCGAAACCGCCCGGGCTGTACCTTGTCACACAAGCGGCGCAGTCCCTCGGCCAAGAGGCCGAGGCGGTCGCGGTGGGTCAATCGGCGCTTTGGGGCATGGGTCGCGTGGCCGCCATGGAGCATCCCGAAATGCGCTGCCGGCTGGTCGATCTGGATCCCGCCGAGCAACTGCAATCCGACCGGGGACTCTCCCAATTTTCGCGCAGCGAAAATGAAGGAAGCCGGGGACTGTCCCAATTTTCGCGCAGCGAAAATGGGACTGTCCCCCTCCGTAGCCTGCTCCTCACCCGACTGCTGGCCGAACTGGCCGCCGGCGACGGCGAGGACCAGGTGGCCTATCGCGGCGGCACGCGTTACGCCGCCCGACTGGAACAAGATCCCGATGCGCTGGGCGCCAAAGAGGAGTCGGCCGGGGACGGCAAGCTAAGCGTTCCCCGCCAGGGCGCCTTCCAACTGCGGATTCCCAACCCCGGCAGCATCGACTCGCTGCGGTTCGAGACCTTCGAGCGTCGCCGGGTAGAGGCCGGCCAGGTCGAAATCGAGGTCCGCGCCGCCGGGCTGAACTTTTCCGACGTGCTCAAGGCCCTGGGACTTTATCCGGGAATCACCGACGAGATCGTCCCGCTGGGGATCGAGGCCTCGGGGATCGTCACCGCGGTGGGCCAAGGGGTAGAGCGGTTCAAGCCGGGCGACGCCGTGACGGGCGTTGTGCCTTACGCCTTCGGCTCGCACGCCGTCAGCACCGAATACGCCCTGGTGTACAAACCCCGCTCGATGACCGACGAGCAGGCCTGCACCATACCGATCACCTTCCTGACGGCATACTACGCCCTGCGCCGGCTGGCGGACTTGCAGCCGGGTGAGCGGGTGCTGATTCACGCCGGGGCGGGCGGGGTTGGACTGGCGGCCATCCAAATCGCACAGCACATCGGCGCCGAAATCTTCGCCACCGCCGGAAGCGATCGCAAACGCGATTACCTCCGCTCGCTCGGTGTCCCGCACGTGATGAACTCCCGCACCCTGCAGTTCGCCGACGAAATCATGCACGTCACCCGCCGACAGGGCGTCGACGTGGTGCTCAACTCCCTGCCCGGCGAAGCAATCACCAAGAGCCTGGGTGTGCTGGGGGCGTACGGGCGGTTCCTGGAGATCGGCAAGACCGACATCTACCAGAACCACAAGATCGGCCTGCTGCCCTTCCAGGACAACCTGTCGTATTTCGCCATCGACCTGGACCGCATGTTCCGCCAGCGGCCCGACTACGTCCGCCGCCTGTTCGCCGAGTTGATCGGGCATTTCGAGGCCGGCGATTACCGGCCGCTGGAACTGACGCGGTTCGGCGTCGAGCAGATCACCGCCGCGTTCCGATACATGACGCAGCGCAAGAACATCGGCAAGGTGGTCGTTTCGATGGCCGAGCGGCCGCAGCAGAGCGATGAAACCCAAGCCCCGACCCAACCGGTCCGCAAGGACGGCACGTACCTGATAACCGGCGGGCTGGGCGCATTGGGACTGCAACTGGCTGGCCGGCTGGCGCAGCGGGGGGCCGGGGCGCTGGTGCTGCTGTCGCGGCGGGCGCCCTCGCCGGCGGCGGCCGAGACGATCGAAACCTTGCGCAGCGCCGGCACCCGGGTGGCCGCCCTGCAAGCCGACGTGACCGATCGCCGCGCGCTGCAGGCGGCGCTGGAGCAGATCCCCGACGGCTTCCCGCCCCTGCGCGGCGTGGTGCACGCCGCCGGCGTGTTGGACGACGGCGTGATGTTCGAGATGGACCTTACCCGGCTGGATCGCGCCATGGCCCCGAAGGTCCAGGGCGCCTGGAACCTGCACGCCGCCACGCTCGGCGAGCCGCTGGAGTTCTTCGTGCTGTTCTCGTCGGTGGCCAGCGTGCTGGGCTCTCCGGGCCAGGGCAACTACGCGGCCGGAAACGCCTTCCTCGACGCCCTGGCCCAATGGCGACAAGCCGCCGGCCTGCCGGCGATTGCCGTCAATTGGGGGCCTTGGGCCGATTCGGGCATGGCCGCCGAGGCCGGCCGCAGCGAGTTGATCAAGTCGCGGGGCATGGACCTTCTCCCGGCGGATAAGGCACTGGAAGTGTTCGATCAGTCGCTGCTGCCGGGCGTGGCGAATTTCGCCGCGATCGACGCCCACTGGTCCGACATGCTGCGACTGATGCGCGATCGGGTGCCGTCGCTTTTGCAGAAGCTCGCCCAACGCGCGGCGGAATCGTCCGACGGCGTGCAGCCGGGAGTCGAGGCCGATCACGCCTTGCGCCGGAAACTGTTGGCCGCCGATCTCCAGCAGCGCAAGGCGATGCTCCGCGACTACCTGCTCGAGCAGTTGGCGCCGATCATGGGCGTGGAGCCCGCCGATCTGGACGTGCAACAGCCGCTCAACACGCTGGGGATGGATTCGTTGATGGCCGTCGAGTTGAAGAACACCCTGGAAGGGCGTCTGTTGCTGGAGGTGCCGATTGCCCAATTCATGGAAAGCCCCAGCGTGACGTCACTTTCGGACTTCGCCGCCGAGACGCTCGGCGAAGAGGGCAACGGCGACAAGCCGGGGGAATCGGCCGGGGCCGACTCGGCCGCGGCGCCGCCGGCCGGCGAGTGGTCGCCCCTGGTTACCTTGCACCGCGGCGGCGCGGCGGCGCCGCTGTTCTGCGTACACGGGGTCGGCGGCGACCTGCGATGCTACCTCGATCTGGCGCAGATTCTCGGCAACGACCGTCCGGTCTATGCGCTTCAGCCCCGCGGCATCGACGGCCTGTTCGCCCCACCCGACTCGATGGACCAGATGATCGCCGAGTACGTTGCGGCGATACGCAAGGTTCAGCCCCGGGGCCCTTACCGCGTGGCCGGATGGTCGGCCGGCGGGATCTTTGCCTACGAGATCGCCATGCGGCTGCTCGCCGAGGGCGGCCGGGCCGGTATCCTGCTGCTGTTCGACACGCCTTTGCCTTCGGCCTTCGATACGGCCGACGTGAACGACGACGCGCGGTTCCTGTTCGACCTGGCGAACTTTGCCAACCAGTTCTCCGCCGCGCAGATGGACCTCTCGTACGAGCAGTTGCACGCCCTGGATTCCGGGACCTGTTTCCAGACCGCGCTGGCCGAGGCCAAGAAGCACAACGTGGTGCCGGCCAACGTGCCGGACGACTACGTCCACCGGTTGGTCGAGGTCTGCAAGCTCCATGTGCGGATGATTATGCAATACAAGCCGGCGGCCATCGAGCAGCCGGTCCACGGCTTTCGGCCTTCGCGCCGCGGCGCGCTGGCCGAGGCGGCCGGGCGCGACCTTTCCGCGCACCGGAATTGGGATCGAATCGTCGGCGACCGCTGGACGCTTTGCGAATCGCCCGGCGATCACTTCACCATGATGACCGGCGAGAATGCCCGGCGGCTGGCACAACTCGTCGCCGAGCGGCTCGGTGAGACCGAAGGATGATCGCACGGTACGACCGTATTCATCGGCGCTTATCATAAAGCCGCGACCGGCGGTCGCGGTTTTATGAGGGAGAGTCGCGCGTGGGCCGATAATCTACCAGGTGCAACTCCACGTTGCGGCGGCCGCGGAAGGTATTGATGACGGGGCGGAAGGCGACGTCGATCGGGCCGTTTCCGGCCGCCAGGCCGCCGGCCCAATCGGCCCCGCCGAAGGCCACCGCGCGAAGCTTCACGCCGTGCTGCACGATTTGCATCGAGAGGTGCTGACCTTCGGCGCCCATGGTTCGCGGCTGCCCGGCCAGCGTTACACCGGTAGTACACAGCGTCGGACGCGGGTTGCTGTGGCCGAACGGCGCGAGCCGTTCTATCTGCTCGATCGTCTTCAGCGTCAAGGCGCTAAGCGGCGCCTCGGCGTCGATCTGCAATTCGGCGGCGCGGTCTTGCGGGGATATCCGTTCGGCGGCAATCTCGCAGAAGGCGACGCGGAACGCTTCCAGATTGCGCTGCTCGATCTTCAATCCGGCGGCCGCCTTGTGCCCGCCGTGCGAAACCAAATACTCGTCGCAGGCCTGAAACGCCGCGTGGAGATCGAATCCCGGAATGCTGCGGGCGGACCCCATCCCCGGCTTGACCCCCATTTTGTCCAAGGAGATCAACACCACCGGGCGATGAAATTTCTCGGCCAGGCGACCGGCGACGATCCCGATCACGCCGGGATGCCAGCCCCGATCGGCCAGGACCAAGGCGGGGTCTGCGGCCGGGTCGAATTGCTCCCTGGCCTGCTTGCCGGCGGCGCGGACGATGCTCCGCTCCAGTTTTTGTCGGGTTTCGTTCAGGGAGTTGATGTATTGGGCCAGTTCCACGGCGCGATCCTCGCGATCGGTCACCAGCAGTTCCACGGCGAGTTGCGGTTGGCCGAGCCGCCCGGCCGCGTTGAGGCGCGGTCCGAGCGTGAAACCGATGTCCTCGCTGTTGAGTTGCCGCTTGCCGTGCAACTCGGTGATCTTCATCAGCACATCCAGGCCGAGAGTCGGAAACTGGGTAAGGCTGCGGAGCCCGTGGTGGACAAGGATGCGGTTCTCGTCGATCAGCGGCACGACGTCGGCCACCGTGCCCATGGCGGCCATGGCCACCGCCTGCATGAGGAAGTCGCGCATTGGGCGTGCGACCTTCTTGGCCCCGCTGGCCCGCTGGCACAACGCCCAAGCCAGCTTCAAGGCCACCCCCGATCC
>Ga0180429_10001190_pt1 | contig 22235 bp, 22 predicted proteins | sample SS_ome_FD_132428 | JGI IMG/M metagenome (GOLD analysis project Ga0180429, IMG submission 132428) | Hypersaline lake sediment archaeal communities from the Salton Sea, California, USA - SS_1_S_1 metaG | ecosystem: Environmental > Aquatic > Non-marine Saline and Alkaline > Hypersaline > Sediment ...
ACTCAAGGAAGCCTTCCGGACTCTGTTGGAGCTCCACATAATGGATCATCCCGCTCCGTTCATCCCCGTAGTCCGCGACAAAAAAAACAAACGGATGGCCCAGAATTACTTTGACGCGAACCTGATAAAGCTTATCCAGAAGATCAACGGGAAGGGAAACTTTTAGGTCTCTTCTGACCGCAATACGATTTGTTGTGGTATTCAAAAGAAGATAAAACATATTTCCTTTCTCATCCGCAACAAAGGTGTATATTCCTTCTCGCAGTGCGCATGCGCCGAAATAATAGGGAATCCGAGTCGGATGAAGAAGCTCGTAATCCATGGACGCCACATACTGGAATTCTCCGGCAGAAATGAATTTGTTAACATTTACGTGCGCCCTTTTGTCGTTCCAGAATGGAACTTGTTCCAATCCGTAAATCTCACCGTTGAAATCGATATAATCGGTTACGGTCCGAATATTCTCGCCGTTGTAGGATCTACTCCAATGTACGGCCCTTTCCTCTCCCCTTGCCGGCAACGCCGAAGCCCACAGCACGACACAGCACAAAGCGACAATCCCGTACAGCCAGGAAAGCCTTCCCGGCCAGGAAACAAGCGTTCGACCCTGAGCTTTGGAGCCCATCTTTGGAAAAATCCCCCCGAATGCCCCTTTACGAAAGAAGGACCCTGTGGGAAAACACGTGTCCAAGCATTTACTTGCGCGGTAAGAAGCGCCCACCTCGTCACTTTTCACTTCAACCATTGTTCCCCCCTTTTTCGAAAAACCTGACATTTGATCTGGAAGAGCTCGGTAGCGGAGCCAACCGACAGAGCCGCGGATCTCGCCTCCGCCGGATCCTTCAAGGTTTCACCGACAGTCCGCTACCTTGGGAGAATGTAGAGGTTTTTTGCCGAAAAGTCAGTTGCGAAATGCAAGAGCCTTCTCGCGAAGGGGGTCTCGAAGGATTTTTCCGAATGCCCGGGCGGAGCTCGGCAACAATCCGAGTTTACTTTGAGTTTTCGAAATTCGATCGTTCGGCGGGGGCTTCCCCCGATACGCCAAAGTCCGATTCGGCTCGGGTCCCCCAGGACGGCTCGCAGCCCCTTGAGGTCCTTGGAGAGCTCGACCAGGCGTCGGGAGGTGCGGGGGAGGCGGAAGATGTTCCGGTACTTGAGAAAGAGGCCGGAGAAAGTCTTGAGCCATCTTTGAGATGGCATCTTTTTCGTTTCCATAATACCCTCCCGCAGGAAAGCGCCTCAAGCCCGATTCCGAGGTTCCTCGGAACCGCTCCCGGGTCGCCGGTCCCGACGACCGGAACGATGGAAAACCGAAAGGAGGGTGTCATGATCCGGAAGACCGTTTGTCTTTTCACGATCCTCGCTTTTCTGTGCGCATCCCTGTCCGCGTGCGATTCGAACAAGGGTGGGGGCGTGCCACTGGATCCTCCCGTCGTGGGGGACGTGGCTTCCATGGCGTTGTTCGAGACCATCGTCGAGACGGCTCAAAGCCAGTGCGACCGGTGGGAGGCCGAGGACTGCACGGTGGACACGACCCGCCCCAAGACGGGAAAGCTGGTCCACGGCTCCGTGATCCCCGAGTTGAAGCCCCCCTTCTGGCTCCCGGGAATCACCGACGACAGCGGCCCCGACAAGGTGCTCCGGTGTCCCGACATGTACATCTCGGACAGCTTGGCCTCCAAGAGTCGCAACGTGAATGTGCTGGGAGAGGCCGCCAGGCCCGTGTCCAAGAGCTCCGTCAAGGTCAAGCTGAACCTCACGAAGCTCACTTCGAAATTCACCTCCTGGGTTATGGTCGGCAACGGCGCCTTGGCCGCGGGGGTGATGCCGTCGTTCATGGTGACCTTCATCATGTGGGTGACCACGACCATAATCACGAATGTTGTGATCAATTACATGAAACCGCCCGAAGACAAGGTGGCCACCATGGGATGGGGATGGCAGATCAACAACAACTCCGGAAACTATCTGCAGGTGGCTTCGGAAGTGAACTTCAACGGCAACGATCCCAAGGAAAAAGACCACGAGAAGGAGGGCTTCCGGGTGGCGACCCTCTACCCTTCCAAACAAACGGCCTTCTTCCTCATCAACAACGTCCAGGCGTCCTTCGTCAAGGACAACTACTTCTGGTACAAGAAGTCCGACAATCCCATGACCCCTTCCAAAAACGAATGCTGGTCGGGTGTTTCCGTTCTTCCCGCCTATCTTTCGGCGGGGGTGGCCACGGGTCCGAGCCATTCCAACATCGTTTGGGGCCCTCTCTCCACGATCTTTTTCCGGTACTTCTTCGAGTACTCGAATCACGAACGCAGCTCGAATTATAAATTCTACAGGGCCTATCTGGAGGCGGACGGAGGGGTCCTCGACGTGAACAACTACGGGGGCTATCCGGTATCGAGCACGTACGATTTCGAGGGGATGAACTTCCTCGAGGCGCAGCAGTCGCAGGAGGGGGTGTACGGTTGCCAGTTCTCGGTCATGACGGACATGGGCCCCGGAGAACCGATCTACTACCTCGTCCGGTTTTCCGACGATCTTCTCCGCAACGCCGCGGGAAACGTGAAGATCAGATCGGGAATCTCCCAGAAAGGGGACGGAACGGCCCCGGCCACCCTGGCGGTGACCAGCCCCTTCGCCCATTCGTGGGACGGCGATTTCGGCCCTCACTGGGCCTATCCCCAGGAGGAGGACGGGGATGTCCAGACCATCAACAACACCTTCTCCGATTTCCGGGGCAACGGCGTGGACCTGTTCGTTCCGGGCGGCTTCTGGGTCGCCGCGCGCCGGGTGGACCCGAATTTCGCGGGGCGGCTCTTCACCCTCGTCATCGACCGTGCAGGGGGGGCCTCCGGTCGCCACTGCATGATCGACTTCTCTTTCTCGTCCGACGGACGCCTGTATCCGGAGGCATCCACTTGCACGAATCCGTCGGACTCCATTCTGATCACCTCGACCGCGGAAGGGGGGAAGCCCGTCCGGCACATCGAACCGGGAACCCTCGAGGACGTGGCCCTTTCCTACACGGAGCCCCCCGCGATCTCCAGCGACTGGACCATCGATTACCTAGTGGACGGGGTGCAAACCCTGCTGGGACCCGACGACGACCCCTACGGAAGCGGGAACTGGACCTTGGAGCAGGGGACCTGGCAGGGAAGGACCGAGGCGCACTGCTACCGTTCCCCCGAATACGTGGAGCTTGAAAGCGATGGCGATACGGCGGCCTGCATGAGGTCGAAAATGCTTTATCCCGCGTTCAACATCGGGAAATTCGAGGTGAGGTTCGACGAGTATGCGGGGACCCATTCGGATCACAATTTCTGGGATATGTTCTACTGCGACGAAAAAGGCTCCTGCCAGGTATTCTACCATTCGACCCTCCCCATCTCCTGGCGATGCGGCTCCTTCTCGACCATAGAGAGCCCGAGGCTCTTTCCGGGGATCGGAAACAGCGACCCCTTCTACGTGAAAATCTGCACCGGAGGAGGCCCGCTCGGCAGAACCCTCGCTCTCGACAACATCCTGATGACGATCTGGCCGAAGGGGAAGAGCGCCCTTTCGGAGGAGCGCGGCACGCCTGCGGGAACGAGCGGCTTCGAGGGCTTTCCGTCGGGGGATGAAGGGACGCTCGATGTCCGAAATGCCGGCGACGTCGAGGAGCGCCTTCTCGAAACGAAGGCATCCGATCTCCCGGGGAGGACCACCGACGGCGAAGGGGACGCCCGATGCCCCGTCACGGCGGGCGGGGATTCCGGAGAGTGGCTCTATTATTTCGTCGGGCTCGCCCGGGACTTTCTCCCGGAAGCCGGCGGGAGAGTGAGAGTCGAGGCGCGGAGGGGCCCGTCCGTCGTGGCGCTGGAGAGCCCCTTCACCTCCTCCCGGGACGGGGATTCCGTCCTGCGCTGGGTCCCTCTCGGGGAGGAAGGCGGGGCTCCGGCCGTCGTCTATTCCTTCGACGACCTTCGGGACGATGGAGCGAACCCTTCCGCGCGGGACGGATTCTGGTTTGCGACTCGTTCGGCGAGCCCGGATTTCGCGGGCGAGCCGGCTTTCAACATCCTCGTCGATTACGGGGAAAAGGAGGGGCCCATCTGCCGAATTCCCTTCGTGTTTTCGGAGGACGGGCGCCCCTGCCCGGAAATCGACGGGGTCTTCGACTGCACGAACCCGCGGGATTCCGTTCTGATCACCGCGGATGACGGAAAGTCCCTCGAAGACGTCGCGCCGGGCTCGCTGGAGGATGTGATCCGGTCCCGGCTGGGGTATCCCGCCTTTTCCCACGGTTGGACCATCCACCTTCTGAGGTGAGAAGCGGAAACCGCCAGGGGGGGCTTCTCGTTTTGATACCCCCCTCCCGGTCCGTCCGTATGACTTATCGATCCGGGCTCAAGCGGCCTTCCAGCCTGTCGAGGCGCTCATCGATGCGGGTCAGGGCTTCGTCTCGACGGTCGTTGCCGAAGACTCCGCCGTTGCCCCACCAGTCCATGCCCATTTCCCGGGCCCGGTCCACGGAGCAGACGACCAGACGAATCTGGAGGGTGAGCAGCTCCACGTCCACGAGCTTGATCCTGATGTCCCCGGCGATGACAATCCCCTTGTCCAGCACTCTCTCCAGAAGATCGGCCAGGTTGGTCCCTTCGACGGAATGCTGGAGTCCCCCTTGTCGAGCGTTCATGATGCGCGTCCTTTCAAAGGAGCCGCCCCAGGGGCCCCAAGTCCAGGTTCAAGTCGTCTTCATCGAGGTTGAAAGCCTTCCGGAGCCGGTCGATCTCTTCGGCCTGCTTCATGAGGCACAGCCCCAACTCCTCGATCTGGTTCTCGGTGAGGGAGCCCGCGTCCATGCGACGGATGGCCTGGCGCTCCAGCAATTCGTGGAGGAGCTTGACCAAGGTGAGCACCAGTTGACCCAAACCGTTTTCGACCTTGTCGGGATCGAGATCCAGGCGAGGGGGAGTCCGGGGCTCGTCCGGCCTCCCGCGCCTCCCCGTTTGCATGATCCGGGCGAAGGTCCCGCAATGCTCCGATTCCACCTTGGCCGAAGCGCTCATGAAAAATCCTCTCCTTCCGCCGCAGGGCGGATTTTCGCCCGCCCCGAAGCCCCTGCGGACAAATGCCATCGCTCCCCCTCGCCTGCGGCCTTGCGGGCCGTCTCGACGGAGCTCAGCAGGATCTCCAGCCCCAAATACAGCAAATCGATGTTGGCCACCGAGAGGGTCACTTCCCCCTTGATCACGGCCCCCTTGTTGAGGACTCGATCCAGGACTTCGCACAGGGAAGCTTGCTCGCGACCCGGCGGAGCCAATGACGACATGAGAGCTCCCTTTCTCTAAATCTTCCTGTCGAAGAGAATGCCCCGCGCTTCCCGCATTCTTTCACGCAACCTCACGAGGCCCTCCGGAGGGACCTGGCGTACGATCTCCCCGGTTTCCGAATCCATCATCTTGACCACGTATTCCCCCGTCTCTTCGTTCACTTCGAAGTCGAGGCGGATATCGAGCCTGTCCGGAAAGGCCTCCGCCGCCTCCCGGACCATTCGCTCCATCTCTTCGGGCGCGGGCCCCGTCTCGGGGACGGCACGGCCCTTCGGCTCGTCGCCATGTCTATCGATTCGCAAAGATCGAGTCTCGCCGACTTTGGAAGTCCCGACGATCCATGGAGGCCTCCCCGGCCTTGAATCGTCATCGGCCCGGAATTCCGAAGCAACGTTCCTGATCTTCTCGAACGCGATTCCCATGGCTTTTGTCTCCCTCCGAGAACAAAGCCTTTCCCAAAGCCCTCAGACGATCCGTCCCCCTCGGCGGGGGCTCCCCCCGGTACACCAAAGTCCGGTGCACGGAGGGAAAAGCGCTTTGGAACTTGGCCTTCACTTCCCATTGTCGGTCGTGAATGGCGGAGCACAGGAAGCACGGACGGGACGGGGCGGCTTGGTTGAGAAACATGGCGGGGGAGGAAACCCCCAAGCGGGCCCCCGCCTCCATCAGGTCCTTGGTTTCTTCCAGGGCCATCTCCGTGAGAATGGAAACGGCGCACAATCCCGTTCGGCTCGGGTCCCCCAGAACGGCCCGCAGCTCCTTGAGGCCCTTGGAGAGCTGGACCAGGCGTCGGGAGGTGCGGGGGAGGCGGAAGATGTTCCGGTACTTGAGAAAGAGGCTGAAGAAGATCTTGAGCCATGCGTCCACGATCTCGGGCAGCTCCAGGAGGCGCACCAGATGGCCCGTGGGGGCCGAATCCATGACGAGGAGCCGGAAGGGACCGTCGGACAGGAGATCGACGGCCCGGATCAGGGCCATGAGCTCGTCCAGCCCCGGAGGCGACAGGTCCAGCACGCGCTCCATGGCTTCCCGGTCGAAGGTCAAGTCCATGCCGTGAAGCATGGAAGCCAGCGTCTCCTCCACTTCCTCGCGGTACCGTTCCTTGAAGTCCTTCAAAAGGGCTTCGGCGTCGATCTCCAAAGCGCTCAACCCGGGGCCCACCCCCACGGGCTCGCTCCCCACGGCCCGGTCCAGGCAATGGCCCAGGGAATGGGCGGGATCCGCGGAGAACACAAGGACTTCGCCCCGGCCTTCCTCGGCCAAGCGAAGGGCGGCGGCGCAGGCCAGCGTGGTCTTTCCCACGCCCCCCTTGCCGGCGAAGAGCAGAAGCCGGGTGCCCTCACCCGGCAGGGGAGCGGGACGTTCCACCCGGACCTCCTCCACGACGCCCTTTTCCTCCTCGACGGGGGCCGCGAAGATAGCGGGGGGGGAAAGGTCCAGGAAGCGCGCCTGGGCCCAGAACTTTTCCAGCCGCTCCGTTCCGCGAATTTCCACGGGATGGAGGGGCACGCCCCACAGGACATAGCCGTCCCACCGCCGGGCGACGCCCCTCAGCTCCCGCAACTGCCTCCGCCAACGGCTCGTGCAAAAGGGGCAATCCCCCGGAGGGCAAAGGCCGTTGACCACCGCGTCCCGCACGGTCATTCCCAGCCTCTTCAGAAAACCCAGGAAATTCAGGGTCTCCAAAACGCTAAGCCTTTCAGCCTCCAGGACCGGCACGAACCGACACCTCGATCCGTCCCGGAGCAGCCGTCTCATGCGGAGGACCCCTTGGCCCAGATCCTCGAGGAAGCCGTCCACTTCGTCGGCTCGGCGATTTCCGGCGAGCACCCGGCGCATGTAGCGATCCTTGGCCGCCAAGGCGTCCAGGGCGCGAAGCCACCGATCCATGAAGTCCGGCATGGTCAGGAGCCGGAGGGTGTGTCCCGTAGGGGCCGTGTCCACAAGGACGAGGTCGAATTCCCCTTCGTCCACCCGCCGGACCAGCTCCAAAAAGGCCAGCAGCTCGTCCAGCCCCGGCAGGGTGAGGCCCAGGAGACCGGAAACGTCCTCCTCGTCCAGAAAAGACCCCCGCAGGGCGATCTCCCGGAGGATGCCCTCGTGCCGCTCCCGAAATTCCAGGAAGGAAAGGGCGGTGTCGAATTCGCGAACCTGCAAGCGGTCGGAGGAAGGATGGCCTTCCAGACTGTCTTTCAGGGAATGGGCGGGGTCCGTGGAAAGGAGGAGGAGCCTGCGCCCGGGAAAAGCCCGGGAGACATGGAGAGCGGTGGCGGCGGCGCAGGTGGTCTTCCCCACTCCCCCTTTTCCTCCGAAAAAGATCAGGCGCAGGTCTTTCGCCCGCAAAAAACCGGGCGAGAAGGATTTCCCCTCCGTCATCCCCCTCCCTCCTTATCGAGAACCTTTTCCCCGTTTTCGTCGAATTCCGTCTCCTCGCCGAGGGCCTCCGAGCCGGCCCTTTCCTCCTCGAGCTCGTCCAGGCGATCCAGAAGCTCCCGTTCGCGGGCGTCGAATTCCTCCTCGGAAATCTTGCCCGTCTCCAGCATCATGTACAGCTCGCTCAACTGCACGGTGATGGAATCCGCCTCGCTTTCCATCTCCTGGCGGGCGGCGGAATGGATTTCCTTGAAAAGCCACAAAAGGCCGTTCACGGGAAACAACAGGATGTCATCGACAACAAGCATGAATAACCATCCTTAGTGGGCTACCAACAAAGTTTCTTGGCGTATCCGCAATTCCCGTCATTCCGGCGATCTTCAAGCCGGAATCCATGCTTTCACGGCCGGCCGCGACCTCCGGGGCACGCCCGTTCCGCCGGAACGACGACTCGACGCAAACGAGCTTTCTTGACGGACCACTCACCTTGGAAATCCCCTAAAATCCGCCTTCGATGCTGACGAAATTGTAGGGGGCCCAGGGGCCGCTGTAGTCGATGGCGAAGTGGTCGTCGAAAAGCTTGGCCGCCTCGAAGACCGTCTCCTCGAACTCCTGCTCCCGGTCCCGCTCCACCAGGCAGGCCAGGTTCATCACCTCCCGCTCGTTGCGAGAGGGGCTTCTTTTGACCTCGAAGCGACGGGAAGCCAGGATATCCTCCACCCGGTCGGCGAGGGCCTTGCGGTCCTCCTCCAGGAGTCGGTCGAAAAGCCGCCCCAGCTCGATCCTTTCCTCGTGGGAGGGGTCGCCCCCGCCGGCGAACAACCGGTCGCGGGCGGCCGCCAGGGGGGGATGCCTGTGGACGAAGTACTCGAAGAAGTCGGCGACGTCCCACCTGATCTTGAGCCCCATTTCCACCCGGCCTTCCACCCGCCGCAGCTGCTCCTTGAAGGTCTCGGCGTTTCCCTTCAGGAAGCCCCGGAGGACGGACGGATCGTCGGCGACGGTCCCGAAGGAAACGGGCAGGACGGCCCCCCGCTCGGTGAGCATCTTCAGGACCGCGTGATGGGCCGCCAGGTTGCGACGCTCGGGACGCAGCTTTCCGGCCGGGGCGTCGCTGACGACGGCGCTCACCCCTCCTCCCGCCAGGGTGTAAACTTCGGCCCCCTTGATTCCCACGGGGCCGAAGCGCTCCTCGTCCCCGTTTTCGATCACCGCGTACAGATATTTTCCTTGCCCTTGTGCCATGGCTTTCCCCTGCTGTCCCTGTTCATCCTTCTCCAACGGAGGCGACGATCCTCCAGGGCCAACCGCGCCTCGTCCCTTTCCCGAAGAAGCCACCCCGTGGAGGGAGCGCCCCACCGAAACCCTTTGATATGCCGGCTTGTCCGGATATGCTCCGAAGTCTTCATCTCCATGTCCGCCTCCTTCGACTCCTCGCGATCTCTCCGCCGGACCACTCAGTAGCGGAGGGAAAAGCACGGCGCGTCGCCCGGATCTTCCTCGGCCACTCCCTCGTACCGCCCGCCCCGGGGGCCCGGACGGTCCTTCTCGTCCAGCAGCGTCAGCAGGGAAGCCTTCTCGGCTTCGATGTCCGCCAACCGCTCGTCGATCTCGGCCACGCGGCGAGCGGCGCTCTCCCTTTCCTTCAGCCTGCGGGCCTTCTCGATCTCCAGGGTGGTGACCCGCATGTAAATGTCGTGGGGCAAAGCGTTGCTGCGGGAACGGCCCGAATGGGTCCGGATGTGGGCGACGCCGCGCACGACGGTCTTTCCGCTGGACATGGGTCTTCTCCTTTCAAGCGCAAACCTTGCGGACCGTTTCGGTCACCTTTTCGGCCATGAGAGAGCGGCCCGAGCGGGTGACCTTCAGGGCGTCGTCGCTGAGCACGTCCCGGCACACTTCCAGAAACACGGGGTCCTTCGCCGACACGGACGCCCCCAGGTGCGCCACCACCCGGGCCACGGCGATGCAAGCCCGAATGGTGGGGCGGTGATTGTTCACTCCCGTGGTCCGCAGCTCCCTCACCAAGTCCACGATGCGCTCCGCCTGCGAGCGCTCCTCGATGCCCGAGCGGGCCAAGGTGATGAGCACTTCGGACTCCCGGTCGTAGTGCCCCATCCTCAAAGTGATGAGCCGGTCCATGAGGGCGTCCTGGCCCTTGTGAACCCCGGCGTACTCCTCGGGGTTGGAGGTGAAAACGGCCCGGAACTCGGGATGCACCTTGACGTACCCTTCCCCCTCCCGGCGCAACCGGGGCAGGTTGAGGATCTTCTCCTCGAGGACGCTCAGCAGCACGTTGTTGGCCTCGGGCCTCGACCGGGTGAACTCGTCGTAGATGAGGGTGTATCCCTTGCGACAGGCGGTGGTGAGGCGGTTGTCCATCCAGAAGGAATTCATCTGCTCCTCGGTCTTGAGCACCGAGTGGATGTAGTTGTCCACCAGGCGGGACTTGCGGTAGCCGGAGTCCTTGCCCACCAAGTCCGAGCTGCCGAACTCGTCGTCCCCGTGGATGAGCATGACGGGGCGCTCCCGCCGGGAAGCCACGTGAAAGGCCAGGGTGGTCTTGCCCGTCCCCGCCGGCCCGGCGAAATGCACGGAATAGCCCACCTGGATATAGGCCATGGCCCGGTCCGCCATGGCCTGGAAATCGTCGGTGCAAACGAACCCCGCCCCGGCCTCGGGCTTGATCCTGTCCCGGACGGAATCGATCCTCACCACGTCCATCCCTTGCTCCACCGCAGCCACCGCTCCTTGCTCCTTCATGCTCGATCCTTTCCACCCCGTCGAAGGCGCCCCTTCACTTTTTCTTCTTGCCTTCCTCCGCTTTCGCCTTTTGAGCCGCTTCTTCCCTGGCTTTTCGCTCGGCCTCTTCCCTTGCCTTTCGCTGGGCCTCTTCCTTGGCCTTTCTTTCCTGCTCTTCCCGGGCCTTTCTTTCGGCTTCGGCCTTTTTTTTCTCGGCCTCTTTCTCCTTCATCTTCTTTTCGGCTTCCGCCCGGGCCTTCCTCTCCGCTTCCTCCTTCTCTTCCTTCTCCGCCGCTCCGGGGTCAGGCTCCTCCTTGGCTCCCTGCCCGGCTTCCGCCGGCCGGCTCGCCCGAGGGACCGCTTCCGCTCCCCCCGTCCAAGCCCGGCTCCCCCGCTCCAAATCGTCGGCGAAATCCTTTTGAAACGCGCGCACTTCCCCTTGCAAGGCCTTCACTTCCTTCTTCACCCCGGCAAGAAAGCCCGCCCGCTCCATGCGTCCTTCCCTGGCCCCCCGGGCGCGAGCCTCGCCGAAATCCTTGACCAAGCCGGAAACCTCGCCGCAGACCCCGCTTACGAAAGACCTGCGCTCGGCCGCCTCCTTGGAAGAAGCCTCGCGATACTGGCGGCGAAATTCCGCCTGCTGCCGGACGGTCTCCTCGGCGCAACGGGAAACCTCCCGGCGCACTCCCCCCACGAAGTCCTCCCGCCCCTTGCGGTCCTTGCGGGCGGTGTCCAAACGATCCTTGGCGAAAGCCCCCAGCGCGTCGGAAACCTCCCGCGACACGCCGGCGACGAATTCCTTGCGTCGGGCTTGGTCGCCCTTCGCTTGGCGGGCCCGCTCCCTGCCAACCTCACCCATCCACTTCACGGTAGCGTCCCGCAGATCGCGGGTCCGTCGAGCCACCCCCTCCAGGGCGCTCCGTCGGTCGGACCGCAAGGCGTCGGCCTCCCGGCGCAACCGCTGCATCTCCTCGCTGAACCGTGCCATCCTCTCTCCTTTCCGGATGCGCGAGCATCCTCTCGTTTCCCGCCCCGGGGCCACCGGGGAAGCCGCTTTTCCTTGGCGGCCCTCCTCCGGAGCCCGGGACAGGACGATTCCGGGGCTCGCCTCCGTCATCTCCGCAAGGGAGCGGCGGAGGCGCGGCTTTGCCAAAGGCGGAGAACGCTCAGCAAGATCAGGCCGGGGCCGCCGCCGTAGCCGTCAGGCCGATGGCTTCGGCGTACTTGAGGTAGGTCTCCACCGAAGCGATCACCACGCGGGCTTCCACGGACAGCAGCTCGATCCCCACCAGGGAGAGCTTGGCCCAAGCGTCGATGACGATACCCTTGTCCAAAATGCGGTCCACCACTTCCGCCAAGCTTGAAGAATCCGTCGATTTGTTGATCTTCGCCATGAAAAAACCTCCTGCAATGGGTTTGAGTGTTGCGTTGGCTTTCGCCAACCCGCTTTCTTGTCTCTTACCTCGAGAGCGAAAGGCGTGCCAATCTCCATCAAGGAGGCTTCGTCCTTCAAACGACCGACATTGCTGGATAAATCCGAAGCCCCAAAGGAAAGGGCCCTCCTTGGGGCGCCCCGTCTATGGAAACCGCTCCATGGAGCTCCCTCCATAGTCTGGAAAAACTTCCATATGAGCTATCGACCCTTGCAGGGACTAAAGATTTTTCGCCCCCACCGAAATTTCCGTCTTTGAAAAATCCCCCCGAATCCCCCGAGGAAGCGGCCCGATTTTCGGTTCGCCGACGCCCGACAATGGACGGTATCGAAAAAACGATCCCGATAGCGATAGCGATTCGGTAAAGAAACTTCGTTGACAGACCACTTGCTAGCCCCCTTCGTCCCTTCACTTCACTCCCGCCTTGCGCACCACCTCCACCACCGTCTCGTTGTCGAAGGGCTTGGCAAGGAACGCCTGGATACGTCCTTCCTCGAGGGCACTTCGCACCTCCCGGTCGTCCTCGTAGTAGTAGCCCGAGACCATGACGATGAAGACGTCCCGATCCAGGGAGCGAAGCTTTTCGGCCAATTCCATGCCGTCCATGCGAGGCAGCTTGGCGTCCACGAAGACCACGGGAAAGCGCTCCCTTCGCATCTTTTCCAGGGCCTCCCCGGCGCTGGCGGCCGCTTCCGAATCGATCCCGTGCAGACTCAGGACCCGCTGCAGCGCCCAGCACACGTCGGGCTGATCATCGACGACGAGCAACTTGCGCGGGGCGTCGGTCATGGCGGCTCCTTTCCTTTTCAAAGCGGCTGGAAGCCGCTTCTGTCCTGCTCGACCGGCGAGACGTTTTCGGGTGAATCCGCCTAGAACCCGGGGAGGCGCACCGTGAAGCGGCTCCCCTCTCCCGGACGGCTCCGCACTTCGATGGAGCCGAAGTGCTGTTTGACGATGGAATAGCAGATGGAAAGCCCCAGCCCCGTCCCTTCGCCCACGGGAGCCGTGGTGTAGAAGGGGTCGAAGATCCTTTCCATCCGGTCGGGATCAATGCCTTTCCCCGTGTCCTCGACGCTCACGACGACTTCCCCGGGGAGCCCCCGGGCCGACACCTTCAGGGTCCCTCCCCCAGGCATGGCTCCGATGGCGTTGAGAAACAGGTTCAAAAAGGCCTGTTGCAGCAACCCTCCGAAGCCCTGGATGAGGAGAGGAAAATCGGGCAGGCTCGCCTCTTTGCGAACCTTGCGGATCGTTGCCTGATTTTCCACCAGCTTCAGAGTATTTTGGAGCACCGTTCGCAAATCCACTCGATCCATGTGATCCGAGCAAGGCGGCCGGGCGAATTTGAGAAGGTTCTCGATGATGTCGGAAATGCGCCCGGTGCAATGGTGGATCTTCTCGGCGCATTCCTTGCGAAAATCGTCGTCGAGGTCGTCTTCCATGAGAAACTGGGCCGCCGAGGAGACCACGGCCAGAGGGTTGCGGATTTCGTGGGCGATGCCCCCGGCCATGACCCCCAAGGCCGAAAGTTTCTGGGATTGCTCGAGCCGGGCTTCGAACTTGCGGCGCTCCGTAAGGTCCCGGCCCACGACGACGGTGCCGCAAAGACGGTCATCCTCGAAGCACAGGGGGGAAAGGACCCAGGAAACGGGCACGGCCCCCCCCTCGCGGGTGGCCAGGTTCCATTCCGCCATTTCGGACTTTCCTCCGTGGCCAAGCTTGCGCAGGGTCCGCTCCACTTCTTCCCTGTGACCGGGAGCGAAAAGCTCCTTCAAGGGCATTCCTTCCACTTCGTATCGGGAATACCCCGACAATCTTTCCGCCGCCGAGCTCCAACTGCGGATGCGTCCCGAGGAGTCCGTGGAGATCACCAAGTCATTGGCGCTTTCCACCACCCGGGCCAAGTGCTGCTCCACCCGTCGGACCTCCTCGCTCAGCCGCACCTGCTCCGTCATGTCCTCCATGAGGAGCATCACCATCTTCACCTCCTCCCCGGAAGACAGGGGCAACAGGCGATAGTAGTAGTAGCGCAAAGGGACGAAGGGGGCCCGGTAGGTCATCCGCTTCCCCCGCGAGGGCTTGTTCTCGAGAAACACCCGCCGGATGCGCTCCTCCACGGCCATGGATTGCAGGATGGCCGCCGGAAAGACTTCGCCCAGGGGGCGCCCCACCACCGAGGACGCCTCCTTGCGGCTTTTGCTCACGAAGTTGCGGTTGGCCAGGACCACCTTCATCTGCCGGTCCACCAGGAGGATGGAGGACGGCGTCCCTTCGCAGAACATCTCGAGCATGGCGACGCACTCGTCGCGGCCCAGTTCCCGAACGTCGGGAATGCTATGGCAGATCCCATCCACGGTCCCCTCCGTTTTCTTCCGTCACGAAGCTGTAGGGCGCCCAGGGGCCGCTCAGCAAAAGGGCCCCTCCCTCCCGGTTCAAAAAGTCCCGAAAAGCGTGCCGAAAGGCTTCCACTTCGGAGCGACGGACCAGGAAGTACACGGACAGCAAGACCTTTCCGCCGTCTTTCCCCTCTTCGTCCTTCACGGGCCGAATTTCCCGCTTGGCTTTCCGGTAGAGGCCGGCGAAGGCCTCCTCGCACCGCTCTCCCGCCGCGCAAGCCTCCCTCGCGCCCAAGTAGCGGCCTCTGCGGGCCAAAAGGTAGCTCTTTCCCTTTCCCGGCGAGGAAGGAAAGCCCGGACCTTCTTTCCTTTCGCCGTCTTTCGAAGCATCGCCTTCGGGAGAATCGTCTCGCCGTGCGGAAACCAGGACCCGCACGCCCATTTCCACCCCGTCTTCCAGAGCGTCGAGAAGGGCTCCGTACCGGAGGCTTTCCTTCTCCAGATGGCGGTCCAGGGCTTCCGGGGAAGGGAAGACGGCCCCGTACCGCATGGGGACCACCGTTCCTCGTCGGTTGAAGGCCTCCACGACCTCCTGGTACAGAAGCAAGTCGGACGTGGACCGGGGAGCTTCGTCTCCGGCGACGGAGGAAGCGGCTGCGGCCAGCTTCCCCTTTCGGCGGACGAAAACCGGCCGGCCGCCGACCCCCGCGAGGATCGGCCCTTCCCCGGACTCCGGGCGGAAGACGCAGTAGAGCAGACGGGGGCTCATGGCTCCTCGAAGGAGGGCGCGAAGGTGTAGGGGGGCCAGGGCCCGGTAAGGGTGAAGGCGAGCCCCGCGAGGGCGAATTCCCGGTTGGAGCTTTCCACCCGGGCCTTCATCTCCTCCACCGCGTCCTCTTCCACCAGCAGGGCTCGGTTGACGATCATGGTCCCTTTTCCTCCCGCCAAGTCCGAAGGCAGAAGACGCCGCTCCCGAAAGTCCGCGGCCAGGGAGCCGAGAGCTTGAAGCAAAGGCTCGCAGACGGCGTCCACGTCCCGGCGCAGCCCCTTTCGCGCCTCGTCCCGCAATCGCCGCTCCTGAAAGTAGCGCTTGCCCGGCGACGAAGCCAGCTCGTCCCCCCGCTCCTCGAGCAACCGCTCCACGCGGCTCGCAAGGGCGTCGCCCTCGTTCCAGAGCCCCTTGAGGGCCCACTCCCCCTTGCCCCGCACCTCGTCGAGGAAGCGAAGCACGTCCTCTTCGTGTCGGGCCATGGAGGCTTCCAGGGCTTCGCAGGAGGAGAAAAGGGTGCCGAAGCGCAAAGGGAGGACCGGCGAGCACGTCATGACGCCCTGGATCACCCGCTGGTACCGCATCAGGTGGGGGGCCAGGAAATTCAGGTCCGAAAGGCGCCCCTCGGCCCCGGGGCCGCAAAAGAAATCCCGGGAGACGCGGCCGACCACGGCCGCCAGCTTTGGCCCGCGAAGGACCTCCACCGGCCCCCCGTCCCCCGCGCCAGATTCCACCGCGACATCCGGGCAAGAACGGTCGGCGAAGCAGTACAGTTGGATCGCTTCCTCTCGATCTTCAAGATTTCGAGCGATTTTTCCCTTCATGGATTCCCTCGTCTCACTGCATCGATTGCCGGACTTCCTCCAGGGCCTCCCGCAGGTCCGTCTCTTCCACCAACACTTTCGCCTCGCCGCCCTCTCCTCCCGCCTCGAGGGCCTTCACGGCCCGCCGCACGGCGCTCAGGGCCGCTCTGCGGCACACCGAGGCGATTTCGGCCCCGGAAAAAAGATCGGCATCCTCGGCCAAGGCTTCCAGGGAGACCTCCTCCCGGAGGGGCTTGCCCTTGAGATGGACGGCGAAAATGGCTTGGCGATCCCGGGAGCCCGGGGGAGGAACCTCGAGAATCTCGTCGAAGCGGCCGGGGCGCAGGAGGGCGGCGTCGAGCATGTCCATGCGGTTGGTGGCCCCGAGGACCAGCACGCCCCGCAGCTCTTCGATGCCGTCCATTTCCGTGAGAAACTGGCTGAGGACCCGTTCGCTCACGCGGGAGTCGGAGCCCGAGGCGCTTCGCACGGGGGCCACGGCGTCGATCTCGTCGAAAAAGACGATGCAGGGGGCCGCCTGCCTGGCCTTGCGGAAGACCTCGCGCACGCCCCGCTCGGACTCCCCCACGTACATGGAAAGGAGCTCGGGGCCCTTGACGGAAATGAAATTGACGTTGGCTTCCGTGGCCACGGCCTTGGCGACGAGGGTCTTGCCGCATCCGGGAGGACCCGTCAGCAGAATGCCCCGGGCCGGACGGATGCCGGCCTCGCGGAACAGATCGCTGTGTTTGAGGGGCCATTCCACGGACTCCACCAGCCGCTCCTTGACCTCCGACAAGCCCCCCACGTCGTCCCACCGCACGTCGGGGATCTCCACGAAGATCTCCCGAATGGCCGAAGGGTCGATCTCCCTCAGGGCCACGAGGAAATCGTCCATGGTCACTTCCAGTTCCATGAGCCGGTCGTAGGGGATGGCCGCGAGGCTGAAGTCCACGTCGGGCATGAGCTTCCGCAGGCAGATCATGGCCGCCTCCCGGCAAAGGGCTTCCAGGTCGGCCCCCACGAATCCGTGGGTGATCTCCGCCAGCCGCTTCAAATCCACTTCCGTCGCCAAGGGCATGCCCCGGCTGTGGATTTCCAAAATCTCCATGCGGCCGTTGCGGTCGGGGATGGGGATGGAGATCTCGCGGTCGAACCGGCCCGGGCGGCGCAAGGCGGGATCCAGAGCGTTGGGAATGTTGGTCGCCCCGATGACGATGACGCTCCGGCGCTTGCTCAAACCGTCCATAAGGGCCAGGAGCTGGGCCACCACCCGTTTTTCCACGTCCCCCACCGTGCGCTCCCGACGGGGGGCGATGGCGTCGATCTCGTCGAGGAAAACGATGCTCGGCCCCTTGCGCGCCGCGTCCTCGAAAATCTTTCTCAGATGGGCCTCGCTCTCGCCGTAGAACTTGTGGATGATCTCCGGCCCGCTCACGGCGAAGAACCGGGCGTCGGTCTCGTGAGCGATGGAGCGGGCGATGAGGGTCTTGCCGCAACCGGGAGGACCGTGGAGAAGGACCCCCTTGGGCGGGTCGATGCCCAGCCTCTGGAACACCTCGGGATACCTCAAGGGCAGCTCGATCATCTCGCGGATGCGGTGGACCTGATGCCCCAAGCCGCCCACGTCCTCGTAGGAAACCCGAGGCGGGCCCTCTTCGGCGGAGGGGCCGGCGACGGACAGGAGGGTCGAGGGATTGACGAGCACCGCCCCCCTGGGCGTGGTGGATTCCACCTTGAAATCCGCCGAACGGCTGCCGAACAGGGCCACCCGAATGCGGTCCCCCTCGACGACGGGCAGTCCGTCCAGGCGGCTGCCGATGTAGTCCAGATCCCGCTTTCGAGGCTTGACGCCCAAAGGAGCGATGGACATCCGCTCCGCCGGCCGGCAGGACGCCTTGCGCACCTTCACGGATTCGTCCAGGCCCGCCCCGGCGTTGTCCCGGCTCAGTCCGTCCAACTGCACCCGGGACTGGCGCCTCTGGTCCTTGTAGGCGGGCATGACCTTGGCCACCGTCGTCCCCTTGCCCGCAATCTCCACCACGTCCCCGATCTCCACTCGAAGCCGCTTCATGTCCTCGGGGTCCATGCGGGCGAAGGCCCGTCCCACGTCCTTGCTCAGCGCCTCGCTCACCTTCAGCTTCAATGCTCCGTTCTTCCCTTGGTCGCCCATGGTCTCCTTCCTCGCTCCCCGCCCTCGATGCCTCGTCGAAAAAACCGCTTCGCGCATCCTTCCACGCCCGTCAATGCTTGAGGGCCTTGATCTCCACGATGCCGTTCTTGCAAGCCGCGGTGGTCCCGTCGCGCCGCACGGAAACGGGGAGCAGGACCTCCTTGGAGTATTTCTTGTCGCCGCGCTCGGCCTTCAGAACGAGGATGTCGTCGGCCACCTCGATCCGCACGTCCTCGGCTTCCACTCCGGGCATTTCCGCCACCACCAGCACGTGGTCCTTTTCCTCGAAGACGTCCACGATGGGCTCGCGGGTCTCGTGCACCACCGAGCGACCCGTGGCTTCGTCCCTGCGCACGTTGCCGAAGGGCTCCACTTTCACGCCCTCCTCGCCCAAGCCCATCTTGACGGAAAAGCCGAAAACCCCCTTGCCTTTCCTTTCACCGCCGCCCCATTGAAATTCTCCGGTTCGGGAAAGCCGCTCCCCCTTCTCGGCCAGCTCGCCCAGCTTTTCCACCAAGTCCGTCAACCCACCCAGAATTCCCTCGACGCCCGCTTTTTCTTTTTTTTCAGTCATGAAGCGATTTCCTTTCCCCTGGTCGAATCCCGTACTTTTTCACCTTGGTGTGGAGGGTCTTGTAGTCCACGCCGAGCAACCGGGCCGCTTCGGCCTTGTTGCCCCCCGTCTTCCCCAGCACCCCCACGATGACGCGACACTCCAGCTCGCCCACCTTCCGGTCCACCATTTCCCTCAGGGACATGTCCTTCCAGGGCTCGCCGAGGTCTTCCGTTTCCGTTTCCCCGTCCTCGGAGAGAGAACCATCCTCGTCGCGAAGGCCCAGATGGCGCCGGGTGACGAGGTCCCGGGCCATGAGCACCGCCCGGCGGGTGACCGAGCGCAGTTGGCGGACGTTGCCGGGCCACGAGTAGTCCAGCATGGCCTCCACGGCCCCTTGGGAAAACCCCCGCACGTCCTTTTTCAGCTCCTGGTTGGTGATATCCAGAAAGCGCTTGGCAAGATAAACGACATCGTCCTTGCGCTGGCGCAAGGGAGGAATGCGAATGCAGAATTCGTTGAGACGATAGAACAGATCCTCCCGAAAGTCCCCCTCCCGGGCCAAACGGTGGAGGTCCTCGTTGGCGGCGGCCAGGAGTCGCACGTCCACGGGGGTCGATCGGGTGCTCCCCAGTCGATAGACCTGTTTTTCCTGAAGCACTCGCAGCAGCTTGGCCTGGCAGGCCGAAGGCATGTTGGCGATCTCGTCCAGCAACAGGGTTCCTCCGCAAGCCGCTTCGAACTTGCCCGCTCGGGGACGGTCGGCCCCCGTGAAGGCTCCTTTCTCGTAGCCGAACAGCTCGCTTTCGAAAAGGGTTTCCGGAATGGCGCCGCAATCCACGGGCACGAAGGTCCCGTCCTTGCGAGGGCTTTCTCGATGGATAGCCCGCGCCACCAGCTCCTTTCCAGACCCCGTTTCGCCCAGGATCACCACGTTGAAGCCCGAAGCCGCCACCCGCCTCACCTCCGCCGCCAAATGGCGCACGGCGTCGCTGGGCCCCATGAGCTTCTCCAGGTAGCCGTCTCCGCGAAGCTCCAGGGACATTTCCCTCAACTGCCACTTGAGCTTCCGTTCTTCCAGGGCCCTTCGCACCACCCGCACCACCTCGTGGTTGTCGAAGGGCTTGGACAAGTAGTCGTGGGCCCCCAACCGCATGGCCTCCACCGCCTGACGGACCTCGGCGTAGGCCGTGAGCATGACCACGGGAAGGTCCGGCTCCCGGCCCTTGATCCACCTGAGCAGCTCGATGCCGTCCATCCCCGGCATGCGGATATCCAGCAGGGCCACGTCCGGCTTCTCGCGCTCCACCGCCGTTCGTCCCTTCTCACCGTCGGGGGCCGCAACGTTTTGGAACCCCTCCCTTTTGAGAAGCTGCAAAAGGATATCCCGCACGCCGTCGTCGTCGTCCACCACTAGAATCTTCGGTACATGGGTGCTTTGCACGAGCGTCCTTCTCCTTTTCAGACCCCTCCGCCCAAAGGGCGTCGAACCTCCACGTCGGCGTCCAGCAAACCGTCCAGAGAATGGAGGGCCCCCAGGAAGACCGCTCCGGTTTCGCCCGGCAAGAGCGTGTTGTTGATGCGCCGGGCGATGAAGGCGTCCCTTCGCTTCAAAAGGTCCTCCGGGTCCGGCAAATCCGCACCTTCCGGACCCTTTCCCTTCTTCCCCTCCAGGCTCGCCTCGGCCAACCGGTACTCGAGCTCCAGCAGCCCGGGGGACTCGGTTCCCATGAGCACCGCCCCTCGCTCTATCAATTTGAGAAGCAACCGATGATTCAAGCTTCCTTTTCGGGCCAGATCCTCGACGATCTCCCTTTCCCTCCCGCAAACGGGCAGCCCGTCCTGGTAAAGGCGGACCCTCTCCCGCGACGGGTCCAGGGACGCCAGGGAGCGCTCCGCCCGGTGCCAGAACTGCCTCAAGGCTTGGGCCTTGCGAACGGGGACCGAAGGGCCGAATCGCTGGATCTGCAGTCGCTTCACGCAAGGGGCGAAGCGTCCCATCTCCTGCTCCGAATGCACGATGGAAAAATGGACGAGCTTTCTCGCGTATTTTCGGGAGGGCCTTTCCCTCATGGCAGATCCTTGTGTTCCATGGTCGGCGAAGTTCCCGACCTCCTAACAAACAAGGATCGTGCCAAAGGATTCTTTTCGTCTTCCGAAGGGGGCGCTCCCCGGCGCGGAGATGGAAAACCCGACGGAAAGGGGCGTGGAACGGGGAAACGGCGAGCGATCGCCTACGGGATTTCCCGACGGGAACGGAAGGAGGAAAAGGGAAAGCCCCCGGCGAGGAGTATCAATATGATAAAAACGAGGGGGCTGGCGATCATTTTGAAAAAGAGGAAGAGGGATCTCCAGGGGGGAAGACCCGATTTCCTTCCAGGACCTCCCGGACGGCCCGGGCCATTCGGTCCCTGTCCACCGGCTTCATGAGAAAACCGTCGAGGCCCAGGGGAGCGAGGGCTTCGTCGTTGGCCCTTTCGCTGAAGCCGGTACAGAGGATCACGGGAGTGCGCGGGCGAAGGGCCTTGATCTCGGCGGCCAGCCGGTCTCCGTCCATGTGGGGCATGGCCATGTCGGTGATCACCACATCGAAGGCGTCCGGGGCGGCCCGGAAGGCGTCCAGAGCTTCCCGGCTGGAGGTGAAAACCGTCACGGCATAGCCCAGCTTTTCCAGATTCATGCGCTGCATCCTCGCGATGGCGGGCTCGTCGTCCACGAAAAGGATGCGCTCCCGCCCCCCGGGCGCCTGGAGGGAGTCGCGGGGAGCTTGGACCGCCGCCGCGCCGGCGATCAAGGGGAGATAGACCTGAAAGGCGCTCCCCCGTCCCGGTCGGGAAGTCACGGAAACATGCCCTTTGTGAGCTTTCACGATGCCGTGGACCACGGACAGTCCCAGCCCCGATCCCTTGTGAGGCCCCTTGGTGGTGAAGTAAGGATCGAAAATGACCGACAAATGCTCCTCCTGGACGCCGCAGCCGGTGTCGGCCACCGTCAGGCGAGCGTAGGGCCCCGGCTCCAAGCCATGGAGCTCCGCCGTTTTCCCGTCGATGGAATGCAGCGCCTCCAGGCGGACGGTCATGGTCCCTCCGCCTTCCTCCATGGCATGGGCCGCGTTGGTGGCCAGATTGACGATGACTTGGTGGATTTGCGTGGCGTCGGCCAGCACGGTCAACGGCTCTCCTCCTTTGTCCTCGCGGATTTCCACCGAAGCGGGGATGGTGGAGCGCAAAAGCCCCAGGGCTTCCTCGACCAAGGAGTCGAGGCGCACGGGCTTGGCTTCCACGCGGGTCTGGCGGCTGAAGGCGAGGATTCTTCGAACCAGATCCGTCGCCCGCTTTCCGGCGACGAGCACCTCCTGCAGGCTTCTTTCCAACGAAGATCCCCGGGGGACGTCCGCAAGGGCCAATTCCGTGTAGCCCATCATGGCCGCCAGGATGTTGTTGAAATCGTGAGCGATGCCCCCGGCCAGGGTCCCGATGGATTGCATTTTTTGAGCTTGGTGCAGACGGGTTTCATATTGGCGCCGCTCCTCCTCCAGCTCCTTCAGGCGGGTGATGTCCGTGGCCACTTGCAGACGCACCATGCGGCCGTCCACCCATCGGATGGCCCGGTCGTAATTGATGCACCAACGGCCGGTGACGGGATTGCGATCCTCCCACTCCACAACGCCGGCAGGGGCACCCTCCTCGTCCAGCAGCCGGTCGTTGGTGCAATGCGGGCAGGGACCGTCCTCTCTGCGAAAGA